>BFBZ01000248.1_pt1 | contig 63880 bp, 60 predicted proteins | sample 1888401 | NCBI WGS metagenome assembly BFBZ01 (sample SAMD00112614, study PRJDB3348) | symbiont metagenome | host: Chara braunii
GGCCCGCATGAAGGTGCGGCGCAGACGGTGCGCACGGCTGCGCGGCTTGCGGGCCAGCTCAACGTGCGCTGGCATGCGGCGTATGTCGAGACGCCGCGGCTGCAGCGGCTGGGCGCCGCGGAGCGCGATCGCATCCTCGCCGTGCTCAAGCTCGCGGAAGAACTGGGCGCGGACACGGCCGTGCTCACCGGCTCCGACGTGGCCGAGCAACTCGCCGAGCAGGCAAGGCGGCTCAATTGCGCAACGCTCGTGCTGGGGCGCTCGCAGCCCGAGACCGGCTGGCGGCGCTGGTGGCCTGCAAGGCCGATGCCGCTGTCGCACGCGCTGGCACAACGCGCGCCGGCACTCGACATCATGGAGGTCGCTCCAGCCGACAGCTCGCGCCGCCTGTCGCGCGCGTCGCTGCAGGGCGGGCGCATCGACAGCGGCGACCACGAGAAGGCGCCCGTCCACTGGCCTGCCTATGCATGGGCCGCGGCCACCAGCGTCGCGCTCACGCTGGTCTGCACGCCGCTGGCCAGCGTGCTGGAGCTGTCGAACATCGTCATGCTGTTCCTGCTCGGCGTGGTCGGCGTGGCGATGCGCTTCGGGCGCGGACCCTCGGCGCTGGCGGCCTTGCTCAACGTCGCCGCCTTCGACTATTTCTTCGTGCCCCCGCGCCTGTCTTTCGCGGTGAGCGACGTGCAGTACCTGCTGACCTTCGCGGTCATGCTCGGCGTCGGCCTGCTGGTGGGGCAGCTCACGGCCGGCCTGCGCTTCGCGGCGGGCGTGTCGACCAGCCGCGAGCGGCGCGCTCGCTCGCTGTTCGAGCTCACGCGCGAGCTGTCTGCCGCGCTGGAAAGCTCGCAGGTGGTCACGCTCGGCACCGCCGCCGTGCGGGGCCACTTCGGCGGCGACGCGCTGGTGCTGGTGACCGACGCGGCCGACCAGCTGGTGATGCCCGCCGACGCGCCCGAAGGCTTCGATCCGCAGGTGGCCGACTGGGCCTTCCGCCACGGCCAGAGCGCCGGTCTCGCGACCGCCACGCTGGCCGCGCAGCCCTGGCACTACGTGCCGTTGCAGGCCCCGATGCGCGTGCGCGGCGTGCTCGCGCTGTCGCCCGCGCAGCCGCGCTGGTTGCTCATTCCCGAACAGGCGCAGCAGCTCGACACGCTGGCGCGGCAGATCGCCATCGCGCTGGAGCGCGTGCACTACGTCGAAGTGGCGCAGCAGGCCGTGGTCGAAATGGAATCGGAGCGGCTGCGCAACGCGCTGCTCGGTGCCATCTCGCACGACGTGCGCACGCCGCTCACCGCGCTGATCGCGCTGGCCGAATCGCTGCAGACCCTGCCGCCCGAGGAGCACGGCAACGCCGCGCGCGCCATCGTCGCGCAGGCGCACGAGCTGCATGCGCTGGTCAGCAACCTGCTCGACATGGCGCGGCTCGAAAGCGGCATCGCCGGCGGCGCCGTGAACCTGCGGCGCGACTGGCAGTCGGTGGAGGAGGTGGTGGGATCGGCCATTCGCGCTGCGCGCACGGCGCTGGGCAACACCGTCGTGCAGACCGCGCTCGACCCAGACCTGCCGCTGGTCGAGTTCGATGCGGTGCTGATCGAGCGCGTGCTCGTCAACCTTCTGGAAAACGCCACCAAGTATGGTGCGCCGCCCATCGTGGTCGGCGCGCGGGCCGAGCCCGGTGCGCTGGTGTTGACCGTGCGCGACCATGGCCCCGGCCTGCCGGCTGCGCTGCTCGGGCACGAGCAGAAGCTGTTCGACAAGTTCACGCGCGGCGAAGTCGAGTCCGCCACACCGGGCGTGGGCCTGGGCCTGGCGATCTGCAAGGCGGTGGTGGGCGCGCACGGTGGCGAGATCAGTGCGGAGAATGCGCGCGACGGCGGTGCAGAATTCACCGTCACCTTGCCGCGCCGCGAGCCGCCGGAACCCGCCGAAGCACAACTCTGAACCCATGCCATCCCCCACCGCCATCGTGATCGAAGACGAGCCGCAGATCCGCCGGTTCGTGCGCGGCGCGCTCGAGGCCGAAGGCTGGGCGGTGCACGAGGCCGGCACCTTGCGCGAGGGCCTGACGGCCGCCGGCACGCGGCAACCCGACCTGCTCGTGCTCGACCTCGGGCTGCCCGACGGTGATGGCGTCTCGCTGATCCGCGACGTGCGCGGCTGGTCGGCCGTGCCGATCATCGTGCTCTCGGCGCGTACGGATGAGGCCGACAAGATCGCCGCGCTCGATGCGGGAGCCGACGACTACCTGACCAAGCCCTTCGGCACCGGCGAGCTGCTGGCGCGCGTGCGCGCCAACCTGCGGCGCCCGCGCGCCACGGGCGGCACCGTCGACGAGGCGCCCGAAGCGCTGTTCCGCTTCGGCGAGATCGAACTCGACCGCACCGCGCGCCTCGTGCACCGCGCGGGCGTCGAGGTGCACCTGACGCCCACCGAATACCGCCTGCTGTCGGTGCTGGTCGCCAACGCGGGCCGCGTGCTGACGCAGCGCCAGCTGCTGCGCGAGGTGTGGGGGCCGTCGTACAGCGAACACAGTCACTACCTGCGGATCTACATGGGGCATCTGCGGCAGAAGCTGGAGGACGACCCGGCGCAGCCGAGGCATCTGCTCACGGAGACGGCCGTGGGGTATCGGCTGGTGGTCTAGTTGACGATGGGCTGCATGCGCGGCACCGTGTCGTCCGGCCAACACAGCGCATCGCTGTGCTTGCCTTTGCCTGCAGGCATCTTCACAATCCCGCCCACCATGAAATTCATCCAAGCCATCGAGGCGAGCATCGCCACCTGACATCGCCCTCGATAGCGTTCGGAAGGCGTTGCGCCTTCCGGATTGAAGAAAACCCCGGCAGGCTCGTCCCTCCGGGGTTTTGTTTTTTCCGCACCTTCATCCTCACAACGTCATGCGTACCTACGACAAGCTGATCGCCACGATTCGCCTCCGCCGGAGCGTGGACACCGTGCGCCCGGGCTCCGGCCGCCGTATCGCTACCCAGCACGACACCGTTCGTCGCTAGCCCCTTCAGGCGAATTTTTCCTGCCTGGGGCTGGCGCATGCCAACCAGGCCTTCGAAGCACAGCGTCGCAATGCGTGCTTCGACAAGAAGACAAGAAAGATTCGTCATGAACCCGAAATCCAGAAACCTCCGCAACATCGGCATCATTGCCCACGTCGACGCGGGCAAGACCACGACCACCGAACGCATCCTGTTCTATGCCGGCGAGAGCCATCGCATCGGCGACGTCAGCCAGGGCACCGCCCGCATGGACTTCGAGCCGCAGGAGCAGAAGCGCGGCATCACCATCAGCAGCGCGGCCATCACGGTTCACTGGAACGCGGCGCAGATCAACCTCATCGACACGCCCGGCCACATCGACTTCAACATCGAAGTGAACCGCTCTCTGCGCGTGCTCGACGGTGCCGTCGTGGTGTTCGACGGCGTGGCCGGCGTGGAGCCGCAGACCGAGACGAACTGGCGCCTCGCGGACAGGTATCGCGTGCCGCGCATCGCCTTCGTCAACAAGCTCGACCGCCTCGGCGCGGACTTCCTGCGCGTTGTCGCGATGATGGAAGAACGCCTTGGCGTGAGGGCTGTACCCGTGCAGTTGCCCATCGGCGCGGAAGGTGACTTCCGTGGCGTGATCGACCTGATCGGCATGCGTGCGCTTGTCTGGGACAAGGACGATGCGAGCCAGCCGTATCGCGTGGCCGACGTGCCGGCCGGGATGCTGGCTTCGGCGCAGAGCCACCGTGCGCGGCTCGTGGAGCTTGTTGTCGAACAGGATGAAGCGGCGATGGTCGCCTACCTGTACGGCGAGGAGCCTTCGGCCGACGTGCTGCGCGATTGCCTGCGCAAGGGCGTGCTGGCCGGTGCCTTCGTGCCCGTGCTGGCCGGCTCTGCGTACCGCAACCGTGATGTGGAGCCGCTGCTCGACGCGATCGTCGACTGGCTGCCCAGGCCGGGCGAAGTGGCGATGGCCAGCGATCCGCGGGCCTCGTTCGCGGCGCTCGCGTTCAAGGTCTCCAGTGATGACCACGGCGCGATGGTGTTCGTGCGCGTCTACAGTGGCAGGCTCAAGCGTGGCGACACGATGCTGAATGCCGCGACGGGGCGCATCGAGCGAGCGGCGCGGCTGTACGAAGTGCATGCGGACGACCGCATCGAGCGCGACGAACTCGTGGCTGGCGACATCGCGGCCATCGTCGGGTTGAAGGACACGCTGACCGGTCACACGCTGTGCGACCGGAATCATCCGGTGCATCTGGAGACGATCAGCGTGCCCGAGCCGGTGATCCACGTCGCGATCGAGCCGAAGGCGCAGGCCGACCAGCAGGCGTTGTCGAAGGCATTGCAGGCCATGCTTCGGGAAGACCCGAGCCTGCAGTTGCGGCAGGACGCCGAATCGGGCCAGACGATCCTGTCGGGCATGGGCGAACTGCAGCTCGATGTATCCATCGAGAAGCTGCGCGCGAAGTACGGCGTCGAAGTGTCGGTGGGGCGGCCCCAGGTCGCCTGCCGTGAAACGATTTCAAGAGAAGCGGAGGTGCACCATGTGCACAGGAAACAGACAGGTGGCCCCGGTCAGTTCGCGGAGCTGAAGCTGCGCCTCGCGCCCCGTGCGCGCGGCGAGGGTATTGCCTTCGAGAGCCAGGTGGTGGGCGGCGTCATTCCGCGCGAATTCATTCCCGCGGTCGAGGCCGGCATCCGCCGGGCGGCGCAATCGGGCGTGATCGCCGGTTTCCCGTGCGTGGACTTCGTGGCCACGCTCGTGGACGGCAGTCATCACGAACGCGATTCGTCGGCAATGGCTTTCGAACTGGCAGCCGCTGCGGCCTTCCGTGAGGCGGCGGCGAAAGCCGGGCCGCAGGTGCTGGAGCCGGTGATGGCGGTGGAAGTCATCACGCCGGCCGACTACCTCGGCGATTGCATCGGTGACCTGAACCGGCGGCGCGGCATGGTTCGCGGCCAGACGGTGAGGGGCAACGCCGCCGTCATCGAGGCGCATGTGCCGCTGAAGGAAATGTTCGGCTACATCGGCAACCTGCGCGCCCTGTCCTCGGGCCGCGCGCAGTACACGATGCAGTTCGACCACTACGCAGTGGCACCTGCGAGTGAAATGGCCACGCTCGTGAAGAGCTGATGGCCTTGGAAGGGCGGTCCGCAAGGGCCGCCCTTTTTTTCAGCCCGCGACGCCCTTGTTCGGATTCAGCAAGAACTTCTCGCCCGTAGCCTGCTTGCCATACACCCCGATCGCATCGAGCCCCAGCATCTCCACCAGCGACACCTTGCGCGTGTAGTGGCTCGCGAAGGTCGTCTTCAGTTCTGCGACGACGCGCGCCTTCAGGCGCTGCGTGCCCGCGTCGCCCAGCTTCTGCAGGAACGGGAACAGCAGCCATCCGCCCATGCCCCACGCCATGCCGAAGTTGCGCACGAACTCGGTGGGAGCGCGGTCGAGGCCGCCATAGATGTAGACCTGCTTGTGCGTGGTCGAGCCGTAGCGGCTGTATTCCTTGGCGGTGCGGTTGATGGCGGCTTCCATGCAGCCGAGGATCTGCCCTGCGAGCTTGCCGCCGCCGGTGGCATCGAAGGCCAGCGTGGCGCCGGTCTCGACCAGGGCCTGCGTGAGGTCTTCGATGAAGGTGGGCGAGGTCGCGTTGCACACGTACTTCGCGCCGAGGCCGCGCAGCAGGTCTTCCTGCTCCTGCTTGCGCACGATGTTGACGAGGGCGATGCCGTCCTTCTGGCAGATCTTGTTGAGCATCTGGCCGAGGTTGGATGCAGCGGCCGTGTGCACCAGCGCCTTGTGGCCTTCCATGCGCATGGTCTCGACCATGCTGAGCGAAGTGAGCGGGTTGACGAAGCACGATGCGCCCTCGGCCGCCGTGGTGCCCGCCGGCAGTTCCAGGCACTGGGCTGCGGCGAGGCAGCGGTACTGCGAGTACATCGCGCCGCCGATGGCCGCCACGGTCTTGCCGAGCAGCGCCTGCGCAGCCGGCGACGAACCGGCCTTGACCACCACGCCCGCGCCTTCGTTGCCGACGGGCATCGATTCGTCGAGCCGCGCCTTCATCGCAGGAAGCACGCGCTCGGGCACGGTGGCGGTGACGACGGGGCGATCGGGCGTGCCCGAAGCCTTGGCGGTGCTCATGTCGGCCGCGCCGAACAGCAGGCCCAGGTCCGACGGATTGAGGGGCGACGCCTCGACGCGGATCACCACTTCGTGGGCCTGCGGTTCGGGAATGGGGTCGTCATGCAGCGAGAGTTCGAGTTCGCCGTTTGCGCGAATGAGGGAGCGGATTTGCAGTGCCATGGAAGAGCCCTTCTGGTCAGGTTCGCGGATGGCCTGTGGCCACGGGGCGGCCAGTATAGGAGCGGGGTCCGGAAGCTGCTGGCGCCTTCAGGACACCACGGGCGCCACCGGGGAATGCGCCGCCGCCAGCGCGTGGCGCATCTTCGCCGGATCGAGCTTTTCGATGTAGCGCGGGATGTTGCGCCACAGCGTGTGATAGCCGTAGCCGCCGCGCAGCATTTCGTGGCGGGCACTGTCCTTGTCCCACTCCTGCATCGCCATGCGGTACACCGCCGCGACCACGCCGGTGCGGTCGGCGCCGTGCATGCAGTGGATGAGCACCGGCCCCAGCTTCTCGGCCGCGCGGATGGCGAGCAGCGCGCGCAGCACCTTGGCGTCGTCGATGGACCATGTGTTGATCGGCACCCGCACCAGCCTGATGCCGCTTTCGGCGAAGACCTTCCTGTCGTCATTGAACGAACGCAGGCTCACCACCGTGCGGATGCCCAGCGACTGCAGCGCGGCGAGGTTGGCGCGCCGGGGCTGTGCGCTGCGGTACAGCGTGGGCGTGATGCGGTGCAGGTTCTCGACCCCTAGCGCATCCAGTGGATCGGCCCAGTGGCCGGGGCGCGGGCCGGCCGCGTCTTCCTCGGCTGCCCTGTCGTGCTTCTTCTGCCGGGTCATTGCGTTTTCTTGCGCGGCCAGTGCCGCGTGCCGAGGATCAGCGCGGCCACCGCGAGCCCGCCCCAGTAATCGACCGGCGCGCCCCACATCCAGTGCTTGTGCCAGAACGCATCCACCGGGTTGAAGCGCTCCCAGCCGAAGGCCGGATTGACGAGGAACCAGCTGAAGTCCTCGCAGACCCAGAACACGATGAGCCCCGCCACCGCCAGCCCCACGTCGCGCCACGTCCAGCGCCCGTTGAAGGCCAGCGGCGAGAAGAACACCAGCGCCATGAAGGTGAACACCCATGCGTGGTAGCCTGTCATCGCGCGGCCGCCCCAGAAGATGTCGAGCCAGATGCTGTTCTCGATGCGCCATGTCGGCAGCGACGTGGCCCAGCCGGCGCCGCCTTCGATCTGGATCTCGGCGTTGGCGAAGAAGAAGGCCATGACGATGACCCAGGCGAGGTACCCGAGCGTGCGGGCCACGCTCGTCTTTTCGATCGCGCCGCTCATGCCGCAGTACCCAGTACGTGTTGAAGCACGGAGCGCGCGGCCTTCGGCTTGCCCAGCGCCCGGCTGCGCGCGGCCATGTTCGAGAGCTTGGCGGGGTCGGCCATCAGGCGCGCCACCTTGTAGTCGAGGCCGATGGCGTCATAGGCGAGCCAGGCCGCGCCCTCTTCCATCAGGAAGCCGGCGTTGTGCTCTTCCTGCCCGGGAATGGGCGAGATCAGCAGCATCGGCTTGCCCAGCGCGAGGCATTCCGACACCGTGAGGCCGCCGGGCTTGGTCACGACCAGGTCGGACGCGGCCATCATCCTGTGCATCTCGTTGGTGAAGCCGATGGCCGCCACGCGGCCCGGGTGGCGCCTTGCCAGCGCTTCCAGCTTGCCGTGCGCTTCCGCGTTGCGGCCCGCCACGGCGATCACCTGGAAGTCGTTCGGCCTGCCGTCAGGACCACCGAGACCCAGCACGCGCTCGACCATGCTCGGCAGGTCCCCGACGCCGGCGCCGCCCGACACCATGAGCAGCACCGGGCGCGAGGGATCGAGGCCGAGCCCGGCTGCGCAGGCATCGCGCGCGAGCTCAGGGGCGGTAGGCTCGGAGAACGAGGGCATCACCGGAATGCCGGTGACGTGGATGCGATCGGCCGGAATGCCGCGCGCCCGCAGGCGGAAAGCGACTTCCTCCGTTGCCGCAAGGTAGCCCGCCATGCCCGGCACCAGCCACATGTTGTGCAGGTCGTAGTCGGTGATCTGCAGCCACACGGGGTAGTCGATGCGGCCCCGGTTGCGCTCGCGCATCAGAAGCTCGGCCGGCAGGAAATGGGTGCAGATCACGGCGTCGGGCTTCTCGCGGCGGATCTCGCGCACCAGCGCGCCGGTGCTCAGCCGCTCGATGCCGCGGCGCAGGCGCTGCGAGGGTGCATGGTGCGGCGTGATGTCGGTGCGCTGGTGCAGGTACGACCACAGCTCAGGTGCGCGGTTGACGAGCTGGATGTACCAGTCGGTGTAGACCTTGCGGAAGCCGGCGGCCACGTGGGCCATCGCGTCGATGTGGACCGCCGTGCAGGGCGGGGCGAGGGACTGGGCGGTGGCGGCAAGCGCCTGTGCTGCACGCACGTGGCCGTTGCCGGCGCTCACGCTGAGGATCAGGAGTTTGGTCATGGATTCGGCGGTCTGGGCGGATTATGGCCATGCCATGTGGCACTCCCGCCCCGAGGAAATCGGAGGCGCGGCCGCACCCCCTTCCGCTGCCGACCCGGCCTCAGAGAGGCGCGCGCGAGGTGACGAGCTGCTTCACCCCGATGGCCGCCCGCTCGCGAACGGCATCGAAGCTGGTGCTCTGCACGATGCGCCCGTTCTCGAACACCGTCTGCAGCAGGTCGACCTGCCCATCGGCCAAGGCTTCCTCACGCATGCTGCTCACTTCCCCGCGCGCATCGCGCACCAGCGCGAGCCGCCCCTTCTTCGAGGCCTTGCCCATATCCCCCACCGGCGACTTGTAGACATCGCGCCACTCGCCGTTCACCTGCATGGCCGAGCACTTCATCGCCCACTGCATGGTGTCGCGATTGACCTGCTGCAGCAGCCCGCCGCCCATGCCGAAGGAGATGTTCTCCGTAGAGAAACCGTTGTGGAAGAAGTTCGACAGGCACAGCCGCAGCGAATCGAGGTTCACGCCGTCGCCCTGGATGATGCGCACGTTGTTCAGCACGCGAAAGCCCTTGGCATTGGTCGTGGTGCCGAAGCGCTCGGCCAGTATCTGCGCCACCTTCAGCGTGGTCTCGGCCGGGTCGCCCGAGTCGGGCCGCACCACCAGCGTTGCGCCCGAGGCCACCACCTTCGCCTTCAGCTCCTCGCCCCAGATGCGCGCGCAGGCATTGAAGATGTCGTAGCTGTCGCTCACCACCGCGAAGGTTGCGCCGGGCTTGCCGAACTGGTCGACCATGTTGCCGTAGGCGTCGGCCTCGTGCTCGCGGCCCCAGCCCGTGATGGTGCTGTGCTCGGCCGCGGGAATCGAGAAGCCCGCCACGTCGCAGTCGTAGTACCGGCGCGCGGCCACCAGCGCGGCCAGCGTGTCGGTGCCCATGAAGTTCACCAGGTGCGCCATGCCGCCGAGCGCAGCCGATTCGAGGCTGGACACACCCCGTGCGCCGAAGTCGTGCAGCCTGAAGGCGATCTGGCCCTCGGGGTCGTCGCAGGTGGCCTCGAGGTAGCGCAGCAGCGTGGTGCGCGCGGCTGCCGAGAGCGTGGCGACCGTGGTGGGGTACCAGATGGCGCGCAGCAGCTCGGTTTCGAGGAAGCTCGTGACCCAGAAGAACTCGGGGTCGGTGTTCTCGATGGTCGCGAGCACGTTGTGCACCGGCAGAACGCTGCCTTCGGGCACGGCGCGGATGCGCACCGGCATCAGCCCGCCGTGCTTCTCGATCAGCCGCAGCCAGCCTTCGCGGTTGAAGGGCTCGCCGTGCACGGCCATGAGCGCCGCGGCTTCCTCGACGTCGTCGCGCGTCACCGGCGTCTGCAGGTATTCGCGCAGGTAGGCCTGCAGACCGAAGAACAGCGAGTGGCTGAAGATGCCGCCGCGCGACTCGATGTAGCTGTACACCGTCTGCGTACCGGGCGGGTACTGCATCCAGTGCGACACCTTGTAGGAGTCGGTGCGCAGCAGCAGGTTGTTGCCCAGGGGCGTGGAGGTGAGATTGCGGTTCATGTGAAAGCTCCTTTCACTATGGCATCCGTCAACCGGATGCCGTTCTTGCTGACAAGGCCCGGCTGTTCAGTTCTTGCCCAGGCCACCCAAAAAATGATTCGCGATGAAGAAGTGGTCTTCGTAGATGCGCTCCTGCATGTCCAGGAACTCGGCAATCGGCACCCAGCGCACCTCGGCCGCGTCGTCGTCGGCGCGCACCTCCGACAGGCCCGTCCACTGGTTGTGCGCCAGCTCGAAGAAGAAGCCGTGCGTGATGGTGCGGCCGCGCTGCGAGCGGTCGGGCGCGTCGAACACGTGGCTGGCCTTCATGCTGCCGTTGAGCACGGGCACGGGCACCTTCAGGCGCGTTTCTTCCTTCAGCTCGCGGATGGCCGCGTCCTGCAGCCGCTCGTGCTGGCCGACGAAGCCGCCGGGCAGCGCCCAGGTGCCCTTGCCGGGATGGAACTTGCGCTGCACCAGCAGGATGTGGCCGGCCTCGACCACGATGGCGTCGACCGTGGTGTAGATCGGCGGAAACTCGCTGCCGGCGTAGCGGTACTTGTCGCGGTAGTCGGCGAGGAAGGCGCGCTCCTCGCAAAGCTCGATGTAGTCGGCGGTGTTCGTGAACTGTTCGAGGAAGGCGGCGGTGCCGTCGGGCAGGTCGGCGCGCGCGAGCTGGCCCCGATTCTCGGGGTCGAAGTAGAGGCTGCGCACGTCGGTGGCGTTGAGGCTTTCCACGCTGTTCTGGCCGACGAACTCCCAGTGCGGGAAGAGCTTGAGGTAGTAGCTCGACGAATCCTTCAGGTGCCCCACCAGCGCCACCCTGGCCTTGGCGGGCACATGGCCGTCCTGCTGGATGAGCCGCTCGACTGCCGACTGGATCGACGCGATCCATATCTGGTCGTTGTAGGGCGAGTCGCCCACGCCGACCACGCTCACGCGCATCTGCTCGGTGCCGCGCAGGCAGGCGCGCACCATGCGTTCGCGTTCGTCGAAAGTGAAGGGGTTCTTGACGCTGCGCGGCTGCCGGTCGGAGCCGACCACCACGATGACCCGATCGGCGGCGCGAAGGCCTTCCTCGATGAGTCGTTGATGTCCGAAATGAACGGGCTGGAAACGCCCGATGACGATGGCGTACTGGTACTTGCGTGTGCTCACTTGGGAATCCCCCAAAAAGGACGCGATCAACTCGCGTCTGGGTTCAGGATAGCATCGGTGCCGCCCATTGATCAAGCCTGCGATGACCGAGCCCTCCACTCCCCCCACCGATGCCGTGCGCCTCAACAAGCGCATGGCCGAGCTGAAAATGTGCTCGCGCCGCGAAGCCGACGAATGGATCGCCAACGGCTGGGTGAAGGTCAACGGCAAGCCGGCCGAGATGGGCGTGAAGGTCACGCCATCCGATCGCATCGAGGTCGACAAGGCCGCGAAGGGCCAGCAGGCGAACCAGGTCACCATCCTCATCAACAAGCCCATCGGCTACGTGAGCGGGCAGGCCGAGGACGGCCACGATCCGGCGGTCAAGCTGTTCACGCCGCAGAACCGATGGGCCGAGGACAACGCCCGCTTCTTCTTCAGCCCCCAGCAGTTGCGCGGCCTCGCGCCGTGCGGACGGCTCGACATCGACTCCATCGGCCTGCTGGTCATGACGCAGGACGGCCGCATCGCGCGCCAGCTCATCGGCGAAGACTCGGTGATGGAGAAGGAATACCTGGTGCGCGTGGCCTACCACGGCCTGGGCCAGCCCGCACCCACCGGCCAGCTGGTGCGCATGGACGATGACGACCCCGTCACCACCAACGTGCAGGCGGTATTTCCGCCGGCCATGCTCGCGAAGCTGCGCCACGGCCTGAGCCTCGACGGCCAGGCGCTGAAGCCGGCGCGGGTCGAATGGCAGAACCCCGAGCAGCTGCGCTTCGTGCTCACCGAAGGCAAGAAGCGGCAGATCCGCCGCATGTGCGAGCTGGTGGGCCTGAAGGTGGTCGGCCTGAAGCGCGTGCGCATCGGCCGCGTGATGCTCGGCAACCTGCCGGTGGGGCAATGGCGATACCTGGCGCCGCACGAGAAGTTCTGAGCCTGCGCGCGCTGAACCGCGCCACGCTGGCGCGGCAGATGCTGCTGGAGCGGCGCAGGCTGACGGCGACGCAGGCCGTCGAGCGGCTGGCCGGGCTGCAGGCACAGGCGCCCAATCCGCCCTACATCGGCCTCTGGAGCCGGCTCGAAGGTTTCAGGCGCGAACAGCTCACCGAGGCGCTGCGCAAGCGCCGCGTCGTGCGCATGTCGACCATGCGCGCGACCCTTCACCTGATGGCCGCGAGCGATGCGCTGGCGTGGCGCCCGCTGCTGGAGCCTGTGCACCAGCGTGGCCTTCTGGGCAACCACAAGAAGGCGCTCGACGGCATCGACCGTGCGGCGGTGATCGAGGCGGGGCGTGCGTTGCTGGCCGAACGGCCGCACACAAGCGCCGAACTCGGGCAGGCCCTGGGCCAGCGCTGGAAGGGCCGCGAGACCGCATCGCTCGCAGGGCTGATCCGCAACAACGTGCCGCTGGTGCATCTGCCGCCGGCCGGCACCTGGAACTCGCACCAGAGCGCGCTGCTGCAGCCCCTCGGCGACTGGCTCGGGGATGCCGTCGAAGCCATCCCCGCCACGCAGGACGAGCTGCTGCTGCGCTACCTCGCCGCCTTCGGTCCCGCCACGCTGGCCGATGCCGGCGCATGGTCGGGGCTCACCGGCTGGAAGGCCGTGGCCGAGCGCCTGCGCCCCCGGTTGCGCGTGTTCGTCGGCGAAGACGGCCAGGAGCTCTACGACCTGCCACGCGCGCCGCGGCCCGACCCCGATACGCCCGCGCCGCCGCGCCTCGTCGCCGAGTGGGACAACCTGCTGCTCTCGCATGCCGACCGCAGCCGTGTGCTGAGCGAGGCGCACCGCGCCCGGGTGTTCACCGTCAACGGCATCGTGCGCGGCACGGTGCTGCTCGACGGCTTCGTGGCGGGCGTGTGGAAGATCGAGCGCGCCAGGAACGTTGCCACCGTGGTGCTGGAGCCGTTCACGCGCTGGTCGAAGGCAGACCGCACCGGCGTGGAGAAGGAAGCCCTCGACCTGCTGGCCTTCACCTCGGACGGCGAAGGCGAGCGCCATGCCGTGCGCCTGGCATGACCCCGCAAAGCGCCCGCCGCCTAAGCGTGCGCTAAGTGTTCGCACCTACTCTGCGCCACGGCGCAGGCTCTTCCGATCATTCCGGTCGCGTGCTACCTTGCGGCCGAAGGAGTCGCCGCGATGCGCGTTCTGCTGGTGGAAGACGATGAAATGATCGGGCGCAGCCTGAAGCAGGCGCTCGAGGGCGCGGGTTGGTCCGCGGACTGGGTGCGCGACGGCGAACTGGCACAGAGCGCCCTGGGCGACGGCGGCTACACCTGCGTGCTGCTCGATCTCGGCCTGCCGAGGCAGGACGGCACCGAGGTGCTGCGCCGAGCGCGCGAACGCGGCGACGCCACTCCGGTGCTGGTGCTCACCGCGCGTGACGGCCTCGACGACCGCATCCACAGCCTCGACCTCGGTGCCGACGACTACCTGCTCAAGCCCTTCGAATTCCGCGAGCTCCTCGCACGCATGCGTGCCGTGGTGCGCCGCCGCGACGGCGCCGCGCACTCGCTGGTGGGCAGCGGCTCGCTGCAGTTGGACCTCACCACGCGCGAAGTGGTGGTCAACGGCGCGCGCGAGGCGCTCACCGCGCGCGAGTTCGCGCTGCTGCATGCGCTGCTTGAACGGCCCGGTGCCATCCTCTCGCGTGAGCAGCTCGAGAACCGCATCTACGGCTGGGGCGAGGAAGTCACCAGCAACGCGATCGACGTGCTGATCCACGGCATGCGCCGCAAGCTCGGCGCCGACGCCATCCGCAATGTGCGGGGGCTAGGCTGGCGCGTAGCCGCATGATGATGCTCGCCCCCAGGCTTTGCGCACTTCGTGTCGCTACGCCAACCCCCGGCCGGGGGCAACACCGGTGGCCCGGCAAAGCCGGTTCCACGGTGTTCCGCGAACAGACCGGCGGTCTGCCCTGCCAATGAACGGGACTTCGCGCGGCACGGGCCGCTGGTGGCGGCCGCGCTCGCTGCGCACGCAGCTGCTGTTCTGGCTCATCACGCTGCACCTCGGCGCGGCCGTGCTCACGGCGTGGTTTTCGTTCGTGGCGTACGGCAACCTCGTGCACAACGCGCTCGACGACCAGATGCGCCTGGTGGCCGAGTCGTACGCAGGCAGCGATCCGCAGAAGCTGCCGCACCCGATCGATGGAGAAGCCGCCTTCTCGCGCGGCACTTTCATCGTGCAGATATGGAGCGCCGACGGCGGCACGCTGCGAGCCACCTCGTGGCCCGTGCTCACGGTGCCGCTGCAGGCGCGGCCCGGCTTCAGCGACGTGAACACCGGCACGCATGCGGGCTCCGCCTGGCGCGTGTTCACCGCCGAGCCCGGCACGCGCGTCGACCAGCCGCGCGTGCAGGTGCTGCAGAACGAGGACTACCGCCGCCGTCGCGCCCTGCGCCGCGCGCTGCTCGAGGGCCTGCCGATCACGCTGCTGCTGCCGCTGGCGTTGCTGATCCTGTGGATCATCGTGTCGGCCGCCTCGCGTTCGTTGCGCGCGGTGGCGCGCGACGTGGCCTCGCAGGACGAGCGCAGCCCCACCGAGCTGTCGCTCGCGCGCGTGCCCGACGAGATCGCGCCGCTGGTGGGCGCCTTCAACAACCTGCTGTCGCGTGTGCGCAGTGCATTCGCCACGCAGCGGCGCTTCGTGCAGGACGCGGCCCACGAGCTGCGAACGCCGATGGCGGCCATCGGCCTGCAGATCGAGAACCTGCGCGCGCACGTGCCTGCGGGCGAGGCCACCGAGCGCTTCAACCAGCTCGAAGCGGGCGTGACGCGCGCGCAGCACCTGATCGAGCAACTGCTTCATCTCTCGCGCCAGGACGCCCCTCGGGTCGGCGGCGCGGGCGAACGTGTCGACATCGAGGTGCTGTTGCGCGACAGCGTGAGCCAGCTGATGGTGCTGGCCGATGCGAGGCGCGTGGACATCGGCTTCGAAGGCAGCATCGCAGCGGTGGTGTTCGCGCCCGCGGCAGAACTGCGCAGCGTGTTCGACAACCTGATCGACAACGCGCTGCGCTATGCGCCCGAAGGCGGCGTGGTCGACGTGAAGCTGCACGAGGTCGAGGGACATGCGGTGGTCGACGTGCTCGACAACGGCCCCGGCATTCCGCAGGCCGCCATCGGCCGCGTGTTCGACCGCTTCTTCCGTGTGCCGGGTGCCGCGGCGGGCGGCAGCGGGCTGGGGCTTGCCATAGCTCGTACGGCGGCCGAGCGGCATGGCCTGCGCATCGAGCTGCGCAATCGCAGCGACAGTCCGGGGCTGATGGCGCGCGTGCACCTGCCTTCTCCCGCAGCGGCGTAGCCGGGAAGGCCGTCCGGCGCATGAAGCCGGTGCGGTCCAAAGTTTCAGGAAAAAACGCGCCGCTCACGCGCGCCTAACTCTTCGCTCACATCCAACTCAGTCTGCGTGCCTAGAGTGCATTCAGGTCCTGCCACGCGCAGTTCGCGCGATGGCTCGTGACCGGAGACAACCTGAATCAGGAGAACACACCATGCGCACTTCCTTCAAGCTTCTTGCCGTCGGTTCCTTTGCTGCGCTGGCAGCCATGGGCGCCGTCACCGCATCGGCCGAAACCACCGATGGCTCGGACTTCCACCCGCTGCAGATGAACTCGCCCGAGAAGCCTGAAGTGCAGGCCGGTGCGATGGCGGCAGCACGCCCTAGCGGCACCGAAGCCATTGGCCAGTCGACCAGCGCGCCCGCGATGAATTCGATGACGCCGGTGTCCGACATCCAGGCCGGCGCCTATGCGGCCTCGCACCCGAGCGGCACCGAGCCGATCGGGCAATCGACTTCGCTGCCGATGGTGAAGTCGGGCAGCGGCAGCTGAGGCCGCTGCGCTTGCCGTCGCTGATGATGATGAAGGCGACGGCGGTGGCGACGATCGATCAGTCGTCGCTGCCGTTGCTGAGCAGCGCGCGGTAGATCACCGCGCCGATGATCGCGCCCGCGATGGGCGCCGCCCAGAACAGCCAGAGTTCCGACACCGCATAGGACGGCCCGAAGAGAGCCGGGCCCGTGCTGCGCGCCGGGTTGACCGAGGTGTTGGTCACAGGGATCGAGATCAGGTGGATCAGCGTGAGGCACAGGCCGATCGCGAGGCCCGCGAAGCCGCCGGCCGCGCGCTTGGCGGTGGCGCCGAGGATCACGATCAGGAACACGGCCGTCATCACCACTTCGCACAGCAATGCGGCTGTCAACCCATACTTGCCTGGCGAGTGCTCGCCATAGCCGTTGGTGGCGAAGCCGCCGATGTCCGCGCCCGGCTTGCCTGTGGCGATGAGATACAGAATGCCCGCCGCCGCGATGGCACCGAGCACCTGCGACACGATGTAGCCCGCGAGCTGCGAAGCCTTGAAGCGGCCCGCGGCCGCGAGGCCGATGGACACCGCCGGGTTGAAGTGCCCGCCCGAGATCGGACCCAGCGCATAAGCCCCCGTCACCACCGTGAGGCCGAAGGCCAGCGAGACACCGAGCAGGCCGATGCCGACATTTGGAAAGGCAGCTGCCAGAACTGCGCTTCCGCAGCCTCCGAGCGTGAGCCAGAAAGTACCAATGAACTCGGCAGACCACTTTTTATAGGTACTGTGTTCCATAACGCTCCATCCTGAAGTTGAGAAAGCGCGCAGGCCGCGAGGCGATGCGCGGGCGGATTCTAGGAACGCAAGAAGAGGGCGTCGAGCAAGTCATTAGCTCTAACGGAACCTGTTCACGGATGGCGCGGCTTTTGTGCATTGCCGCAACTGCGTTGCATGTGCAGCACCAACGGGTTTCGTGATCTTTTACAGCGTCACGACGATCTTTCCGAACGCGCCGCGTTCCAGGTGATCGAGTGCGGCGGGCAGCTCGTCGAAGCCGTATTGCGCGGCGATCACCGGCTTGAGCGCGTTCGCGTCGACGGCGCGCACGAGGTCTTCGAGCGCGCGCCGGTGGCCCACGCCGATGCCCTGCACCGTCACGCGGCCCAGCACCATCGCGTAGAACGACGCGCTCAGCGTCTCGCCGCCGAGCATGCCGATGATCGACACGCGCCCGCCCTGCTTCACGGCCTGCAGAGAGCGGTCGAGGTTGGGGCCGCTCGCGAGTTCGAGCACGTGGTCGGCGCCGCGCCCCTGTGTGAGCCTGCGCACTTCGGCGGGCCAGTCGCTGTCGCGCGCCAGCACATGCGTGGCGCCGAGCGCGAGCGCCTGCGCGCGCTTGCCGTCGTCGCCACCAGTGACCACGATGGCCCGCGCGCCGTGCAGCCGCGCGACCTGCAGGCCGAACAGCGCGACGCCGCCGGTGCCGTGGATCAGCACCGTCTCGCCCGCGCGCAATCCGCCGGTCTCCGCGAGCGCGAACCATGCGGTGAGGCCCGCGCATGGCAGCGTGCTGGCCTCGGCCAGGCTCAGCGTTGCAGGCGCAGCCACGGCCCATGCGGCATCGATCAGCACGTGCGAGGCGAGCATGCCGGGGCCGGGCCCGCCGAGCAGCGTGGTGTCGGCATGCCAGTGGCTGTCGATCCAGCCGCCCCAGAAGGTGTTGACCACACGGTCGCCGACGGCGAAGCGCGTCACGCCGGAGCCGACGGCCGCCACTGTGCCGGCCATGTCGGAGCCGGGTACGAAGGGCAGGTCGAACTTCATGCCCATGCCGTCGCGAATCATCAGCAGGTCGCGGTAGTTGAGCGACACCGCTCCCACCTTCACGAGGATCTGGTTCGCGCCCGGCTCGAGCAAGGGGACTTCGGCCTGTTCGAGATGGGCGCGGCCGAGCTTGGGGAGCTGCCAGCGGCGCAGCGTTCGGGCTTCTTCTTGCATGAAAGAACTCCAGGGAAAGACAAGGAGCCTTCATGTTATTGGCGATGAGGGATATCCAGTGATGGATAATTTTCTTCCGAATGGTGCTTGAAAGTATCCAATGAGCCAACGCCTGCAAGGCATAGAGGAATTCGTCGCCGCCGTGGAAGCGGGCAGCTTCGCGCTGGCCGCCCAGCGGCTGCACGTCACGCGCTCGGCCGTGGCCAAGAGCATCGCGCGGCTCGAGGCGCGGCTGGACACGCGGCTCTTCCTGCGCACCACGCGCAGCCAGAGCCTCACGGAGGAAGGCCACGGCTACTACGAGCGCTGCCGCCGCGCCCTGGCCGAGCTCGACGCGGCCGAGGCCATGGCCGACGTGGCGCGCAGTACGGTTTCGGGCCTCGTGCGGCTGAGCGTGCCGGCGATGCTGGGCCGGCTGAAGGTCGGGCCGTTGCTGCTCGCGCTGGCGCGCAAGCATCCGCAGCTCTCGCTCGAACTCTCGTTCAACGACCGGCGGGTCGACCTCGTCGAGGAAGGGCTCGACCTCGCCATCCGCAGCGGCGAGCTCGCCGACAGCGCGGAGCTGGTCGCGCGGCCGGTCGGCATGCAGTGGATGGTGCTGTGCGCCTCGCCCGGCTACCTCGAAGCGCATGGGCGTCCCGCCAGCGTCGGCGAGCTGAAGGAGCCGCACGAGGCCGTGCTCTATGCGCGCGACGGGCAGATCTCGTCGTGGCGCTTCCATGACGACGAGGGCCGACTCGCCGAAGTCACGCTGCCCTCGCGCCTGCGCTGCGACAGCGCCGAGGTACTGCTGGAGGCCGCCGTCGGCGGCATGGGCCTCGCGCGCCTGCCGGCCTGGCTCGCGGCCGATGCGCTCGCGGCGGGCACGCTGGTGCGCGTGTTCGACGAGCCGCGCCCCTTCGGCTTCGAGCTGAACGTGATCCGCTCGCGCAGCCGCTACCTGCCGCTGAAGACGCGCGTGGTGACCGACTGGCTGGCCGAGCACCTGCCGCCGCTGCTGGCCGCGCGCTGAAGAGCGGCGCTATCCTGCGCCTTCCAACAACGACAACGAGGAGATCCGCCCATGCGCCCATTCGCCATCCGGCACATCGCCGCCGCAGCAGGCATTGCCACGGCATTCCTTCTTGTGGCGCCGAGCGCATCGGCGCAAGGCACCGTCAACGCGCTGTGCAGCACCGACGCCGGCTGGTGCGAGGCCGCCGCAGCAGCCTTCACGCGCGAGACCGGCATCAAGGTGCAGCAAGCCCACAAGGGCACCGGCGAGATCGGCGCCCAGCTGCGTGCCGAGGCCGCCAACCCCAAGACCGACATCTGGTGGGGCGGCACCGGCGATCCGTTCCTGCAGGCAGCCGAGCAGGGGCTGCTCGAACCCTACCGCCCGGCCTACATCAACGACCTGCACGACTGGGCGGTGCGGCAGTACGCGCTGTCGCAGAACATGGTGGGCGGCTTCTACACAAGCGCCATCGGCTTCGGCTTCAACACCGACGTGCTCAAAAAGAAGAAGCTGCACGAGCCCAAGTGCTGGGCCGACCTGATCAAGCCCGAGTACAAGGGCGAGATCGAGATCTCGCACCCCGCCACCAGCGGCACGGCCTACACCATCATCGCGGGCCTGGTGCAGCAGATGGGCGAGGACGAGGCCTTCGAATACCTGAAGAAGCTGCACCGCAACGTCACGAGCTACACCCGCAGCGGCCAGGCGCAGGCGCCCAACGTGGCCAAGGGCGAGGTGGCCATCGGCGTGAGCTTCATCTTCGGCTTCGAGCGCTGGCGGTATGACAAATTTCCCGTGAAGACCGCCGCGCCCAGCGAGGGCACCGGCTACGAGATCGGCGGCATCGCGCTCGTGAAGGGCGCACGCAACAAGGAGAACGCGAAGCGCTACTACGACTGGCTGATGAGCCCCGCGGGCCAGGCCATCGGCGGCAAGTCGGGCAGCCTGCAGTCGCCGGCCAACAAGACCTTCAAGCCGGACCCGCGCATTCCGTCGATGGCCGACGTGAAGCTCATCAAGTACGACTTCGAGAAGTACGGCAAGGCGGCCGAGCGCAAGCGCCTTATCGACCGATGGACAAAAGAAGTCGAATCCCTGCCGAGGTAGACGATTCCCGGCCCCCTTCACGAAACACCGAGGAACCGGCTTCGCCGGGCCTCAGGTGTTGCCCCCGGAAGGGGGTTGGCGCAGCGACACGAAGTGCGCGAAGCCTGGGGGAGAGCCTATCCACAGGCCTTGTTGTGCGAGGCGTGCATGCCCTTGGCCTTGGCGTCGGCTTCGCTCAGGTACTCGCCCTTCTTGGTCTTGCCGTAGTAGCGGTCGCCCATGCAGTGGTAGACCTTGGTCTCGTCGTTGGCCCACACCTTGCCCGGGCCGCCGCCGGGCGCGGCGGCCATCTTCGCGAGGTCGGGCGAGCCGGGCGTGCGCGTGGCGGTGCCGGTGCTCGGTGCCACGCCGGTCTTGTCCACCTTGGCCGACTGCGTTTCCACGGCCGGCGCCGCCGGTGCCGCGGCTGCGGGCGCGGCGGCGTTCGCGCCTGCGGCATCTGCCGTCTTGCCGTACCAGGTCTTGATGCCCTTGTGGCCCCGGCAGGCGCCGGACTTGGTGTCGGGCGAGGCATAGCTGCCGTCCTTGCACTGCACGGTAGTGCCGGCCGGCGCGTCCGCCGGCACCTGGGCCTGCGCGCCGAGCGCGGCGAGGCCGCAGAAGGCGGCGGTCCACAGCATGCGGGTTTTCTTGTTCATGCAAAGCTCCTGAAGGGTGTGATGGGAAGAACGGGGTGGACGCCGGAAGGTCCACCGCGCAGCTTTGGCGAGCGATCCCAGCGCCACCTGACTTGCCCGCGTACGCGGGCTCCGGCTCAGGGCGAACTGGCCGTGAAGGTGACCTGGCCGGTGTAGGTGCCGGCGGTGCGGCTGGCCAGGTTGGCGTAGGAGAAGGTCCAGGTCGCGCTGCGCTGGGTGACCAGGTTGGCGAAGCTGGTGCCCGCGACGTTGACCGCCGTGCCGGTGCCCGTGTTCGGGATCTGCGGCGCGGGCAGGTTGGTGTCGCTGCTGGCAATGGTGATTTCCGACAGCGGAATGGTGTTCGCGCCGCTCGCCAGCGGGGACGTCGCCGTCGCCCGCAGGGTGATCTGCCCCCCGTTGCTGCGCACCTCGACGGGCAGGGCGTTGTTGCTGGGCGTGACGCTGAAGCTCGGCGCCGCGCCGCTCCAGTTCACGGACGTGTTGTTGCCGGCGACCGGCGTGGTGGGCCCGCCCGGGATCGACGGCGTCAGCACGAAGCTCACCGTGCTCGTTGTGCCGCCCGTCGCGGGCCAGGGGCTGTCGCCGATGCGGAAGAAGATGAACTTGTCGATGGCGATCGTGAAGTCGAGGTTGACGCCGGTGCTCAGCGGCACCGAAGCGCTGGGGCCGGCGGTGCTGGACGCGGCCTGCGCGGACGCCATGCCCAGCATGCCGGCGAGCGCGCCGGCGAAAGCCAGGGCGTCCGCGCGGCGCGTCACTTGAGTTCCACGTCCACCTTGAAGCTGCCCTTGTCCCAGTCCAGCCGGCCGCTGGCCTTGACCGGATAGACGGGCTGCGGCGCCGGCTGGCCGTTCTCGGCCTTGGGCACGAGCGCCAGCGTGCGCGTCTGGCCCGGCAGGATCGGCGTGCCCTCGGGCACCAGTTCGAACGTGCGGCCCTTGCTGTCGGTGGCGTCCAGGCTGCCTTCGAGCCGGCCGTGCGCGTCGCCGGTGTTGGCCACTGTTACTACCGCGCGGCGCGTGCCGTCGGCCTCCCCGCTGGCGATCTGCCGGATCTCGAGCCTGGGCTCGGCGCCGTCGAGCATGACGTACACCGCCACGGCGATGCGCCCCGTGACCGGCAGGCTCAGGCTGGCGCCGCCGCTGCGGATGACGGTCTGCTGCGCCGGCTCCGCGCCCTCGATGGCGATCATGAAGCGGCACTCGCCGCGCGGCGCGTCGGCCGGCGGATCGACCTGGAAGCGGAACGAGCGCTTGCCGCGCGCCGGCACCGACACGCTGCGCCGCTCCAGCACCACCCACGGCCTGCAGCTGCCGGGCAGCAGCTCGTCGTGATAGCCGATGTTGCCCTCGGCCGAGTAGCTCCAGTCGATGGTGCGCATCGACACTTCGGTGGCGCTCGACGCCAGGTTGTGGATGTCGAGCGACTGCCCGAGGCGCGTGCCGGGCTTGGCAGCGAGTTCGAAGCGCGACGGCGTGACGGCCAGCTCGAAGGGCGAGGCCGCCATCGCGCCGCCGGTCGCCGCCAGCAGCAGGGCGAAGAAGGAGAAAGAGCGGAAAGCGTTCATGGCAGGGTCTCGATTTCGAAGAACGACTCGAAGCTCAGCGCCGAGCCCGCGGGCATGCGCAGCTCGCGCGGGTCGATGCGCAGCGTGAGATCGAAGGTCTCGTTCATCCATGGCGCCTGGACGATGCCGTTCCACACCTGCACCCGGTCGCCGGGGCGGCCGCTGCCGCTTGCGAAGACGCCGTTGCCGCGCCACTGCACCTGCATGCCCGCCGGTGAGCGCAGGCCCGCGACGTTGGCCGGAATCACGTAGAAGATGCGTGCGCGCCGGCCCATGTGGGGCGTCATGGCCAGCCGGTACTCGATGCGCCCGAGGGGGAGCACGACCATGTTGCCGTCCATCGCCTGCGCATTGCTGAAGTCGCTGCGCACGTGCGCGCGCGGGGAGGCCGAGTCGTCGAGCCGGGCGACCATCGCCCATGCAGGGACGCACAGCAGCATCAGCGTGGCGGCGGCGGTCCATCGGCGAAGGCGCGGGAGCTTCATTCCATCGACGCCGTGAAGCGCACGGTGCCCTTGTAGTTGCCGCCCGGGTAGATGACGTCGTTGTCGTAGCTGAACTGCAGCCGCGTGGCCGTCAGGTTGCGTGACAGGTAGGTCCAGGTGCCGATGCCCAGCACGCAGGGCAGGCCGAGCGGACCGACGCAGAAGGTGGCGTTCGCGTCGTAGCTCGCGATCGACTGGTTGGCGGTGGTGTCGAAGCGGCCGTTCTGGATGTCGCCCGAGGCCGCGTTGCTGTTGCCCGTGGCCACCCAGCTGATCTTGCTGAAGGGAATGATGGTGCTGCCGCAGCCGCCCGACTGGCAGCTCAGGCCGGCGGAGGAGTCCACGCGCAGCGTCACTGGCCGCGCCACGGTGGTATTGGCGATGGGGCGCACCGGCATCACCCAGACGTCGATGGTCGGCGTGCCGGTCACGGCCGTGGGCGTCAGCCCGGCATTGGCGCCGGTGACGCTGAAGGCCACCGTGTCGACGGTCGCTCCGACGGTGCCCACGCGCAGGGTCAGCATGTAGCTGCTGCCGGTGTCGGTCACGGTGGTGATGACGGCATGCGCGGGCGGCGCGAGGCCCGCCACGGCAGCCGCCGCCAGCGCCGCCGCGGCGGTCGCGCGGGTGTGCCGTCCGGTACGCACCATCAGATGCCCTGGGCCGTGTACGTGATGGTGTTCGTGTAGGTGTTTGCGACCCAGCTGGCTGCCGAGCCTCCCAGCGTATAGGTCCAGGTGCCGCTGGCGGCGACGTTCGAGTTGAACGAGGTCGAGGCGCAGGCGCCGAGGTTGGCCCCCGGATGCGGCAGCGTGCCAGTGGTGGCGACGGTGAAGTCCGCGTTCGTCGGGCCGCCCGTGAGGGGCGCCCATGCGCCCATGGCGCAGTTGATGGTGCCAGCGCCGGCGTTGGTCCAGGCATACACGTTGAGCACGTTCGCGGCCGACGTGGCCGTGACGGTGGGCGCCGCGCCGCTCCAGTCCACGTTGGTGTTGTTGCCCACGACCGGCGTGGTGGGCACGCCCGGAATGCTGAGGGAGGAGGTCCACGTCACCGTGTCGACCGTGGTGTTGGTCGAGCCCACGCGCAGCAGGATCAGCTTGGGCACCGTCACGCTCAGGTTCACCTTGGCCTGCGCGGTGATCGTGCCCGTACCTGAGCCGTACTGGCTCTCCGCCATGGCATTGCCCGCGGCAAGCGCGAGGCCTGCGAGGGAAAGGGCCAGCATGCCGCGGGCGATGGATGTTCTGGTCATGGAGTCTCCTCGGGTTGGACGTGGTGGAAAGAAAAGGGGAAAAGGAAGACGCTCATTCGCCCACCTTCACGACGGGGATCTCCGCGGTGGCGCGGCCACGCAGAGGAACGTTCACGCTCACGCCGCTCTCGCCGGCCCTGCCCCAGGGCAGCGGCACGCTTTCGAGCGTGAGCGTCAATTGATGGCGGCCGGTGGTCACCAGCGGAAATTCGAAGCGGCCGTCGCGGTCGGTGATGGTGCGGTAGCGGCCGTCGAGCAGCACCTCGACGCCGGCCACGCCGCCTTCGCCCGATTGCTGCTCGCCGTCGCGATTGGCGTCGTAGAACACCCGGCCCGACACGCTGCCGCCGCCCGCACCTTCGCCGCGCATGCCCGCCGCACGATAGGCGGTGCCGGCGCTGCCCTCCCAGCGCAGGTAGACGTACGCGGTCTTCTCGTTGCTGCGATAGAGGTTGGGAGACGAGTACGAGGTCGGCAGCAGCGATGCGCGCGCCTGGTTGAAGTTGGCGATGAAGCCCACGCGCCAGCCCGCGCCCAGTTCCTTCTCGGCGGTGAGCGAGCCCGACAGGCCCCGGCTGGTGTAGAGCCCGCCGCTTTGCGAGGTGTAGCGCAGGTTGCCGCCGAGGTGGAAGCCGCCGTCGATCCAGTAGCGGAACTGCAGGCCCGCCGTCGGGTAGTTGCGGGCGGTGCCGCCGCTGCGGTCGCGCGCGTAGCCGAGGGTGGTGGTGAGTTCGGGGCGCATGGTCTCGTAGCGCCCGCCGATCCAGTCCTGCTCCCATTGCACTTCCTGGCCGGTGGCGGCGGAGTCGCCGAGCACGATCAGCTCGTTGCGGCGCATCGTCAGCGTGAAGCGGCTGCGCGGCCAGTCGAAGAAGCGGGTCTGGTAGAAGGCGTTGCCGTAGAGGCTGCGGCCGTCGCCGCTGCCGGTGTTGCCCGCGGCGCTCCCGTCGGGCAGCCCGTCGTAGCGCGTGCGGTACGCGCTCAGGCTGCCGCCGACGGAGTTGTAGCGGTCGAACAGGTACTGGAAGTTGCCGCTTGCGCCGACGCGCCGGTAACCCGAGAGGCGGAAGGCGGCGTCGGCATCGGCGCGCTCGTAGTCCAGTCCGGCGCCCCAGCTCATGCGGCTGGTGTTGCGGTCCACGCGCCAGTACGCGCCGCGCGTGCCGGTGGCCAGTGCGTAGTCGCCGAAGTACAGGTTGGGCCGCGCGGCGTACGCGCCGAACTCGTGGCGGTAGAGGCCGGTGCGCGCGCTCGCCTCGACGAACAGGCCCCGCGAATCGCCGGCCGCCACGCCGGGTGTGGATGAACTCACGCGGCTGCCCACCAGCGTGGCGCGCGCCTTGAAGTCGCCGTCGCGCACCACCTCGCGGCCGTAGCCCACCGACGTGGCCCAGCTGGTGACGTCCTTGCGGCCGTAGCCCTGTGCCGTCAGCGGGTCGTAGTAGTAGGCGGGAACGTCGCGCGCCCGGTCGAGCTGGAACGACGCGAACCAGGGCTCGCCCAGCCGCAGCGTGGCCCCGAGCCAGCCCAGCGTGCCCTGGCTCTTCTCGAAGCCGGGGTACGGCCCGCCGGTGAGGTTGCCGCGCTGGCCGAAGCCGGCGCGCAGGTCGAAGTCGGTGCTGAAGACGCGCGTGGAGGCGCCGCGCACCGTGGTCGAGCCCAGCGAGAGCCTGTAGTTGCGCGCGAGGCCATCGGTGAGCTCGCTGTAGATGTCGCCCACGGCGGTGTCGGCAAAAGTCTGCGTGGTCAGCGGAAAGCCGAGGTTGCGCAGCGTGAAGCGGCCGCTGGTGGCCTCGCGCGCGTAGCCCAGCGAGCCGATGCCGATGCCGCTCGCGCTGTTGTCGCCGCCCAGGTGCCGGCCGTCGGCCTGCAGCACGAACTCGCCGTAGTTGAGGGTTTCGCGGCGGTATTCGAAGCGCTGGCCGAACTCCGTCGCGCGCTGGCGGCCGTAGCCGGTGGTCGTGGCGTCGCCGAAGCCGATGCGGCTCTCCACCAGCCAGGCGCGGTAGCCCTGCGGCTGCTCGACTTCGGGCTGCGCATCGGCCGCCGCGGTGTCGGCGTCGGAGGTCATGAAGCGGTCTTCGTAGGCCTTGGGCGCGGAATCGGCAAGAGCCTTCAGCCGCGCCTGCTCCGCCTGCGCGCGATCGAGGGATTCGATGCGTGCGTCAGCCACGACAGGGGCGGCGGTGGCCGCCGCCTGGGGTTTCCGGGGCTCGGCCGCCTGTGCCTGCGCGCAGGAGAGCCAGGCCAGCGCGGCCGTGCATTCGAGCCACGCGAGCACGGTCATCGGACGCCGCAGGGCTCCGGCAGGACCGGAAGCGGTCCACGGCGTCATTCGGATCATCTGGAGACATCCCTGTGCTGTTCCCCGGGGCTTCGTGGCCCTGTTCCGCATCCGGGGCAGGATATTTCAGAACTGTTAACTAATGTCAATATTTCGCGGTTCCGCGGGTTTCCCCAGAGGAGGACGCCGGCATTTGGCCTTCAGGAATGAACAAAATGGAACGTGCGGTTTCATTCGCCCTTGATGACTACAAAAGGCCACCCAATTGAAGACGTTGGCGTGGCGTCGCCTTCCGGCACCAAGCCCGACTTAGAATTTTTCGGCTTCGACATTTCTTTTCCCATGGCTGATTCCTCCAAAACCAAACTCCCGTTCCAGGCTGAAGTCGCTCAGCTGCTGCACCTCGTCACGCACGCGCTCTACTCGAACAAGGAAATCTTCCTGCGCGAGCTGATCTCGAACGCATCGGACGCATGCGACAAGCTGCGCTTCGAGGCGCTCGACCACCCCGAGCTGTACGAAGGCCAGACCGACCTCGACGTGCGCCTGAGCTTCGACAAGGCCGCGCGCACCATCACCATCACCGACAAGGGCATCGGCCTGTCGCGCCAGGAAGCCATCGACAACCTCGGCACCATCGCCAAGAGCGGCACCAAGGACTTCATGAGCAAGCTCAGCGGCGACCAGAAGGCCGACGCGCAGCTCATCGGCCAGTTCGGCGTGGGCTTCTACTCGGGCTTCATCGTGGCCGACAAGATCACGGTCGAGTCGCGCCGCGCGGGCCTGCCGGCCGACCAGGGCGTGCGCTGGGTGAGCGGCGGCGCCGGCGACTTCGAGGTGGCCGACATCGCCCGCGCCGAGCGCGGCACGAGCATCACGCTGCACCTGCGCGACGACGCGGACGAATACCTCAACGCCTGGAAGATCAAGCAGATCGTCGGCAAGTACTCCGACCACATCTCCCTGCCCATCCTGATGGAAAAGGAAGAGTGGAAGGACGGCGAGAACGACCAGCCCGGCGACATGGTGAAGACCGGCGAATGGGAAACCGTCAACAAGGCCAACGCCCTGTGGAGCCGCCCCAAGAAGGACATCACCGCCGAGCAGTACGAGGAGTTCTACAAGAGCATCAGCCACGACTACGAGGCCCCGCTCGCCTGGAGCCACAACCGCGTGGAAGGCAGCACCGAGTACACGCAGCTGCTGTACATCCCGGCCAAGGCCCCGTTCGACCTGTGGAACCGCGAGAAGGCCGCGGGCGTGAAGCTGTACGTCAAGCGCGTCTTCATCATGGACGACGCGGAGGCGCTGATGCCCAGCTACCTGCGCTTCGTGAAGGGCGTGATCGACTCGGCCGACCTGCCGCTGAACGTGAGCCGCGAGCTGCTGCAGGAAAGCCGCGACGTGAAGGCGATCCGCGAAGGCAGCACCAAGCGCGTGCTCGGCATGCTGGAAGACCTGGCGAAGAAGCAGAAGACCGCGCCCGAGAGCGGCGAGGGCAAGATCGACGTGGGCTCCGGCGAATCGGTGCCGGCCCCCGAGCCGACCGAGGGCGTGACGGACGTGGTCGACAAGAACGCGCCCACCGCTGCGGAAACCGCCGCTGCCGCCGCCGACGAATCGGGCAAGTACGCCAAGTTCTACGCCGAGTTCGGCGCGGTGCTGAAGGAGGGCTTGGGCGAGGACTTCGGCAACCGCGAGCGCATCGCCAAGCTGCTGCGCTACGCCTCCACCACCACCGACACGGTGGGCGTGAGCTTCGCGGACTACAAGGCCCGCATGAAGGAAGGCCAGGACGCGATCTACTACATCACGGCCGACACGCTCGCCGCAGCCAAGAACAGCCCGCAGCTCGAAGTCTTCAAGAAGAAGGGCATCGAGGTGCTGCTCATGACCGACCGCGTCGACGAGTGGGCGCTGAACTACCTCAACGAGTTCGACGGCACGCCGCTGCAGAGCGTGGCCAAGGGTGCGGTCGACCTGGGCAAGCTGCAGGACGAGGCCGAGAAGAAGGCCGCCGAGGAAGCCGCCGAGTCGTTCAAGCCGCTGCTCGAGAAGCTCAAGGAAGCGCTCAAGGACAAGGCGGAAGACGTGCGCGTGACCACGCGCCTCGTCGATTCGCCCGCCTGCCTCGTGGTGCAGGACGGCGGCATGAGCACGCAGCTCGCGCGCATGCTCAAGCAGGCCGGCCAGCCCGCGCCGGAGCTGAAGCCAGTGCTCGAAGTCAACGCCGAGCATCCGCTGGTGAAGAAGCTCGAGGGCTCGGCGCACTTCGACGACCTGGCGAACATCCTGTTCGACCAGGCGCTGCTGGCCGAAGGCGGCCTGCCGGCGGACCCGGCGGCCTACGTGAGGCGCGTCAACGCGCTGCTGGTGTGAACACCCGGCCGCGCGTCACTCGTGCAGCAGCCGTCGTTCCGGCGGTGCTGCTGTTGCTTCTGGCGGGCGGCTGCTCCCACTATCACGTCGGCATTCCGCTGGTTCCCGGGCTCTCGCTCGGGCTGGGTGCCACCAAGGACGGCAATTTCTCGGTGGGCCTGAATACCGGCTTCGGCCCGCTCGGCGCGGGCGTGGCCGTGAACAACGGCGGGCAGGTGTCGGGCTCGGCCGGCGTGGGTGTCGGCGTGGGGCCGGTGGCCACGGGCGTGAGCAAGAGCACTGTGCTCTACGACCCGGGCAAGGCCGCGCCTGCGGCCCCCGTGGCTCCGGCTGCGGCCGCCGGAGTGCCCCCGGCAGGTGGCGCCGTGGCCTCCGCCGCGCCTGTGGCTTCGCCCGCACCCGCTTCTCCCGGAACGGCCGCCGCGCCTGCTCCGGTGCAGTACTACTCGACGCCCGCGGCCCCGTTCACGCCCGTGGGTCCGGTTCCTCCGGCCGCTCCGGTGGCCACGGCACCCGCCAGTGCCTCGCCGGCGGCGACCGTCAGGAGAGCACCCCTGGTCAAGATCACCCGTCCGCCGCCTGAGCCCGTGGCGCCCGCGGTGAACGTCACCTACCGCGCGCCGACCGTGGCAGCAACGACTGCCGCCGCAGCCCCGCCCCACGAGGCCGGCACGCCCGGCAACCCCGTCGCGCCCTGAGGCCCCGATAGGCGCACCTTTCACGCGGACTCGCGTCGCGGCCTAACATGGCGGCCGGTATCTCCCCCGGAGACAGTCGCCCGTGATGCCAGTGACCCGCCGACCGCTTCTGCTGCAACTCATGTCCATGGCCGCCCTCGCGGCCGCGGGAGCCCCCCGCGCGGCAAAGGCGCAGTACGCGTACCCCGCCAGGACCATCCGCTGGATCGTGCCGTACCCGGCTGGCGCCGGCGCCGACATCGTCGCGCGCACCATCGCCGCCCAGTTCTCCATCGACACGGGCCAGTCCGTGATCCTCGAGAACCGCGCCGGCGGCAACACCGCGCTCGGTGCCATCGAGGCCGCGCGTGCGCCGGCCGACGGCTACACGGTGCTGTCGGCCGACAACGGCACGCTGGTGTTCAACCCCGCGCTGTATCGCAACCTCAGCTACAACCCCTCGCGCGACTTCGCACCCGTCACCCTGCTGGGCCGGCTGCCGATGGTGCTGCTGGTGGGGCCGGCGAGCGGCGTGAAGGACGCGCGGGCCTTCATCGACGATGCACGCGCCTTTCCCGGCAAGGTCAGCTTCGCCTCTGCCGGCACGGGCAGCCCGCAGCACCTGGCGATGGAACTGCTCGAGCGCGAGGCCCGGCTGGAGATGGTGCACGTGCCCTACCGCAGCGCCGCGGCCGCGGTGGCCGACGTGGCCGGCGGCCAGCTGCCGGTGATGATGTGCGACATGGCCGCCTCGCGCCGCTTCATCCAGAGCGGCAGGCTGCGCGCGCTTGCGGTGGCGCATCCGGCGCGGCTGGCGCAACTGCCCCGCGTGCCCACCTTCGCCGAGCTCGGCTTTCCGCGCGTGGAGGCCGCCGCGCTCATGGGGCTGGTGGTGCCCGTCAACACGCCGGGCGAGATCGTCTCGCGGCTGCAGCAGCTGGTGGCCAGCGCCATCCACAACCCCGTCGTGCTGCGCCGGCTCGCCGAGTACGGCGTGGACCCCGCGGGCGACGCGCCTTCGCAGTTCGCCGCGCTGCTGCGGGGAGAGTCGGCGCGCTGGCATCCGCTGATCCGCGAACTGAATCTTTCGTTGGACTGAGGGCCGACGGCCGCCGCGGCCTTTACGGCAACTTTGCGAAGGCGCGGCGTTCTTCTCACTCCGGGCTAAGAGTGGCTGCCTAGATTGGCGCATCACATATACCAACAAGGAAGATTGGCGAGGTGGCCTGCGGCAATGCAGGAGACGGGTCGCCTTCCAAGGCCCCATGATGACTCGCCGGTTCCATCACGTCGTCTTCGCGGACGACTTCTTCCGCTCCCCTTCCAACGGGCTCCAGTACCACGTCGCCAACCGTCGGTTCCTGCGCGGCTTCTTCGATTCCGCGCTGGGCCGGCTCGGCCTGCCGGCGAGCGAGATCGCGCCGATGTCCGAAGGCGGGCGCGTCGACGTCGCGCGCCTCATGGACCGGCTGGAGCTGCCCTGCACCCCGGCCGGCTGGGCGCGCGCCTGCATCGCCGACCTGTCGCCGCTGGCCGGTAGCGACGGCTTGTCGGCCTTCGGCCCCGGTTGCCTGGTGATCGGCTGGGGCCTCACGCCCGCGCTGCAGCACTGCATCGACCGCTCGGGAGCCAGCTACCTCGACATCGAGATCGATCCGCGCCGCTTCACCGAGCACCTGAACTTCTGCGCGCGCACCAACGACCACGCCATCGAGGCCGCGCTGCTGGCGCGCCGCGTCGACGAAGAACTGTTCTGGAACCACGCGAGCGCGCTCAAGGGCCGCTTCGCGCGACACGGCGCGGCCTCGCTGTTCGACCCGAGGCTGCGCGTGGGCCTGTTCTTCGGCCAGAGCCTGGTGGACCTGTCGCTGATCAGCGGCGGCCGCACCATGCACCCGGCCAGCGTGATCGCGCCGCTGCGCGAGCTGGCGCAGGGCGTGGACCTGCTGGTCGTCAAGCCGCATCCCTACGAGAGCGCGCTGCACGACCTGGCGCCCATCGCGCGGGCCATTCCCAACGTGGCGTGGACGCGCGAGAACAGCTATGCGCTGCTGTCGGCGGCCAACGTGCACTTCGCTGCCAGCCTGTCGTCGAGCGTGCTCACCGAGGCGCGCTACTTCCGCAAGCCCGCCCATGCGCTGATCCGCGCCGACCGCAACGCGGCGGAGCAGTTGCCCAAGGCCTGCTCGGGCTGGATACCGGTGGGCGCCGGGCTGGGCTCGATGGACTTCATGGCCGAGGCCTGCGGACTGGGTGCGAGCGGCGGCCCGAACGACGGCGCGGCGCGGAGCTTTCCGGCCTGGCCGGTGGCGGCGATCGACCGCGCCTTCCTCACGCGCTGGGGCCTCGACGATCAGGCCCGTGGCCTCGCCGAAGTGGCCGAGCTGCAGCTGGAGCGCCCCTACCTGTTCCATCCCGGCAGCCCCGCGATGAGCTGGCTCAGCCACGGCTGGGCGGGCTTCGACGGCGAAGGCGCGCGCAGCGAGGGCGAGCTGGCCTGCCTCGTGGTGCCGCTGCCGGCGCTGTCCTCGCGATCGCTGCCGCTGTCGCAGATGCAGCCGCACCGCGTCGAGGTGCGCATCGACTACCGCAGCAACGCCAAGGCCACGAGCGTCCACGCGATGCTCGACGGCGTGGTGCTGCCCGGTCAGCGCGTCACTGGCGCTCGGCGGCGCAGCTTCGTGTTCGAGGTGGAGCCGACGGCCGGGCGCAAGTGCCTGGTGATCCAGTTCGTCGTGGCCGACGCCGGGCGCGGCGGCATCCGCAGGAAGGCGGCGCGCCCGGACTTCACGCTCAGGAAGCTGCAGGTGTCGCTGCGCGTGGGCCGGGGCCTGATCTCGGCGCCGCCGAAGGCGACGGCAACGGCGAAGTGGTCGGAGATGTCTCCGCTGCGCGCCGTAGCGCGGGTGTTTCGTGCGGTGGTCGATTCGGCGCGCGGCTCGGCGGGCAGTCACTGAGAGAGCCGCGCGACAGCTTCACGAACTGCGCGCGGTCTCCGCCAGCCTCGACAGCAATCCGGTCCAGTGCCGCAGCCGTTCGATGGCTGCCTGCCGCCCCTCGGCCGCATTCGCCTCGCCGTCCGGCAAGTCGAGCAACTCGGCGGCCGCGGTGGCCACGGCCCTTGCGAACTTCTGCGCGTCGCCGCGCCACACCACCACGCGATGCGCCAGCCCGAGCTGCGCTGCGCGGCCCGCGTTGATCGCCTGCTCGGGCTGGTCCGTGAGCAGCAGCAGGATCGGCTTGCGGTAGACCGCCGCGATCGACAGCGCCGCCATACCGGGCGCGGACACGATGAACGCGCTGCGCGCGGCTGTCTCGATCCAGTGCTCGTCGCGCGCGTGCCAGTGCGCCCGATGCGCGTAGCCCTCGCCGACCAGGTGCGCCGGCACGCCCGCGTCGGCCAGGCCCTGCTCCAGCCCGTCGGCCAGCGCCGGTTCCTGGAAATGCGGATTGAGGTACACGGCCGCAACCTGCTGCGCCGCGTCGCCGTGGCCCGCCGCGTCCACCACCGCCACCGGCGTGGCGAGGCGATGGCGGCCATGGCCGTCGTGCTGTGGCTCGCCGTAGGCGAAGTCGTGCTCGATGCGCGCGAGGCTGCGGTCGATCTGCCAGGCCACGATGCCGCCGAACAGCCGGGCGACGGGGCCCGGCATGCGCCCGCTGAAATTCGTCTCCAGCGCATGCCGCAGGCTGGCGCCATACACGTGCACCACCTTGCGCCGCCAGAACGGCAGCCAGCCCATCAGCAGCAGCGCGGGGTGGAACGAGTCGTTCACCACCAGGTCGGCGTCGCGGAAGTGGGCGCGCAGCCGCCACACGTCGCGCAGCATGCGTTCGGGGCGGAACATGTACAGCGCCACGTTGCGGTCGGTCTCGTGGCGCAGCATGTTCTGCTTCGTGTCGAACTGCACCGCGTAGTGGCGCGAGAGCACAGGCGCGTCGATGCCGAAGCCGGCGAGGAAGCGCGCGCCCTCGTCCGAGGTGGTGAGCACGCGGACCTGCGCGCCGGCTTCGCGCAATGCATGCGTCAGCAGCTGCGCGCGCATCAGGTGGCCGCGCGCGTCCGCGGTCGCGAGGTAGAGGATGCGCGGCGGCATCGCTCAGGCGTGATGCCGTACCGGCCGCGCCGCACCGGGTCGCAGCCGCAGTGCCGCGCCGGCCAGCCACATGCCGAGCGCGCCGGTGACGCCGAAGCCGCGCTCGGTGTCGCGCACCTCGCGCATCAGCTGCGCGAGCCGCGCTTCTTCGTGCGGCGCCACGCAGCGCTGCAGCGTATGGATGCACAGGCGGATGTGGCGGTCCTCGTCGGCCAGCACGCGCGACAGCAGCGGATGGAGCTCGTGCCGCGGTCCGATCAGCGCGCAGTGGCGCTGCAGGATGCGCGAGGCCATCTGTTCGGCCGAGAGGCCGATGGCATAGGCCGGCACCAGCCCGCCGTGCGCGAAGTGCGGCGCATGGCGACGGATGAGCGCCTGCCAGCGCGCCAGCTTGCGGCGGCTGAACCAGTCGGGCTGCGGCGCCTCCTCGGGCGACGCGGCGGCCTGCGCGTTGCCGCCGCGCTCGACGATGGCTTGCGCGAACAGGCGCGCGTGCAACTGCTCGTCGGCCAGGTGCTGGTCGAGCTGGCGTTCCAGCCACTCGGGCGGGGCGATGCGCAGCTCGCGCTGCAGCGCCTGCTCGGACGATTCCTCGCCCACGAGATAGAAGCGCAGCAGCAGCATCTCGCCCGCGTTGCTCGCGTGCAGCTGGCGCAGTGCGGCGCGCTTGACGTGATGCACGAGGCGGGCCTGCAGCGCCGGCCAGCCGCGCAGGACGGGCGGCGCGAGGCAGTCGAAGCCGGCCTTGGTGCCGGCCAGGGGGTCAGCGGCCATCGGCCTTGGCCTTCGCGGGCTGCTGCTGTTGCCAGCCCAGCACCAGCCCGATGAAGCTGTCCTGCAGGAAGGCGCGTGCGGCCGCGTCGGCGCCCGCGAACTCGCGCTGCTGGCCGTCGTAGCGAACGTAGCCCTTGCCGTTGGTGGCGCCGAGCACCAGCTTCTCGTTCTTGCGGAAGTCGCGCTGCAGAAGCGGCTGCAGCAGCGACTGCGATTCGAGCCCGTACAGGAACAGGTCGCGCTGCACCACCTGGCGCGGGATCTGGCCGCTGAGCGCCTGCAGCTCCAGCGTCCAGTTGCCCTGCTGCATGGCCTCGGCCAGGTCGCGGCCCTTGGCGCCGGGCGCATGGAAACGCGCGCGCGCCACCGACTTCGAGGCCCTGCTCAGGCCGAGGCCGATGGTGATGTCGGCATCCTTCGCGCCCTCGGCGCGGTTGTCGTCCACCTGCACGAACACGTTGGCCAGCCGCGCGGTCAGCGAGGGCTTGGCAAGGGCTTCGACGATCTGGTCGGCCGAGAGCAGCACCTGGTCGGTGGTCGACTCGTTCACCACCGCGATCCGGTACGGGTCGATGCGGATGTCGCTGAACTCGCCGCCGACGGGCGAATGCGCGTGGCTGCTCACAGACCATTCGTTGCCCGAGCGGCTCAGCAGCGCATGGAAGGTCAGCGGCACGCGCTGGCCGCTGCGCGCCTGGCCGGAGCCCTGCAGCAACACGTCGCCGACGATGGTCTTCTCGCCGTAGCTGCGCGTGTTGACGAAGCGGATGGTGTGCGCGGCGCTGTCGAGCGCGACGCGGGTGTCGGGGTCGTCGAGCGCGAGGCGGTTGCAGTCGTTGCCCTTGCCCGCGAGCGTGCCGAAGGGGCAGCCGGTGTCGGACTTGAAGTTGAAGACGCCGCGGCCGGTGAAGTCGGCGGCATTGGCCAGCGTGAAGGCGCCTGCGAGCGCGAGGCCGAGCGCCAGTCGGCGGGCGATGAACGAAGAGCGGAAGGTCATGGTTCTTGTCTTCTTGTTTTTCTGAAGCAGGAGGCGAAAGGGGTGCTCAGGGCCGGTGATACGACAGCGCCTGCGCATCCGCGTTGGTGCGGCCCGTGGTGTGCCAGCCGATGCCGCGCGCGAACGCGCCCAGCATGTCGACGGCGGAGAAGCCGAGGATCAGCGCCACGCCGGCGAGCCAGCGCAGCCCGCGCAGCGGCGGCAGGTCTTGATGGTTGAGCGCCTTCATGCTGAAGCCCAGCCGCGTGAACAGCACCGCCAGCGGTCCGATCGGACCGCTCTTCGCGAGCCATTGCCAGCGCGACGACACATAGCTGCGCAGCAGGTGCGGCGTGAGCGAGTAGGTGTCCTGCCCGCGCATCCATCGCAGCTTCAGCGCCTCGGCACGGGTGTCGGGCAGGCGGTGTTCGGTGTGAGCCGTGGCGGCGTAGTGGATGGGCACGCCCGCCGCCTTCAGCCGCATGCCCAGCACCTGGCAGTGCGCGCGGTAGACGCCGTCGAGCGCCTGGTAGCTGTGCTGCTCGAACACCTCGCGGCGGAAGGCCACGTTGTTCGCGTAGAAGTTGCTCGTGGCGCCCGCGTGGTCCGCGTTGGGGAAGTACATGAAGTCGATGGTGGTGAGCGCGGTGCCCACCACGTTGGCCGCGTAGCTGGTGCGGCCGGCCACCACGGCGGGCGCGTCGGCTCCCTTGGTGAAGGGCAACAGCATCTGCAGCAGCCAGTCGTCGTCGGGCAGGCAGTCGGCGTCGGCGAACACCACGTGCGTGCAGCGCCGTGCATCGGTGGCAGCGAAGCCGACGTTCTTGGCGTCGTAGTAGCCGGTGGTGGCGTCGATGCGCACGAAGTCGACCGGGCGGCCGGCGAGCGCGCTCACGGCCTCGCAGGTGGCGGTACTCAGTCCGTCGTGCGTGATGACAACCTGCGCGAGCGCGGCGAGCGGCAGCTTCTGTTTCGCCAGCAGGGCGACGAGGCGCTGCAGGCTGGCACCCGCCCTGGCCTCGGCATCGGCTCCGCCGCGCAGGTTGTTGGTCTCCAGGACCAGCGCGCAACGCGCGGCAACTTGATCGGGCATCATCGAATTTTCCTGTCCGGACATTGTTTTGAAGGCTTGCATCCTGCTTTTATCGCACAACCGCTCCCGCCACCAGTGCCGGGCGCCATGGGGTCGTCCATGAAGGTCACCATCTTCGGCGCGGGCTACGTGGGCCTGAGCTTCGCCGCCTGCCTGGCCGAGGCGGGCCACGAGGTGTTGTGCGCGGACGCGGACCTGGCGCGCGTCGAGGGACTGCAGCGCGGCCTGATGCCGCTGCACGAGCCGGACCTGGAGGCGCTGGTCGCCGCCGGACTCGCCTCCGGAACGCTGCAGTTCACCGCCGACGAGCGCGCCGCCTGCCAGCATGGCGACGTGCTCTTCATCGTGGTGAACACGCCGGCTGACGCCAACGGGCGGGTCGACCTGCGCCACATGATCGCAGTGGCCTCCGGCATCGGGCGGCATCGCGACCGCGAGGCGCTGGTGGTGTGCAAGTCGACCGCGCCCGTGGGTACCGCGGCGCAGGTCGAGGCCGTGGTGGGTGGCGAGCTTTCGCAACGTGGCGCGCGGCACCGCATCGCGGTGGCGGTGAACCCCGAGTTCCTGCGCGAAGGCTCGGCCGTGCGCGACTGCCGGCGGCCCGACCGCGTGGTGATCGGCAGCGAGGACCCGTGGGCCATCGAGTTGCTGACCCGGCTGTACGAACCCTTCATCCAGGACCCGAAGCAGTTGCTGTTGATGGACCGCCGCTCGGCCGAACTCGCCAAGTACGCGGCCAACGCCATGCTCGCGACCCGCATCAGCTTCATGAACGAGATGGCGCGCGTGGCCGAGCATGCGGGCGCCGACATCGAGATGGTGCGACGCGCCATCGGTGCGGACCGGCGCATCGGGCCCGACTTCCTGCAGGCCGGCGCAGGCTACGGCGGCTCCTGCCTTGCGAAGGACGTGCGGACGCTGACGCATGCGGCGCAGCGCGACGGCCATTCGCTGCGAATCCTCTCAGCCGTCGAGGCCACGAACCACGAGCAGAAGGGCCGGCTGTTCGACCTGATGACGCACCACTTCGCCGGCCGCATCGCGGGCAAGACCATCGCGGTGTGGGGCCTGGCCTTCAAGCCCGACACCGACGACATGCGCGATGCGCCGAGCCTGGTGCTGCTGGAGAGGTTGTGGGCGGCGGGTGCGCGTGTGCAGGTCTACGACCCGGCGGCGATGCCGAATGCGCGCGATCTCGTCGGCGAGCGCGGGGGTGTGCGCTGGTGTGCCACGGCGGAAGAAGCGCTGCGGGACGCTGATGCGCTGGTGCTCGTCACCGAGTGGACGGAGTTCCGACAGCCCGATTTCGCGCGTATTGCAGCGGAGCTGCACAGGCCCGTCATCTTCGATGGCCGCAATGTCTACGACGCCGCGCAGGTCGAGTCGGCTGGCATCGCGTACTACGGCATCGGCCGCGGCCGGTCGTCACTGCTGCTGCGCTGAACCCTCGTCCTGCGGCAGGAAGGCATCGCCCGGCGTGAGCGGTGCATGCCGGTAGCTCGCGGGCGTGCGGCTCAGCTTCACGGGCGCGCCGATCCCGCGATAGCCTCCGGGCATTTCAACCACCATCTCGCGGTGCAGCGTGTGCGGATGCTGCAGCGCGGCATCGACCGGCAGCACCGGCGCGGCGGGCACGCCGGCTGCCATCAGTTGCTCGACCAGCGCGCGGCCGTCGAAAGCGGCCATCGCCGCTTCGAGCTGCTGCTTGAGCTGTGCGCGGTGCACCGAGCGCGCGCCGGCCGTGCGGTAGAGCGGATCGTCCGCCAACTCGGGCAAGCCGATGCAGCGGCACAGGCTGGCGAACTGCCGGTCGTTGCCCACCGCCACGAACACCGGGTCGGTGCCGGTGGCGAGCGCGTCGTACGGATAGATGTTCGGATGTGCATTGCCGGTGCGGCGCGGCTCGGTGCCGTCCATGAACCAGTTGGCGGCGTGCGGATGCAGCAGCGACAGGCCGCTGTCGTACAGCGCCGCTTCCACGAACTGCCCGCGTCCGCTGCGGTTGCGCTCCTGCAGCGCGAGCAGCACGCCGATCACCGCGTTGAGCCCGGTCACCATGTCGACCACCGGCAGGCCCACGCGCAGCGGACCGCCGTCGGCCTCACCGTTGATGCTCATGATGCCGGTCATGGCCTGCACAGCGGCGTCGTAGCCCGGCAGCGCGCCCAGCGGGCCGTCGGCGCCGAAGCCCGACACGCGGCACCACACCAGGCGCGGGAAGCGCTTCGATAGCTCTTCGTATCCGATGCCCCAGCGCTCCATGGTGCCGGTCTTGAAGTTCTCGATCAGCACGTCGGCCTCGGCCACCAATGCGAGCAGCGCCTCGCGGCCTTCCTCCGTCGAGAAGTCTAGGTGCTGCACGCGCTTGTTGCGATTGAGCCCGTGGTAGTACGAGGCGACGCCCTCCCTGAAGGGCGGGCCCCAGGTGCGGGTGTCGTCGCCCTGCGGCGGCTCTACCTTGAGCACGTCGGCACCGTGGTCGCCGAGGATCTGGCCGCAGTAGGGGCCGCCGAGGATGCGGGAGATGTCCAGGACCCGGATGCCTGCGAGGGCGCCTTGGGCTTGTGTCATTGCTTGTTCCTATGTTTTGCTTTTCGGGGTGCGTGCACAGGCCGCCGGGTACTCCCCTCCGCGAATGTTCCCCGTCGGCGTGATCGCATCCCGAACGACTGCATCAATCGAGTTGCGCGCCGGACTTCTTCACCACGTCCTTCCACTTCACCGACTCGCCGGCAATGAACTGCCCCAGCTTCTGCGGCGACGTATCCGCCGGTACTTCGAGGCCCTGCGCCGCGAACATCTGCTTCACCTTGGGCGAATTCAGCACTTCCGTGAACGCATGGTTGAGCTTGTTCACTCGATCGGCGGGCGTGCCGGCCGGCGCGACGATGCCGAAGAACACGCTCACGTCGTAGCCCTTGTAGCCCTGCTCGGAGATCGTCGGCACATCGGGCAGCGCCTGCGAGCGCGCGACCGTGGCCACGCCCAGCGCGCGCAGCTTGCCGGCCTTGACGTAGGGCAGCGCGGTGAGGATGTCGGTGAAGGTCATGCTGACCTGGTTGCCCAGCAGGTCGTTGAGCGCGGGGCCCGTGCCCTTGTAGGGAATGTGCTGCAGGTCGGTGCCGGCCACCGAGTTGAAGAGCACGCCCGCGAGGTGCGACGAGGCGCCGTTGCCCGACGAGGCATAGCTGAGCTTGCCGGGGTTGGCCTTGGCGTAGGCCACGAGCTCCTGCACGTTCTTCACGGGCAGCGCGGGATTCACCACCAGGATGTTGGGCAGGTAGCCGACCTGGATCACCGGCGCGAAGCTCTTCACCGGGTCGTAGTTGATCTTGCGGTACAGGCTCGAATTGATGGCCAGCGGGCCCGAGGTGCCGAAGAGCAGCGTGTGACCGTCGGCCTCGGCGCGCGCCACGTATTCGGCGCCGATGTTGCCGCCGGCGCCCGCGCGGTTCTCCACGATCATGGGCTGGCCGAGACGGTCCTTCATCTCGGCGGCGAGCGTGCGCGCCATCGCGTCGGTCGGGCCGCCGGGCGGGAAGGGCACGACCAGCATCAGGGGCTTGGAGGGGAAGGCGTCGGCCGCTTGCGCGGTGGGCACGGCCGTCATCAGCGTGGCACAGGCGGCCAGCAGGAAGGTGAAGCGTTTCAAGGATGTCTCCGTTGTTTGTGTGAGGGGTGAGCGCTGTTCAGGCCGGCACTGCCGCCGGTTGAACGGTGGCGTTCCAATCAGCCGGCATCGCATCGGGCGAGAGCGGATCGCGTGGCAGCACGCGATGCAGCAGCACCAGCTGCGCCCAGCGCAGGCGCGGTGCGGAGCCGCCGTTCGCGGCCTCCCAGGCCATCGCGATGGCGCTGGTGCAGTGATAGAGCGCCGATGCGGCCTGGCGTGCGAGCACGTCGCCGCCTTCGCGCGCGGCGGTTTCGGTCAGTGCGGCGGCACGGTCCAGTGCATTGCGCAGGGCCTTGTCGAAACCGGGAGCGAGCGCCGCGTCGTCGAGCAGCTTCGCGCAATGTGCACGCAGCACAGGCAGCGAGCCTTCGCGCTTCACCGCGCGGATCACGTCCAGCGCCACGATGTTGCTCGTGCCTTCCCAGATCGAGCCCAGGTGCGCGTCGCGCACGAGGCGCGCGTCGCTCCATTCCTCGATGTAGCCGCAGCCGCCGCGCACTTCCATCGCATCGCCCGTGACCTTGCGCGCATCTCGGCAGGCGCGGAACTTGATGAGCGGCGTGAGGATGCGCAGCAGGGCGTAGGCATCGGGCTCGCCGGCATCGGAGCGCGCGAGTGCAAGGGCGGTCTGGCACACCATGGTGCGGGCCTGTTCGGCGGGCAGGCGCAGCTTGTCGAGCTGGCGCTGCATCAGCGGCATCTGCTCCAGCGTGCGGCCGAAGGCGCGGCGCTCGGATGCGATGAACTCGGCCTCGGCCACCGCGCGGCGCATCAGGCCGGCGGCGCGCACGCCGTTCGACAGGCGCGAGTTGTTGACCATGTCGGCCATCTGCACGAAGCCGCGGCCTTCCTCGCCCACCAGCCAGGCGGTGGCGCCTTCGAGGCGGATCTCGCCGCTGGCCATCGAGCGCGTGCCCAGCTTGTCCTTCAGCCGGATGATGCGGTAGCGGTTGAGGCTGCCGTCGTCGAGCCGGCGCGGCAGCAGGAACAGCGACACGCCCTTCATGCCGGCCGCACCATCGTCGGCGCGCGCGAGCACCATCGCGAAGTCGGCGTCGGGGTTGGAGCAGAACCACTTGTCGCCGGTGATGCGCCAGCTGCCGTCGGCCTCGCGGTGGGCCATCGTGGCGGTGGCGGCGATGTCGGAGCCGGCGGCCTGCTCGGTCATGAACATCGCGCCCTGGGCGAGTTCGTCGAAGTCGAGCGAGGTGAGGCGCGGCAGGTACTTGGCGACCAGTTCGGGGTTGCCGAACTTCTTCAGCGTGCGCGTGAGCGAGTCGGTCATCGACACCGGGCAGCACAGGCCGAATTCCGCCTGCACGAACAGATAGGTCAGCACGTACTTGACCAGCGGCGGCATCTTCCCTTTCCAGCCCAGCGTGTCGTCGCGGTGCGAGATGGCGGCGAGGCCGAACTCGGCGAGCGCAAGGCGTTCCATCTCCACGTAGGCGGGATGCTTGACGATCTTCTGCTCGTCGAGGCCGGTGCGCGTGCGCTGCTTCAGCACGGGCGGGTTGCGGTCGGCGGTGCCGGCCAGCTCGTCGATCAGGCCGCCGGCGAGGCCGCCCAGGCGCTCGAAATGCGGCTGCATGTGGCGGCGCAGGTCGTCAGGCAGGTAGAGCGCGAGCAGGGCGTGCAGCTCGGCGTCGGTGGTGAAGAGGTTCTGGCCGTGGCGGTCGGGGATCGGATGGGCGTGCTCTGCGGACATGCGCGTTGTCTCCTGGGGTCCTTTGGTTTTGCGCATTGTTGAAGCCGCGACGATCCGTGTCTAATATCGATTTGGTCTTGTTCGATTCGATCTGCCTATTCATGGAACTGCGGCACCTGCGCTACTTCTCCGTGCTCGCCGAAGAGCTGCACTTCGGGCGCGCGGCGCGGCGCCTGTCGATCTCGCAGCCGCCGCTGTCGGTGGCGATACGGCAGCTGGAAGACAACGTGGGCGCGCGCCTATTCGAGCGCAACAGCAAGGAGGTGCGGCTCACGCCGGCGGGCGAGGCGCTGCGCATCTCGGCGCGCCGCGTGCTGTTGCAGGCCGAGGAGGCCGCCATCGAGGCGCGCGACGTGGCGCTGGGCTCGGCCGGGCGGCTGCGCATCGGCTTCGTCGGCGCGATGCTGTACCGCGGCCTGCCGCAGGCGCTGCGATCCTTCCAGGCGAAGCACCCGGCGGTGCGCATCACGCTGAGCGAGCTCAACTCGGGCGTGCAGATTGCCGAGCTGATGAACGACCGGCTCGACCTGGGTTTCGCGCACACGCGCCGCGTGCCGCCCGAGCTGCAGCAACGTCTGCTGCTGTCGGAGCCCTTCGTGGCCTGCCTGCCGGCGGGGCATGCGCTGGCGCGCAAGCGCGTGCTGGCGCCGGCCGACCTGCGCGAGCAGCCCTTCGTGCTGTTCTCGCGCGAGGCCTCGCCCGACTATCACGAGCGCATCCTGTCGATCTGCGCCGATGCGGGCTTCCTGCCCGAGGTGCGGCACGAGGTGCGCCACTGGCTGGCGGTGGTCTCGCTGGTGTCGCAGGGGATGGGCGTGGCGCTGGTGCCGCAGGCGATGCGGCATTCGGCACTGCGCGGCGCGGTGTTCAGGCCGCTCGACAGGGCCGTGGCGCAGTCGGAGGCCTACGGCATCTGGCGCAACGGGCCGGCCAATGTGCTGGTCGAGCGGCTGCTGCAGGGCGTGGCGGACAGCATTGCCGCCGCCCGAGAAGATCAGGCGTAGAGCGGTTCCTCAGCCATCTGCTCGCACTGCTCCTCGAGCATGAGGATCTGTCCCTTCCAGTAGTCGCTGGAGCCGAACCACGGGAAGTTGATCGGGAAGATCGGGTCTTCCCAGCGCCGCGCCAGCCATGCGCTGTAGTGGATGAGCCGCAGCGTGCGCAGCGGCTCGATCAGCGCCAGTTCGCGTCGGTCGAACTCGCGGAACTGCTCGTAGCCGTCGAGCAGGCCCGACAGCTGTGCGGTGCGCTGCGCGCGGTCGCCAGACAGCAGCATCCACAGGTCCTGCACCGCGAAGCCGGTGCGCGCGTCGTCGAGGTCGACGAAGTGCGGCCCGCCGCCGGGGCGGTCGGTGGGCGTCCACAGGATGTTGCCGGGGTGCACGTCGCCGTGCAGGCGCAGCTTGCGGGGCTGGAAGTCGGATGAAGGCGGGTTGGCCGCCAGCGCCGTCGAGCCGATCATGTCCAGCGCCTCGTTGCAGGCCTTTTCCCAGTCGCGCTGCACGTCGAGCGGGATCTTTTCGTTCTGCAGCAGCCAGTCGCGCGACGCGATGCCGAAGGTCTGCAGGTCGAGCGCGGGCCGGGCCTCGAAGGGCTTCGCGCTGCCTACGGTGTGGATGCGCGCCAGGAAGCGGCCCACCCATTCGAGCACTTCGAAATCGTCGAGCTCGGGTGCGCGGCCGCCACGGTAGGGGCTCACGCTGAAGGCGAAGCCGGCATGGTGGTGCAGGGTCTTGCCGTCGAAGGCCAGCGGCGGCACGGCCGGCACTTCGCCGGCGGCCAGTTCGAGCGAGAAGCCGTGCTCTTCGAGGATCTCGGCCTCGCTCCAGCGGCCGGGCCGGTAGAACTTGACCACCACCGCGCTGCGGTCTTCCAGGTAGACCTGGTAGACCCGGTTTTCATAGGAATTCAGGCCGGTGAGCCGGCCGTCGCCGTGCAGGCCCAGGGTCGCGAGCGCGTCGAGCACCACGTCTGGCGTGAGGCTCTCGTAGGGATGTGTATTCGCGGGCGCCGCGGAAGAAAGGGTCATGCGGCGATTGTCGTCGCCGCGCGGCGCCCGGCGTCGTCAGGACGTGACGGGTTGTTTGTAAAGGGAAAGGATGTGGCCCGTGCGCGGATCGCCCTTGCCCGCGAGCACCTGCGCGTAAGCCGACTGCACCGCATCGCCGCCGTCGTGGTGCTCCGCGTGCAGCCAGGGGCTCTTCGCATCGGTGACAGTGGCCAGGAAGTTGTGCCAGGCCGCCACCATGCGGCGGCCGAACTCCTCGGGCCCCCATTCGGTGGTGCGCTTCTTGATTTGTGCCGGCGCAAAGAACAGCGTGGCGCGCGGGCCCGAGAGGCTCTTGCCCGCGCCCTTGCTCGCCAGCTGCTCCACGTGGGTGCCGCCGATCGAGCTGCTGTACTTCAGGTTGGCGAAGCGTTCGTGGATGGCGTTGCGCAGCGTGCCGTTGCCTGCGAAGTCGATGTACACGCAGGGCGTGTCGGCCGCGATGCTGTCGAGCGCGTCGTAGGTCACCACGCGGTCGTAGCAGCCGAGGCTTTCGCAGAAGGCCACGTTCGCTGGCGAGGTCAGGCCGATCACCTCGATGCCTTTACGCTGGTGCAGCTGGAAGGCGGTGCCGTAAGCCGTCTTGCTCGATGCGCTCGACAGCAGCATGGTGCCGGCGCCGAAGAAATCGTTGTCGGCCATGAAGTCGTCGATCAGCCACGAGGTGATGAACAGCGGGCGCAGCAGGGCCTGGATGTCTTCGGTGTCGGCCGTGTAGAGCGGGTCGCTCGCGCAGCGGAAGTACTGGTTGTAGACGGCCGGTAGTTCGGCGCGATGCGGAGCTACGTCGGTGAAGCGCTCGGGCGAGAGGCGGCCGGGGCTCAGCACCGCGCCGGAGGCCATCGGCCAGTAGCCGTAGAGCCGTTCGCCCACCGGCACGCCCGGGTGCAGCGTCTGCACCACGCTCGCGAAGCCCCACACGGGGATGCTGCCCCAGCCCTCTTCGCCGCTCGGGAAGAACTGCCAGTAGCTCATCGCGTCGCCGAAGGCGGCATACGTGATGTTGTTCGATGTGAGCGCAAAGCTGTCGATGCGCACGCGCACCTGGCCGTCGGCGAGTGCTTCGTTGGTGGCGGTGTGCAGGCGCGTGGTGGCGAGCTGGTCTTTGCGGATGAGGAGGCTGGTGGTGCTCATGAGCGTGGCTCCTGGCGGTTGTGATGTGCGCCTACGTTAGCCAAGCTTGATGAAAGGCGCCATCGCGCGGCGGGTTTCGGCGTCACCCGTGAGACATCGGCGGGCATGAAAAAAGCGGCCCGGCTTGTGGCCGGGCCGCTTGTTCGCGTGTGCTCGCGGGAGCTCAGGCAATCGTCAGTTCGACGTCGATGTTGCCGCGGGTCGCGTTCGAGTACGGGCAGACCTGGTGAGCCGTGTCGACCAGCTTCTGCTTGGCATCCGCATCCAGGCCGGGCAGCGTGATCGCCAGCTTCACGGCGATGCCGTAAGCAGCGCCGCCGTTCGTCGGGCCGAGGGAAACGCTGGAGTCGATGGCGACGTCTTCCGGCACCTTCACGCCGATCTTCGGGCCGACGGCCTTCATCGCGCCGATGAAGCAGGCGGCATAGCCGACCGCGAACAGCTGCTCGGGGTTGGTACCGGGCTTGCCGGAACCGGGCGAGCTCAGCTTGACGTCGATGGCGCCGTCGCTGGACTTGCCTGCGCCGTCACGGCCGCCGACGGTGTGGGCTTCTGCGGTGTAGAGGACTTTGTCGAGCTTGGTGGTCATGGTGATTCCTTTGGTGATGATGAAACGGAGGGAGGGTGGTGAAAAGGCTTCGTTCTCTCTTGATTTGATGGGATCGACCGAAGCGGGAGAAAAATGGTGCGATGCGTCAGGCTGCCTTCTTGATGCGGTCGCGCAGCGTCTGGATCTGCTGGGTGAGCGAAATCAGTTCGGGCACCGAGCACTCGGCGGCGGCCATCAGGCAGGCCGGTACGTTCGATGCGCGGCTCTTGAGCCTGCGCCCGGTGGATGTCAGCGTGATGTGCACGCGGCGCTCGTCGGCCACGTCACGCACGCGGGCCACGTAGCCGCTGGCTTCGAGCCGCTTGAGCAGCGGCGTGAGCGTGCCCGAGTCGAGCGAAAGACGTTCGCCGAGCTCGGAGACCATGAGACCGTCCTGCTCCCAGAGGGCGAGCATCACGAGGTATTGGGGGTAGGTGAGCTGCAGCTTTTCCAGCACCGGCTTGTAGAGCCGCGTCATGGCCAGCGAGGCCGAATACACGGCGAAGCACAGCTGGTTGTCCAGCTTGAGCATTTCGTCGGTAGAGACTTGGGTGGAGCGCATGGCCTGAATTGTAGCGAGCAATTAGATTGTGTGCAATTTAATTTGCAAGCACTGGTTTCGGCAGGGGCTACAGTCGGCCGGGAACGGGCATTCTGAACCTGCAAGGCTCATGCGCCAACTCTTTCGGTTGCGCCTGTTGACCCGGCCCCAGGGGCAGCCCTTAAAAAGGGAAAACTGTCGAAAAAGGTTCTCTTCATGCCATCCGTCAACCGCTTGCTCCACCCATCCGAAGCCGCCAAACGGCTCGGCGTATCGGCCAAGGCCTTGCGGCTTTACGAACAGCGTGGACTCGTGGAGCCCGGCCGGACTGAAGCGGGCTGGCGGGCTTACGGCCAAGAGGAGATGGACCGGGCTGCGGAGATCGTCGCGTTGCGCGCGCTTGGGCTGAGCCTTGCGCAGGTGAAGCGCGTGCTGGAGGGCGACTCCCAGGGCCTGGAGCCCACGCTGGCGGCACACCAGGCGGCGCTGGAAGCTCAGCTGCGCCAGCTTGCCCGCACTGTCGAGAAGGTCCGCGGGCTGCGAAGCGATCTGATGCAAGGCCGTGCACCGACCGTCGACGAGTTGATGAATCTGCAGGCACCGTTGCGCGAAGTTCGCGTCGCTTTCGAACTCCCGTGGCCGTGGGGCGGAGAGCTCTTCGAGCTGCGTGACATCCGCTCGCTGAACTACATCATCGGCCCGCTCGGAAGCGGCAAGACCCGGCTGGCGCACAGCCTCGCCGAGGCGTTGCCCAACGCAGCCATGCTGGCGTTGGAGAGGCTTGAAGATGATGGGGTGACGGCAGCGAAATCGCGGATGGACAGCGATCCCATATTGAAGTCCCGCGTCGACGAGGCGATATCGTGGCTGGTGGAAGATGGCGCCAACTCGTCGGATGCCTTGGTCGTGCTGCTCGCCGGGCTGGAGGCCGATGGTCCTGATGCGCTGGTCGTGGACATGATCGAACAGGGCCTCGACCACGCAACCCAGGAAGCGCTGATCGCCTGGCTGCGCCGCCGAGGAGCCAACGCGCGCCCTCTCTTCATGCTCACCCGCTCTTGCGCCATCCTCGACCTGTCCGCCGTCGGCCCGGACGAAACCATCATCCTCTGCCCCGCGAACCACAGCCCGCCGATGCAGGTCGCACCGTATCCCGGTGCGCCGGGCTACGAAGCGGTTGCCACCTGCCTGGCTTCGCCTGAAGTGCGGGCCCGGACCGCGGGAGTCGTCGCGTGGCGACCATCGTCAGGCCGCCTTCAGTCGCTCACGCCCTGAACCGCTTCCGCGTCAACGCCAGCGCGGCCCAGAACGCAACCACCGCGTACACCGCCAGCACCACCGCGTGCACCCACCAGCCCGTCGGCCATTGGTCCATGAAGAGCGGCCGCACCAGCGCCACCGCATTCGTCAGCGGCAGCCATGCAGCCACGGCCTGCACTGCCGTGGGCAGCTGTTCGAGCGGAAAGAACACGCCGCTCAAAAACATCATCGGCGTCATGAACAGCGTGAAGTAGTACGTGAAGAAGTCGTAGCCCTTCGCCAGCGCGTTGAAGATCAGCGCGATCGAAGAGAAGGTGATGCCCGCGCCGATCAGCACCATCCACGCGACGATGAGCTTGGGGCTGTGGCTGATGCCCAGCCCGAGCATCACGAACAGGATCGCCGTCACGGTGAAGATCGACTTGAACGCCGCCCACAGCATCTCGGCCAGCACGATGTCGTCGAGCCCGACGGGCGCGTTCATGATGCCGTCCCAGGTCTTCTGCACGTGCATGCGCGAGAACGCCGAATACAGCGCCTCGAAGCTCGCCGCGTTCATCGCGCTCATGCAGATCGAACCGCTCGCCAGGAACAGGATGTACGGTACCTTCACGCCGTCGACCGACACCTGCCCCACCAGCGCGCCCATGCCGTAGCCGAAGGCCACCAGCCAGATCAGCGGCTCGGCGATGTTGCCGATCAGGCTCGGGATGGCGAGCTTGCGCCACACCAGCAGGTTGCGCAGGAACACGGGCCACCAGCGCAGCGAGAGCTCGGGCGGTCGCCATGGCGAAGGTGCGGGAGGTGCGGTCGCCGCGATCGCTGTCGTTGTCGTTGTCGTCGTGTTCATGGTCTAGCCGTCCTCGCGAATCTGCCGGCCTGTGAGCTTGAGGAAGAGGTCTTCCAGATTGGCTGGCCGGTGAAATGTGCGCAGGCCGCCGTGCCGCGTCAGCGCATCCAGCAGCCGCCGCGCGTCCTGCGTGTAGAAGAACACCGTCTCCCCGCTGACTTCGACGCGCGCCGCCATCGCCTTCAGCTCGGCCGATTCCGCCAGCGACAGCGCACCGTTGCCGTACACCTCGACCACGTCAGGCTCCAGGTGTTCGGCGATCAGGTCGCGCGGGCGGCCCTCGGCGATCTTGCGGCCGTGGTCGAGCACCAGCAGGCGCGAGCACAGGCGCTCGGCTTCGTCCATGAAGTGCGTGGTCAGCAGGATCGACTTGCCCTGCTGCAGCAGCACCTGCAGCCGCTCCCACATGAGGTGCCGCGCCTGCGGGTCGAGTCCGGTGGTGGGTTCGTCGAGCAGCAGCAGCTTCGGGTCGTTGACCAGCGCCCGCGCCAGCGACAGCCGCCGCCGCATGCCGCCCGAGAGCTCGCCCGGCTTCGCGTCGGCCTTGTGCGACAGGGCCGCGAACTCCAGCAGCCGGGGCACGCGCTCCCGGACCTGCGCCTTGCTGAAGCCGAAGTAGCGGCCGTACACCACGAGGTTCTCGGCGCAGCTGAAGTCGGGGTCCAGCGTGTCGAACTGCGACACCACGCCCAACTGTGCCTTGATGGCCAGCGCATCGCGCGGCATCTGCAGCCCGAGCGCGGAGATGTCGCCGCCGTCGGGCGCGGTGAGGCCCAGGCACATGCGGATGGTGGTGGTCTTGCCGGCGCCGTTCGGGCCGATCACGCCAAGGCATTCGCCGGGCGCGATCTCGAACGACAGGTCGTTCACGACCGTGGTGTCGCCGTAGCGCTTGTGCAGATGGCTGGCGTGGAAGAGGGGGGGCAATGCGGGGGATGGTGTAGGCGGCACGCGGCCATTCTGACGCAGCCGCGCGGCGGGCGTTCCCATCGCTTCAATCGATGGACAATCCGCCGATGTTCAGAGCAACTTCATGGTGCGCAATGTGGCTGGCTGCCACGGCGGTGCAAGCGGCGGCGGCCGCAACGCCGGCCGATCCGAAACGGTGCGAGCAGCTCCATGCGGTCGCGAATGCGAGCCCTGGCTTCGTTCCGCGCTACGGAGCGGTCGTGGTCGGTGCCGGCCGGGCGCATCTCCATACGGCGCCCGACGCCGCCTGTGACAGCGGCAAATTCCTCATTCCGAAGGACCGCGTCACCGTCTACACGCCGTACAAGGAGTGGGTTCAGGTTATGTTCATCCACCCGAAGACGGGCGAGGACACCATGGGCTGGATGCTCGACAGCCGCCTGAAGACGACCGGCACCATGGGCCCTCGATAACCCGGGGCGGATCGCACCCCTGGCGGCGGCAAAATCGTCGCACCCATCGATCGACGGATGAATGAGCCAATGGCATTGCACACGGGAGGAGACCCAAGGATGCTGCGTTTCTGGCTGGCGCTGGCGGCATTGCTGCTGCTCGGCGCCTGCGCGCCTTTTCACAAGCCGCTGGCGGCCGCGGACCGCAGCAAGGTCCAGGAGATCGACCTGCGCGTCGTCGTCGCGCAGGAGAGCTTCATGTTCTCCGCGCAATCCCCCGGCGTGAGCGCGGCAACGGGCGGCGGACTGATCGGCGCGCTGATCGATTCGTCGGTGCAGCAGTCGCGCCAGAAGGACATGAGCGCCGAGGTGCAGGCCATCGTCGGTCCGCTGCTCGACTACGACTACCGCGCGGAGGCAGGCCAGGCGCTCGGCACGCTGCTGGCCGAGCCGGATGCGTTCCCGCTGAAGATCCGCTCCTCGCAGGTGCTGTCGGCCATGCCGCCGAAGGCCGAGCAGGAAGCCCGCATCGCCGCCACCAGGAACGGCCCCGCCTACATGGTGCTGTTGCTGCAGTACGCGCTGGAGCCCGGGCTGGGCGCGTTCACCACGCGCACCTCGGCCCTTCTCTGGCAGGACGGAAAAAGCGAGCCCAGCTACCGCGCCGCCGTCATCTTCCAGACGCCGGTGGGCGGCGTCGCGCGCTCCGCCGTCATCCGCCGCCTGACGGCCGACGACGGGCAGGTGCTTCGTGGCGTGATGCGCGAATCGATGGCGCAGACCTTGCATGCGGTGGCGCTCGATGTCGCGGGCGCCCGGTCGGGCGCGGTGAAGACTGCGCGCTTCAACGTCAACGGCACGTGGGTGACTCTGGCCGGCTCGAGCTTCGGCGAGCGGCCGGGACGCGTGCTGTTCCGCGATCAGGATGGTGCCCTTTATTCGGTCAGGAGCGCAGCCCCATGACGCCACGCCACGCGCTGAAGGCTCTTGCAGCCCTCGGTGCCTTTTCCGCGCTCTGTACCATGCCGGGCCTGTCGCACGCACTGACCGAGACAGAGCCGCTTCCGATGGTGTACGAGCCGGCGCCCGAGCCGGCCGAGCGCCCCAACAGCACGCCGGTTGCGCAGTTGCGCGTGGCGAGCGGTTGCACCCTGTACCTGCCGAAGATCGACGACATGCGCCTCAACAAGGCCAATGTCGGCAACCTGACCCTGATGATGCCGACGCTGCACGCCACGCCGGTGGCGGTCCAGTCCATCCAGGGTGGTGGCGATGCAGGTGCGTGGACGCGCGGCGCGCTGCAGTCGGCGAGCCGCTACGGCCTGCAGGTCGTGACCGCCGCGCTGCCCGCGGCCGGCAACGCGCGGCAGGTGACGGCCGATGTGGCGCTGCGCCTCGCGCACTCGTGGTCGGCCGGCCTGAACCTCGTCTCGCACGTCGTGCTGCAGACCACCTACCGCATGCCCGGTGCCGAGGCCGTCGTGCGCCAGTACCACGGCATGGGCACGCGCACCAACTGGGCGAACGGCAACGGCGAATTCATGTCGGTGCTGAACCTCGGCATGGAAGAGGCGGTGCGCGGATTGGTCACCGACGCCGCGGCGTTGTGCGACGGCAAGCCCCTGCCCGCGCGGGTGGCCACTCCATGAAGACGATTCCGCGGCTACGCAAGGGCCGGCTCGAACTCCACCTGACCTGCGGCGCGCTGCATGCCGCGCAGATTCCGTTTTTCGTCGATGTGTGCGAGCAGGCAGGGCTCAAGCCGCTGCTGATCGACCTTGCCCATGGCGAGCAGAAGCAGCAGCCCATGGCCACCACCTGGCTGCGCGGCGACCTGGCCGAGGCGAAGTCCGAGGCGATGGCGCTGGCACAGTGGCTGGCGCGCGCCGGCATGGCCGTGCTGCGCGTGAAGGTCGAGGCACCCATCCAGGGGAACGAATGCCTGAACCGGCCCGACGAGTATTTCGAATGGCACGGCAAGCTGCGGCTGCACGATGCCTCCGCGCTGCAGCACCTGTGCGAGACGCACGGGGCCCGGCTCTCGCGCAACAGCCTGAAGGGCGAGACGGACACGCGCTTCGTCACGCTGCGCAGCCGCGAGCCGCTGGCGGGGTTCAAGGCGCGCGTCGCGGCACTGGCCGGCCAGCTGGAGCGCCAGGGCTGGCCGCTGCTGAAGCAGGAGACGGAGATGTGCCTGCTGGACAGCCGCGAGTCGATGGACGCCGGCTGGCTGGAAGCCGTGGCATGACCCTGCCCGTGACGCAGGCCGACATCGAGAACGAAGCCCGGCGCACCGGCGCGTCGGTCGAGCAGGTTCGCGAACTCGTCCTGCTGGAAGGCTTCATGCGCCGGGCCGCCTGGGTCGGCGGCCCCTTCATGCTCAAGGGCAGCCTCATCACGCGCCAGTATCTGGGCGCGCCGGAGCAGGACAACGAACGCTTGTCGCGCGACATCGACTGGGTGTGCACCGAGCCTTTCGACCGCGAGCGCAGCGCCCGACAGCTGAATACGTGGGCGCAGTCCGTGACCACGGTGCACCTGGACGACGGCCTGCACTTCCGTCCGTTCACCGAGAACGCGTTCTGGCGGATGATCGACTACGCGATGGACGACGACTTTCCCACCGTCAGCACCGACATCGACGGCTGCGTGCTCGAAGGCGATTCGCAGACTCCGCTGCATCGCTTCCGGCTGGACGTGAGCTTCAACCTGAAGCTCGATCCTCCACCCGTGCCGCTGCACTACCGGCCATGCCTCGGCGAGGCGTTCCACCTGCCGAGCACCTGCGCGCTCGACCTGCAGATCGCGTGGAAGCTGCACCAGTGCCTGGTGCGGCCGCGTTTCAAGGATCTGCTCGACCTGATGTGGCTGGTGCCGCTCAACCCCATCGACGCCGACGCAGTGGGCCGCGCGCTGCGTGCCGAGTGCGCCCAGGACAAGGCGGATATCGGACGGCTGCGCTATCTGCTGAATGGCGAGATGCCGAGGCACCCCGTGTTTCCCGGCCAGCGGGCCGTGGAAACGACGGCGCAGGCCTGGGAATGCTGGCGTCACGGACGCGTGCCCAACAAGGCCGGGCAGTGGCAGGTCGCGATTCACATCGGCGAGCCTGCCAGTGTCTGCGTGTCGCGCGTCGATGCCTTGCCCGAGCGGCTCGAAGTCTTTCTCGCGCAGCTGCACGAGGCCTTGCATGGCTTGATCGCGGCACTGTTGCCCGAGGCGCCGCCGCGCCGGGGCGTCTTTCTCAAAGTCTGAGCCCGCCGAACTCCATCTTCATCCAGTCGATGAACGCCCGCGTGCGCGCAGGCAGCAGCCGCGCATTCGGATAGATCACGCTCACCGGCCGGGGCGGCGGCTCGAAATCTTCCAGCACCAGCTTCAGCCGCCCCTGCGCCACATGCGGCATGACCTGGTACGAGAAGAATGTGCCGAAGCCCATGCCCGCCGCGCACGACTCGATGGCCGGTGCGAGGTGGTTGAACTCCAGGCGGTTGTCCGGCATCACGCTGATTGTTTTCCCACTCTCGTAGAACTGCCACTGCGCCGGCGCGTCGACGCGGCCGCGCACGCAGGGTGCGCCGTTCAGATCGCGCGGATGCGTCGGTGTGCCATGCCGCGCCAGGTAGTCGGGGCTCGCGACCAGCACGCGGCGGATGGTGCCCATCGTCTGCGCGACGAGCGACGAGTCTTCCAGAGGGCTGATGCGGATGCCCACGTCGATGCCTTCGTCGAGCAGGTTCACCGTGCGGTCGTACAGCCGCACGCTGCAGCGCACCTTCTCGTAGCGCTTCATGAAGCGCACGATGGCCGGCGCCACGTACATGTGGCCGAAGAGCACCGGCGCGGTGATGGTGAGCTGGCCCGCCGGCTCGCGCGCCTCGGCCTTCAGCGCGAGGTCGGCGGCGTCGGCCGCGAGCAGCACCTCGCGCGCGCTCGGCAGGTAGCTGCGGCCTTCCTCGGTGAGCGAGAGGCGGCGCGTGGTGCGGTGGAAGAGGCGCACGCCCAGATGCGCCTCCAGTGCGGCGAGCGCGCGCACCACCGCCGGCAGCGAGGTGCCGAGCGCCTCGGCGGCGCGGGTCAGGCTGCCCTGGTCGGCAATCTGCACGAAGGTCTGCATGGCCTTGAAGCGATCCATGGAGGCGATTAAACCGGAAAACGCAGCAGTCAAATACAGGAATGGCTATTCATTCATTCGGTGCAAGAGAGAAGAATCCGGTTCTTGCCTCACATCCGAGAAAAGGAATTGCCCATGACCGCCACCCGCCCCGCCCAGCCCATCAAGCTCTACGGCTCCGCCATCTCGGGCCATGTGCATCGCGTGCGCCTGTTCCTCACGATGCTGGGCCTGCCTTTCGAGAGCATCGAACTGGACATGCGCAAGCGCGAGAACCGCACGCCGGAGTTCCTGGCGCGCAACCCTTTCGGCCAGGTGCCGGTGATCGAGGACGGCGAACTCACGCTGGCCGACTCCAACGCCATCCTGGTCTATCTCAACGAACGCTATTCGGCCGATCCGTCGCGCTGGATGCCGCGCGATGCGGTCGGCGCGGCGCGCGTGCAGCGCTGGTTTTCGGTGGCGGCCGGCCCTCTGGCGTATGGCCCGGCGGCGGCGCGGATCATCGCGCTGTTCGGCCAATCGGCCGATCCGACGGACATCGTCAAGCGCTCGCACGCGCTGCTGTCGGTGATGGAAATGCACCTGGAGCAGCAGCCGTTTCTCGCGGGCCCTGCAGCCACGCTGGCCGACATCGCGAACTACGCGTACGTGGCGCGTGCGCCCGAAGGCAGCGTGTCGCTCGACGACTATCCGAACGTGCGTGAGTGGCTCGAGCGCGTGGAGTCCCTGCCGGGCTTCGTGCCGATGGTGCGCACGCCAGTCGCACCTGTCGTGGAGGCAAGCACATCATGATTGCCGCGCCCTTCCATGCCGGCGAACGCGCGCTGCAGGCCCTGGCCGGTTCGCGCGAGCAGATGGAGGTCGCGGGGCCCCGCGTCATCCGCGACTACATGCCCGACCAGCATCGCGAGTTCTTCGGGCTGCTGCCGTTCATCGTGGCCGGCAGCATCGATGCTGACCTGCAGCCCTGGGCCAGCGTGCTCGCCGCGCCAGCCGGTTTCGTGCACTCGCCCGACCCTACGCACCTGCGCATCGATGCGCTGCCGGCCGCGGGCGATCCGCTTACCGGCCAGCTGAAGCAGGGCGCCACGCTGGGCCTGCTGGGCATCCAGCCGCACACGCGGCGGCGCAACCGCATGAACGGCACGGTGGAGTCGCTCGACGAGGCGGGCTTCATGGTCGCGGTGCAGCAGAGCTTCGGCAATTGCCCGCGCTACATCCAGGCGCGCGAGCCGGTGTTCGTTCCGCCTCGCAACGGCGCGGCACCGCAGGCGCAATGGCTCGACAGGCTCGACCTGGAGGCGCATCGCCTCATCGGCAGCGCCGACACGCTGTTCATCGCCACCGCCTACCCGGACGAGACGGCGGCGGGCGACGCGGCCGATGCGAGCTCGCACGGCGTCGACGTCTCGCACCGCGGTGGCCGCCCGGGCTTCGTGCGCATCGACGGCGACGACGTGCTCACGCTGCCGGACTTCAACGGCAACCGCTTCTTCAACACGCTGGGCAATCTCGCGGCGCATCCGCGTGCCGGGCTGCTTTTCGTCGACTTCGACAGCGGCGATCTGCTGCATGTGGCGGCCACCGCCGAGATCGTGTGGGACGGGCCCGAAGTGGCCGCGTTCGAAGGCGCGGAGCGGCTGGTGCGCTTCCATGTCGAGCACGCGCTGCGCCGCCCGGCGGCGCTGCCGCTGCGCTGGGGCGATGCGCAGCTGTCGCCGCACCTCGCCGGCACCGGTCAGTGGAACGCCGGGATGCGCCCGTTGACCGACGGGCGGTAGCTCCAGCCGCGCAGCCGCAGCGCATCGAGGTCGGGCGCGCGCTGCAGCAGTGTGCGCAGACTTGCCGCCGCCAGGGTGCAGGCCAGCGCCTGTCCCGGACAGGCGTGGATGCCGTGACCGAAGCCGAGCATGCGGCGTCTGGCGCGCACCGGCATGAAGCGGTCGGGGTCGGGGTTGAAGGCCGGGTCGCGGTTGGCCGATGCCAGCAGCACGAGCACCGCGTCGCCCGCGGCCAGCTCGGTGCCGGCGATGGTGACGGCCTCGGCAGCGAAGCGCCGCGTGTTGTGCACGGACGGGTCGTGCCGCGCGGTTTCCTCGACGACGGCCTGCAGGCCGTCGCGGGTGCGGGTCGACGGGAGCAGCGAAGGCTCGCGCATCAGCGCGATCAGGCTGTTGCCGACGAGCCCCGCCGTGGCGTCGCAGGTCTGCGAAAGCAGTCCGGCGACGTTCGCCAGCAGCGAGCGCGAAAGCGGCGCATCGCCCGCGCTTTCCGCCAGCACGGCGGTGAGCAGCGTGCCGTGGCGCGGCGGCGTGCCTGTTGCCAGGGCCTCGAAGCGCGTCATCAGCTCGCCGGCGGCGGCGCTCGCGCGCTGCAGCTGATCGGCTGTGGACAGCGGCGACAGGCAAGCTACGAAGTCGCGCATCCAGTGGTCCACCTGCGACAACGCATCGTCGGCAAAGCCGAGCAGGTGCGCGACGGACTGCACGGGCATCGAGAACAGCGTGTCGGACAGCGGCTGTTGCTGCGGCACGCGCTGCGTCACGCTCAGGGCAGCCGCATGCACCGCGTCCAGGTCGAGTCCGGCGAGCGCGCGTTGCAGCGCGGGCCGGTGGGCCTGGTGCGCCGCGCCGTCGTTCATGCGCACGAGATGGCCGAACACCTCGCCGGCTGGGCTGCCCACGATGGCGCGAGGCACCGGCTCGGCCGCCGGCCGCACGCGCAGCGCGCCGTGCGCCTGCAGCACCTGTTCGATCACGTCCGCGCGGCTTGCCACCCAGAGGCGAAGTTTCTCGTTCCACGCGAGCGGCGGTCCGTCACGCAGGGCTGCGTAGTACGGATAGGGATCGGCGTGCGTGACGGCCGCGACCGGATCGGCGGGCACGGCGGAGAGCGTGGGGCTTTGGTTCATGGACTGCAGTGTGCGGTCGAAGCTGCCGCCACACTTCGCCCGCGAACGAAGTGTCGGATGCGCCACCGTCTTACGATGGCCGCATGGACGACACCCTTTCCTCCTCCGCAGACTTTCAACTGGCCCGCCTCGCCGGTGCCATCGCCGAGCCGGCGCGCGCCCGCATGCTGAGCTGCCTGATGGACGGCCACGCGCGCACCGCCACCGAGCTCGCCACCGTCGCGGAGGTGGCCGCGTCCACCGCCAGCGCGCACCTCGCGCGCCTGAAGGAAGAACGGCTGGTCGACGTGCTCGTGCAGGGCAAGCACCGCTACTTCCGCCTTGCCAACGACGACGTCGCCTCCGCGCTCGAGAGCCTGATGGTGGTGGCCGGGACGCCCCGTACGCCGCCCGCGCCCGAGTTCAAGCCCAACACGCCCAGCCGCCTGCGCAGCGCGCGCACCTGCTACGACCACATGGCGGGCACGGCCGGCGTCGCGCTGCACGACCGGCTGCATGCGCGGGGCTGGCTCAGCGGTCTGCAGAGCGGCTCGTACGAGCTCACCTCCGAAGGCGCGATCGCGCTGGAGAGCCTGGGCGTCGAGATCGACGCGGTGCGCCGCTCGCGCCGCCGCTTTGCCTGCGCCTGTCTCGACTGGAGCGAGCGCCGCCCGCACCTGGGTGGCGCGCTGGGTGCCGCATGGCTGCAGCTGTCGCTGAAACGCGGATGGGTGCGCCAGGAACTCGACGGGCGCGCGCTCACGTTGACGCCGAAGGCGCAGCGCGAGATGCCGGAACTCTTCGCCTGAAGCGCGGAGCGTTCAGGCTTTCAGCTTGAGCAGATAGATCAGGGGCCCGGCCATCGCCGTATCGAGATCGAGGAAGCTCTCGAAGTCCTTGCCCGCCATCCAGTACGGGTCCCAGTTGTTGCGCTTGATGGTCTTCTGCCAGACGTCGGCCATGGTGGCGCGGCGCGCGGCTTCGAGCAGCACGGCCTTGCGCTCGGCCGTGACCTTCTTGCCGGTGAGCACGCCGCGCCAGTTGGCGAGGTCGGCGTCCACGCCCTGTTCGCGCACCGACGGAATGCCCAGGAACGGGCGCTTGGCCGACACGCCGATGGCGCGCAGCTTGCCGCTGGCCAGGTGGTCGCTGAATTCGCTGTAGCCCGAGATGCCCGCGGCCGCCTTGCCCGATTCGAGCGCCTCGACCACCTGCGCGCCGCCCGGATGCGGCTGGTAGACCAGCGCGCCCGCGTTGCCGGCCACGCGCGCCAGCATGCCGGCGTACATGTGGTCGACGCCGCCCGCAGAGCCGCCGGCGATGACGGTCTTCGCGGCATCGGCGCGCAGCTGCGCGATCAGGTCCTTCGGTGTCTTGATGGGAGAGTCGGCCTTCACGGCCACCACCTCGTAGTCGCTGGTGAGCCGGGCCACCGGCGCGACCTGCGCCATGGTGACGGCGGGCTTCTGCAGCGCCACCGCGCCGACCATGACCATGCCGCTCATCAGCAAGGTGTCGGGGTCGGCGTCGTACTTCTCGACGTACTTCGCCAGGCCGATGGTGCCGCCTTTGCCGCCGAGGTTCTCGTAGACCACGTCGCCCACTGCGCCCGAGGCGATCATGGCGGCGCCGAGCGCGCGGCCGGTCTGGTCCCAGCCGCCGCCCTCATTGGCGGGAATGAAGATGCGCAGCTTCGGGATCAGCTGCGGCTCGGCCGCCTGGGCCGCAGCGGGCCAGAGCGAAGCGGGCACCACCCCGGCCGCCGCGGTCGATGCAAGCCATGCGGCGAAACCGCGGCGAGAAGGAGTTAGCACGGAATGCGTCATTTTGTTTCAATCTCCCCGTAAAAGTAACGGGATGATGAACGAAAACCGTGTCAGTCATTAGTGTCATTTGCTCGGGGAAAACCCGAACAAATGAGCGGGCCCGGCGGCCTGGGCAGGCCGCTCAGGCCTTCAGCTTGAGCAGGTAGATCAGCGGCCCGGCCATCGCCGTGTCGGTCTCGAGGAAGCTCTCGAACTCCTTGCCCTCGAGCCAGAACGGGTCCCAGTTGTTCTGCTTGATGGCTTTCTGCCACACGTCGGTGGCGGTGGCGCGCTTCACCACCGTCAGCAGCGCCGCCTTGCGGTACGGCGGCACCTTGCGGCCGGTGAGCACACCGCGCCAGTTGGCGAGGTCGGCCTCCACACCCTGCTCGCGCACCGAGGCGATGCCCTGGAACGGCCGCTTCGACGAGACGCCGATGGCGCGCAGCTTGCCGCTGGCCAGGCTCTCGGCGAACTCGCTGTAGCCGGAGATGCCCGCCGCGGCCTTGCCGCTTTCCAGCGCCTCGACCACCTCCGCGCCGCCGGGGTGCGCCAGGTAGACCAGCGACTGCGAGGCATCGGCCACGCGCGCCAGCATGCCGGCGTACATGTGGTCCACGCCGCCGGCCGAACCGCCCGCGACGACGGTGCCGGCCGCATCGGAGCGCAGTTGCGCGATCAGGTCCTTCGGCGTCCTGATGGGAGAGTCGGCCTTCACCGCAATCACTTCGTAGTCGCTGGTGAGGCGGGCGATGGGCGCCATGTTGGCCATGGTGACCGTGGGCTTCTGCAGGGCCACCGCGCCGACCATGACCATGCCGCTCATCAGCAGCGTGTCGGGGTCGGCGTCGAATTTCTCGACGTACTTCGCAAGGCCGACGGTGCCGCCCTTGCCGCCGATGTTCTCGTACACCACGTTGCCGACCGCGCCCGACGCGAGCATCGCGGCGCCGAGCGCACGTCCGGTCTGGTCCCAGCCGCCGCCCTCGTTGGCGGGAATCACGATGCGCAGCTTGTTGCTCACCGGCGCGTCGGCCGCGTGGGCTTCGCGCGGCCACAGGGCGGCACGCCCCCCGCCGACTGCTGCGGCCGAGGCCGCGATCCATGCAGAGAAACTGCGACGGGAGATAGGGGAAACGGAACGCGACTGGGTCATCTTCTTTCCGGTTGTCGTGGGGTAAACCGGATGATGTCCGCGAAACGCGCCAATCCCGCGAGCGCGCGGGCAGGACAAACCCTGAGGCCCCGAGTTTCGCGGGGCCGCTGCTGGAGCTCTTCTTCTTACTGGAACGCCACCTCGGCGAAGCTGCGCAGCTTGCGGCTGTGCAGCCGCGACGAGCCTTCCTCGCGCAGGATGTCGATGGCCCGCATGCCGATGCGCAGGTGCTGCTCCACGCGCTCTCGGTAGAAGTGGTTGGCCATGCCGGGCAGCTTGATCTCGCCGTGCAGCGGCTTGTCGCTCACGCACAGCAGGGTGCCGTAGGGCACGCGGAAGCGGAAGCCGTTGGCCGCGATGGTCGCGCTTTCCATGTCGAGCGCCACCGCACGGCTCTGGCTGAAGCGGCGCTGCGGCTGGTTGCCCGGCAGCAGTTCCCAGTTGCGGTTGTCGGTGCTGGCCACGGTGCCGGTGCGCATGATCTTCTTCAGGTCGGGGCCTTCGTAGCGCGTGACGTCGGCCACGGCCTTCTCCAACGCGAGCTGGATCTCCGACAGCGCCGGAATCGGCACCCACAGCGGCAACTCTTCGTCGAGCACATGGTCCTCGCGCACGTAGGCGTGGGCCAGCACGTAGTCGCCGAGCTGCTGCGTGTTGCGCAGGCCGGCGCAGTGGCCCAGCATCATCCACGCATGCGGGCGCAGCACCGCGATGTGGTCGGTGATGGTCTTGGCGTTGGCCGGGCCGACGCCGATGTTGACCATGGTGGTGCCGCTGCAGTCCTCGCGCACCAGGTGATAGGCCGGCATCTGCGGCAGCCGCGGCGGCGCGATGCCCTGGCTGCCGTCGAGCAGGTGGCCGTAGGTGGCGCTCGAGCCCGCGGGCAGCCCGCGCCGGCGCGTGACCACGTTGCCGGGCTCGATGAAGGCGACGTACTCGCTGTTCTCGTCGGCCATGGCCTCGTGGCCGAGGCGCACGAACTCGTCGATGTAGAACTGGTAGTTGGTGAAGAGCACGAAGTTCTGGAACCAGTCGGGCGCCGTGCCCGAGTAGTGACGCAGGCGGTGCAGCGAATAGTCGACCCGCGCGGCCGTGAACAGCGACAGCGGTTGAGCCTCGCCGTCGCGCGCCTCGAAGGTGCCGTTGGCGATGCCGTCGTCCATCACGCCCAGGTCGGGCAGGTCGAACACGTCGCGCATGAGGGCGCGGCGCTCGGCGCTCATCGTGCCTTCGATGTGGTCGTTCTCGGCGAAGGAGAAGTGGATCGGGATGGGCTGCGTGCTGGTGCCGACCTCGATCTCGACCTGGTGGTTTTCCAGCAGCAGGCGGAACTGGTCGAGGTAGTAGCGCGAGAACAGGTCGGGCCGCGTCAATGTGGTCTCGTAGCGGCCGGGGCCGGCCACGAAGCCGTAGCTCAGGCCTGCATTGGCCGGCGGCGTGTGGCGCGAGACGGTGTGGGTGTGCACCCGCACGAAGGGGTAGCAGGCCCGCACCCGGCCCGGCAGTTCCTCGCCGGCGACGAAGCGCAGCATCGATTCGCGCAGGTGGGCGAGGCCGGCCTGGTAGATGGCCTTGACCTGTTCGAGTGCGGCGGCGGCATCGGTGAAGCGGGCGGGAGCGACAAAGGTGGGCATGTAGGGCATGCCGTCATTGTGCAATGCTGCCGTGGCGGCCGCCGGCGCCGCTTTCTAGGTCAACAGGCAGGCGAGCACCTTGGCCAGCATGTCGTTCAGGTCCGTGGCCTGCACCGCGCCGGGCAGCGGCACGTCGCCATGCATCACGAACACCGGCTTGCCCCACTTGAGCCCCAGCGCCATTTCAGACAGCGTGCCCATGTTGCCGCCGATGGCGACCAGGCACACGCCGCTGCGCGCGACGATGCCGTTGCGCATCTCGCCCATGCCGGTCGGGATGGCCACGCTGAGCCATTCGTTGGCGTTGCGGTCGTCGTCCTCGGGCAGGATGCCCACGGCGATGCCGCCGGCCTCCACGGCGCCGCGCGAGGCTGCGGCCATCACGCCGCCACGCCCGCCGCAGACCACGGCCATGCCCGCGCCGGCCAATGCATGCGCCACCGCGTGCGCGGCCTCGCATTCGGCCGGACCACCGTCTCCGGGGCCGATGATGGCCACCGGCTGCCGGTGGCGCTGCGGCCCCCGCTGCTTCTGCGCGAGGCGCTCCAGCGCCTCAATGACCGGCGCCGGCAGCGCCACCGCGCTCGCGCCTTCGCGTAAAGACATCGCCCACTCCCATCACGATCACACACACAACCATCAGCACCAGCGACAGGGCCGCCGCCACCGCGAAATCGGAACCGCCGTCGCCCACCTGCGCCAGCAGCATCAGCGGCAGGATGTTGAGCTGCGTGCCCACCAGCGCCAGCGCCGTGCCGTAGGTGCCCATCGCGATCGCGGCCACCATGCAGGCGTTCGACAGCACCGAGGGCAGCACCTCGGGCACCACCGTGTCCCAGAAGGCGCGCGAACGCGATGCGCCCAGCGTGCGCGCGGCCTGCGCGGGGCGCAGGTCGAGGTTCGCGAACACCGGGTACAGCGAAAGCGCCACGCGCGGGATCAGGTAGTAGGCATAGGCAAAGCCCAGGCCCGATACGCTGTAGATCCAGCTGCCGATGACGGCCGGGTCGGCGCCCAGGCCCGCGAGGAGCTGTGTCACGAAGCCGGCGCGGCCGAAGGCCAGGATGAAGCCGTAGGCGATCACCAGGCCCGAGAAAGCCAGCGGCAGGCCCAGCAGCGTCATCATCCATTGGCGCCGGCCTTCGGGCTGGCGCGCGAGTTCGATCGCGATGCAGGTGCCCACCAGTGCCGACATCGCTCCCGCCGCAAGCCCGAGCGCCAGCGTGTTGCGCAGCGCGCCGAAGAAGAGCGGGTTGCCGAACAGCCGACCGAAGGCGCTGCCGCCCTCGCCGAAGGCCTCGGGCAGCAGCGCCGCCAGCGGCACCGCGAAGAACAGCGCCATGAAGGCCCAGGCGGGCCAGGCGCCAAAGCGTCGCATGGCTGCTTACTTGCCCAGTGCGGCTTGCGCCCAGAGCTTGTCGACTTCCGCCTTGCGCTCCGAGGCCTTCACCACGTCGAGCGGCTTGATCTGCGGCGCGGCCGGCATCTTCGCCGCCACATCGGCCGACAGCGGCGTGCCCGGCACGGCGGGACGCACGAAGCCCTGGGCGAACAGCGACTGGCCGGCCTCGCTCATGATGAAGTTGAGCCACAGCTTGCCGGCGTTCGGGTTCGGGCCGTTCTTCACGAGGCTGATGGCGTAGGGCGCGGCCACGCTGGCTTCCTTCGGGATCACGACTTCTACCGCGTCGCCCATGCCGTCGACGTGCTTGGCCTTCAGGCCGTCGTTCTCGTAGCTGATCCACACCGGGATCTCGCCCTTCAGGAACTTGGCGTAGGGCGTGGTGCCTTCCACGCGCAGCACGTTGCCGGCCGCATGCAGCTTGCCGAGGTAGTCGGTGCCGGGCTGCACGTTGTCGACGCTGCCGCCGTTGGCGTATGCCGCCGCGAAGGTCAGCACCTGGCCGATGCCGGTGGAGCGCGGGTCGAGGTAGACCACCGTGTTCTTGAACTCGGGCTTGAGCAGGTCGGCCCAGCCGGTGGGCACGTTCTTCACCAGCTTCTTGTTGACCAGGAAGGCGATGTTGAGCGTGTGGATGGTGAACCAGCGGCCCTCGGCCTCGCGGAACACGGGTGGCAGCTTGTCGAAGTTGACGGGCTTGAAGGGGGCGACGACATCCTTCTTGGCTGCGTCGACGGCCGATGCGGCGAAGTAGTAGGCGGTGTCGGCCTGCGGGCGGCGCTTGGTCTTCTCGAGCGCGACCACGGTGGCGGCGGAGCCGATGTCGTTGTAGGTCAGCTCGATCTCGGGGTAGCGCTTCTTGAAGTCGCGGAATAGCGACTTCCAGTTGGCCCATTCGGGGCCGGTGTCGAAGGAGACGCACAGGCCTTCCTTCTGCGCCTCGGCGTACAGGGCCTTCTCGCCCGCGTAGAGCTCGGGGCCATCGAAGGCGAAGGCGGTGCGTGCCGCCAGAGTGGCCAGAGGCAGTGCGCCGGCGGCCTGGATCAGATGTCTGCGTTGCATGGTGGCTCCTTGAAGGAAAGGTTCAGTGGTTGATTCGGTTGTCGATTCAGTTGTCGAGCAGGCGAAGGTGCTCGGGCGCGATGGCGATGGCCTGCGAGGCGGGCTTCGCCGATTCGGCGAGGAAGGGCTTGCCCGCGCCCTGCACCTCGAAGTCGTAGCGCGTGAGTGCGCCCAGGTAGCGCTGCGCGCCGGTGCGGCCTTCGAGGCGGTTCACGGCGTCGGGCGCCGGGTCGGGG
>BFBZ01000017.1_pt15 | contig 63839 bp, 55 predicted proteins | sample 1888401 | NCBI WGS metagenome assembly BFBZ01 (sample SAMD00112614, study PRJDB3348) | symbiont metagenome | host: Chara braunii
GCCCTTACTCACCGATCTCATTGACGCCGGCCGCCAGGTCGAACGGCACGCTCCCTGGCGGCGCGCCCTGGTGACGCCGAAGGTCTGGAACCTTGCCGCCGAACAGCTTGGCGCGGGCCGCTGGAGCCTGCTCGGCCTTTGGGGAGAGCCGGGCAGGGTGCACATGGCGCTTCTCGACGAAGGTCGGGCCATCGGCGTCTTCAGCCTGGAGTGCCGCGACGGTCGCTACCCCGCGGTCGGCCAGCATCATCCACCGGCGCTGCGGCTCGAGCGCGCCGCGGCGGACCTGTTTGGACTCGCGCCGCAGAACCTTCCCGACACCCGGCGCTGGCTCGACCACGGCCAGTGGGGCATCAGCCATCCGCTGGCGACCACGCCGGGCGGTCCGAGGAGGGAATCCGCCTACCGGTTTCTCGAAGCGGAAGGCGAGAGCCTTCACCAGATCGCCGTCGGGCCGGTGCATGCCGGCATCATCGAGCCCGGGCATTTCCGGTTCACGGCGAGCGGCGAAACGGTGGTGCGGCTGGAAGAGCGCCTGGGCTATGTGCACAAGGGCATCGAGGGCCTGATGGCGGGCGCTTCCATCAGCCATGCCGCGAGGCTCGCGGGCAGGACCTCCGGCGACAGCACGGTCGCCTATGCCCTTGCGTTTGCCCGTGCGGTCGAGGCGGCGCTTGGCATCGAGGTGCCGCCGCGCGCCGTCTGGCTGCGGGCGCTGATGGCCGAGATGGAACGCCTTGCCAATCACCTCGGCGATATCGGCGCCATCTGCAACGACGCCGCCTTCGCGCTGATGCTCGCGCATTGCGGCGTGCTGCGCGAACGCGTGTTGCGCGCCGCGGACGCCGCCTTCGGCCATCGCATGATGCGCGACCTGATCGTGCCCGGGGGCGTCGCAAGAGACCTGAACGAGACGGCCATCGGCGCGATCCGCTCGCTGGTCGCCGAGATCAGGCAGCGCTTTCCGCGTCTGGTCGAACTCTATGACAACACGGCGTCGCTGCAGGACCGGACCGTGGCGACCGGCAGGCTCAAGGTGGCGCTCGCCCGGCAGTATGCCGCGGGCGGCTATGTCGGCCGGGCTTCCGGCCGGGACTTCGACGCGCGGCGCWYRCCGGGCTACGCGCCCTACGACCAACTCGCCTTCGATGTGCCGGTGCTTCAAGAGGGCGACGTCAACGCGCGCGTCTGGATCCGCATTCGCGAAGTCGAGCAGAGCCTGTCGCTCGTCGAGCAAATCCTGGGGCGGTTGCCGGGCGGCCAGATCCACCTCGCCGTCGCCGGGCCAGACAATGTCGCGGACGGGTCCCGCGAGGGGATGGCGCTGGTCGAAGGTTTCCGCGGCGACATCCTGGTTTGGCTGCGCATCGGCGAGGGCGGCACGATCGAGCGCTGTCACCTGCGCGACCCCTCATGGTTTCAATGGCCGCTGCTCGAAGCAGCGATCGAGGGCAACATCGTCGCCGATTTCCCGATCTGCAACAAATCGTTCAACTGCTCCTACTCCGGCCATGACCTCTAGAACCAGGATCCCGGACCGAAGGTCCGCGTCAGCGAAAAGTGGAGGCCGGCTTTTGCTGGCGCTGACCTGCGGTTCGGACAAGATCATGGTCGAACAATAGGCACGCCGTCATGCGCAAGCTCCTTTTCGAAAGCCTGATACGCCCGCCGCTGACCGAGCGCGGGCCCGAGGTGAGCGACGCGGCGGTTGAAGAACTGGCGCGCACTCTTGATAGCGCTGCCCGCAAGAGGCTCGGCAGAAGCCTCTCGATCCGCGCGGTCGACGCCGGCTCGTGCAATGGCTGTGAGCTGGAGATGCACGCGCTCAACAACGCCTTCTACGACATCGAGCGCTTCGGCTTCCGCTTCGTTGCGTCGCCCCGCCACGCCGATGTGCTGCTTGTCACCGGGCCGGTCACCAAAAACATGCGTGAGGCGCTGAAGCGGACCTGGGACGCAACGCCCAACCCCAAATGGGTGGTTGCGCTCGGCGACTGCGCCAGGGACGGCGGTTGCTTCGCGGGCAGCTATGCCGTGGTGGGTGGCGTGTCGGATGTGGTGCCCGTCGACCTGCACATTCCAGGCTGCCCGCCGCGGCCGATCGAGATMCTGAAGGGTCTGATCGCTCTGCTCGACGGAGCGAACGGCAAGGCTGCTCCGGCTGCGGGCTGAACGGCGAGGCGGGAGCTTTACAGAACCACCTGGGGCAATTCCAGGAAAAGTGCGAAACCTCTCCGTCGGGAATTGCGTCAAGACAAGAGACAGAGCGGCTCCACGTTTCCGTGAAACGATGAACCGCAAGCCGGCTGAGAGCAATCCATTGACTCTTCCGGAGTGCTTCATCGCCAATCAGTTCGTCGGAACTGTGACAATCCTCTGCACATATCGCCCGTAGGCGGCCGACACGCTCGCTGATCCTACCGCCACCCGATCCGCTCGCCGGTTGGGAACGTCGGCTAAAGCATCGAAAAATGCCCACCTCACCTTAACCGGGGCTTTTGGCTCCAACGCCAGCAACATCGACCAAGTATCGAATTCGACTAAATCCTGATAAGATCGAAGCTAGTTCAATCTTTATCATACTGATAAGTGTCTGCTTTGGTTAGGATCTGGTCGTTGCTGCATAAGACGGTATTTTCATCACGTGCACTGCCCCCGGAGTTGGATGACAAAGCGAGGTTCACGCGCTGGCAGGATATGCACATCGCTAATATCGGATCGGTCGAATTCAGGGCTTCGAACAAACTACCGTTCGAGGCCGAAATCGCAGCTACAACCGTTGGGCCGCTGATACTCGGCCAGATGGCCGGCACGATCAGTCAGTCCGACAGGCAGACCAGGAACGTCGCTGATGACGGGCATGATGGCTATCTCCTGTTCGTCAACAGAGGCGATACGGCGTTGGCGGGCACGCAGGTTCGCCGTGACTATAGTATCGGACCTGGACAAGCGGCTTTGGTTTCGGCGTCCGAGCCGTTGAAGATGATCGGAGGAGACAAAAATATCTGGGCCAATTTGGTGATCCCCCGCGACGTGCTCGCCGCCGCATTCAAGCATATCGATGACAGATTGGCGTTCCGCATCGATGCCGGGAACGAGGCGTTGGGGCTGCTCACGCGCTACTGTCGCATTCTCGAAACCAGTCCGCCCCTCGTCGTGCCCGGTCTCATTGCCCATGCGAGCGAGACGATCGTCGATCTCGTCGGCCTGGCGACCGGCGCAAAAGGCGAAGCGGCCGAGATCGCGAGCTTGCGCGGCCTGCGCGCGGCGCGATCTCAGGCTGTTCTGGGCAGGATCCGGGACGGCTTCACCAATCCCGAAATTTCCGCACAGAGGGTTGCGCAGCAACTCGGGCTGTCCGTCCGCTATGTTCACGAACTCCTGGAAGAGACCGGCTTCAGCTTTGCCGAGCACGTCCTCGAATTGCGACTGCAGAAGACGCGGCAGCTCCTGTCTGACCGAGCCTATGACAAGTTGCTGGTGAGCGAGATCGCCTATTCCTGCGGCTTCAGCAGTCTTTCCTACTTCAACCGCGCCTTCCGTCATCGCTTCGGCTGCACGCCAGGTTCCGCGCGGTAGCGCCGCCGGTAACGCTGCGTCAAAAAAACACCCAGCGCACTCCAGGTCAATTCTGCCGCAGTACAGGGCAAGACGGCACCGAAACGCGATGCGATAGCTCCGCTGTGTTGTGCTGGCGGCCTCGGTTTGTCTTGCGCGGCCCCTCGCAACATCTCGGTGACGGGGCGGTCATCGGCGCGGGTCGGCATCGCTCACGCCCGAGTGCCCGCTTCGAGAAGAGGGCCTCATCGTTGCTGCATAAGACGGTATTTTCGTCACGAGATCTGCCCTCTGAGCTCAACGATAAAGCGAGGTTTGCTCTCTGGCAGGACATTCACGTCGCCGAGATATGGTCGGTCGAATACAGCGTTGCCGGCAATCTCCCTTTCGAGGCGGATATCGAGGCAACCGCTGTCGGGCCGCTGGTCCTCGGCCAGATGGCGGGCACGATCAAACAGGCCAATAGGCAGGCCAGGAACATCGCCGACGACGGCCGCGACGGCTACCTCCTGCTGGTCAACAGGGGCGACACGGTGCTGGCCGGCACGCAGGTTGGCCGGGACTATAGTGTCGGGCTTGGACAAGCCGCGTTGGTCTCGGCCGCCGAGCCGTTGAAGATGATCGGGGGAGACAGAAATCTCTGGGCCAATGTGGTGATCCCTCGCGACGTGCTCGCCGCCACGTTCAAGCATGTCGATGACAGATTGGCGTTCCGCATCGATGCCGGGAACGAGGCGTTGGGGCTGCTCACGCGTTACTGCCGCATGATCGAAGCCGGTCCGCCTCTTATCGCTCCCGATCTCATTGCCCATGTGAGCGAGACGATCGTCGATCTCGTCGGCCTTGCGACCGGCGCAAAAGGCGAGGCCGCCGAGATCGCGAGCTTGCGCGGCCTGCGCGCGGCGCGCTCACAGGCGGTTCTGGGTAGAATTCGGGACAGCTTCACCGATCCCGATATCTCGGCACGCAGGGTTGCGCAGGAACTCGGGCTGTCCGTCCGCTATGTTCACGAACTCCTGGAAGAGACCGGCTTCAGCTTCGCCGAGCATGTCCTTGAATTACGATTGCAGAAGACACGGCAGTTCCTGTCCAGCCGAGCCCATGACAAGCTGCTGGTGAGCGAGATCGCCTATTCCTGCGGCTTCAGCAGCCTGTCCTACTTCAACCGCGCCTTCCGTCATCGCTTCGGCTGCACGCCCGGTTCCGCGCGGTAGCGCCAGCGATATCCATCGGTTGAGTCTGGCCGCGAAGACGCTGCCTCGCCACCGCTACGCGCTCCAGAGCAGAACGGCTGCGCTCCGGGGCAGACACGGCCACAGGCCGCGATATCCCCGCAGTTGCCATCTGCCGTGCGAATCGCTTCGCCGATCGATCCCGCCGTTCTCTGGAGAGCTCTAAGCGCATTCCCTGATCTCTCGGCGCCTTCGGATCCAGCGTTGCCTTGTAGTAACGCCGCGTCGAAAAAGCATCCACCGCACTCCAGATCAATTCTGCCGCCTTACAGGGCAAGACGGTACCGAAACTCGATGCGATAGCTCCGAATACAAAGCCAAGTGGCTGTTGAATCGGGGGTTTTGGATTCGCATGGATAATTTCAGGAGCCGCAAGGCGTCATATTTGAAGTCTCTCGGACCGGGGCCGCTCGGGGGTCGTCACCTTCTGTCGTCGGCTTCCGTTTTCGCCCTGATGCTATCGGCTGGGCTGGCCCTCCCGGGTGCCGCCAGGGCGGCCGATTGGACAGGCGCTACTTCGAACGACTGGTTCGTGAGCGGAAACTGGAGCACCTCCGCCGTCCCGACAGCGGGGGACGATGTGATCATCGGCACCGTCACGCCGAATCCAACGATCGTGAACGGCGGCAACGCCGTCGCGCAAGATCTTTATGTTGGCGCCGATTGGCTCACCACGGGCACGCTGACAATCTCGAACGGTGGCACAGTCAGCAACCACTATGGCTCGATTGGGCAGTTCCTGGGCTCGATCGGGACGGTCACGGTTGACGGCGCCGGTTCGACCTGGAGCAACAGCGGAGCCCTTGCTGTCGGCGATCACGGCACAGGTACGCTGAACATCCTCAACGGCGGCGCGGTGAACAGCACCGTAGGCTATATCGGCAACCTCGCCGGCTCCACCGGCACGGTCACCGTCGATGGTGCAGGCTCGACCTGGACCAACAGCGGAGACCTTGCTGTCGGCAACCTGACCGCAGGTAAGTTGACGATTTCGAACGGCGGCGCTGTTAGCAACGACACCGGTTATGTGGGGTTTGGCTCCACCGGCACTGTGACGGTCACCGGCGCCGGCTCGACCTGGACAAATGGCGGCGGTCTGACTGTCGGCCAAGCCGGCGCCGGTACGCTGAACATCCTGAACGCGGGCGCAGTGAGCAGCGCGTTCGGCTATGTCGGCCAGTTCGCCGGCTCCACCGGCACGGTCACCGTCGATGGCATCGGCTCGACCTGGACCAACAGCGGAGACATCGAACTCGGCGTCGCGGGCGCTGGCACACTAACCATTTCGAATGGCGGCAGTGTTGGCAACCTCGCCGGCTATCTCGGCTATTCCGCAGGCTCCACCGGCACCGCAACGGTCGACGGAGCGGGCTCGACCTGGACGAACAGCGGCGCCCTGACGGTTGGTAACCTTGGCTCTGGTACGCTGAACATCCTGAACGCGGGCGCGGTGAGCAGCGGCGCAGGCTATGTCGGCCACCTCGCCGGCTCCACCGGCACGGTCACCGTCGACGGTGTAGGCTCGAACTGGTCCAACAGTTCGGCGCTCTTCATCGGCAATGCCGGCACCGGCGCCCTGACGATTGCCAATGGCGGAGCGGTCAGCAGCGACCTCGGGGTGATCGGCAATGTTGCCACCGGCACGGTCACAGTCACCGGCGCTGGCTCGAACTGGTCCAACAGTTCGGCGCTCATCATCGGCAACTACGGTGACGGCGCCCTTGCGATTGCCAATGGCGGTGCGGTCAGCAGCGACCTCGGTATGATCGGAAATGCCATCACGGGGACGGGCACGGTGACCGTCGACGGCGCCGGTTCAACCTTGGCCAATAGCGGAGACATCGGAGTCGGCGTCGCGGGCTCGGGCACGTTGACGATCTCGAATGGTGGGGCGGTGAGTAGCGGTTCCAACGGCTTCATCGGCTACCTCGCCGGCTCCACCGGCATGGTGACCGTCGACGGGGCCGGCTCGACCTGGTCCAACAGTTCGGTGCTCTTCATCGGCAATGCCGGCACCGGCGGCCTCACGATTGTCAATGGCGGAGCGGTCAGCAGCGATCTCGGGGTGATCGGCAATGCCGCCATCGCGACGGGCACGGTGACCGTCGACGGCGCCAACTCCGCCTGGATCAATAGTGGGGGGCTGTACGTCGGCAATGCGGGCTCGGGCACGTTGGCGATCTCGAATGGTGGGGCGGTCAGCAACACCAATGCGATCGTTGGCGGTACTGTTGGCGCCCAGGGTACAGCGACCGTCAGCGGCGCGGGCTCGACGTGGACCAACAGTTCGGCGCTCATCATCGGCGATTCCGGCGCCGGCGCGCTGACGATTGCCAATGGCGGCGTGGTCAGCAGCAAGTCCGGTACGATCGGCAATGACGTTACGGGGACCGGTACGGTGACCGTCGACGGCGTCGGCTCTGCCTGGAACAATAGCATAGGACTATTCGTCGGCAAACTCGGCGCCGGTCAACTGACGATCTCGAAGGGTGGCGCAGTCAGCAATACCTTTGCGAATGTTGGTGATGCGGCGGGTGCTCAGGGTACGGTGGTTGTTGATGGCACCGGGTCTACCTGGACCAATAACGGGGAACTCGACATCGGGGGGGCTGGAACCGGCACTGTGGTAATCACAAACGGCGGCAAGGTCAGCAACGACGTGGGCTATCTGGGCGTCAATCAAGGCTCCATCGGCGTGGCGGCGGTCGATGGCGCGGGCTCGACCTGGACCAGCAGCGGCGCCCTTGACGTCGGCTTCGACGGCACAGGTGCGTTGATGGTCTTAAACAGCGGCAAGGTCAGCAACACGACCGGCTATCTGGGCGTCAATCAGGGCTCAATCGGTTCGGCGGCGGTCGACGGTGCAGGCTCCACCTGGGCCAATAGCGGGAATTTGTTTGTCGGCAACAGCGGCACGGGCAGGCTGACGATTTCGAACGGCGGCGCAGTGTCGGTCGGCGGCGTTGCGATGATCGCGGCGCAGGCGGGCTCGATCGGCGCGCTGAACATTGGCGGTGCGTCAGGCTCGGCTGCGACGGGTGCCGGCGCGCTGAACGCCACTTCCGTTGTGTTCGGCTCCGGCACGGGCACGATCAACTTCAACCACACCGACACGAACTACACCTTCGCGCCGGGGATCAGCGGCGCCGGCACGATCGACCAGATCGCCGGCAACACCAACCTCACCGCCGATTCCAGCGGCTTCACCGGCGCCACCAACATCACTGGCGGCCGGCTGGCGGTGAACGGCTCGATCGCCAATTCGGCTGTCACGGTCTCGGGCGGCGGCATCCTCGGCGGCAACGGGACGGTCGGCAGCGTCGCGGTCAACTCCGGCGGCATCATCGCGCCCGGCAACTCGATCGGCACGCTGACGATCAACGGCAACCTCACGCAAGCTGCGGGCTCGACCTATCAGGTCGAGTTGACATCGACCGGCCTCTCCGATCGCATCAATGCCACCGGCGAGGCGATGATCGCCAGCGGCGCGACGCTCAACGTCGTGAAGCTCGACGCCGCTCCCTATGTCATGGGCACGCACTACACCGTGCTGCAAGCCGATGGCGGCGTCAGCGGCACCTATACGCTGACCGGCAACACCAATATCTCGAATTTCATTGGCTTGGTCGACCACTACGACCCGACCCATGTCTATCTCGACGTGGCGCAGACCAAATCCTTCGCCTCGGCCGGCCTGACCCCGAACCAGCAGGCTGCCGGCGCGGGTGCGGAAAGCCTCGGCAGCGGCAATCCGCTGTACGACGCCATCATCGTGCTGCCGACCGACGGAGCCGCGCAATACGCCTTCGACCAGCTCTCGGGCGAGATCCATCCCTCCGCTCGCACGGCGCTGATCGAGGACAGCCGCTTCGTCCGCAATGCCGTCAACGATCGCATCCGCGCCGCCTTCGACGGCGTCGGATCGTCCGGCGACGCGGTCGCGTCCTATGACTATGGCCAGCGGCGGGCGGCTGCCGCCACCACCGATCGCTTTGCGGTCTGGGGCCAGGGTTTCGGCTCCTGGGGGCACACGGACGGCGACGGCAACGCCGCGCGTCTCAACCGCTCGACCGGCGGCTTCTTCGTCGGTGCCGATGCTCCGGTGCTCGACAGCTGGCGCTTCGGCGCGGTCGCCGGTTACAGCCGCACCTCCTTCGACGTGAAGGATCGTCACTCTTCAGGCTCGAGCGACAACTACCATCTCGGCCTCTACGGCGGCACGAACTGGGGAGCGCTCGCCTTCCGGACGGGTGCGGCCTACAGCTGGCATGACGTCTCGACCACGCGAAACGTGATGTTTCCTGGTTTCAGCGACAGCCTGAAGGGCGACTACAACGGCGGCACGGCGCAGGTCTTCGGCGAACTCGGCTACGGCATCAATGCGGGCGCTGTCCGCTTCGAGCCCTTCGCCAACCTCGCCTATGTGAGCGTCCATACCGACGGCTTCACCGAGAGGGGCGGGGCGGCCGCGCTGACCGGCGCAAGCGCTACCAGCGACGCGACCTTCACGACGCTCGGCCTGCGCGGCTCGACGGCGTTGACGATGGGCGGCGTCAACGCGACGGCGCGGGGCATGCTCGGCTGGCGGCATGGCTTCGGTGACGTCGCACCACTCTCGACGATGCGCTTTGCCGGTGGCGATGCCTTCACCGTCGGCGGTGTTCCGATCGCGCGCGACGCCGCTGTCATCGAAGCGGGTCTCGACTTCGCCCTGACACCTGCCGCCACGCTTGGCGTCACCTATGGCGGCCAGTTCGGATCCGGTCTCTCCGACCAGTCCGTCAAGGCTAACTTCAATGTGAAGTTCTGAGGTGAGGTCGGATGGATGAGCGCAGCATCGCTCTCATCTCGAGCAGTTTTGCGAAGTTAGGTTCGGTGGCCGAGCAGGCGGACGCGCTGTTCAATGCCCGCCTGCTCGATACTTGGCCCGATGTGTATCGGCTGTTCGCAGCCGACATCGAGCCGGAGGAGAGGAGTCTGGTAAAAACGCTGCGCCTCGTGCTTGGCCGCGTGGGGATTTGCGGAGCAATCCTGCCTGCCGTGAGAACGCTGGCGCCCTTTCACAAGGTTTGCGCGCTGGTCGATGCCCACTACGACTCAATCGGCCAAACTCTGATCTGGACGCTTCGCCGAAGCCTCGGGGCCAACTTCACAGCTGAGGTGGAGCGGGCCTGGCATGATGCGCTCCGTGCGCCCGTAAGATGAGCCGTTGTTCGATGAACAGACGCTTTGCATCCTGCCAGACCGATCGCGGTTGCAGTTGTGACGATCGACGCTGACAGCCGCGTCAAATCCACGGACGCACTTCCCGTTCCGATCACCTTGTCTGCGTGGCTCCGTATCGGCCCTCGAATGAAGGCCCATCATGCGTGCCGGCGGGCTCTGTCGCCAATTTGCTTTGCGGCCCTCGCCATTGCATTGCTGGTCGCGCTGGCCTCGGCGCAAATGCCGACCGTTCTCGATTGCACCGGTCCCTTTGCCCGCAATGCCGATGAAGCGGCGCTGGCGCGCGCTTTCGGCGCCGCCAATGTGAAGCGCGCCGAGATCGATGTCGGTGAAGGCTTCACGAATCCTGGCGCTATCGTTTTTCCGGACCAGCCGAAGCGGCGCATCGAGATTATCTGGCGTGATCCAGCCAAACGCCGCGGACCAGGTACCATCCGCTTACGCAACGGCAGCGCTTGGAGCATTCGACCACCTGGTCCCGGCGAGCGCCGGCTCGCCACTGGCGCGACGCTGGCCGAAGTCGAGGCGGCCAACGGCCAGCCCTTCACCATCCTCGGATTCGATTGGGACTCTGCGGGCTATGCTGCCGACTGGGGCAACGGCACCCTCGCCAGGCCCGTCGGCGGATGCAGCTTGGAACTCCTCTTTGCCCCCGATCCCGCTGCGCCTGGCTCCGCGCGCGCGGCAGTTTCCGGCGACCGGGAATCCCGCTCGTCGGACCCCGCCATCCGCGCCGTGAAGCCGGTCGTGGCACGGATATCGCTCGAGTGGCCGGAATGATTTCCGAAGTGACGGCGCCACTTGTCGACGCCGCGCAGATAGCATCGGCGGAGGAAGTCACCGTCGACTGGCGTGCGTTGCTGCTCACTGTCTCGACCGGACCTTCGACGATCCTCAATGCAACGCTCTCGCGTGCTGGAAAGCCGCGCACATGAGGCGGTTGCAGCTCGTCCTGATCGGCATCGCATTTCTGCTGGTCGCGGGGCTTGGCGATCTCGAATATTCGTCCCTAGGCTTTCCGGACGGCCATCTGACCGCGTTCGAACTCGAAACGCGGACCCTGCGCTTTGCTGCCGTCAGGGCAAATTTCGTCCTCGGGCTGTTTGCCTGTCTATTGGGCTGTAACTGGCGCAAGGTGCCGATGGCGCTTGTCCTGACCCTTGCAGCCGCCCTCATCCTGGTAGCGGTCCCGAGCCGAATCCTTCCGCGCTGCCCTGAGATCCAGTCCTGCATCTCGATCTACGAAAGCATCACAGGCCATCCGCCGGACCACGGGATCGGCGGATGACGCCGGCTCGGCGACGAGGAGCGCACGACCAGAACGACCAGAACGACCAGCGGTGACCGCCGACCATTCGCCGGCCCGACCGCAGATCGCCGGTGATGGGCTCCCTGCCTATTGCGACTTGGTGCGAGCAAACCCAGGCGAGACTCCGGGACTGGTCATTCGATGAAAGCTGGTCCAGCCGGCCCCTGAACATTCGGCCGATCCCTTGGCATCTGGTGCCAGTCAACCGTGGCAGGCAGCGCCAGGCGCCATCGATTTCTACCGTTGCCCTGCGGTAACGCCATGTCAAAAAAACGCATACCGCACTCCAGGTCAATTCTGCCGCAGTACAGGGCAAGACGGCTCCGAAACGCGATGCGATAGCTCCGAAAATGAAGCCAAGCGGCTGTTGAATCGAGGGTTTTAGATTCGCATGGATAGTCTCGGGAGCCGCAAGGCATCAAAGTTCACGTCTCTGGGATCGGAGATTTTCCGCGCTCGTCACCTCCTGTCATCGGCCTCCGTTTTCGCTCTGGTGCTATCGACTGGCTTGGCCGTGCCGGATGCGGTTAGGGCTGCAGATTGGACGGGGGCGACCTCCACCGACTGGTTTACGGCCGGAAACTGGAGCACTTCCGCCGTCCCGACAGCGGGGGACGTGGTTACGATCGACACCGTCACGCCGAATCCGACGGTTGTGAATGCGGCGAATGCCGCAGCGCTGTATCTTTATCTAGGTAGCGGTTCGCTCACCACAGGTGCATTGACGGTCTCCAATGGCGGCACGGTCAGCAGCACCATCGGTGAGATCGGCCAAGCCGCCACGGCGACAGGCACGGTGACGGTCACCGGCGCAGGTTCGGCCTGGACTATCGGGCAGGATATCAGAGTCGGCAGTTACGGCGCCGGCACACTCACTATCTCGAACGGTGGCGCAGTAAGCAGCTACTTCGGCTATCTCGGGACGCAAGCCGGGTCCGTGGGCATCGCAACCGTTGACGGCGCGGGCTCGACCTGGACCAACACCGACGTCCTCAACGTCGGTCTTGCGGGCGCAGCTACGTTGACGATTTCGAACGGCGGCGCGGTGAGCAATGCTGGAGGCTGGATCGGCTACGTCGCCGGTTCAATCGGCACGGTGACGGTCGACGGAGCGGGCTCGGCCTGGGCAAACAACGGCGTATTGACCGTCGGCCGAGCCGGCGACGGCACGCTCAACATTCTCAGTGCCGGGACGGTGAATAGCGTCATTGGCATCGTCGGCGACCTCACCGGCTCCACAGGCACGACCCTCGTCGATGGCGCCGGCTCGACCTGGGGCATCGGCGGGGCCCTTGTTGTCGGCAAAGGCGGCCAAGGTAAGCTCACCATCGCCAACGGCGGCGCGGTGAGCAACGACACCGGCTATGTGGGATACGACGCCGGTTCGGCCGGCTCGGTAACCGTCATCGGCGCCGGCTCGACCTGGAGCACCATCACCAACGTCACTGTTGGCAATTCCGGCACAGGAACGTTGAATATCCAGGGCGGCGGCACGGTGAGCGTCGGCTCCAACAGCTACATCGGCAGTATCGCCGGCTCCACAGGCACGGCCATGGTCGACGGCGCCGGGTCGGCATGGACCAATGGAGGAGGCCTTGCTGTCGGCTATGGCGGCATCGGCACTTTAACGGTTTCCAACGGCGGCGCCGTGAGCAACGGCGGAAACCTCGTCGTCGGCACCCTCGACACGGGCACGGTGACGATTTCGAGTGGCGGCACGGTGAGCAATGACACCGGCTATCTGGGTTTTCTGGCCGGCTCTGCCGGCACGATGACGGTCACGGGCGCCGGCTCGACCTGGACCAATAGCACCGACGTCGTTGTTGGTCGTTCGGGCACGGGAACGCTGAACATCCAGGCCGGTGGCACGGTGAGCGCCGGCTCCAACGGCTATATCGGCAACAACGCCGGCTCCACGGGCACGGTCACTGTCGATGGCGCCGGCTCGACCTGGACCAATGCAGGAGGCCTTGGCGTCGGCGTCCAGGGCGCCGGCACGCTGACGGTTTCGAACGGCGGCGCGGTGAGCAACGGTGGGACCCTTGCTGTCGGCATCCAGGCCATCGGTACGGTGACGATTTCGAGTGGCGGCACGGTTGGCAACGACGCCGGATATGTGGGTTTCGCGGCCGGTGGTGCCGGAACGGTAACGGTCACAGGCGCCGGCTCGACCTGGAGCAACGCCAGCGATCTGTACGTCGGCTACGACGGCACGGGCGACGTAAAAATTTCCAATGGCGGTGTCGTCACCAGCAACATTGGGTATCTCGCCTATGGCGCAGGGTCCGTAGGAACGGTGACGATCGACGGCGCTGGTTCGGCCTGGAACAGTATGACAGGCATCGCAGTCGGGATTTCGGGTGATGGAACGTTGAATATCACCAACGGCGGCAAGGCCAGTGGCAACGTCGGTGTGATCGGCGCCGGCGCGGGTGCCACCGGCAAAGTAACGATCGATGGGGCGGGTTCGCTTTGGACAGCAACTCAGACCCTGCTCGTCGGCGCCGGTGGCGACGGCAGCATGACGATCAGCGGAGGTGGCGGCGCGATCAGCGGCAACGTTGAAATCGGCGTCAGCGCCGGATCTTCGGGCGCGGTGACGGTAACCGGTGCGAGCTCGACCTGGACCAACAGCGGCAATCTGATTGTCGGCAATGGCGGCACTGGCTCCTTGACGATTGCGAATGGCGGTGTGGTGTCGGCCGGCGGTGTTGCGATGATCGCTTCGCAGGCAGGCTCGATCGGCGCGCTGAACATTGGCGGTGCGTCAGGCTCGGCGGCCACGGCCGCCGGGACCCTGAACGCCACTTCCGTTGTGTTCGGCTCCGGCATGGGCGCGATCAACTTCAATCATACCGATCCCGCTTCTACCTTCGCCTCGGCGATCAGCGGTACCGGCACAATCAACCAGATCGCCGGCAACACCAACCTGACCGCCGATTCCAGCGGCTTCACTGGCGCGACCTATGTCACCGGCGGCCGGCTGGCGGTGAATGGCTCGCTGGCCAACTCCTTGGTGACCGTGTCGGGCGGGGGCATCCTCGGCGGCAATGGCATCGTCGGCAGTGTCGCGGTCAACTCGGGCGGCATCATCGGACCGGGCAACTCGATCGGCACGCTGACGATCAACGGCAACCTCACGCAGGCTGCGGGCTCGACCTATCAGGTCGAACTGACCTCGACCGGCCTCTCTGATCGCATCAATGCGACGGGCACGGCGACGATCGCCAATGGCGCGACGTTGAACGTGGTCAAGCTCGACGCCTCGCCTTATGTCATCGGCACGCACTACACCGTGCTGCAAGCCGATGGTGGCGTCAGCGGCACCTATACGCTGACCGGCAACACCCAGCTCTCGGCCTTCATCGGCCTGGTCGATCACTACGACCCGACCCACGTCTATCTCGACGTGGCGCAGACGAAGTCTTTTGCGGCGGCCGGCCTGACGCCGAATCAGACGGCCACCGGCGCTGGCGCGGAGAGCTTGGGCATTGGCAATCCGATCTACAACGCCATCATCATGCTGCCGACCGATGCGGTGGCGCAGTACGCCTTCGATCAGCTCTCGGGCGAGATCCATCCTTCGGCCCGCACGGCGCTGATCGAGGACAGCCGCTTCATCCGCAATGCGGTGAACGACCGCATTCGTGCGGCCTTCGATGGGGTCTGTGCGTCAAGGGGCGGCGGCGTCACCTATGTCAAGGGCAAACCGGCCCCGGCCTGCGCGACTACCGATGGCCTCGCGGTCTGGGGCCAGGGCTTCGGCTCCTGGGGCCATACCGATGGCGACGGCAATGCCGCGCGTCTCAACCGCAAGACCGGCGGCGTCTTCATCGGCGCCGATGCGCCCGTCTTCGACACATGGCGCTTCGGCGCGGTCGCCGGCTACAGCCGCACCGACTTCGACGTGAAGGATCGCCGCTCCTCCGGGACCAGCGACAACTACCATCTCGGCCTCTACGGCGGCACGACCTGGGGCAATCTCGCCTTCCGCACCGGCGCTGCCTACACTTGGCACGACGTCTCGACCTCGCGGACCGTCTCCTTCCCTGGCTTCGCGGACAGCCTGAAGGGCGACTACAATGCCGCGACCGCGCAGGTCTTCGGCGAGCTCGCCTATGGCATGAACATGGGCGCCGCCCGTTTTGAGCCCTTCGCCAACCTCGCCTATGTGAACCTGCATACCGACGGCTTCACCGAGAAGGGTGGCGCGGCGGCGCTGACCAGCCCGTCGAGCAACACCGATGCGACCTTCACGACGCTCGGTCTGCGCGCCTCGACCACCTTCGACATGGGTGGCGCGACGCTCACGGCCAAGGGCACGCTTGGCTGGCGTCATGCCTTCGGCGACGGCACCCCGTTCTCGACGATGCGCTTTGTTGGCGGCGGCAATGCCTTCACCATCGGCGGCGTCCCGATCGCCCGCGATGCCGCCGTGATCGAGGCCGGCCTCGACTATGCCATCACGTCCAACGCCATGCTCGGCGTCACCTATGGCGGCCAGTTCGGATCCGGTCTCTCCGACCAGTCCGTCAAGGCTAACTTCAATGTGAAGTTCTGATGTTGCCCGGGCGAGGGGCAGGCAAATCAGCGGCCTGCCCGTCACCGGATCACTCTTGGACAAGTGCTCTCTCGTCCACGATGGCGCGCGAGCAAACGGAAGATGGTCATTTGATGAAGAAATTCGCTTGGACTGGTTTTGCCATTGGAGCGGCCCTGATCGCAGGGGCGGTCGTCACGGTTTATGTGGTTCCAGGGGCCTTTGCCGGTGCTCCTGGGGGCGCTGGTGTTCCAGCGGCGGTCGGTCGTACCGATCCTCAGCCGCAGCGTCTCCAGCTTGCTCAGTCAGCTTCTCCGCTTCCCGGCGGCGCTTCCTCGCTTAACGAAACCTACAAGGACTGGCGCGTGGTCTGCGTTCAGGAGGGCACCRCGAAACGCTGTGCRTTGTCACAGGTTCAGGCSCAGCAGAATGGCCARCGCGTGCTCGCGATCGAGCTCAACGCTCCGAGCGGCAATACGGTCTCCGGCTCGCTGGTTCTGCCGTTCGGGCTGGCGCTCGACTCCGGCGTCTCKTTTCAGATCGATGAGAAGCCAGCGATGCAGCCGGTGCGTTTCCGCACCTGCATGCCCGGCGGCTGCCTCGTATCGGTGACGTTTGACGCYCCGACACTGGTCGCGCTRCGTGCCGGCACGGCGCTCAAGGTCAAGGCGACGGCCGACGGCGGAGCTGCCGCGCCGTTCTCGATCTCGTTGCAAGGTTTTGCCACCGCTCTCGATCGTATGGGGACGCTGTCGCGTTGACGCCGGATCCCGGAGGTCTAGAGCCGGATGATTTCAGGTCTGTTCGACCTGAAATCTGAATCCGGCTCTAAATCAAAGAGATAGAGCATGATGTCGTCCGAAAACCGCTTCACACTTTTCGGCATCATGCTCTAGTACCGGCCACGAACCTTCGGCTTCGCCTGCGAGGCGCCACCCGCAGGGCATGCTGTCCATGGGCAGTCTCAACCACGGGACGATAAGACCTTCTGCGCGCCGGATAGACAGATCGCGCTACAAAGCGATCGGCGGTATCCGGTTTTCAACAATTTTACCGAAATCTGAAACCATCCGGGTAAGCATGCCGTCCTTACGCTGCGCGCATGGATACTCTTGTACCCCTCTTTCGCATAACGTCCACGCGCCAGGTCTTCGCCTTGCTGGCGATCATAACTTTGATTTCGGTTGCCGTGCCGGTTCTGTCGATTGCGACCGCGCTCGCCGTGATACCGGGGCTGCCCGCGGAAGCATATTGGGCTATCCTTTTGCTTGCCGGGATCATTCCGTTGCTGATTGCGCCGCCCATCGCCATTGGCGCTCTCAGTATCCTCAGGCTGCTCACCGAAACATTGAACCACCTGGATGATTGCGTTCGATATGATCCGCTCACGGGTGTGCTGTCGCGAGTCTACCTGCTGAGCATGGTTCGCCAACGCGTCGTCAACGGCGGCTCATTCCTGATGATCGATGCAGACCATTTTAAATCGGTCAACGACACGTATGGGCACGACATCGGCGACGAAGCTCTGAAATGCCTGGCCAACGTCCTCAAGACTTCCCTGCCGGCAGAGGCTCTGGTCGGACGACTTGGCGGCGAGGAATTCGGCGCCTTTCTTCCCCGGCAGACGAGCTCCGAAGCGGGCGCCGTCGCGGAGTCTCTTTGCGCGGCAATGCGACAATTCGGAAGAAACATCGCGGGGCACGAGCTTAGTCTGACGATCAGCGTCGGGATCAGCCAGCACCGGCCAGAAAGCACGCTGGAGCAGACCATGAAGTCCGCGGACGAGGCCCTCTACCACGCTAAACGAAGCGGTCGCGATCGCTGCCACATCGCCGTCCCCAGGGGCGAGATGACTGTTCCCGAGACAAAGCCTGCCGAACGCGGAGATGCCCGCCGCTGGCGGCAGCCCGCGAAGTTGGTCCACTCGCGCCGGTGAAGCGTTGCCCTGAACTGCTGGACCGGCGGTTGACGCCCCGGGTGAGCGCTCGATCGTCCGATCAGCGCCTGCCGCGAACAAGCTCCGTCGGCAGGATACCATAGGCCGCCTTGAAATAGCGGCTGAAGCGACCCGCGTTGGTAAAGCCCCAGCGCAGCGAGATCGTCTCGATCGGAACCGACGGGTCCTTCAACATGTCGGCTCTTGCGCGCTCCAAGCGAATTTGCCGTTGATATGCTCCGATCGACACGCCCACGAACCGTCTGAAGCCCGCCTGCAGCGCGCGCAGGCTCACACCCGATAAGGCGGCAAGTTCCGTTCCGCTCGGAATCGTGTCCGCGTAATCGTGGATGAAATCGATGGCGAGCTTCACATGCTGCGGCGCAATCGTCGGTGGCGGGCGATCAAGCATCTCCGAATAGCTGTTCGGCCAGACCTCCAGCGCCAGGTCGACGAGCGTTTCTCGAACGCGTTCCGCCGTCAGGCTTGCCCGGTTGAGCTGTGGACCAAATTCGGGACCGGTTATGCACATAACGAGGGACCTGAGCGCGCTGGCGCTGGCCAGGGTCATGTCCATCGATGGCTCGAAAACCGGCTTCTCGACTATCGGACGGCCAAGAAGAACAGACAGTCGTTCTGCGATGCGAGGCCGATCGATCACGACGCTGCAGAAGGCGTGATCCGACAGAAAATCAAGGGAGTTGCATGCTGTGCCCTCGGCTGCGACAGCGGTTGTCGGCGAACTGGCGAAACTCCGCTGGCCTTGGTGAAAAACCATTCTGCCAGCCGTCGGGAAGAAGAAGAAAACGCCGTCGTGATGCTGCTGGGGAGTTAGCCTGAACTCTCCCCTGACCTCGTTTCTGCTGAAGTCGATACCGGCGACAGCGCCATAGGTCCCAGACATACCGAAGCGATGACCGGGCGTGACCGGTGTGATCTTAGCTTCCGAAAAACGCCGGCTGAGATGCTCGGCCAGGGCATCAGCGTCTTGCAGCTCAAAATTCACCACAAACTGGTACGAGCGCGCGAGTGCCCGTTCCGCCATGAGGTCTCCTTCGGATTCGGAAAAACGCCGTGCGGCAGAGTGAGTCTAGGTTGCTCTGCTCGCGATTACAACTCTTACGGGCAGGTTGGGCTTGTCCAAATGGTCATTTTGGTATGCATCTGGTCATTTCCGGGTGTATCTGCGGTTGTCGAGCGCAACTGCCGGCGCGGGAACTGGATCGCTTACCAGCTCAATCTATCCGGCGCCCCGGTCTTCGACGCAGCAAGGTTTGCCGCTTTCAGCATCAGCGCGAATTCGAGAGCTGTTAACGTCTCGTGCAAGCGGATGAAGCTCGGAAGAATCTCGATGGCCTGACCGCCGGGCGCGCGGAGGGCGAACAATCCCTGCCGCTCCCCCTTTTCGATCATGCGTCGGATATGGCCACGTGATACCCAGAAGCATCGGGCCAGATATCCATACGGACACGAGACGACGGCCTGCTCGGCGCGACCTTTGTCCGTCAGGGCGAGCCAAAGCTTGAGCATCACCTCCCGGCCGGCATTTTGCATCTGAAACAGCTGAGACTCGGGGAGAGCGGAGACGAGCCTGGCACCGTCGATGTAGAGTCGCAGGCCCTCCGACACGTAACGGCCAACAAACTGCGGATCGGATCGCATGATTTCAACATAGTCGTGCTYGTCCGAGARCAATTGGATCGGCCTCAACGTTGCCAGCGTATTGGCTTCGGCAACCGCTATCCCTTGTTCGGTCGGCTCAAAACGATTGATCCGCCGGTCAGAGGACGCTCGTACCTGATTGACGTAACCGGTATGCTTCATGAGCGCGAGGAGTGCCGCCACGCGATTTCGACCGGTCAGTTGCAATCGYTCGGCGAAGGCCTGCAGGCGTGACAAGATCGCCCCGGAGCTCGGGTCGTGAGGATCCCGTGAATGGTGCATCGCCAGCAACGCGATACAGATCACGTAGCGTGCTTCCTCGCTCATTATCCTGACAAGCGACGACGTCTTTTCGAAGTTCGCGCACACCAGTTCGGCGTGCAGCCGCAGCGCGGCTTGGAAAGCAGGATGAGCTTGCAGCGCCTTGGCATCCGCGATCACCCATGCCGGCAGATCCAGATCGTCGATCGGTCGGTAGTCCTGCAGAGTCGATCCCCTCCAAACTCAGCGCTATGGGCGCTCCCGGCATGATCGCCGTCGGCGTCCGTGTGTTCGGTGTCGTCGTCAGGTTCAAACACACGCAAGCCATCCGCAGCGCCGCTCTTGCCCGACAACCGCAGGCTGTCGGAAGCGTCGTGAGAAACCTCATGTCAATATCCAGCCGGATCACGCCATGGCAAGCCCGTCGAGCCCGTTGCGCATGCCGGTGTAGCCGAGCGGCAGATGCACCTCGAGCGCCGATCAAATTCGTTTGCAGGATGTCCCGAATGGCGAGAAACTGCCGTCGAGTTCCAAGGTTGCCCCGAACGGATTCCGCTTCTCGACCTCAGATTCGCCTCCAGTCCGAAACGCAAAGGGAGAAGGCAATGGCCCAGGACCAAAGCAAGCCGACCGGACCGGATCTCAATCAGGGCATCGCGCTAGCCGATCTTCCCGACGGCGGCAAGCTGGTCGGCCAGTGCGGCGACGAACAGGTGCTTGTCGTGCGCCGCGGCAGCGAACTGTTCGCGGTCAGCGCGACATGCACGCATTACGGCGGGCCGCTCGTCGACGGCCTCGTGGCGGACGATGCCGTCCGCTGCCCCTGGCATCACGCCTGCTTCGATCTGCGAACCGGCGAGGCGCTGCGCGCTCCTGCCTTCAACCCGCTCGCCCGCTTTGCCGTCGAGCAGCGGGATGGCCGGATATTCGTCGGCGGGAAACTCAAGAGGGCCGTTCCAGAACCACGCTCGGGTGGCTCCGGCCAGACCGTTGAAAAAATCGTCATCGTCGGCGGCGGCGCGGCGGGGTTCGCCGCGGCTGAAATGCTGCGGCGCGAGCAGTTCCAAGGCAGCGTCGTCATGCTCAGCGACGACCAGTCGCCGCCTGTGGACCGGCCGAACCTGTCCAAGGACTACCTCGCCGGAAAAGCGCCGGAAGAGTGGATTCCGCTCCGCGGGGAAAAGTTCTATTCGAAGAACAATATCGATCTGCGTCTCAAGGCGGAAGCAGTGCAAGTGGACGCCCGCTCGCGGCAGGTTGGGCTCGCGGATGGAAGCAGGATTGCTTATGACAGGCTTCTGCTTGCAACCGGGGCCGAACCCGCCCGTCTGGCCGTCCCCGGCGCCGACTGGCCGCACGTCCACACATTGCGCTCGTTCGCGGATTGCAAGGCGATCGTCGCCCGGGCTGCCGGCGCGCGCCAGGCGGTCGTGGTTGGCGCCAGTTTCATCGGGCTCGAGGTTGCCGCGGCGTTGCGTGCGCGCGACGTCGAGGTCCATGTCGTTGCGCCGGAGAAACGGCCCATGGAGCGTGTCCTTGGCCCGCAGATGGGCGACTTCATCCGCGCGCTGCATGAAGAGCATGGCGTCGTATTCCATCTGGAGGAAACCGTAGGCAGCATCGACGGTGGGACGGTGAAACTTCGCGGCGGCGATGTCCTGGCCGCCGATTTCGTCGTCGCCGGCATCGGTGTGTGGCCGCGAACCGGGCTTGCAGAAGGAGCAGGGTTGGMCGTTGACCGCGGCGTCACCGTCGACGCCTTTCTGGAGACGAGCGAACCAGGGATCTTCGCGGCCGGCGACATTGCGCGGTGGCCCGATCCCCACAGCGGCGAGAACATCCGGGTCGAACACTGGGTGGTTGCCGAGAGACAAGGGCAGACGGCTGCGCTCAACATGCTCGGACATCGCGAGAAGTTCGTCGCTGTCCCGTTCTTCTGGAGCCAGCATTACGACGTCCCGATCAACTATGTCGGCCATGCCGAGCGATGGGACGAGATCGTGGTCGATGGCGACATCGCCGCCAGGGACTGCCTGCTGCGGTTCAGGAGCAAAGGCCGCACACTGGCCGCCGCCTCGATCTTCCGGGACGTCGAAAGCCTGGAAGCCGAGGTGGCGATGGAGCGTGCAATGATGCCTGTCTAGGGCGCGTCAGGTTCGCTCCGGGCGCTTTATGTTTTTGATTTTATGCATGCCTTTGTCCGGAACCGGTACTCACTTCGGGAGACATGCTCTAGCCGGGGCTCTCGGGCACGACATGGCAGGCTTTCAGCCATTGGCGGTCGCGATCAATGTCCAGTTGGATTGGCYGTCGCGGGCGAAAGTCCAYGCGTCCGTCAGCTCGATGATCCGAGCTGGGTCGCCTTCAACGACKGCATCGYCTGCCGCGAGCGTCACGGTGATSACCTGCGARACGTATCGGACGACGATCTCGAYGGCGTCACYCTCGCTGCAGSCGCCGATGATGGTTGCCGTCTTCATGCCGAYAAACGTCAGYTCCAGCGTTTCYTCTCTTTGACGACGCTCGGCGATGACGGCCCGGAATACTTSCAGAACTTCGGGTCCCACGAACCGCTCGACGGGAGCRAGGTCTCCCGCTGCATAGGCTTTGACAACGGTTTCGAATGCGTCCGAGGCGTCGCGCAAGAAAGATGCCTCGTCGAAAAGTCCGTCGACCTTGCGGATGGCATCCAGAGCAAGCGAGAGCGCCGTCGCGGGCGTGTCCTTGTCGACAAGCTGATCGGCATTCTGTCCAGCCAAGCCGCTGTTGGGGCGGCGCAGCATTTGCGGCAAGAAGCTCAGAAGCACCCAGTAAAGCACCAGAAGCGCCATGGTCATAAAATGGCTGCCTGTGTCCGCCGCCTCGTTCATGGCGATCTCCTATCGGGAAAGRGCAACAGCATGCGCCGCGGGCGTTCAGCGGATCCTCGGCAAGGATTCGAACTGGTGAAACGGAGGCGGTGAGGAAAGCGTCCATTCGAGCGTCGTTGCTCCTTCTCCCCACGGATTGGCTCCGGCAGGACGCTTGCGGCTGAAAGCTTCCGCGASCGCGATGAAGAAGACGACCAGCCCGGCGGTCGAGATGTAGGAACCGATCGACGAGACGAAATTCCAGCCGGCAAAAGCGTCGGGATAGTCGGCATAGCGGCGCGGCATTCCCGCCAGCCCCAGGAAGTGCTGGGGGAAGAAGACGAGATTGACGCCGACGAACATCAGCCAGAAATGCAGCTTTCCCAGCGTCTCGCTGTACATGTAGCCCGTCATTTTCGGGAACCAGTAGTAGAACCCCGCGAAGATGGCGAAGGCGGCGCCGAGCGAAAGCACATAGTGGAAGTGCGCGATGATGTAGTAGGTGTCGTGCAGCACGCGGTCGACGCCGGGATTGGCGACGATGACCCCGGTGACCCCGCCGATGGTGAAGAGCAGGACGAAACCGGTCGCCCAGAGCATCGGCGTCTTGAATTCGATCGAGCCGCCCCACATCGTGGCCAGCCACGAAAACACCTTCACGCCGGTCGGAACGGCGATCACCATCGAGGCGAAGGCGAAATAGCGCTGGGTCTCGACGGAGAGGCCGACGGTGAACATGTGGTGAGCCCAGACGATRAAGCCGATCACGCCGATGGCCACCATYGCRTAGGCCATGCCGAGATAGCCGAAGATCGGCTTCTTGGCGAAGGTCGAGATGACGTGGCTGATGATGCCGAAGCCRGGCAGGATCATGATGTAGACCTCAGGATGGCCGAAGAACCAGAACARGTGCTGGTAGAGGATCGGGTCGCCGCCGCTGTCGGGCACGAAGAARGCYGTGCCGAAGTTGCGGTCCGTGAGCAGCATCGTGATCGCGCCGGCCAGMACCGGCAGCGACATCAGCAGCATGAAGGCGGTCACCAGCATCGCCCAGGCAAAGAGCGGCATCTTGTGCATCGTCATTCCCGGCGCGCGCATGTTGAAGATGGTGGTGATGAAGTTGATCGCGCCRAGAATGGATGACGCTCCCGAAAGGTGGATCGAAAGGATGACGAGGTCGACGGCAGGGCCGGGCTGGCCGGAGGTCGACAGCGGCGGATAGAGCGTCCACCCGCCGCCATGGCCGAGGGTGCCGGGCGCTCCGGGTACGAACATCGAGGTGACGAACAGGACAAACGCAGCCACAAGCAGCCAGAACGAGATGTTGTTCATGCGCGGGAAGGCCATGTCGGGAGCACCGATCATGATCGGCACCATCCAGTTGCCAAAGCCGCCGATCAAGGCCGGCATGAGCACGAAGAAGATCATGATCAGGCCGTGGGCGCTGACGACGACGTTATAGACCGCCGGATCGCCGAATATCTGCAGTCCCGGTTCCTGAAGTTCCATCCGGATCAGCACCGAAAGCGCGGTGCCGAGAACTCCCGCCATGATCGAGAAGATCAGATAGAGCGTCCCGATATCCTTGTGGTTGGTGGAGAACAGCCATCGGGCGAAAAACCGAGGCTTTTGACCATCGAGTGAAGCTGTCGTGCTGGACATGGCTTTCTACCTGCTCTTCGTCGAGGCAGGCCGGACGGTCGCAGCGATGGACGGCGTTCAGCGGCCGTCACGATCAGGGAACCAGGCCAAGCCTGCTTCGTGGTTCATTCATCCGTTACGATTACGTCCATCGGAATGTCGTGCGGCTGCGGATGGATCGTCGGGAGCCTGCTTCGCACATAGCCGATGCCGATGGCGAGCGGCCGCCTCGGCATCGCCGCGAGCGTCCTGTCGAAGAAGCCGCCACCGTAGCCCAGGCGGTAGTTCGCCCCGTCGAAGCCGACCATCGGTGCGATCACGACATCCGGCTGGACCGAGGGGCCGCGAGAAGGAACCAGGATGTTCCATACGCCGCGTTCCAGCGGATCGCCCGGCCTCCAGACGCGGAACTCCAGCGGCCAGCCTTTCCTGATGACGACGGGGAGGGCGATCCGTCCGCCGCGCTCGATGACCTTGATCGCCCAGTTGCGCAGGTCTGGCTCGCCACGGAATGGCCAATAGCCGCTGACGATGTGCCCGCTGACCCTGCCGACGGCAAGGTCGAGGCGCGCGGCGATCTGTTCCGACCTGGTCTTCCTCTCCTCGACGTCGATGGCGAGGCGCTCCTCGATCAACCTCGTCCGCTCCGCCTTGCGCCACCGCGCGACATCGCTCCAGCTATCCCCTGGCCCGGGTCCTCCGCCGTACCCGGACGAAAATTCGTGCGCGAAGCAGGCTGGAGACGCGTATTCCCGGATTTCAGGGTCGATGTATCTCTTCTCGGTCATCATCAGCTCCGTGTCCGAGCCCCGCAGGATCACGAGAACGTGCTCCGCGGGAAACAGGAAGGCAAACGGAATTAAATGCTGTATGAGTGCAAAATTATTGCATCAATAGGACAGGCAGGATGGACATCGATCGCGCGCGCACCTTTCTTGAAATCGTCCATACCGGCAGTTTCCTCAGGGCCGCCGACCGCCTTCATGTGACCCAGACCACGGTCAGCGCGCGCGTCCGCACGCTGGAGGAAGAGCTTGGACGCCAGCTCTTCACCCGCAACCGCAACGGCGCGCAACTAACGCCGGCGGGGCGCGAGTTCGAGCGGTTCGCCCTGTCGTTCGTGCAGGTCTGGGAGCGGGCCCGGCACCAGCTCGCCATCCCGTCCGGACGGACCAGCGTCGTGGCATTGGGGGGCGAGCTCAGCCTCTGGAATCCGCTTTTGCTGGACTGGCTGGTCTGGATGAGGAAGGCGAGGCCGGAAATCGCGATCCGCGCCCAAGTTGGCGTTCCCGACCAGCTTCTCGACCAGCTCCGGACCGGGATCCTCGACATCGCCGTGCTCTATGCGCCGAAGCTGCTGCCGGGTTTCAGGGTGGAGTTGCTTGTCGAGGAGCAGCTCGTCCTTGTCCGAACTCCGGAAAAGGACGGCGATCCGGCCGCCGCCAGGGACTATGTCTATGTGGACTGGGGGCCGCTGTTCGCGGCCCAGCATGGCGCCAGCTTCGGCGAGCCGGGATTGATGGTAGGTCTCGGGCCGCTGGGCTTGAGCTACATCCTGCGTGCCGGAGGAATGGGCTATTTTCGCAGGGGCGCCGCGGCTCCTTACATCGAGGCGGGACAGTTGGAGATCGTGGAGGGGGCGCCGGAATTCACCTATCCCGCCTACGCGGTCTACCCCGAGGCGGGTGACGAGAGGGCCGACCTGCAGGAGGCGCTGAGAGGCCTGAAGGAGGTCGTCAAATGATTGCCACGACAGCGGCATATAGCCCCTGCTGAATGCCCGGCGGATCAAGGAATTGATGCGCGCGCTGGCTCCCTTCACCGCCTCGCGTCGCCCGCCGACATGGCAATGTCGGTGCCTTGGCCGGATCAGGGCCGGTCAGGTCGAGCGCGAAGCAAGACGTCTATCACCAGTTCCCGTCCCGCCCTGCTTATGCCGATCCCGCTTGGYCKCTCCTGWGCCAGTCCGAGGACGATGAGGCGTTTGGCCAAGGTCTCGTCCAGATCAGGGTATCGTCCACGATTCATGCGCTTCAGAGCCGTTTGCTCCTGGGTGCTGAGATCACTCCAATCGATCGTCATGGCGCGTCTGCCTTCCTTGTCCGATCCGAAGGGGTCGAAAATGTCGATGCCTGGAAAGCGCCTTCTAGAGCCGGATGATTTCGGATCTGGTCGATCCGAAATCTGAATCCGGCTCTAAATCAAGGAGATAGAGCATGATGTCGCCCGAAAACCGCTTCACACTTTTCGGCATCATGCCCTAGAGCGGTTCAGCGTTTCATGGAATCGCCGAACCGCTCTAACTCTTTGTTTTTACGCAATTCCGGACGGAAAACCGTTACACACTTTTCCTAGAATTGCTCCAAGGCATCGCACGCGGACTCTCAAAAGAAAAGAGACGTTTAGTGCAAATTATTTGCGTTAAAGCGGCAATAAATTTCGTTTGCCTCGCATGCAAAGAGAGCTGAATCTCCAATTGCGAATTGGCAGCATTGATATCGTCGCCGAGCCCGGGTGTTGGGGTGTCAGCCCTGGGAAAGGCGCGGCGAGGCCSGCAGATGATGGACAGGTCCAAACGCGATAACCACAAGATGCTTCCGTGGCCAGGCATTCGGCCGCTCGACAGAGCGCGGGCGCTGATCGCATTGGATATCATGACGTCACCGGTCGTCGGGGTGGGCCCGGACAGCACATTGGACGAAGTGTGCGACCTCCTTGTCACGCGCGATTTGAGCGCGGTTGCGGTGATCGACCAGGGTGTKCTGCTCGGCATCGTAAGCGAGGARGACCTGATCCACAGGGCCGAAATCGGGACAGCCACACGGCGGCGTTCCTGGTGGTTTCAGCTCTTCGGCAACAACAAYGCGCTCGCGTCGGACTATYTRAAGTCGCACTCCGTCCATGTGACGGAYGTCATGACCAGAAAAGTGGTCACCGTTTCGTTGAGCACCCCGATCGACGAAATCGCGGCACTGCTGGAAGTCAATCGCACCCGGCGCGTCTTCGTCGTCAATGGCGAACGCGTCGTGGGGATCGTCGCCCGGGCGGACCTGGTGCGCGCACTGATTTGCGCCAGGGAGAGCCTGCCTCGCCCGGTCTCATTCCATGATGATGCMAGTATCAGGCGGGAAATTATTGGTGCCCTGCGCTCCGAGGCATGGCCGTCGATCGGAGAAGCCGATGTGGTTGTGACCAACGGGGTGGTCGCCTTCTGGGGCGGTTACCTGTCGGAACAGGAACGCAAGGCATCGCTCGTTCTGGCCGAGAACACTGCCGGCGTTCGGGCGGTCGACGATCACCGCGTTCCGCTCGACATCGCCTATACGATGGTTTGAAGGCGCGACGGGACACCGAACCAGTGAGCATCGGCGTGAGGGACAAGGCCCCGGTTTCCGAACAGCAGATCCGCCAGCTCGTGGACTTGTTCTACGACAAGGTTCGCGCCGATCCCGATCTCGGCCCGATCTTCGAGCGCGTTATCCAGGATGAATGGGGACCGCATCTCAAGAAGATGTACGACTTCTGGTCGTCGGTGATGCTGACAACGGGGCGCTACAAGGGCGAGCCCGTCATGATCCACAAACGCATCGAAGGGCTGGAGATCGGCCTGTTCGACCGTTGGCTCGCTCTGTTCGGCGAGAGTTGCGCCGAATTGCTGGACGGCGAGACAGCGGGCCTGTTCTGGCGCAAGGCGGTCCGCATCGCCGAAAGCCTCAAGCTCGCTCTGTTCTACCGCCCGGATCAACCATGGCCGATAGGTACCGCATGACGTTCGTGGTCACCGACAACTGCATCAAGTGCAAATACATGGACTGCGTCGAGGTCTGCCCCGTCGACTGTTTCTACGAGGGCGAGAACATGCTCGTCATTCATCCGGACGAATGCATCGATTGCGGCGTCTGCGAGCCAGAGTGTCCCGCCAAGGCGATCTTTCCCGACACCGTGCCYGGCCTTCAGGATTGGCTGGTGCTGAACGCCGAATACGCGTCGACCTGGCCAAACATCACGATCAAGCGCGATCCGCCCGCGGACGCAAAGGCGTTCGACGGCGAAGCGGACAAGTTCCCCCGGTACTTCTCTCCCAATCCAGGCCAGGGGGATGTATGAACGCGGCCATAGGSCAGGCTTTCCCGCTGTATCTCGGTATCGACACAGGCGGCACCTACACCGATGCCGTSCTGTGGTCKGAGGCCGCGGGCATCGTCGCCAAGGCAAAGTCGCTGACGACCCGGCACGACCTTGCCCAGGGTATCGCCGGCGCCGTCGACGCGGTCCTTGGCCAGGCGGCCATCTCTCCCGCCGCGATCAAGCTGGTGTCGATGTCGACCACGCTCGCCACCAACGCGCTGATCGAAGGGCAGGGCGGCCGGGTCGCCATGGTGATGATCGGCTTCGCCGAAGACGATCTTGCCCGCAGCGGTTTGTCCAAGGCACTGGGCTCCGATCCCGTTTTCTTTTGCCCTGGCGGGCATGATGTCCACGGCGATCCGCGTCCCCTTGTGCTGGATGCTCTGGCCGACGCGTTGCCCGCTCTTGCCGATACCGTTTCGGGCGTCGCCGTGGCTTCCTATTTCGCGGTTCGCAATCCCGAACACGAGATCGCGGCGCGCGATCTCGTCCGCGAGCGCAGCGGGCTTCCGGTAACCTGTTCGCATGAACTGTCGTCGAAGCTCGGCGGGCCGCGCCGCGCGCTGACGACGCTTCTCAACGCGCGCCTCATCTCGATGATCGCCCGCCTCGTCGATGCCACGGAAGGCTTTCTCGAAAAGCGCGGCATAGCKGCGCCACTGATGATGGTGCGCGGCGACGGCACGTTGGTCACCACAAAATTTGCCCGGGCCCGGCCGATCGAGACCATTCTGTCCGGCCCGGCAGCCAGCCTTGTCGGCGCCCGCTATCTGACGGATATCGAAGACGCGGTGATTTCCGACATTGGGGGCACGACAACCGACATTGCGGTTCTGGAGGCCGGCCGCCTGCGGCTTGATCCCGACGGCGCGACCGTCGGCGGCCAGCGCACCATGGTCGAGGCTGTCGCCATGCGCACCTTCGGCCTCGGGGGAGACTCGGAGGTTTCGCTTCAGGAGCGGTCGCTTGCCTCGGCGATCGTGCTCGGGCCACGCCGGCTCGTGCCGCTGGCGCTCGCCGCCGTGGAGCATGGCGATGCCATGCGCAAGGACCTGCAGCGCCAATTGCTCAAGCCCACCACCAGYCGGCTGGACGGCCGCTTTGCCTTGCGCACGGGAGTTCCCGACCGTCTCGCGGCCGGCCTGACAACTACTGAGGGGCGACTCTATGCCAATATCTCGGCAATTCCCGCCGCGCTCGATGACCTGCTGATGTCGACCTCACAGGTAGCGACACTCAATCGCCTGGTCGCGTGCGGCCTGGTGCACATCGTCGGCTTTACGCCGTCCGACGCGGCTCACGTGCTTGGCCGGCAGGCCAACTGGAATCCTGTCGCCGCGCGACTGGGCGCCGAGCTGTTCGCACGCCGGCGCGATGGCCAGGGGCATCCTATCGCGAAAGACGCGGATGCGTTTTGCGAGATGGTTCTCGCTTCCGTTACCCAGCGTTCGGCCGAGGCCATTCTGGAAACGGTGTTCGCCGAGGACGGGCTGGACGGCGGTGTCTSCGTTGCCAATCCGCTGGTCCAGAGAGCCGTTGGCCGGCGAGGCGGAATGGCGCGGCTGTCGATCGTGCTCGACCGGCCGGTGATCGGCCTCGGGGCTTCCGCCTCGCTCCACTATGCCGGTCTGCCGCCCATGCTTGGCAATGACTGCCATATTGCCGAGCATGCGGACGTGGCCAACGCGCTGGGTGCGGTCGTCGGACAGGTTCGCATGTCGGCGGAAGCACGCGTGAGCCAGCCGGAGATAGGCCTTTTTCGCCTGAATTCGGGCGAGCGTCTGGATGACTTCGATACCGAGGATGAAGCGATGGACGCCGCCGAAGCGCACGTCCGTGTCCTGGCGGCAAGTCTCGCCGAGCGCGCCGGGACCGATCGGGCTCGGATCGAGACCGCGCGGCAGGTCAAAGTAGCGACGATCGAGGGTAAGCGCAGCTTCGTCGAAGCCACTGTTGTTGCGACAGCTATCGGAAGGCCACGTATCGCGACTTGAATCCCAATCGTTCAAACAAGGCCGCCCGCAGTCGTGCCACATGCCGCGAGGCCGGCTCCCGTCCAAGTCGCGGCCCCGATTGGATATGTCCACGCTCTGGGGCGGTCGGCCCGGATCATCCGCGGCCGAGAAGGTGCGCCGCCGAGCGCCAGGCATGATGCGCGATGCGGGCGACCCGCCGCGCGGCATCGATCCGCGCCAAGGCGTCCGCGGCGGTCAGCTTCCCCGGCACGACCGAGGCGAGGGTCGCGGCGCGGTGGTCTCGCTGCAGAGCGTCGATCTCCGCTGCCGCGCCTTCCGCCTCGGCGAGTGCCGCGACCACCTCGGGCGAAACGCTCCAGCCGATGGGTGCGGCCCGCGCCGTGAGGGCGGATTCCGAAGTGATCGAGTTACCGATGGCCTGTGCGGCGCGCATGGCCTTTGCGCATAGTTCCACGGCGCGATGGTCTGGGGAGGCTGCGGTCGGCCCTCCCGGGAGCCCGCCCTCCGCCACGACTTCCACGAGGCGCGTGGCGTGATCGAGCGCGTGCAGCGTGCTCGTCATGCGCTGACGCTCGGCCTCGGTCTCGGGCGGCTCTTTCAATTCGGACAGGAATTCGCGCACCTCCGCGAGCGCGGCGACCGCCGCGGTGTCCCGTGCCGGAGAGCCGGCCCCGCTCGAAAGTGCCGCGGAAACCGAGGCGGCGCTTGCCTTGAGCACGTCGGCAACGACGCGCCGGGCGGTCTCGACCGCAATCACCGGACTGGCGAGCGCGCTGGGGTCGAGCGCGCGCTGAAGCGCCGTCTGTCGGGTAGGCAGGAGCCGCTCCACCATGCTGGTAAACCACTGTGTCGCGGGAAGCAGCACGGCAACTCCGACGACGTTGTAGGCCGTATGATAGGCGGCAAGGAGCGTCATCCCGTCGACCGACGCAGACCAGGCTCTCATGAGCGTCGTCGTGAACGGAAAGCCGACGATGGCGATGAGCGCCGCTATGACCTTGAACAGGACATAGGCCAAGGCGAGACGCTTGGCCGTGGCGCCGGCACCGATGGCCGCCAGCGCCGAGCTCGTCGCCGTCCCGATATTCTGGCCGATGATCAGGGCCGCGCCTTGCTCCAGGCTCACGGCCCCGGCGTAGAAGGCCGAGATGGTGACGGCTATGGCGGCCGTCGAGGACTGCATGACCGCGGTCATCGCCAGGCCGACGGCGATCAGGACGACGAGGCCGAGCCCCCCTGAGATCCAGCCGACTCCCGGCGTGCCGAGCACCGAGGGCAGGTCGGACGGATGCAGGCTCTCCGCAAGGCCTCCCATGCCCTGCTGGAGGGTCGTCAGCCCGTAAAGCACAAGCGCGAAGCCGGCGAGCGCGCCGCCCGCGGCCGCAATCCGCCCACCCCCCAGCAACTTGCCCAGCGCGCCAACGAAGATCATCGGCAGCGCGTAGGTCGAAAGCGATACGCGGACGCCGATCAGGGCCACAAGCCAACCTGTGCCCGTGGTGCCGACATTGGCGCCGAACACCAGGCCGAGCCCTTGCGGAAAAGTCAGAAGCCCGGCGTTGACGAGGCCGATCGTCGTCATCGTGACAGCACTGGACGATTGCACCAGCAGTGTGACGATTGCGCCCCAGAAGGCGCCGGAGAGCGGCGTGGCCGCCGCCTTGCCGAGGACGGTCCGCAGGGCCGATCCAGCCAGCGCCTTCAGGCCATCGGTCATTACAGTCATGCCAAGCAGGAACAGCCCGACGCCGCCGAGGATGACAATTGCCGTCGTCATATACGTCTCGCCCCCCGCTTGTGCTCCGGTCTCAAGCTCGCCGGAGTCATAGCATTGGAAAACCCTATGCTCGCAACCTCGTTACCGCAACGAGCCTCCCGGTGCGCAACCTTTTGGGCGCCTGGAGGTTGTATGCGCGGCGGGGAGCATCCAATGAGGAGGAAACTTATGGACAGACGGTTATTTCTTACCGGCTTGCTCGGGTTGACTGGCGCAACACTTGTCGCCGGACTGGCCGCCCCTGGCAACGCGGTTGCCGGCATTCCTAACCTGTCCGGCGGTATACTCGATGAACTCGACACGCCGGCCAACGATACTGCTCAAGCCGGCGATGGCTGGCCTGTGCCGGAAAACGTTCAGTACCGTCGTCGTCGGCGGAGGCGCCCCGGCTGGCGAACGGTTTGCCGACGCGTCCGAATCCGTGGCCGTTGGCATAAGCGCTGCCACCGCGTCAGGGTGTCCCGCCGCTACTAGCCGTGAGGTCTTGTGTCTCTTGATCGAAACCCCGCTCCGGCGGGGTTTTTGAGACGCGATGGCGTGACCTGAGTATTTGTTCTTACGTATCTCCTGAGGTGTCGCCACATGCCTCCTCCGGAGGTAGTTTGGCTGTGGCCGGCAATCGTCAATTCCAACTTCCTGGTGGCCAGTCAGGCCTCGGCGGAGGTAAGGTCATTCCCCGTGGAGGTATCCGGCAATGTATCAAAATGTCCTTGCCGCGACGGATGGTTCCGATCTTGCAACGGTTGCCGTGAACCATGCTTCGAGCATCGCCCGTGCGTTCAGTGCCAATCTGACGATCGTCACTGTCGCCTTGCAGGCGCCGGTCTTCGACGGCGTGGCAACCCGCGGGACCATTTCGCAGTCCGTCTTCGACGAAATACGCCGCGCGAACCTCGACCAGTGCTCAACCGTCCTGAAGACAGCCCTGGCCGCCGCGGGTCCGGGCGCGCGGACCGACACGGTTGAATGTCTCAATGCCTATGAAGGCATTCTCGATACCGCCAAGAAGATCGGCGCTGATCTCATTGTCATGGGCTCGCACAGCCGCACCCTGGTCAGCAGGCTGGTCCTCGGGAGCCAGGCGTCGAAGGTGGTCAACCTCTCCGAGGTTCCAGTTCTCATCGTCAGATAGCAGCGGCCGGCTGCGAGTTAGGCCTGCTCAGGATGCCGGCGTCCGGCGCGGGCTGAGTTGCCGCGCGCCCATGAATTCGAGGAGCCATCTGCTGAATAGTGAAACCCGGATAGCCCCGAATGCCGTCGGCCTGCTGCCCTGCAAGGCGCGGCCCTGGAAAAATTTCGCCGACGGTCGCTTGCAACGAAATCCCATATGTGAAAATATTATTTATAAAAGAAAATTGACGGGAGGCAACGACATGTGCCACGCAATCCGGCACCATGCCCGGAAAGGTTTTTCAGGCGGCTGTGAAACCGGTCGGTGCGGGGCATGAGCGCATTCTCGCCAACCGTGGGCGTCGCCTCGACGCACCCGGCCGACATGCCCGAAGCGCATGCCGAAATACCTGTCTGGAATTCGGAAAACTGGTTCTACGAGGACTGGCAGACCGGCCACAAAATCCGCTCGCTCCGCCGCACCATCGCCGAGGGCGAAAGCCATATGTTCAATGCGCTGGTGCTGGATGTCCACCCTTACGTGCAGGACCAGATGTTCGCCGAGAAGGAGGGCATCTTCGGCAGGCGGTTGGTGGCCGGCGCCTTCGTGTTTTCGGCCGGGCTCGGCCTTGTCGCCACCAACTGCGTCAACGCCTTTTCCTATGGCTACGACAAGCTGCGTTTCATCAAGCCGGTCTTTATCGGCGACACCATCTATTCGATCCGCACCAACCTCGACAAAAAGCCGCGCTACAAGGACATGGGCCTGATCCGCGCCAGCTATGAAGTCTTCAAGGGTGAAGGAGAGCTGGTGCTCTATTGCGAGCACTTGCAGACGGTGAAGTACAAGAACCCGGCCGATTTCGTCGGCAAGACCGAGAAGTGAACCGTGGCCGCTGATACAGAACTCCCGCTGACCGGGCTCGTCGTCGTCGACATGAGCCAGTTCCTGTCGGGGCCCTATTGCTCGCTTCGCCTGCTCGACCTTGGCGCGCGCGTCATCAAGATCGAGCGGCCGGACGGCGGCGATCTTTCGCGCCGGCTCTATCTCAGCGACACCGAGATCGGCGGCGACTCCACCATTTTCCATGCCATCAACCGGGGCAAGGAGAGCCTTGCCGTCGATCTGAAGGACGAGGCCGACCTCGCCACGCTGCGCGGGCTGATCGCCAAGGCCGATGTGCTTATCCAGAACTTCAGGCCGGGCGTCATCGAACGGCTTGGACTCGACTACGAGCATGTGAAGGCGATCAACCCCAGGCTCGTCTATGCCTCGATCAGCGGCTATGGCGAGGAGGGCCCATGGGTGAAGCGCCCAGGGCAGGATCTGCTTGCGCAGTCGCGCTCCGGCGTGATGTGGCTGAACGGCGACGAGGGGCAGGGGCCCGTGCCGTTCGGCCTGGCGATTGCGGACATGCTGGCGGGCGCCGCCTGCGCGCAAGGCATCCTCGCCAAGCTGGTGCGGCGCGGCGTCACCGGCCAGGGCGGCCATGTCGAGACGAGCCTTCTCGAAGCTCTGATCGATTTCCAGTTCGAGGTGCTGACCACTCATCTCAACGACGGTTGCCGCCTGCCGAAGCGTTCTTCGTTCCGCAGCGCCCATGCCTATCTGTCGGCGCCTTACGGCGTCTATCCGGCCAGGGACGGCTACCTGGCGATTGCGATGACGCCGATCCCGAAGCTCGCCGAYCTGCTCGACTTGCCGGAGCTTGCGCCGTTCCGGGACGAGCCGGCGACCTGGTTCACGGCCCGCGACGAGATCAAGGCGATCATCGCCAGGCGCATCGCCGGGAAGACCATCGACGAATGGCTGGCCATTCTCGAACCCGCCGACGTCTGGTGCGCCAAGGTGCTGACCTGGCCGGAGTTGATGGCAAGCGACGGCTTCAAGACGCTCGATATGTTGCAGACCGTGACGCGTGAGGACAATGTCTCGATCCTGACCACGCGCACGCCGCTGCGCGTCGACGGCGCGCGCGCCAAGATCGAGCGMGCGGCGCCCCGCATCGGCGAGCACAGCGAAAAGATCCGCGCGGAGTTCGGRCTGTGAGCGKGGTTCGGCTRAAAGGCATGACCTGGAGCCATCCGCGCGGCTACGATCCGATGGTGGCRTGCTCGGCGCTTTGGAAAGAWAAGACCGGCGTTTCGATCGAATGGGAGAAGCGCTCGCTGCAGGACTTCGAAKCCTTCCCTGTSGAGGAACTTGCGCGCGCGTATGACCTGATCGTCATCGACCATCCGCATGTCGGCCAGATYACCGCCGAAAAGTGCCTGGCGCCGCTCGATGTGCCGGGCCGCGAGGCGGAACGCRAGGCGCTGGCGGCGGGGAGCGTCGGCCAATCSTAYCCGAGCTACACCTGGCASGRSCGGCAATGGGCGTTTCCKATCGATGCCGCGACCCAGGTGCAGGCCTGGCGCCSCGATCTTCTCGGCGCYGCGCCGACRACCTGGAAAGACGTGCTGGAGCTTGCCCGCCAGGGACGTGTGCTGTTGCCGCTCAGGCCGCCGCATTCKCTGATGTGTTTYTATACGCTCGCCGGMAATCTCGGCCAGCCWTGYGCCGTCGACGGRCCGGGYGACSTGRTCGRTGGCGCGGCAGGYGAAACCRYCTTCGAAATGCTTCGCGAGATCGCGGCGCTGGTCGATCCGGAATGCCTGGCGATGGATCCGATCGCCGTATTCGAAAGAATGGCGGAGAGCGGCTCTCGGATCGCCTGCGCGCCGCTTATCTATGGCTATGTGCCCTATGCGAAGGCCGGGTTCCGCCCGAACCAGCTGGCCTTTGCCGACATGCCGGTCGCCGGGACACTGGGACCAGTGGGCTCGGCGCTCGGCGGCACGGGCCTTGCGGTATCGGCCTTCTCGGTGGCCCGCGAAGCGGCGATCGACTTTGCCTACTGGATCGCCAGCGGCGACATCCAGAGCGGTTCTTATGCTAGTGGCGGCGGTCAACCGGGCCACGCCCGGGCCTGGGAGGCCGATGTCGTGAACAGCGCCACCGGCGATTTCTATCGCGCCACGCGCGCGACGCTGGAGGGGGCATGGGTGCGACCTCGGCACGACGGGTACATGGCATTCCAGCAACGGGCCGCGGACCGTATCAATCTGGGGCTGCGCGAGCGGCATTCCGGCCGCCGCGTCGCGGACGATCTCAACATGCTGTTTCGGCAGAGCTTTTCGTAGGGGCGCCGCACCGGTGCAGGGGCGGGGCTAGTCCAACCGCCACAGCCGGCGCGCATTGCCTGAAAGCAGACGGGTCCGCTCCGCGTCGCTCGCACCGGCCAGCAGCGCGTGCGTGGCGGCCACCCAGGTCGTCAGCCCGCCGCCCAGCGTGCAGACGGGCCAGTCGCTGCCCCAGATCACCCGGTCCCAGCCGAACGACCGGATCGTGTGTTCGACATAGGGCTTGAGCGTATCGACCGTCCATGTCGCCGGGTCGGCATAGGCGACGACTCCGGAAATCTTGGCGACCACATTGGGCCGCCTGGCGATGGCTTCCATATGCTCACGCCACGGATGTTCCGCGTTGCCCTTGATGTCGGGGACGCCGCAATGGTCGAGGACGAACTGCACGTCGGGTGCAAGGTCGGCGAGCGCGATGGCCTTCGGGATCTGATGCGGCAGCACGACGAGGTCGAAGGTCAGGCCGGTGCCGGCAAGGCGTTTCAAATTCCGGCGGAACAGCGTGCCTTCCGAGAGATCGTCGGCAACGACATGCAACACGCGACGGAAACCTTTGACGAACTGGTCGGCCTTGACCGTCTCCAGATAGGCTTCGAAGCCGGCTTCCTCTGGCCGGCAGGAAGCGATCGCGCCCCGAAGCAGGCTGCCTGCCTTGCCGGCGAGCGACTTCACACGGGCGGTCTCGGCGGTGATGTCTGCGGGGTCGACATCGACCTCCATGTGCAGGACCGCTTCAATGCCGCAGCGCCGCGCATCGGCGGCATATTCGTCATAGGAGAAATCGCGGTTCAACGCCGGCACGCCGGCGAGCCACGGATAGCGCAGCGCGGCCCGGTCGATGAGATGCAGATGCGTGTCGACGATCATGACGGCATATCCTTTGTGGCTCGCGGCACTATCTCGCCGAAAAATCTGTTATTCAAATAAGAAATTAAAGCATGTCTCCCGAAAGTGGGAACCGGTTTCGGGGACAAAGACATGCGTAAATCAAACCCAGGCGCACACAGCGAAACTGAAAGATCGCGACGCGCTTCAGGACGACTGCGGCACGTCCGATCCGGCCAGTTGCGAGAGCCTTGCGGCCGCGCCCTGCAAGTGTCGGATCGTCAGCGTGATATCCGGCGCGGTGGGCGCATTGACGAGGGTGATGTAGGGGATGGTGAGCGCCGCGATGGCTTTTCCGTCGGGTCCCAGAACCGGCGTCGAAAGATTGTAGACGCCCGCGGTCTGCAGCGAGGCCATCATCTCGTAGCCACGGTCGCGGACCTGGTCGAGCCGGGCGAAGAACTCAGGTGTCAGGGCGAGTTCTTCCGTGCTCTGCAGATGCTCGGCGATCATCATCTTGCGCTCTTCCGGCGGGCGGAAGGCAAGCAGCACATGGCCGGAGCCCGTGTCGAACAGGCTGATGTGGGAACCTACCCGGATGGAAATGCCCCAATAGCGCGGCGCTTCCTGTTGGGCGATGACCACGGCGGCGCCGCGGTCGAACACGACAAGCTGGTTCGCCTGCCATGACGTCTCGGCCAGTTCCCGCATGATCGGTGTTGCGTAGGACACCAGCCGGCGCACCGGCGCATGTAATTGCGCAAGTCCGAAAAGCTTCAGCGTCAGCGAGTAGCGATCGCCGTCGATCTTGGTGACGTAGCCACGCCGCACAAGGCGGTCGAGCATCCGGTAGAACTCGTTGGGGCTTCGGTCCAGCCGCTTGGCGATCTCGGCCTGGGTCAGCCCGCCGTCCACGCTCGACAGCAGCTCAAGAATGTCCAGGCCCTTGTCCAGCGCCGGCGCGCGGTAGCGGTCCCCGTCGTCTTCCTCTGCCACCAGCCCCTCCAGTGAATTTTCGCCTGCATATATGCATGAACTCGGCGACGCTGGAAGTATATTCGGCTTGACCCGAGGATGAAAATGCTATTTGCATATGAATGAAGCTTGGGCGGTCGGTTACGCATCCGGCGGGCCGTCGCCGCAGGCTCATGGGAGGAGAATATGGGAAGACTGCTTCTAGGCATTTCCACAGGCCTGGCCGGGCTGTTGCTGAGCGGCACGGCGTTTTCGGCCGATCTGCCCGGCAAATTTCCGGGCGTGACGATCGACGCCAAGCTGATCGGCGGCCAGCAATACGAGAAGCTCTACGCGCGCATCGGCGAGTGGGAGAAGGCGACCGGCGCCAAGGTCAACATCCTGTCGAAGAAGAACCATTTCGACCTCGACAAGGAGATCAAGTCGGATATCGCCTCCAACTCGATCACCTGGTGCGTCGGCTCCAACCACACCTCGTTCGCGCCGCAATATCCGGGCATCTACACCGATCTCTCGAAGCTCTTGCCGAAGGAGGAGATCGACGCCTTCGTCCCGGCCAACATCGCCGCCGGCACGCTGGACGGCAAGCTGGTGATGCTGCCGCGCGCGCAGTTCGACGTCTCGGCGCTGTACTACCAGAAGAGCCTGTATCAGGACGAAGCCAAGAAGAAGGCGTATAAGGAAAAGTACGGCGAGGAACTGGCGCCGCCGGACACGTTCGACGAGATGGCGCAGCAGGCGGAATTCTTCGCCAGCCCGCCGGATTTCTACGGCACACAATATGCCGGCAAGGAAGAGGCGATCAACGGCCGCTTCTACGAGATGGTGATCGCCGACGGCGGCGAATATCTCGACAAGGACGGCAAATATCTCGACAAGGACGGCAAGCCGGCTTTCAATTCCGAGGCCGGCGTCAAGGCGCTCGACTGGTTCGTCAAGCTCTACAAGGCCAAGGCCGTGCCTGCCGGCACGACCAACTATCTGTGGGATGACCTCGGCCAGGGCTTTGCCTCCGGCACCGTGGCGATCAACCTCGACTGGCCGGGCTGGGCCGGCTTCTTCAACGACCCGAAGTCGTCCAAGGTTGCCGGCAATGTCGGCGTCAAGGTCCAACCCAAGGGTTCGTCCGGCAAGCGTTCCGGCTGGTCCGGCGCGCATGGTTTCTCGGTGACCGAGAACTGCGCCAACAAGGAAGCCGCCGCTTCGCTGGTCTGGTGGCTGACCAATGAGGACAGCCAGAAGCTGGAGGCCGCGGCCGGCCCGCTGCCCACCCGCACCAAGGTATGGGAGTGGGATATCGAGCAGGCGAAGTCCGATCCGTACAAGACCGAAGTGCTGAAGGCCTTCCAGGAAGCCGCGAAGAACGCCTTCCCGGTGCCGCAGACACCGGAATGGATCGAGATTTCCAACGCGGTCTATCCTCAACTGCAGGCCGCCATCCTCGGCGACAAGACCTCCAAGCAGGCGCTTGACGAGGCTGCCGCCAAGGCGACGCAGATCCTCCAGGACGCAGGCAAGCTCTAAACGCCCGCACCCCAACCGCCTCCCTCGCATAYCGGGGGAGGCGGCCGYGTAYGCCGGCACGCAAGTGTCGCCCTCGGCTYCARTCCGGGGCAGGATARTCACGTCGCTCACAGGGTTCCGATGAAGGGCTTCAAGCCACCCGCGCCGATTCTTCTGCTGCTGCCGGCCATCGTCGTCCTGGCGGCGGTGGTGCTCGTTCCGCTGCTGCTTTCACTCTACTCCAGCTTCACGCCCTTCCGCCTGACCCGGCCCGAGACCTTCTTCGTGCTGATCGGCTTCAGGAACTATGTCTCGATCCTGAGCAATCCGGACTTCTGGTACGCCTTCGGCCGCACGGTGCTCTTGCTCACGATCGCGCTCAACCTCGAAATGCTGCTCGGCCTCGGCCTGGCGATGCTGGTCGAGAAAGCGACGCGCGGACAGCGCATCCTGCGCACGCTGATGATGTTCCCGATGATGTTCTCGCCGATTCTGGTCGGCTTCCAGTTCAAGTTCATGTTCAATGACAATATCGGCCTGGTGAACAATGCCCTGCAGTCGCTAGGGCTGACCCAGGACGCCATTCCGTGGCTGATCGAAAGCCATCTCGCCTTCGCCGCCATCACCATCGCCGAAATCTGGTCGTCGACGTCGATCTTCGCCATCCTGATCCTGGCCGGGCTGCTGGCGATGCCGAAGGAGCCGATCGAGGCGGCGCGCGTCGATGGCTGCACGCCCTGGCAGACCTTCCGCTATGTGACCTGGCCGTTCGTCATGCCGTTCGCCTATATCGCCATGACGATCCGCTCGCTCGACGTGGCGCGCGCCTACGACATCGTCAAGATCATGACCGACGGCGGTCCGGCCGGCCGCACGGAGCTGTTGTGGACGCTGGTCGGGCGCACGGCCTACAGCGACGCGCGCATGGGYCTGGCCAAYGCCATGGCCTATTTCTCGATCCTGCTGTCGATCGCCTTCACCGTCTATTTCTACAACAAGCTCGCCGCTGCGCGCGCGCAGATCGGCGCGGAGTGGTGACGATGGACGAGAACGCCTCTGCACGGCTGATGCGACGCACGCTGACCGTCGCGCATCACGTCGGCCTGTTCCTGGCCATGCTCCTTATCTGTCTGCCGGGCATCTGGATCGTGCTGTCGTCACTCAGGCCGACGGTCGAGATCATGGCCAAACCGCCGGTGTGGATCCCGCAGCAGCTTTCCTTCGATGCCTATGTCGCCATGTTCAGCGGCATCGGCAAAGGCGGCATTCCGGTGCTAGACTATTTCCGCAACTCGCTGATCATCTCGGTCTCCTCGACGGTGATCGCGGTGGCCATCGGCATGGCCGGCGGCTACGCCTTCGCGCGCTACCGGTTCCGCGGCAAGTCGGGCATGTTCCTCGGCCTGATGCTGACGCGCACCGTTCCGGGCATCGCCATGTCGCTGCCGCTCTTCTTCGTCTATGCGCGGCTCGGCATCATCGACACGCATTTCGGCATGATCCTGGCTTACGTGGCGCTGAACATCCCCTTCACCATCTGGCTGATCGACGGTTTCTTCCGCCAGGTGCCGAAGGACCTCGCCGAGGCCGCCCAGATCGACGGCTGCACGCGCTGGCAGGCGTTCTGGCAGGTCGAGTTCCCGCTGGCGCGGCCAGGCATCGCATCGGCCGCCATCTTTGCCTTCCTCACTTGCTGGAACGAGTTCGCGCTTGCCTCGCAACTCACACGTTCCGTCAATTCGAAGACACTGCCCGTCGGGCTGCTCGACTACACCGCCGAGTTCACCATCGACTGGCGCGGCATGTGCGCGCTTGCCGTGGTGATGATCATCCCGGCGCTCACCCTCACCTATATCGTCCAGAAACACCTTGTCGGCGGCCTCACCTCCGGCGCGGTGAAAGGTTGACTTCATGGCAACGGTCTCGCTGAAAAAGCTCACCAAGCGCTACGGCAACATCGAAATCGTGCATGGCATCGATCTCGAGATCGCCGACCGCGAATTCATCGCGCTGGTCGGCCCCTCCGGCTGCGGCAAGTCGACGACGCTGCGCATGATCGCCGGGCTGGAGGAGATCAGCGGCGGCACGATCGATATCGGCGGCCGCATGGTCAACGACCTGCCGCCGCGCTCGCGCAACATCTCGATGGTGTTCCAGTCCTACGCGCTCTACCCGCACATGACGGTGCGCGAAAATCTCGGCTTCTCGCTGAAGATCGCCGGCGCCGCCAAGGACGACATGGACCGGCGGGTCGCGGAAGCTTCCGCCATTCTCGGCCTCGACGAGCTGCTGGAGCGCCGGCCCTCGCAGCTCTCCGGCGGCCAGCGCCAGCGCGTCGCCATGGGCCGCGCCATCGTGCGCGATCCGGATGTCTTCCTGTTCGACGAACCGCTCAGCAACCTCGACGCCAAGCTGCGCACTCAGATGCGCACCGAGATCAAGAAGCTGCATGCCAAGGTGAAGTCGACGGTGATCTATGTCACCCACGACCAAGTCGAGGCGATGACGCTCGCCGACCGCATCGTCATCATGCGCGCCGGCTATATCGAACAGGTCGGCACGCCGGACGAGGTGTTCAGCCGCCCCGCGACCCGTTTCGTCGCGGGCTTCATCGGCTCGCCGCCGATGAACCTGCACGAGGCGACGGTGAGCGATGGACGGCTGATGTTCGCCGGCGGCGACAGCCTGCCTTTGCCGGGCCAGTTCAAGTCGAAGACGGCGGCCGGCGACAAGGTCGTGTTCGGCATCCGTCCTGATGATTTCTACCCCACCGGCCACGGCCTGAGTTCCGGCGGCGAAACCGAAGTGCACCGCGTCGAGCTGCCGGTCAGCATCACCGAGCCGCTCGGCAACGAGACGTTGGTCTTCGCCGAGTTCAACGGCACCGACTGGGTGTCGCGCATGCTCAATCCGAAGCCGCTGAAAGCCGGTGACAGGATCGGCATGAGCTTCGACCTCAGCCGCGCGCATCTGTTTTCCGCCGAAACCGGCAAGTCGTTGAGGAACTGACAATGGCGAAGATCGAAAAAGTCGAGCTGCGGATGGTCGACCTCGTGCCGAAGGTGAAGCGCACCGACGCCATCCAGAGTTTTGTCAGCCAGGAAACGCCGATCGTCACCATCACCGATTCCGACGGCGCATCGGGGACCGGCTACAGCTATACGATCGGCACCGGCGGCTCGTCCGTGATGCGGCTGCTTGCCGATCATCTGGCCCCGCGCCTGATCGGCCGCGACGCGGACCAGATCGAGGCGATCTGGCACGAGCTCGAATTCGCAACCCACGCCACCACCATCGGCGCGATCACGGCGATCGCGCTGGCTGCGATCGACACCGCGCTGTGGGATTTGCGCGCAAGGAAGCAAAACCTGCCGCTGTGGAAGCTCGCCGGCGGCGCCAAGGATCGCTGCCCGCTTTACACCACGGAGGGCGGCTGGCTGCACATCGAGACGCAAGCGCTGGTCGATGACGCGCTCGTCGCCAAGGGTAAAGGCTTCACCGGTTCGAAGGTCAAGATCGGCAAGCCGCACGGCTCGGAGGATTTTTCGCGGCTGGCGGCCGTCCGTAAGGCGGTCGGCGACGGCTACGAGATCATGACCGACTGCAACCAGGGCTTTTCCGTCGACGAGGCGATCCGCCGTGCCGAGCGCCTGCGCGAGCTCGATCTCGCCTGGATCGAGGAACCATTGCCGGCCGACGACATCGACGGTCATGTGCGTTTGTCGAATTCGACSGCCACGCCGATCGCGGTCGGCGAGTCGATGTACTCGATCCGGCATTTTCGCGAATATATGCAAAAGGGCGGTTGCAACATCGTCCAGGTCGATGCCGGCCGCATCGGCGGCATCACGCCTTGGCTGAAAGTGGCCCATGCCGCGGAAGCCTTCGACATGCCGGTCTGCCCGCATTTCCTGATGGAACTGCATGTCAGCCTGGTCTGCGCGATCCAGAACGGTAGATATGTCGAGTATATTCCGCAGCTGGACGAACTGACCGGCAAGAAGATGCGTATCGAGAACGGCCATGCCTTGGCCCCCAGCGAGCCGGGCATCGGCATCGACTGGGACTGGGACGCGGTGAGGGCGAGAAGCATCGCCGAATTCACGACGACGATCGCGAAATAGGGAGACGGACATGCAGCGCATGGGGATGGTGCTGGGGCTAAAGCCGGAGAAGGTGGAGGAATATGTCCGCCTTCATGCCGCCGTATGGCCGGACGTTCTCGCCATGATCTCGGCCTGCAACATCAAGAACTATTCGATCTACCTGAAGCGACCGGAGAACCTGCTTTTCTCGTACTTCGAGTATCACGGCACCGACTACGCCGCGGACATGGCCAAGATGGCCGCCGACCCCAAGACCCAGGAATGGTGGGCGGTGTGCATGCCCTGCCAGGAGCCGCTGGAGACACGCAGAGACGGCGAATGGTGGGCGACGATGGATGAAGTCTTTCATCATGACTGAGGCGTTCGATCCCGCGTCGCTGGCGCAGTCCTGGCCGAGGCCGTCGAAGCCCCGCCCGATCGTCACCTTCGGCGCCGGCTCGATCGTCGGCGACGCCCACTTTCCGGCCTACCGCAAGGCCGGTTTCCCGGTGGCCGGCCTCTACGATCCGGATCAGGCCAAGGCTCGGAAGCTGGCCGAGACATGGGGCGTGACGGCGTTCCGCTCGGTGGAAGAGGCTGCGGCCGTCAAGGACGCGATCTTCGATCTGGCGACGCCGCCGGGCCGGCATGCCGAGGTGCTGAAGACGCTCCCGGATGGCGCCGTGGCGCTGATCCAGAAGCCGATGGGCAACTATCTCGGTGAGGCTACCGAACTGCTGGAAATCTGCCGCGCCAAGAAGCTCAAGGCCGCGATCAATTTCCAGCTTCGCTTCGCGCCGATGATGCTGGCGCTGAAGGACGCGATAGCTAAAGGCTGGCTGGGCGAGGTCGTCGACTTCGACGCCTGGCTGGCGCTGGCGACACCGTGGCAGCTCTGGGAATTCCTGCTCAAGGCGCCGCGCGTCGAGATCGCCATGCATTCGATCCACTATCTCGACCTGATCCGGCAGCTTCTCGGCGATCCGCGAGGCGTCCATGCCAAGACGCTCGGCCAYCCYAACCATGCCGTKGCGCAGACCCGCACCAGCGCTATCCTSGAYTACGGCGATACCGTGCGATGYGCGCTSTCGATCAACCACGACCACAAGTTCGGCCGCCGCCACCAGGCCTGCGARTTTCGCATCTGCGGCACKSAAGGCGCRGCTTAYGTCAAGCTCGGCATCAATCTCGACTATCCGCGCGGTGAGCCCGACGTGCTGGAAATCCATCCCAAGGGCGGATCGGATTGGGTCRGCGTGCCGCTCGTCGGCGAATGGTTCCCGGACGCCTTCGTCGGCCGCATGGCGAATGTCCAGCGCTTTGCCGCGGGCGAAGACGACGAGTTGGTGAGCTCCGTCGAGGACGCCTGGAACACCATGGCGCTGGTCGAGGCCGCTTATAAGTCGAGTGCCGCGCCGGCGACGCCGCTGGCCGCAAAGCCGTAAGGCRGGACATGGAACAGGTCACCTACTTCGAGGAYTATGAGATCGGATCGTCCAGGCTCACCAGCGGCCGCACGATCACGGAGACGGACTTTGTTGTCCATGCCGGCCACACCGGCGATTTCTTCCCGCACCACATGGACGCCGAGTTCATGAAGACGACRCCGTTCGGCCAGCGCATCGCGCATGGCACGCTGGTGTTCTCGGTCGGCGTCGGCTTGACGGCGAGCGTGATCAACTCCGTCGCCTTCTCCTACGGCTACGACAGGCTGCGCTTCATCAAGCCTGTCTTCATCGGCGACACGATCCGMACRCGCACTACCATCGCCGCCAAAGAAGACGACCCCAAACGGCCGGACTCCGGACGCGTCGTCGAACGTGTCGAAGTTTTGAACCAGCGCGACGAAGTCGTGCTGGCGGCGGATCACATCTACATTGTCGAGCGGCGCCCCCGGCTCGGCTGAAAAAGACGGAGACAACAACATGGCGGATATCACAGGCAAGGTCGTGGTCGTCACCGCGGCCGCGCAAGGCATCGGTCGGGCGAGCGCGCTGGCGTTCGCCAAAGCCGGCGCAATCGTCCATGCCACCGACATCAACGAGACGGCTCTTGCCGAACTCGGCAGGACGCCCGGCGTCAAGACCCGCAAGCTCGATGTATTGAATGACGAAGCCGTGAAAACCACCTTCGCCGAGATCGGCCGGGTCGACGTGCTGTTCAACTGCGCCGGCTTCGTGCACTCCGGCTCCATCCTCGAGATGAAGGACGAAGACCTCGACTTCGCCTTCAATCTCAATGTGCGGGCCATGATCCGCACCATCCGCGCCGTGCTGCCGGGCATGCTGGAGCGGGGCGAGGGGTCGATCATCAACATGTCGTCGGTGGCAGGCGCGCCGAAGGGGGTGCCGAACCGTTTCGCCTATGGCGTGACAAAGGCGGCCGTGATCGGCCTCACCAAGTCGATCGCCGCCGACTATGTCGCCAGGGGAATCCGCTGCAACGCCATTTGCCCCGGCACGGTGGAAAGCCCATCCCTGGAAGGCCGCATGCGGGCGCAGGGCGACTAYGAGACGGCSCGYGCGGCCTTCATCGCCCGCCAGCCGATGGGCAGGATCGGCACGCCGGAAGAGATCGCYGACCTCGCCGTCTATCTGGCCGGCGCCRCCTATACGACMGGGCAGGCCTATAATATCGACGGCGGCTGGTCGATCTGAAGCTGGCCAATAGTTCAGGGCGGGCAATCCAGTAACGAGGCAGGCATGACCAGGATCACAGACCTCAGAACCTTCGACCTGCGCTTTCCGACATCGCAAAGCCTCGACGGCTCGGATGCGATGAACCCGGACCCGGATTATTCCGCCGCCTATGTCATCCTCGACACCGACGTCCCTTCCTTGAAGGGCCACGGCCTGACCTTCAGATGTGTATAAGAGACAGGATGCGATGAACCCGGACCCGGATTATTCCGCCGCCTATGTCATCCTCGACACCGACGTCCCTTCCTTGAAGGGCCACGGCCTGACCTTCACCATCGGCCGCGGCAACGAGATCTGCTGCGCGGCCATCGAGGCGCTACGCCACCTGGTCGTCGGGCTCGACCTCGACTGGGTGAAGCAGGACCCCGGCCGTTTCTGGCATCATGTGACCGGCGACAGCCAGTTGCGCTGGATCGGGCCGGACAAGGGCGCCATGCATCTTGCGGTTGGCGCCGTGGTCAACGCGGTTTGGGATTTGTGGGCGAAGGAAGCCGGCAAGCCGGTCTGGCGCCTGGTCGCCGAGATGAGCCCGGAAGAGATCGTGCGCATCGTCGACTTCCGCTACCTCACCGATGCCATCACGCCATCCGAGGCGCTGGCGATCCTCAAAGGGGCCGAGGCCGGCAAGGCCGAGCGCATCGCCACGCTCGAGCGCGAGGGCTATGCCTGCTACACCACTTCGGCCGGTTGGCTCGGCTATCCCGACGACAAGCTGCGGCGGCTCTGCCAGCAAGCGGTCGACGATGGGTTCAACCACATCAAGCTGAAGGTGGGCCGCGACCGCGCGGACGACATCCGTCGGCTCAGGATCGCCCGCGAGGTGATCGGCCCGGACCGCTACCTGATGATCGATGCCAACCAGGTCTGGGACGTCGACCAGGCGATCGACTGGCTGGGCGATCTCGCCTTCGCCAAGCCCTTCTTCATCGAGGAGCCGACCAGCCCGGACGATGTCGCCGGCCATGCTAGGATCCGTAAGGCGGTCGCGCCAATCAAGGTCGCGACCGGCGAGATGTGCCAGAACCGCATCATGTTCAAGCAGTTCATCGCCGGCGGCGCGATCGATGTCGTGCAGATCGATTCTTGCCGCATGGGTGGCCTCAATGAAGTGCTGGCGGTGCTTTTGATCGCTGCGAAATTCGGCCTGCCGGTCTGGCCGCATGCCGGCGGCGTCGGCCTATGCGAGTATGTGCAACATCTGTCGATGATCGACTATGTCGCGGTGTCTGGCAGCAAGGACGGGCGGGTGATCGAATATGTCGACCATCTGCATGAGCACTTCCTCGATCCCTGCGTCATCCGAGACGCCGCCTACATGCCGTCGGCGGCGCCGGGCTTCTCGATCGAGATGAAGGCCAGGTCGATCGAGGACTACCTGCATCGCGGCTGACAGCCAACGGTTTCGGCCGGCGCGTCCGGTCCACGGCGTCATTGCGGGGTGCAAGGCGGCTCCCAAAACGGCCGGATTCGACCGCGTAGAAAGCCAACATTGCACCCCGAGTTGGGCATTGCCCTCCTGCAACCGGACCGGCATGATCCGCGAGACCTCGCTACAAACCTCACGTCGCACAAGGAGAACTGGGTGCAGTGGTGCACATTCGCGCATTGATCCAACATAGCGATGCTCCCGCCGTTTACGATCTTTACGAGGGTGCGGCTGACTATGTTGCGTTMGARAGAGGGATGGAGTCGAATGCCCTGATTGTGGAGGAGTTCTTCAACGATTGCCCTCCGGGCGCCGACCGGGAGATGTCTCAGAAGTTGGGCCTTTTCGTATCCGATGATTGTCTCGTGGCAATCGCCGATTTGGCCTTCGGTTATCCATTCGCTGACGACGCATACATTGGTCTGATGCTCTTTGACAAAGACTACCGCGGGCGCGGCTTAGGGCGGCTGTTCCTCGACCACATAGTCGAGTTGTCGCGGGCGCGGGGAGCGCCAAGATTGCTCCTTGCCGTTTTGGATGAAAATGTACGTGGCCGCGCGTTTTGGGAGCGTGAGGGGTTCAACGTGGTGTGGAGTTCCACCCCGTCAGCAATAGGGCGCAAAGTGCACGTGCGGCACCGGATGGAGCGACGACTCTAAGGAGAAGAGTTAGATACCTGAAGGGGTCGCTTCATAGCGACCTGAGCCAGACGCATCCTGCTCGGGCAGTTCATCGCCGGCGGCGCGGTCGACCTCGTGTAGATAGACACCTGCCGCAAAGGTGGCCTGAACGAAGTGCGCCGGCGGCGCATGCCCGTTCCGGAACCAGTTCCGCACCGATATTTGCGCTGATAATTATTCATTCATTTTATTCAAATTGTCTATATTAACTACCTATTAAGGTAGAACTTAACATCTATTTTTTTCTACTTATATTGCCCGACCGAGGGAGCGGTCGGAATACGGGGAGTGGGACGACTTCTCCAATGCGGAAAGTTTTAGAAAGTTCTCGAACAGATTTCCAAGAAGAACAAGCTACCAGTGGCGGTACACGTCTGCCCCTTGCCGATCAAAGAACAGCGACTGCGCCACATGAGAGCCTCCACCATTCTCCCCAGCACCTTCAGGCTTCGCCAGGGGCAGCAGACGTGACGGCTGTCGCGCAACGCGAAACGACCTCCTTCGTCGAGGAGTTGCCGGCATTTCCGGCCGTGCTGATTGGTGGATTGCCGATCACGGTGATCGATCGGCAGGATGCCGCCAGATTGATGATAACGGCGGCGCAAGGGCATCGCCAAGGCAGCCGTCCGTATTACTTCACTTCCGCCAATGGCGAGGTCATTGCGCAGGCGCGGGCAAATCTGGAGATCGCAGCGCTCTTTCGCGATGCGGACCAGATTTTCGCCGACGGCCAGCCTCTTGTCCTTGCCTCGCGATTGCTGTGCAGCACGCAACTGCCCGAGCGCGTTGCCACCACCGACCTCTTCCACGACGTGGCTGAGATGGCGGAAAAGAAGGGTGTGACGTTCTATCTGCTCGGGTCGACCGAGGTCGGGAACAGCAAGGCTCTCGCCGCGATCAAGCGCCGCTACCCAGCCTTGCGCGTCGTTGGTCATTGCCATGGCTACCTTACCGGGGAAGCGCTCGGGAAGAAGCTCGACGAAATCAATGCGCTTGCGCCCGACATATTGTGGTTGGGCCTCGGCGTCCCGCGCGAGCAGATCTTCGTGCGCGACTTTGGCGCGCGTCTCGCGAATGTCGGGGTCATCAAGACGGCGGGCGGTCTTTTCGATCATCTTGCCGGCAAGGTCCGGCGGGCGCCGCTCTGGGTCCAGAAGGCCGGCTTCGAATGGCTATGGCGCATGTTGATGGAGCCGCGTCGGCTCTTCTGGCGCTACTTCACCACCAATCCCCGAGCCCTCTACGCCATCCTGAGGTATTCCAAATGACGGCCGAAAATTCCTCGCGCCCGCTGCCTGCAGGAACCGATGCGGAGATCGCCATCGTCGGCGGCGGGCTTTCCGGCACCATCGCCGCGAATCTGCTCGGGCGGGCCGGCTATCAGGTTGCGCTGATTGACCGCCACCCTGTTTTCCCCCGAGAATTCCGTGTCGAGAAGATCGCCGGCGATCAGATCGAGAAAATGCGTCGGCTCAATCTCCTCGACGCGCTTGCGGAGGCGGCCGTGGCATTCGACGAGATCGTCAATGTGCGCAAGGGGCGGCTCCTCGACCGCACGCACGCGCGGCACTACGGCATTTTCTACGATGACCTCGTCGGCGCGATGCGTGCGCAACTGCCCAAGACCGTGCGCTTCATCGCCGGCCGGGTGAGCGGCGTCGAGGCCGGCCCGGAGCGCCAGCGTGTATCGATCGTCGGACAAAGCGAGGTCACCGCGCGGCTTCTCGTGCTCGCAACGGGGATGGGCGATATACTGAAGCGCGACCTCGGCATCGAGCGCAGGTTCGTCCATCAGCGCCAGTCATTGACCTTCGGCTTCAATCTTCGCCCGGTCGGAGGCGGCGATTTCAAGCACCCGGCCTTGACGTATTACGGCGAGCGGGTCTCCGACGGTATCGATTATCTCAACCTGTTCCCCGCGGCCGATGTCACGCGCGCCAACCTCTTCGTGTTTCGCGAGCATCGCGACCCGTGGGTCAAGGCGTTGCGCGAGCGGCCCAAGGAGACGCTCGTCGAGACGCTTCCGGGGCTCCTCAAGGCATTCGGCGATTTCGAAGTGATTGACCGTGTCGAGAACTGGCTCACCGACATAACGGTGGCCGAGAACTGCAAGCGGGACGGGGTGGTGCTGATCGGCGATGCCTATCAGACCTCGTGTCCGGCGGCCGGAACGGGTGTCAGCCGGCTGCTCACGGACGTCGAGCGCCTGTGCACGGTTTACGTTCCGCAGTGGATGGCCTCGCCCGGCATGGCGGCCGCTAAGATCACCCAATTCTATGACGATACGGTCAAGCAGGCGATGGATCAGCATGCGCTCCAACTGGCGCGTTTCCGGCGCAGCCTGACCATCGACACCGACCTGCAGTGGCGCGCGCGCCGACAGGTCCATTTCAGCCGCCGCCGCATCCTGCATGAGATCAACAAGGTAAGTCCCGCCTTGGCGGCCAGGCTGCGCGGCATCGGAAGGCCGAGGGTAGAGCCCGCCACTTAGACCGCTTCATCGTTTCACGGAAACGACGACCGCTCTATATCGCTATGGGCCTCGCTTCTGAGGCTTACGGATGACGGCTGCTGTTGGGAGCGGACTTAGCCGCCTGTAGCCGGTGCTGTCTTCGTCATGTGCTCAAATATTCCGAGGAGATCGATGCCGGACTTCGAAAGAATGAGAGCGAAGACGATTAGGATGACCGTGTAGAGCGCCCCGGAGAAGATGTTCGTCCAGACGCTTTTCCAGAACGTGCCCCTTAGCGCCTCGGTAACGATCCCGGCTCGGGCCGCGTCAATGACGGTGTCGGCGTAGGAGGAAAGCACCTGTTGCAGCATTGTTTCGCACGTTCTCCAACTGCGAAGGGGTCCATGTGGCGATGTAGGCCTTTAGCTCCGCATCGTTTGGTGTGCGACCGTTCTTCCTGAACACTTCCTGCGCCCACTCCCATTTAGCCTTCTTATAGGCGCCGTAGGCGATCACACCCAGGACTTCCCCATCCTTGGGTTCGATCACAAGTTTCTCGAAAATGGGATTGTAGTCGGCGTTCGGAGCGGATGGCTGCAGAGCAGCAGGCTTCTCCTCAGTGGGGCTGTATTCGCTACTTCCTGACATCTCTCGGTCGTTCCCCCCTGTGGTCCGTGACCTCGCGGAACTTCCCGTCCGCTTGCTTGACAGCCTTCTCGAATACCTTTGAACTCATGACCCGAGTGTTGGAACTCGGCGATTTCCTATCGACGAAAACACCCGTTTTGGCACCCCGGCCGATCGTGAAGTAAGTTTTGACGTCATTCTTGGCCATGGTGGTTTCCTCTCGTCCGCCCAAATCATATAGGGACGGATCACACAATTCGTACCCCATCACTGTCGACTCGACCATAGAAATCACCGTGGCTGGTTCCGCCGCCGGTCGCATTCGGCGCAATAGGTCTTCCAGCGTGGAAGGATCTACCTGGTGACGACCAGGAAATTATGCAAAAACAAATAGTTAGACGAGTGGACACTTCTGCCGGCGGAGGGCCGATCTAAGCACCTCGGCTTCGATGCGGACACTCCGGATTAGTATCCGGCCGGCTCGTCGGTGGTCGCGGACGGCGCTATCATCGCGACCGACGCGGCTGGTTTTCCATGCGAGCCGCGGAAAAGCCGTCGCGCCAGAGCCTTGGCCGCGGGCAGCTTTTCCACTGTCAGGTGCGCGGCATAGCCGAGCGGACTGCCCGCCCGGAATATCTGCCACATCGGTGACGGCCGGCCGCCGAAGATGAGTTTGTAGGGCTCGTCGCCAATCGTGAAATCCAGCCAATGCTCCTGGCGCTCGATGCAGTCGCGGGCGATCCGCTCGAAGGTCAGGCTGCCGATCGACTGCTTCCTGTAGCCGGCTTCGTCGAAACCGCCGAGTATGATCAGAAGCGAGCCGCGATGCTGCAGGCCGAGCGCTCCGGCGATCGGCTTGTCGTTCATCCAGAAGGTGTAGGTGCGCGCGAAACCGCCACGTCCTTCCGTCGCCACCGCCAGGTAGAACTCAAAGTAGGATGGCTGCTGCAAAAGGTCGGCGGGCCCGTCGCTCCCATCGAAACGCTTGCCGCGAAAAAGCTTGAGCGCATCGAATGTCGTATGGATCGCTGCCGGACTTTCCGAGCATTCGAAGCGCGCATCTCCCAATCGTGCGAGCTGGCGGGATTTCTTGTCGAGTTCCTTGCGGTAGGAGCGGTCGAGTTGATGCTCTCGCCAGGCCTCGAATGTCGGCTCCAGCTTGCTGGAATATGCGCTCATCCCCATGCTCTCGCGCTTGCCGATGCCCAGCAGCCGCTCGAGCGGCATCGAGCGATCTTCAAGCTTGCCGATGCGCAGCAGGTCATAGGGTTTGAGGTGCTTGCGGATGGTTGCGACGGTGCGGTCATCGGCGAGGATGCGCGAAAAGGTCTGCTCGTCGGCAACCGGCGACACGTAGTCGGAAACGCGCATGTCGGCGAATTCCACCACGCTCAACAGCATGTATCGGCGTCTGACGAGCGGCAGCACCATTGCCAGCCTGCCGTTCGCCCCGTCGCGCACGACGATGACGAGCGGCGTGGCGCCGCCGCGCCTTACGATCTTCTCATAAAGCAGGGCGAGCCATATGGGGTGCTGAAAAGCGGTCGCCGCCGAATTGGCGAACAGCTCGGCATACTCCTTCGAGCGAAAATCGAACGAGTCTTCGACAGTGACCTGAAACATGTGATCCGAACCGGTAGGACAGCGGGGCCTATCGACGACGTCTTGCGTTTCCCGTCAAGATCGATCGCGAGCATTGTTCAAGTCTTGGTATATACGGAAAAATGCTAATCCAAGGTGCATGGCGCTGGTGTGGATTTCTGCCTAAAAAACAGGCAGGCGATGGGTGTGTAACCGCTAGGTAAGCTTTTTTCGTCAAGTTTCCCTGTCTCAAACCGGGCCGGATGCACCGCGGGCGGAAATGACATGCTGGCGATCGAGGTCATTGTTCCGCAATCGTTGCCCCGATACTGGCAGAAAGTCGCCATAGAGCGGCTTCGGGCGGATGGCTACGACGTTGCGGTGCGGCATCAACCTGGCACCGCCGGCTGGCCGACGGCGACAATCGCCGCGTTCGCATTCGAACAACGCCTCTTCCGCCGCCATGGTCCACGACTGAGCACCGCGCTGGCGGAAATCCCGGCGCGGCCCGGTGACCAGCCAGCCGTGCTGCGGGTGGACCTTGCCGGCAACGCCGGCACCTCCAATGTTCCAACCATCGGACTGCTGTTCGACGGTTGCGCATCGGATCTGATGGCGGCGACGGCAGTGGCTGCCGGGCGGCTGCCTGTTATCGAGGCGGTTATCGACGGAGAGAGCGTAGGGTCGGCCCGGCCGATGGTGGACAAACGGGAATCGGCCGCGTTGGGCACCGAGGACGTTCTGGCCCGCGCGGTGACGCTGATCCTCTCGGTTGTCCGGGCGTTTGCCGAAGGCCGGCTGCCAAGGACGAAACGCGCGCCTGGGATTGCGGGGCAGGCTGGGACGCTACAGTTCGCTTCAGCCTATCTTGGCCGAGCCCTGCCGAGGCTTGGCAGAGAGGCGATCCGGCGCGCCCGGTTCCGCCATGCCCATTGGCGGGTCGGCTACCGCTTCACCGACGCACCGGGTGTGGCTGCGACCGGCAGCCTCGGAAGCGGCTGGTCGGTCCTGCCCGACCCCGGCGATCATTTTTATGCCGATCCTTTTCCCTTCCATTGGCAGGGGCGTTCGTTYCTGTTCGTCGAGGAYTATCCTCACGCCACCGGCAAGGCCGTCATTTCCGTGGTTCCGTTCGACGCGAGCGGCAACCCGCAAGAACCGCGGGTCGTGCTGGAGGAGCCGCATCATCTTTCCTACCCGCAGGTCTTCGAGCGCGACGGTGCGATCTGGATGCTGCCGGAGGCAAGCGCCAGCGGCAGGCTGACGCTCTACCGCGCCGTGGCCTTTCCCGATCGCTGGTCCGCGGAGGCGGTGCTGATCGAGGGCGAGATTTCCGACGCGACGCTGCTGGACCATGACGGGCTGCTTTGGCTGCTCGCCACGGATCGTGACGGTTACGGCAGTACGTCCGACACGCTGGTGGTTTTCTGCGCTCCGGAGCTTACCGGTCCGTGGCGGCCGCATCCCATGAACCCGATCCTGATCGACCACCGCATGGCACGGCCGGGCGGCGCTTTCGTCCGTGACGGTCAGGGCCGTGTCCTCCTTCCCGTGCAGGATGGGACGCTGGGCTACGGCGGCGGGCTGGGCCTTTCCGAGCTGCTGGAGCTCAATCAGAATATCGTGCGGATCTCGCAGCCCCGGCCGATTGCGACCGAAGGCGACTGGCCCTATCCGGAAATCCACACGCTCAACCGGTCGGGCCGGCTCGAGGTGATCGACGGGATAGCGGCGGTGCGGAAGCGTTCAGGACGTCAATAGCGCCTCGTAGGCCGCGCACATCCTTTCCAGCGAATACTTCTCCCCGAGCCGTCGCCCCGCGGCCGAGAGCCTGGCCCTCAGTTCCGGTCCGGCAATCATGTCGGAAAGCCCCTTGGCCATGCCGGTGGCGTCCGCCTGGACGAACAGCGCCGCCGGCTCTCCGTCCTCGGTCGTCAGCACTTCGCGCATGACATCAAGGTCGTTCGCGACGATCGGCAGGCCGGAGGCAGCCGCTTCGACGCAGGCCATTCCAAAGGTCTCGTTGGTAGACGGGAACGCGTAGCTGTCGCCTGTGGCCAGGAACTCGAAGATGCGCGCCGGAGGGACCTCGCCGACCAGGTGCAGCCGGTCGGCCATGCCACGGGTTTCGGCATGGGCCAGAAGCGCGTCCTGCTCCGGTCCGACGCCGGCCAGCGCCACATGTACATCCGGCAGGAACTCCATGGCGCCGACGAGCGCGATCTGGTTCTTGAAGCGCGTGAGGCGCCCGGACGAGACCGCGAGCCAGGCGTTCTGCGGCAAGCCGAAGGACGCGCGCGCCGCGGCCTTGTCGAATTCCCTGTCCGGTGTGGGAATACCGTGATCGATGCGGTGGATCCTGCGCCGATAGGCCTGCGGATAACGTTCGAACTGCGCCTCTGTCCAACCGGAATTGACGACGTTCGCCTGATAAAGGCCGATCATGCCCATCAACTTGTCGATCCGGGAGAGAAGGCCCATGACGCCGCTTGTGTGCGGGGCGCCGCTCTGATTGGCGACGATGTGCCGGACGCCGGCCAACCTGGCGCCGATCGTGCCGAAGATGTTCCCGTAATGCTGGTAGGTGATGACGGCATCCGGCTTGGCTTTGCGCAGGTACTTCACGAGGCCGACGGTTGCCCAGATCTGCCCGGCCAGCCCTTTGGGGCGACTGGTGAGGACGAAATCCGCATGGGCGTCGCGATCATAGGCATCCGTCTTGCGGTACATGAAGACGGTGCGTACATCGTGGCCGCGCGCCCGCAATCCTTCACCCACCATGTCGGAAATACGCTGCGCGCCGGCGGCTTCCGCCTGTGTCTGGACCTGGACGATCTTCACGTCCGATCCCCGAGGAGCGTTCGGGGAAGAAGCGCAATCCTGTCCAGCGGGAGGCCCAGCACGGACGGGTTTATACCAATTCTTCCCCGTGCGGTCGCCACAGCGATGGCGGTCCACGCGATGACGGTTCCGGCGATGCTGACCGCCGCGCCTATCGGGCCGAGGTAGTAGGTCGCCACGGCCGTCACGCAAAGTCCCAAGACGTTGGTGACGACGAGCACCTTGAACAGCGCGTGCTGGAGGCCGGTCAGCTGCATCAGGACTTCGACAGGGCCACAGGCAGTGCCGAATGTCGCGCCTATGCCGAAGATGACGAGCGTGGCCCGCATCGTCGGCGTCGCGTAGTCCGGATTGAAGATCGACAGGATGAAGTCGCCGAAGATCCAGAATGCCGCAAGCACGCAGAGCGCAATGGCCGAGCCGCCAAGCGCGGCGAGGCTGGTGATGCGCTGCACATGCGCCCTGTCGCCGCTGTAGAAGGCAGCCGATATYTGCGGCGCCAGCGCCTGGTTTATTCCGTTGAGCGCCAACGTCACGAAACGCGTGGTCCGGTCCGCCACGAAGATCGCGCCGGCGGCCTCCGGCCCCAGGATCAGCGCGACCAGCAGGGTGCTGACCTGGCCGAGCGCCGGCGGCAGCGAGGTGACACCCCACAGGCCCAGCGTCACGGTCTTGAATTCCTGCTTCTGCCTTTCCGTGAGGCGGCTGCGTTCGGCACGCGCCGTGTCGCGCATGAGGCGCACGGTTTGCGGAACGACCGAGAGGATGAGCAGCAGTGCCGTCAGGTGTGTCGCCGCCACGGCGCCGATCTCGACATGAGCGAAATGCAAGGCGAGGACGCCGGCAATCGTTGCCGCGCGCCAGATGATGTCGCGCGGCAGCAGCCCGGATATCAGCGCGTTCTTGGCGCGAAAGGCGCCTGACGTGAATTCCGACCAGCCGAGCGAGAACGACAGCACCGCGGCCGACACGCACAGGTCGAACCATTCCGGCGTGTCCCTGCCGATGAACGGCAGGAAACCCACCACGATGATCAGCAGGCTGGTCGCAACCAGACCGGCCAGCGCCACGAATATGGCACGGGCTATCAGCCCGTGAGCCGAGGCAAGGTCGCCCAGCCCTGCATATTGCGGCCAGAATCTGAGCACCGTGCTCTGCTGTCCGACAGAGGCGAAGAAGGAAACCAGGCTGGCGCCGGCGTAGGTGGCGCTGTAGAGGCCGAACTGCCTTTCATCCATCACCATGGCCACCGCCACGAACATCAGGAAGGAAAGGCCAGCACTGGCAAGCTTGATAACGCCGGCGACCGCGCCGCTCCTGGCAAGCGCCGCGATCGACATGCGCATGTCGATCGCAGGTTTGCCCCGGCCGGCCGAGCCGGCTTCGCGGTTGCCTGTGCTGTCGTCCAAACTTCGCCTCCTGAGACGACCGGCCGTGACCTGTCCTTGGCCTGCGCGCCGGCGCTCAAAACCCCGCCTCTGCATAGATCAAAAGCCCGCATTCGCGCCAGCGCGAACGCGGCGCATGGTTACCGCCTCGGCTCACGCCGGCGGCATCGTCACAGCGCGACCTTAACGGATGGCTAACGATAATCCTTAATAGTGTGGGGACGAGTGAGGTCGAGAGAGGCCGCGGCTCTGCACGAGGAAAATGATGAGGCCAGCCAGGTTCAACGAGCCCACTCTTGCGCCGTTGTTCGACATAGGCGCCGTCTGGGCGATCCTGTGGGCGCGTCGCGTGATGGTGCTTGCCATCGCCGGCGGCGCGTTGGCGCTGGCGTTATCCTACCTCGCGGTGACGAAGCCGAGCTACACGGCTACCGCCTCGATACTGATCGACCCGCGCGATACCCGTGCCACCAATTTCAACAACGTGCTTCCGGGAATCGGTTCCGATAGCGCGGCCATCGCCAGCCAGGTCTTCGTCATCCAGTCGCCGGACCTGCTGGGCTCCGTCTTCAAAAGTCAGGGGCTCGAAAGCGATCCGGAGTTTGCCGGCGCTAGCCTGATGTCGCGTCTTCTGTCGGTGCTCGGCACCGGCGCGAGCTCCCCACAGGATGCGGCCTTCAAGCGGTTTCAGAGCAAGGTGACGGTGGAGCGCGAGGGGCTCACCTACGTCATCAATGTCAGCTTCAGCTCGCCGTCGCCGGAAAAGGCCGCCCGCATCGCCAACGCGATCGTCGACCAGTACCGCGCGAGCCTCGTGGGAGAACGCGAAACCGCCAACAGCGATGTGAACACGCTGCTGACGGACCGGATTTCCGGCCTGCAGAAGGACGTCAGCGACGCCGAGCGGGCGGTCGAGGATTTCAAGTCGAAGCACAACATCCTGAATTCGACGGATGGCGGCACGCTGCAGTCGCAGGTCGATCAGCTCACGACGCAGCTGATTGCGGCCCAGGGCGACGCCGACCAGGCCAAGGACAGGTACAATCAGGCGCTGGCGGCAGGCACTTCGCCGGCAGGCCTCGCCAAGCTTGCGGACATTCTCACTTCGACCTCGGCCATCAAATTGCGCGACGACTACAATCAGCGCGCCACCGAGCTCGCCAGTCTTCAAACCATGTATGGGCCCCGCCACCCGACCATCGGCCGGCTGCAGTCCGAACTGGAGCGGCTGCAGAAGCTGATGGCGGCCGAGGCGGACCGGATAAGGCAGCAGCTGAAAGCCAGCTACGACCTCGCCGTGCAGAATGTCGGGAAGCTGCAGGACAAGCTGGAAACCTTGCGCCAGCAGTCCACGAATTCGAACATCGCCCAGGTGCAGCTGCGGCAGCTCGAATCCAAGGCGCAGGCCGCGCGCGCCGTGCTCGACGACTTTCTCAAGCGCGCGCAGGAAACGTCCCAGATGCAGGGCGCGCAGACCTCCGAGGCGCGCAAGATCGGCGCGGCCTCGCCGCCGGTCCAGCCGACGTGGCCGAAACCGGCCCTGCTGCTGCCGGTCAGCGCCGTCCTGGGGCTTCTCGCAGGCTGCGGCCTGGCGCTGGCGCTTGGGCCGGTCCGGCGGCCGGAAGACGAACCTGAAGCGCCGGCGGACGTCGCGCCGGTGCCGGTCGCGGAGCGCGAGCATAGCGCGCCCGCTATCCCCCGGCCATTACCGATGCCGGCCAATTTCGGCGAATACCGCCTGCCGGGCGTCGCCGGGGGCACGGCCTATTCCAACATCCGGGCGATCCGCAAGCTGCTGTTCCAGACGGGAAACGAAACGCTTTCGCTCGACGTCCTGAAGATCATGCGGCAGATGATCCTGCACCTGAACGACCACGGCAAACCATTCGTCATCGTCGTGTCCTCGATCCGCAGCAGCTTCGAGGCAAGGATTGCCAGCGCGATGGTGGGCATCGGCATGCAACGCGCCGATCAGAATGTGCTGGTGGTGGAAATCGGCGATCACCTGTCTGATACGACGACAAGCGGCGCCGGACTGTTCATCGACGGCGCGACCGGCCTGCGGACGGTGGTGTGCGGTTCCGTGACCGAGAACGGTGCAGAAGTCCCGGACCGCAACTCCTTCCGCGGGATTCTGGCCGATGCCGGCAGCGCTTTCGATTTCGTGCTGGTGATCGCGCCTTCGCTCAACGAGAACGGCTGGAACCCGGAACTTTTCGCCAAAGCCGATCTCGCGCTTCTGGCGCTCGGCCCGGCCGAGCAGGCTTCGGAGGCGGCCGGGCTGCTTGCGCAACATTTCGGCGCCGTCCAGATCGGCCGCAGCGCCACTCTCGTCATCGTGCCGGATAGCGCGCGGCCAGCCGGCGGCGAGACCATCCGCGATGTTCCGCAAGAGGTCGGCGAATGGCGCCGCAATTCCGCCCAGCGATAAGCCGCGAAGGCGAAAGGATGATGACATCGCCGCCAGGGGTGTCACGACGATATGCGCTGGCGCTTGCCGCCGGCGCCCTGCTTTCGGTTTCCCCTCTGCCAAGATCAGCCGCGCTGGCGACGGCCGGCGTCCGCGTGCCGTCGCGCGGCTTCAATCTGCCCGGATGGCTCGACCGTGACGACGGGCCTGCTCCAGCCAAAGCCACGCTCGAGAAGCTGCGCCAGTCGGGATTTGAAACGATCCGGCTGCCGGTCAACGGCGACCTCGTCTCCACCGGGAGCCCGGCAACGCTTCGCCGCATCCAGAACGGTGTCAGGGACCTCGTCGGGTTGGGTTTTTCCGTTCTCGTCGACATGCATCCGTCGGGCGAGCTCGTGGCGGCTTTTCGCAGCGACGCCAGAGCCGCGGCCGGGCGGGTGCTTCGGGCCTGGACCGCCCTGCGCGGCGTGATCGCCGATCTGCCGGCGGATCAGGTCTACCCGGAACTGTTGAACGAACCACCCATGGCGCGGACCGAATGGCTGGCGCTGCGGGACCAGATCGCCGCAAGCCTGCGAGCCGATTGCCCCCGCCACACGCTGGTCTGGGGACCGGCGCGCTTTCAGGGCATCTGGGAAATCGCCGACACGCCGCCGCTCGCCGACGACAACCAGATTGCCGCCGTCCACTACTACGCGCCCATGGCATTCACCCATCAATGCGAGACCTGGGATGCCTCGCCGCTGGCCCGCGTCGCGAACCTGCCGTTTCCCGCGACCAAGGACATGGCGGCGATCCGCCAGGCTCTCTCGAAGCTGCGCGCGGCGGGTGACGAGGAGGCGGCCGCGCTTGTGGAGGACGAACTGTCGGAACCCTGGACAGCAGCGCGCATCGGTAAAGACTTTGCCGAGCTTGGCCGCTGGTCGGCGACCCATGGCTGCCCTGTCATGCTGAACGAATTCGGTGTGCTCAATTTCTGCGTCGACGGCGAAAGCCGCGCGGCCTGGGTTCGTGCCGTACGCATGGCGGCCGAGACGAACCGTGTCGCATGGATCCATTGGGAGCTCGACCAGGGTTTCGGCTTTATCAAGAGCAGACAGAGCACAGACGACTTCGACGGCGCGATGATTGCCGCGCTCCTGGGCGGCTAAGCGGGGACGGACGTGGACGACAGGCGCCATAGCAATGAGCCGCGGCAAGCAACGACTCGGGCGTGCCGGCGATGAGCGCTACGCTGGCACATCCGCCTGTCGGACTAGGCGTGCAGGGTCGGGGGGCACCTGAGGCGCTGCTGCATGTCGGCATGGCCCTTGCCGTGGTTGCGCTCTCGGTATCGGCCTTTGCCGTCTGGACTCCGTTCGGGATCGCCGCGACCTTCGTCCTGACGCTGATCGTCGCGAACGCCATGCCTTCGGGCGTTCCGGTCTTGATCATCTGCGCCTTCCTCTACCAGAACCTCGTGGTCGCCTGGTACACCCCCTACATTCCCGACAACGACACCTTCGATGCGCTGCGCGGCACGAACTTCATCATCCTGATGACCGCGTTCAGCATTTTCCTGGCGGCCTCGTTTCAGTATCGCGTCCGCGCCCTCACCGAATTGCGCCCGTGGCTGCTGCTGAGCATGGCGCTTTGCGGGACGGTCTGCTTCTATTTCGCGCTGGGCGTCGTGCATGGCGGCCCCAAGGACGCTGTCGTCTATTTCCGCAACACGATCACGCCGCTCGCCTGCTTTCACGTCGCGGTCCTTGCCGCCAGCCTCTACCCGGTCGACCTGCGCAGGAGCATGCTCTGGCTCGGCGCCGGCGCGATCATCTACGGCTACGTGGAACTCATTTTCACCATGGATTTCCTCGGCCTCTTTCATGGCGACCTTTACATCGAACGCAGCATATCGCGGCAGGTACAGACCGGTGTGTGGGAGCAGGCGCTGAAGGAAACAGGCTTCGTTTTCCGCGGGCTCCAGGACGTCATGACGACGACCTTCTTCAACACGCCGCTGTTCAACGACATCCTGCCCAGCGTCTTCCGCATCGGCGGCCCGAATTTTCATCCGATCAGCTACGCCTATGCGCTGAGCATCATATCGGCGTGGCTGCTGTTCAGGGGGCGGTGGCTGCTGCCCGTCGCGGCCCTGCCGCTGCTGCTCGTCATCGGCTCCAAGGGCGCTACCTTCATGCTGCTCGTGGCGATAGCCGTACGCCTCATCTACGCCCCGTCGCGTGGCGGCTTCACGGTGCTGGTCGCCCTGGCGCTCGCTTTCATCTGGACGAGCGCCGCGATCGCCTATGGCGCGACCCATGGCGACTATCATGTGCTTGGCCTTTTCGCAGGAATGCGCGATTTCCTGGCCAATCCGCTCGGGCAGGGATTAGGCCTCGGCGGCAACCTGTCGAGCACGAGCATCAATCTCAGCTGGGCGAACGCACAGGCCGAGGGCGCCGCCTCCGTCCCCGTCGAGAGCGCCGTCGGCGTCATGCTTTACCAGATGGGCGTGGGCAGCCTCGTCTTCTTCAGCTTTCTGGCGGCACTTGCCATGACGGCGCGACGGCAGCTGATCGACACCGGCGATCCGGATTTCCTKTTCGCTTTCGTCGGCATCGTCACCATCTCGGCCAATGCGGTGCTGCAGGAAGAGGCGTTCTATTCGCCWCTGGCGCTGGGYTTCTGCCTGCTGCTGGTCGGCATAACCTTGGGGACGCGCTGGCGAGAAGCGGCGGCGGCAAGGGCATGAGCCGGATGGACGCGGAAGGGCGCCCGCTCAGGGACCGAAAACAACCAGTTCGGTGAATGTCAGGTCGCCGGCCTTAGGTGGTTTCGGGCCCTTGAAGTATTTCAGCCCTTTCCTCGGGAAGTAACGGCCGAACAGGCCTGGGACCGGCTCCATGGCRTCAACGAGGCAGAGCAGGATTCCGCTTTTCAGCAGCGAGCGGCCAAGCGCGCCGGCGCATTGGCTCAGGTCCGCGAGGGAACGGCAATAGACGACCTGGCAGCAAGGCACGAGGCCGCGCAGTATCCGGCGCGGCATCAGCACGAAGGGCAAGGCCTGACCGTCGCTGACGCAAATCAGCGACAGGCAGCCCAGCGCTGAATGTTCGGACAGGATGTGCCTGTCCCTTTCCGACAGCATCGCCATCTCGGCCGGATTGGCGCGGACATCGAGCACACGGCCGGACCTRGCCGGGTTGGCCGCCGGCAGAAAGGCGACCTGYCCATTGGAGAACGGGCGAAAGCCCATTGCCTTGTTGGCATTCAGCGTCGTCGGCGCCGGCGAGATGTTGACAAAGGTCACGTTCCTCTGCCTGAGAACCGCCATGATCAGTTTCATGGCGTAGGGCCGAAATTCGGCGTCGACGGACCAGCTCGACAGATTGCAGCGAACCTCCTCGTCCTCTTGCCCTTTGTAGCCGGCATAGAGGGTGAGGATGACGCCGACGATCCTGCCCGAATTTTCCAGGGCGATGCCATATCGCGGGAAATCACCTATGGCCGGACGCTGCGACATGCGGGTCAGCGCCCGTATCCAGTAACTGCGCCTGCGCTGGGGAAACCCTCGGGACAGGCAGTCGGCTACGCCTTCCCAATCGTCTTCCAGGATTGGTCGGCACTGAAGATCGGGAGGGAGGGGGCCAAGCATTGCCATTGTAGAACTCGGTAATACTGACAGTCTCGACCAAGTTGTTCATATGCAATCCACGGTAGGGGGCAACCATTAACAAAGCTTGCCGGTTTTGGTGAGGAATTGCCGACTCTGTTCCCGATGGCGATCGAGCCGCGTGGGCGACCGATCACCGCCTGCGAGAGGCGGTTGCGCTCGGATTGCTATAAGGACGCCCAACGATGTCGTCGGTGAGCATCGCGAGATAATCCGCGACGATCGCGTCATTCTGCTCGTCGGTCCCGTCGTCGGCCGTGGATGCCTCAAGGGCGGGGTTGGGAGGGGGCCTGCTTCACGTCAG
>BFBZ01000015.1_pt17 | contig 63276 bp, 62 predicted proteins | sample 1888401 | NCBI WGS metagenome assembly BFBZ01 (sample SAMD00112614, study PRJDB3348) | symbiont metagenome | host: Chara braunii
GGCCCGCGCATCTCGGCTTCACCGGCACGGCGGAGCCTCGGTGGGGATCGCAAGCTTCGTGCCAGGGGCAGTCGGATCGGTTGGAGAGCTAAGTCACTGAAGTGACTTCGCTTTACGATTGCTTGCAATGTGGGCAACGAACACCGCGAGCAAATGGGAGCCTATGTTTTAATCAATCGACTTCAATTGTATGCAACGAGTTCAGCGTAGCGAGACCTTCGGAGAGCCAGCCGAGCACTTCGCCGGGTGCGGTCGTGAGAACTTGGTCCGGAGCGCCAGACTCTCTGCAGAAATCGACCCTCTCCACGTCATTGCGAGCGCAGCGAAGCAATCCAGGGGCTGTGGGCGGGACTCTGGACTGCTTCGCTGCGCTCGCAATGACGGAGGAAACAGCGGCGCGCACGACGCCGAGGCCGCGCTTGGCGAGGCCTTCTGTCACGTCATCGATAACGCACGTCGCGACGATCAGATCAGATGCCGAGCAGCCAGACCGCCACGATGGTACCGATCACGGCAAGGCCGCTGATCGTCCAACCGGTGACGTAAGCGCCATCATCATGCGCTGCCGGATCGACCATCGTGTCGCGCCAGCCATCGTCCTGCCAGTGCCCCTGTTGGTACGCCATGCGAACCTCCTCGAGCCTGCCTCCCYACGGAATAAGTCGGCGTCGATCGCCYCGGGTTCAACCCCTGGGTGAAGTTTTCCTGTGGTGCACTGCAATGCCGGTCCGCGTCATCCGCTCTGGTCTTGCCGGCCAAACGTCCTAAGCTCGTGGCGCGTTCCGACAAGAGAACGAGCAAGGCCGGGGCCGCATGCGCGGTCCCGCAAAAGGGAAGGAAGAGCATCCGATGAAGGATTTCGCCGGCAAGATCGCCGTGATCACCGGGGGCGGCACGGGCATGGGCCGCGAGCTGGCGCGCCAGCTCGTCGCTGAAGGCTGCAATGTCGCGATGTGCGACGTCTCGGCCGAGGCGATGGCCGAGACCAGGAGATTGTGCGAGGCCGAGACGCTGCCGCAGGGCCTGCGCGTCACCACGCACGTCGCCGACGTCTCGATCGAGGCGCAGCTGCAGCGCTTCCGCGACGAGCTCGCCGAGCAGCAGGCCACCGACAAGATCCATCTGTTGTTCAACAATGCCGGCATCGGCGGCGGCGGCAGCCTGTTCACCAACAGCCGCGAGCAGTGGGAGCGCACCTTCAACATCTGCTGGGGCGGCGTCTATCTCGGCGTCCGCACCTTCCTGCCGATGCTGCTGAAGGCCGCCGAAGGACACATCGTCAACACCTCCAGCGTCAACGGCTTCTGGGCCTCGGTCGGYATGGGCGTCTCGCACACCGCCTACAGCGCGGCGAAATTCGCCGTGAAGGGGTTCACCGAGGCGCTGATCAACGACCTCCGCCTGAATGCGCCGCACATCAAATGCTCTGTGGTGATGCCCGGCCATATCGGCACCTCGATCGTCTCGAACTCGCGCAAGCTGCAGAGCGGCACCGAGTCCGACGAGCTCAGCGAGACCGAGATCGCCCAGGCCCGCCAGCGCATGAAAGGCATGGGCATCGACGTCGCCGCGATGAGTGATCAGGACATCCAGAACGCCGCCCGCGAGCGCGCCCGCAGTTTCCTCGAGGACGCCCCGACGACAGCGGCGCAGGCGGCGAAGATCATCCTCGACGGCGTGAAGGCCGAGCAATGAACCTCCTCCGAATTGATGGACACCTGTAGTAGGCTCAAGGAGCCAGGAGGTGTTGGATGGAAGGACGTCAACGTCGGTCGTTTACGGACGACTATAAGCGGCAAGCGGTTGATCTGGTGGCATCGAGTGGTCGCTCGGTCGGATCGGTGGCCAAGGAACTCGGCCTGCGCGATTCGGTATTGCGGCGCTGGGTGGAGCAGCGTGGGGCCTGTCTCTTATACACATCTAGATGTGTATAAGAGACAGGCCCAATATGCCTCGGCGGAGTATCGCAAAGTAGTCCAGTCCGCCGGATTCCAGGCATCCATGAGCCGCAAGGGCGACTGCTACGACAATGCCCCGATGGAGAGCTTCTTCCACACGCTCAAAACCGAACTCGTCCATCACCGGAAATATGCAACACGGGCAGAAGCCACACGTGACATCTTTGCTTACATCGAAGGCTTCTACAATCGAACTCGGCGCCATTCCGCCATCGGCTATATCAGCCCGATCGCGATGGAGCTAAAAGCAGCTTAACCCTGTCCATTTTTTCGGGGGAAGATCACAATGGCGCATCCTGGTCGGCGAGGACGCCAAGCTGCTCGACATGCGCGTGCGGCAATCGCCGGAGCAGGCGTATGAGCCCGAGTTCTTCCAGCGTTTTGCGCAGGAGGCGGGGTGGAAGCTGGGGTAGGGGATTGCTGTTAGTTGTAAAAGCACGCCTCTTGCCACGCAGACGGTGAGCTCCCCTCCCCGCAAGGGGAGGGGRGACGAGATCGGTGCGCCGTCCCCGCAGACCGCGGCGACCCAGCAAGGCGTAGGGGTGTACGCGTCATCTATCTCTATGCGAGCTTTGCTGCCCGCGCGGGAAGGCTCCGCGAAGTGARCCCKGCAGATTGCTCCCTAMCGCGACGACGCCACGCGATACGCCATCCGCGTATGGCTCGGACAATACGGCAGGCCGTCGAGCGGCTTCGAGCCGCAGAAGCAGAAATCATCCGCGCCGGGCGTCGAGATCGGCCAGCGGCAGCGCTCCTTGGAGAGTTCGAACAGTGAGCAGCCGTTCTCGACGGGGCCTGCGGGCGGCTCCTCGATCATGATCGGCGGCGGATCGTTGCTCACGGCGCGCAGGATGCGGCGGCGCAGTTTGGGGACGGGGCGGCGTGCGCCGTCCCTGGCATTCTCGGCGCGGACCACGCGCCGTGTGTCGCCGCCATTGTCGCGCGTCAGCGCCAGGCGGGAGATCTTGCCGATCACGGCATTTCGGCTGACGCCGAGCTCGGCGGCGATCTCGCGGCAGGTCAGCCCGGCTTCAAAGTGCTGTTTCAGGGCCCGGAGGCGTTCCTCGGTCCAGGTGGGTTGGGTCTGTCGTTCGGCGGGCATTGTCTATCGCTTCCAAGTTTGATCCGTCCTGGATCGTCCTGGCCGACGGCCGCACCAAAACTGTCTCCGCGTCGCGCCCCTAGATTTACGCCCGTCCGTTGTCGCGAATCGACAGCAGCCCATCCTTGATGGCGAGCCGGATGCCTTCTTCGATCAACGTTCTGCAGACACCCGGAACGCTGGTGCCGTGGGTTCCCTGTTTCACGAGCTTTTCGAGATAGCCGATGGTTGCCAGGGCTAGGGTTACGGGGATGCGGTCAGTCTCGGCTTTTTCCGTCGCCATGCCTAAAAGCTAGTCCGTAACCGGTGTACAGAAAAGTAACTTTTTAGACTCTATTWGGAATCCAATAGGTTGTACAGCCACTTGGGGATAAGTGGTTAAGATATTGAATTTTAAAGAAATATGACGAATCTGGKCGGTCGCGGCGGTGACTCTCCGCGCGGTCGGCGAGTCCGTGCCCGGAATGCGACGGTGCACGAGCCGGTGGAGAGGATTCGCGCCACAACTGGCGGCCAGCCGGCCGGGTGGCTTCACCGRAGGTCCGGACCTSGTCGCGGGGGCCGGGGGGCGATCTGGGTCGGCGTCTCGTCGTCCTGATCGCGATTTCCATAATTCAGAAATTAGGTCTTTCGCTTTTCCGGAAATTGTGCTCTRCTGCGCCYATCCCGCCTCATTCGGAAGGGGCGTTGCGCGCGATCGTCACGACACGCGAGGCGGGGATGCGATGGCCGCGATGGAGCCGCAGCGTGTCGTTGAGCGATGCGCGGACGAACGGCGCTGTTGCGGACGCAAAAGCGTGTGGTCCTGGCGCCCCGAAGCTGGCGCTCAATCAGGGGGTGATGATCCCGCTGATGTCGGTGGCTATCAAGCCGGACACCGGGGAGAGCCCGCCATAAGCGTAAAAAGCCATCGCGCAGGGAAGGCCGGTCGTCTCGGCTGCACCTGTGGTACCTGCCGCCTGCATTTTTCTCAGCAGGCGGGCCGCAGGCGGTGTGCCGAGTATGAACGACAGCTTGGAGGTGGAAGTCCTCTATCCAGCCTGATGACGGCGAAGGATTAGCGAAGCGCAAGGGCGTCATCGCGAGGTGGGGTCTGAAGACAGCGTGGAGCAAAGCCGCGGCCCGATGAACAAACAGCGGATACGAGGCCTACCCGCCCGGACGAGCGAGCCGCCAACCGCGAAGTCCACGGTCATCAAGGGGCGGGGTGGTAAATCCGACGGGCATGCGGTGAAGGCGGTCGGTCTTACCTCGGGAGATCTGCGTCGTGTCCCAACGGGACTGAGGTCGTCGTAAGGCGGCCGGATCGCGGCGCAGAAGTCAGCAGAGGGCGTAGTAGGCGGTAGCGTGCCGCTAAAGGCCCAAACGATGGAAGGGGTCAGTAGAGCGGTGATCTCGCACGATCCAATGCGGCCGGAAGATCAGAGCAATCTGAACCCTCGCCTCGGACCGAGGGRTGAAGCCCCGCGTGCCGGCRCCGGGGAGGCCGAAGCTCGTGCGGCGTTGACCTGTCTCGAACGCCCGGCGGTCGCGGGACCGTCGAYGGAAAGGATCGTCGCACGTGAGAACCTGAMGAAGGCATTGGACCGAGTGAAGCGCAACAAGGGGGCGGCGGGTGTCGACGGGATGACCGTGGACGATCTGCCGACCTACCTGAAGGCGAACTGGCTCACGATCCGGGCTCAGCTGCTCGACGGCACCTACAAACCGCAGGCGGTGCGGCGTGTCGAGATCCCGAAGGCATCGGGTGGCGTTCGGCTGCTCGGCATCCCGACGGTTGTCGACCGCTTCATCCAGCAGGCGGTGTTGCAGGTGTTGCATGGCGAATGGGACCGGACGTTCTCCGACGCGAGCTACGGCTCAGGCCAGGCCGCTCGGCGCATCAGGCGGTGACGAAGGCGCAGGCGTACATTGCGTCCCGGCACCGCATCGTGGTGGATATCGACCTGGAGAAGTTCTTCGACCGGGTCAACCACGACATCCTGATGGGGCTGGTTGCCAAACGGGTCGCTGACAAGCGTCTTCTGAAGCTGATCCGCGGCTTCTTGACTGCGGGTGTGCTGGAGGGAGGGCTGGTCAGCCCGACGGAGGAAGGCACGCCGCAAGGCGGGCCGCTCTCGCCGCTGCTGTCGAACCTGATGCTGGACGTGCTGGACAAGGAGCTGGAGAGGCGAGGTCATCGCTTCGTGCGCTATGCCGACGACTGCAACATCTATGTGCGCAGTCGAAAGGCGGGCGAGCGGGTGATGGCGAGTATCGAGACGTTCCTGGAACGGTGCCTCAAGCTCAAGGTGAACAGGGCCAAGAGCGCGGTCGCCAGACCGAACCACCGCAAGATCCTGGGCTTCAGCTTTACCCAGGGGAGAAAGCCGCGTCGGCGCATCGCGCCCGAGGCGATCGCCCGCTGCAAGGCCAGAGTTCGGGAACTGACGGGGCGACAATCTGGTCGAAGCCTCGCGCAGATCATCGAGAAGCTGTCGCTGTACCTGAAGGGATGGTGCGGCTACTTCGGGTTCTGCGAGACACCGTCGGTGTTGCGCAAGCTGGATGAGTGGATCAGGCAGCGGTTGCGCGCCGTCGTCTGGACCCAATGGAAGCACGGTCGTACTCGCTTCGACGAGCTGCAACGCTGCGGCGTTGGCCGGGAGCTGGCGCTCAAAACCGCCGGCAACCCACGTGGCCCTTGGCGGCTGGCGAACAGTGCCGGGCTGACCATGGCTCTGCCAAACGTCTTCTTCGCCTCACGCGGATTGCCCTACCTCGCACCCCGCTGAACCGCTCAATCTGTCGAACCGCCGTATACGTGACCCGTACGTACGGTGGTGTGGGAGGGGAGGAGKCGCGAGACTCCCCCTATCCCGATTCAGCCGACGCCTGGCCTTCCCTGCGCCCTCTGACCTTTCAGGGGGCGAGACCTGCAGCATCATCCGGGCAGCATCTGCCGCGGGGCCGCGCACGCTCGGCCCTGAGTTGCTCCGCTCCCGCCTCGTTCTCCGTTGTCGTCCCGGCAGGCCACGGGCGACGAGTCAGCGGCGGCGCGGCGCCGACCCCGGGTCCATAACCCTAGGGAGCCATTGATTTGCGCAAGTCCATCCATCTCGCGTTACCACGCCCGCCGGTGGCGATGGGTCCCGGCTCAAGGCCGGGACGACAGCTGCGTGCGCCCGCGAGCCTGGAACTCTTCACTCACCCGTGCACGACAGACTTCGCGATCATGCAATGAATACCCTTGGAGCCGTTGACCGTCTGGGTGACGCGCAGGTCGGCCGCGAGACTGCACAGCGTGTAGGCGTCCTCGCGCGACAGATTGCGCTTCTCGCCCAGCAGCACGATCATGTCGCGCAGCGCCCGCACCACGCATTGGTCGAGATCGGGGTCCATCGCCATTGTCATATAATGGGTGGCGGTCTCGCCGCGCGGATAGTCGAGCTTGATGTCCTTGCGGACCGTCAGACGGAAGCGGCCCTGCAGCGCGGTCTCGATCGCGGTCACGCAGACCTCGCCATCGCCCTGCACGCCATGGCCGTCGCCACAGGAGAACAGCGCGCCCGGCACGAACACCGGCAGATACAGTTTGGCGCCCGCACCGAGCTCCTTATTGTCGAGATTGCCGCCCATGGCGCGCGGGATCAGCGAGGTGATGCGACCCCAGGCCGGCGGCGGCGCGACGCCCATCACGCCGAAGAACGGCGCCAGCGGCAGTTCCAGACCCCATGGCAGTTTGCCGACCATCCGGCCCTTGTCGAGCGGGATGTTGAGCAGTCGGCTCTCGCGGAAATCGTCGGGCAGCGTGCCGGCGAGCGGGCGGATGAAATTGTAGCCCCAATCCTGGCGCAGCTGCACGTCCAGGATATCGACCTCGAGCACATCGCCGACGTCGGCGCCTTTGACGGCGATCGGCCCGGTCAGGATGTGGCCGGGCACCATGCGCTCGCTCCTGGCGTGAACCTCGAACAGCTCCGGCGGGACGTAGAATTGGCTGCTGTCGGGGACCACGTCCGGCCCGCCGCTGATCGTGTCGATCGTGACCTCGTCACCGCTGTCGATCGTGAGCACCGGCTTCAGCCGGGATTCGAAAAAGCCCCAATGGCAGGTCTCGGGGCTCGCGTGCAGATGATGATGCGTCATGATCCTCTCATTCGCGCCGGTTCGGGGCTCACYATAGCGCATCCGCCGGCCGCCGCAGAGAGATGGCGATGCATGGCGGCTGTCGTGTATGAGGACGGCAGCGGCGATTCACTCCGCGCCGGAGCTTGGTATGTTTTTTGTCTTGTCGAAGACGCTCGGCCTGCTGGCGTTGCCGACCAATTTCATGATCGTGCTCGGGCTGCTTGGCGTCGTCCTGATGCTGACCCGATTCGCCGTATTCGGCCGCAGGCTCGTTGTGGCCGCGATGCTGCTGCTCGCCGTGCTCGGATTGACGCCGCTCGGCAGCCTGATGCTGTCGCCGCTCGAGAGCCGCTTTCCGAAATGGGATCCAGCCARGGGCGCGCCGGACGGCATCATCGTGCTGGGCGGGCCGGTCGATCCCGATCTGTCAATAATGTATGGAATGCCGGTGACCGTCGCCGGCGCCGACCGGCTGATCCAGGCGGCCGCGCTGGCGCGGCGCTATCCGAATGCSCGCATCGTGTTCACGGGCGGCAGCGCCAACCTGATCTCGACGGACGCGAGGGAGGCCGACGTCGCCGCCGATATTCTGCTCAGCCTCGGCGTCGCCAAGGAGCGGCTGACCTTGGAGCGGGAGTCGCGCAACACCTACGAGAACGCGGTGTTCTCCAAGGCCATGGTCGCGCCGAAGCCGGGGGAGCGCTGGTTGCTGGTGACCTCGGCCTTTCACATGCCGCGCTCGGTCGGGCTGTTCCGAAAGGCGGGTTTTCCGGTCGAACCCTATCCGGTGGACTGGCGCGTCGGCCGCGTCCTCGACGTCGATGGTGTCTCGCTGCTGGGGCTGCGGCGCGCCGACATTGCGGTGCGCGAATGGGTSGGGCTCGTCGCCTACCGCCTGCGTGGTCGGATCGACGATCTGTTCCCGGCGCCGAACTAGGCGGCTCGAGGCCCGAATCCGGCGATCGCGGTCGTCAGCTCGGCGCGCACGCGCTCMACGACCGGCTCGTAGCGGCAGCTTGCATCCTGGTGGAACAGCCGGGCGCTRCCGTACCACGGGCTGTCGTCGCGATCACGCAGCCATCGCCAGTCGGCGAGGTAGGGCAGCATGATCCAGGTCGGACGACCCAGCGTGGCGGCGAGGTGGGCCACGCTGGTGCAAACGCTGATGACGACGTCGAGGCAGGAGATCAGCGCGGCGGTCTCGACGAAGTCGGTCAGATCGCCACTGACGTCGATGATATGGCTCTGCTGAATCAGCAGCGCCTGGTCTGCCGGCCGCGGCTCTTTCTGCAGGCTGATGAAATCGGCATCGAGATCCAGCAGYGGCAGCAGCGTCGAAAGTGGCATCGAGCGGTGACGATCGTTGCCCTGGTGCGGATTGCCGGACCAGACAAGGCCGACCCGCAGCCGTTGATGCGATCCCAGCCGCTGCTCCCAGGCCGACACRCGGTCGGCCGGCGGCGGCGGCARATAGGTCGCGGGCGGGATGGTCTCSAGCGTGGTTCCAAAGGCGAGCGGCAGGCTCATCACCGGACAATGCATGTCGAAGGCCGGGCGCTGCAGCTCCGGCTTGAAGGCGAGACATTGCGAGACGCCTGCAATGCCCGTCATCAGCGGCCGSAGCGCYTCGCGGACCACCAGGATGACCTTGGCGCCGCGCGCSGCGACCTGGGGGATGTAGCGGGCAAACTGAATGGTGTCGCCAAAGCCTTCGTCCTCCTCGATGAGGATGGTCTTGCCGCTGATGTCCTCATTGCCGAGCCATTTCGGCGCGGYGAAMCGSGGATATTCGGGCGAGAAATCCGGCATGTTCCAGCGTGCCTCGCGCCGGGCCCAGCCGGAGACGTAGTCGCCGCATTGCAACTCGACATGGGCGAGCTGCCARGCGGCCTTGGCATTGCCAGGATCKATGGCAAGGATCTTCTGATAGACGTCGGCCGCGTCGGCGAAGCGCCGCAGCTGCAACAGCGCAAAGCCCTTGTTGAGCAGCACCTCGATCATGCCCGGCTGCAAGCTCAGCGCACGGTCGAACCAGCTCAGCGCCTCTGCGTGACGGCCGAGACAGACAAGCGCGTCGCCGACATTGTTGCAGGCCAGCGGATCGGCCGGCGCGAGCGTCGATGCGCGCTCTGTATCGGCGAGATAGTCCGGGTAACGGTTCAGCTTGCGGAGGCATTTGGCGCGCATCTGCAGCGCCGTCAGGTCGTTCGGCTGCTGCGTGAGGCAGACGGTAAACGCCTCGACGGCCTCCGCGTCGCGCTGCTGCTGGTGCAGCAGCAGTCCGCTCTGGAACGCGGCCTCCTTGTGAGCGGGATCAATCGAGAGCGCATGCTGGTAACTCAGCAATGCTTCGGCGCCGCGATCGAGCGCCAGGAGCACGCCGCCGAGATGCTTCCACAATTCGGCATCATCCGGTTTGAGCTGAATGGCCTTGTCGAACACCGCCAGCGCATCGTCGAGCCGGCCCATCTGCTTGAGCGTGAAGCCGAGGCTGGTCAGATAGTCGATCTTTGGCGTCTGCCGGATGGCCTGCGAAAGCCAAGCCACGGCGTGATCGTGTTGCCGCGACTGCAGCGAGATCAGGCCCATCAGATAGAGGCTRTCGGCGTGGCCGGGATCGAGCTCGAGCGCCTGCTGGCAGCACAGCTGGGCATCGAGCAGCTGGCCTGCGCCGAGGTGATGCAGTCCGGCCTCGTACAGCGCGGCAGGCGAAAGGGTGGGCACGCCATCCGAGCCGCCCGCCACGCTCTTGCCGCCTTGCTTCCGGTCGCTGCGGCCCATCGCATGTYCCTRTTCGAGCGAGACAAATTCATAAGTGATTCCCGAGACATCGAGAAGGGTCCGGAAGACCGGGCGCGGGCGGGGCGGGGAGGGGCTGGCCTCGACGCCTGCGACCGTCTAACAAGCGCCTCGACCCGTAAACAGACCTTGCAAGGGAGCACCGCGCGCCCAGACGGTGCGACAGGGAGGGAGCGCCACATGCAACAGCCCAACATCTCCGAACGGCTCGATCTGGCGGCAATGGTCGCCGACCTCAATGCCTTGCTGCGTCTCAAGACCACGGTGATCGGCATCAAGATGTTTGCCCGGGTCGAGGACATGGCAGCGGTGGAGAAGATTCGCCGGCCCAATGCGGTGCACACCACCGATCAGATCGTCAGCATGGCCGCGCGGCTCGGCTGGACCGTCGGAATCACCGCCGACGATCTCGTCGGCGCGCAGTGCCGCGCGGTGATCGGGCTCGGACCGCAGGACGATACCTGGCTCAAGGGCGAGAATTATGTCGGCGTCTGGCACGGCACGGCCGAGGACGCACGCAAGCGGCAGGAGGCGCTCGACGTCGTGCCGTTCGGCCGTTACCAGGCGATGGCGGTCAGCCCACTGTCGAGCGGCCGCCTCGATCCGCCGGACATCTGTCTTGTGTACGCGACGCCGGGACAGATGATCATCCTGATCAACGGCCTCCAATATGTCGGCTACAAGAAATTCGAATGGGGGGTCGTCGGCGAAACGGCCTGTGCCGATTCCTGGGGCCGCGCGCTGAAGACCGGCGAGCCCAGCCTCTCGCTGCCATGCTTCGCCGAGCGCCGCTATGGCGGCGTGCCGGATGAAGAAATGTTGATGGCGCTCAAGCCCGCGGATCTTGCCAAGGCGATCGCCGGCATGAAACAGCTGGCGAAGAATGGCCTGCGCTATCCGATCGCGCCTTATGGCATCCAGAACGACGTCCGCGCCGGAATGAGCGTGTCGTATGGGAAGAAGTGAAATGTGTCGTCATTGCGAGCGCAGCGACGCAATCCAGAGTCTTGTCGCTGAGACAGTCTGGATTGCCTCGTCGCAAGGGCTCCTCGCAATGACGGAGCAACTGATTTGCGGCTGATCTCCAGGGAACAAGAATGACGTCACCCAAATTCGACCTCATCGTCTATGGCGCCACGGGCTTCACGGGCAAGCTCGTCGCCGAATATCTCACCACGCAATATCGCGGCGATGCGTCGCTGCGCTGGGCAATGGCAGGCCGCAGTCTCGACAAGCTCGCGGCCGTGCGCGATGAGATCGGCGCGCCCGCCGATACGCCGCTGATCGCGGCCGACGCATCCGATCCCGCCTCGCTGGCGGCGATGGTGGCGCAGACCAAGCTGGTGCTCACCACGGTCGGACCCTATCAATTCTATGGCAACGAGCTCGTGGCCGCCTGCGTTGACACCGGCACCGACTATGTCGATCTTTGCGGCGAGCCGGTCTGGATGCGGCAGACGATCGACAAGCATCAGGCCGCCGCCGAGAAGAGCGGGGCCCGCATCATGTTCTCCTGCGGTTTCGACTCCGTGCCGTTCGAGCTCGGCGTCTACTTCGTGCAGCAGCAGGCGAAAAAGGTGCTTGGCGCCACCGCGGCGCGCGTCAAGGGGCGGGTGCGGGGCATGAGCGGCACGCTGTCGGGCGGCACAGCTGCGAGCGCCAAGGCGACCTTCGACGCCGTTGCCAAGGATCTCAGCCTGGTATCGATCCTGAAAGACGCGTTCGCGCTGACGCCGGGATTCAAGGGTCCGAAGCAGCCGGCCGGCAACAAGCCCCTCTATGAGGAGGATCTGCAGTCCTGGACGGCGCCGTTCATGATGGCGCTGATCAATACGCGCAACGTTCACCGCTCCAATATGCTGATGGGCTTTCCGTACGGCCAGGACTTCGTCTATGACGAGATGGTGCTGACCGGCCCGGGTGAGAAGGGCGAGGCCAATGCCAAGAAGGTCATGGCCGCCAACGCCGAGAAGACCGGGCCGAATGCGCCGAAGCCGGGCGAGGGACCCTCGAAGGAGGAGCGTGAGAAGGGCTACTACAATCTGTTGTTTGTCGCGATCGCGGCCGATGGCCGCCAGGTCCGCGCAACCGTCAAGGGCGACCGCGATCCTGGCTACGGCTCGACCTCGAAAATGATCTCAGAATGCGCGATCGGCCTGCTGCGCGACGGCGCCAACGTCAAGGGCGGGTTCTGGACGCCGGGCGCAGCACTGGGCGACAGCCTGATCAAGCGGCTGGTCGACCATGCTGGCCTGACCTTCACGGTGGAGGATTAGGAGAGTGCGCCCTGCGGGCCGATCCCGGCGGATCGGCCCGTCTCGACCTGGTAGGTGCGTGCGGCGGCGATCATGCCCCACATCGTGCCCAGCATCAGGAAGAAATGCCGCCAATGGTCGGTATCGATGATGAAGCTTTCGCCGACGGTGCCGAGGAACGCCGAGAACACCGCGATATAGGTCCGCTGCCAGGGCACGCGTACGAAGAGGTAGCGGAAGCCGAGAAAGACGGTCGTAAAGACCAGGGCGGGATAGCAGATGCCCGACAGCCAGCCGCCCGACATGAACGCGTTCAGATAGGAGTTATGGGTGTCCTCGGGGAAGTAGTTGTGAAACTGCAGCGGCCCGATGCCGAACGGCAGATCGAGCGCCATGTCGGCCCCCAGGATGTGGCGGCCGAAGCGACCGAACCGGCCGCCATCATAGCTCTGGTCGAAGCTCGCCCGCTGCTTGAACATGTCGGCGACTGAATCGAGGGAGAGCAGAACCGCGATCAGCATGAGGCCGATTACAGCAGCGGCAAGCGTCATGACGATGATGCGGGAGCGCTCGCGCGACGATGTGCTGGTCAGGACCATCAGCGCGAGCATGAAGGCGGAGGTGAGGACCAGTCCGCCCCAGGCCGCACGCGAGAAGGCAAGCAGGATGGCCAGGGCCATCACGCCGAGCGCGAAGCCGGCGCGCAAGGTTGCGGCCAGGCGCGCCGTGACGACATTCTGCAGCGCGAGCAGCGCCGGCAGGATGAGGAATGCGCCGAGCACATTGGGATCCTTGAAGGTGCCGCGGGCGCGGCCGTACAGAGTGAGGAGATCGTAGCCGCCGGGCACCAGATGGAAATAGCCGGCGACGCCGGCCAGTGCGGCGACGGCACCGCCCATCACCAGGCCGCGACGAAGCATATCGAGCCGCGCCCCGGTATCGTCGGATGTCACCAAGGCCAGGAGCATGGCGGTGACGGCCATGTACCAGGAGGTGGCGATCCAGCTCGCGATCTTCGAGTCGTCGAGCAGCGGAATGGCGCTGATCGTGTAACCGAGATTGATGAGGAACAGCAGCAGGAGGAGAGGCAGGAAGACCAGGCGCAGCCGGATGCCGGTGGCAATGAAGACCGCCGCCGAGGCAAGCGTCGCGAGCTCGTAGGGGCTGGGTTCGATGAAGACGATGGCGCCGGCAGCGCCGACCAGCCACACCAGCGCGCGCTGCAGCGCCACGACGCCCGGAGGGGCGATCGTCGGGGACACGAACTCTCTGGCTGCCACCTCGGCCATCAGGACCTCGCACTCATACGCAACGCCTGGCGCGACCGGTCCTTGCAGGTGGGCCGCGCCGGGGACCTGGCATCAATAGGCGTTCTCGCTCTTGGTCATCAGCGCAAGCGGCGTCTTGAGCAGGATGTAGAGGTCGAGCAGAACGGACCAGTTCTCGATATAATAGAGGTCGAACTCGACGCGCTTCTGGATCTTTTCTTCCTTGTCGATCTCGCCGCGCCAGCCATTGATCTGCGCCCATCCGGTGATCCCGGGCTTGACGCGGTGGCGCGCGAAATAGCCGTCGACGGCTTCGTCGAACAAGCGGTTCTGCAGCTTGCCCTGCACGGCGTGCGGACGCGGACCGACCAGCGACAGGTTGCCCTTGAATACCACGTTGAACAGCTGCGGCAGCTCGTCGAGACTGGTCTTGCGGATRAAGCGGCCGACGCGGGTGACGCGCGGATCGTTCTTGGTCACGACCTTGGAGGCAGTGGGGTCGGCCTGGTGATGATAGAGCGAGCGGAACTTGAAGACGTCGATGCGCTCATTGTTGAAGCCGAAGCGTTTCTGTCGAAACAGCACCGGACCGGGGCTGTCGAGCTTGATCGCCAGTGCGACCAGCGCCATCACAGGGAGCGCCAGCAGCAGGATCAGCGCGCCGACCAGCCGATCGAACAGCCACTTCATCACCAGATCCCAATCGGTGATCGGGGCCTCGAAGACGTCGAGCGTCGGCACCGCGCCGAGATAGGAATAAGAGCGAGGACGGAAACGCAGCTTGTTGGTATGCGCCGAGAGGCGGATGTCGACAGGCAGAACCCACAGCTTCTTCAGCATGTCGAGAATGCGGGTCTCCGCCGAGATCGGCAAAGCGAACAACACCAGGTCGACGCGCGTGCGTCGGGCGAATTCGACGATGTCGTCGACCTTGCCGAGCTTCGGGACGCCTGCGCAGGTGTCGAGCGACCTGGAATCGCTGCGGTCGTCGAACACGCCGAGGATTTCGATCTCGGAGTCGTTCTGCAGTTTCAGTGCGCGCACGAGATCTTCGCCGCTCTGATCGGCGCCGACGATGATGGTTCGACGGTCGAGACGACCTTGCCTGGCCCAACTGCGGATCCTGTTGGCGAGAACGACGCGACTTGTGATCAGCGCGCCAAGACCGATGAAGAAGAAGGCCGCAAGCCACAGGCGGGAGACCTCGCTGCCGAGCTTGGCGAAAAACGACAGGCCGATGAACAGCAGGAAGACGAAGCAGTAGGAGGAGATCATCCGGGTCATTTGCCGCACTTGGGCGCGAAAGACCTGGATTTGATAGATGTCGGCGGCCTGGAAGCAGATCACCGCGCTGATCGCCATACCGACGATGGCAGCGAGATACTCCCAATGGAAACCGCTGATCGGAACGACGTAACCGAAATAGACGGCGCTGCCGACGAAGCTCAGCAGCCCGAAATCCGCAATCCGGACGAAGCCGGCGAGCACGATCGGGGAATAGGCGCGGTGGACCTTTTGATTGGTGACGGCCAGCGCGGCTGGCGACAGGCGTCGCCGGCGTTCAATCGCCGGCTGGCCGGCGACGGCGATGGTGGCGGCGGAGGCCGCAGCATCCAGCATCGATCGAGCGTTGATCGGTTCCACAATGGTACAAGCCCGGATTATGTTTGTTAGTATTTTTGGTCAGATAAGCGCTGACAGCGCCGGGAGAAATTCCTCACCAGCGGTCATAGACGGCAATTCGGAACAATCGGTTAGCGATGTCTCGCAGGCATCAGGTCTTGGTAAACGCCTCGCGGTAGCCACCGAGCACGCCCTCGACCATCGCCCTCTGGGAGAAATGCTGGAATATCCGCTCGCGCAGCGCCTTGGCACGGAGTTGCGTGGTGGCGGCGTCGTCGAGCGCATTTGCGATCGCCCCCGCCATCGCATCGACGTTGCTCGGCGTGAACAATGCGTCGGCATGRGGGCCGAAGATCTCCGGGATACCGCCGACCTTGGCGGCGATCATCGGAACCCCCGCTGCGCCGGCCTCGATCACCACATAGGGCATCGAATCGCCTCGCGACGGAACGACCAGAAGGCGCCCCTTGGAGAATCCCTCGCGGGCCTTCACATGCCCGATGAAGCGCACTGAAGAGGTCAGACCGAGACGCTCGACCTGTGCCTTTAGCCGGGCCGTCTCTTCGCCGTCGCCACCCAGGGTGAGGGTGAGCGGCCGACCGCTGTCGCGCAGCTGCGCAACTGCGTCGATCAGGATATCTGCGCCCTTGATATGACGAAACTCGCCGACGTAAGCGAGATCGGTCTGGTCGGCCGCCGGTGAGATGGGATCGAATTCGCCCGCGGTTACGCCGTTGAACACGCAATGGACCAGGCCCTGGGGATGGCCGATCATGCGTTCATATGTGTCGCGGGCAAAGATGCTTTCGAACAGGAAAAGCTCGGTCCGGTTCATCAGCGCGCGCTCGAGCCGTGCGTAAAGCGCGCCTTTGAGTGTGTTGCGCGGATAATGCAGTGATCCGCCATGCGGCGTGTAGATGCGGATCGTTTCGGCCCGATGTGGCAGCATGCGGATGAAGGCGCCAGCCTTCGCGCCATGACCGTGCAGAACGTCCGGATTGAGTCTGCGGGCGATCGCATGAAAATGGCCAAGCGCCAGGACATCGGTCGGCCAGGGCTCCCGATGAATCGCGACGCGATGAACACCGAGGGTCAGGCGCGGAGCGATTTGTGCGAGTGCCGCATCAGCCCGTTCGCCGCCGGTCAGGCTGTCTGCAAGGATTCCCACATGATGGCCAAGATCGGCCTGGCCGTTCGCGAGGTCGATAATATGTCGGAAGATGCCGCCGACCGGGGCACGRACGGCATGCAGAATTCTAAGCGGCTTGTGTGGCGACGGGGCCAGGCCAAGCTCGCTTCGTTGCGCGGCGGGGTCGTGATCTCGCCAGCCGTCAGCGGGCGAGCGGACCTGACGGCTGGTTGGTAGAGGAAGCACGGGGGCCTCTTGTCACTAGGTTCCTTGCGGCTTCAGTCTGGATAGATCGTTGATGGTTAATAAACGCCTCACAGCTCAGCGCTCSGGATCGGGCCGCAAGGATTATGGTGATGATCGTGTATAAGCGGGAGATCTGCATCCAKGGGAGATGCCAATGAATGTTCGCGCGCGCCGCTGACAGGTCGGTCGGATTAACCGRCCGGCAACCTTAATAGAGTGTAATTGTACCACGTATGTTGGTGGCGTAGCGTTTGTCTCGCGGGAGTGGATGATGCGGTTGGCGTTCTGGCGTGCCAGCAAGGAAGACAARACGACTCGGATCGAGACGGCTCCCGTCGCGCAGTCGACGAAGGCGCAATCGCCGGACGCGCCGGCGCAGGCCTCTGGCGACCTGGATGTGCGTACGATTGGCCGTGCTCTGGCTCGCAAGCGTGGTTTCATKCTCACCGCGACCTTGCTTGCACTTGCGTTGGCCGTCACTGCCGTGAACATGATCACGCCGCGCTACAAATCGGAGGCGCGTATCCTGATTGATGGYCGCGAGAACATTTTCCTRCGGTCCAACAGTGAGCGTAGCGAAGAACGGACCGCGCTGGACGCGGAGGCGGTGGCGAGCCAGGTGCAACTGGTGCTGTCGCGGGACCTGGCGCGCGACGTCATCRCCAAGAACAAGCTCGGCGAGTTGCCGGAATTCGACCCGGTGCTGCGCGGCGTATCGCCGTTGAAGTCGATCTTTGCCATGTTYGGGCTGGTGAAAGACCCGCTGTCGATGACCCCCGAAGAGCGGGTCATGGACGCCTATTATGAGCGCCTCACGGTCTACGCCGTCGACAAATCGCGCGTCCTCGTGGTCGAATTCCAGTCGCAGAACCCGGCGCTCGCGGCCCAGATCGCCAATGCCATTGCCGATGGATATCTGGTGGTGCAGCAGAATGCCCGTCAGGCTCAGGCGAAATCGGCCAGCCAATGGCTGGCAGGGGAGATCCAGAACCTCCGCAAGAAGGTCGAGGACGCGGAATCGCGGGTCGAAGAGTTTCGTGCCAAGTCCAGCCTGTTCATCGGCACCAACAACACCTCGCTGTCGAACCAGCAGATGGGCGAGATCAACACCCAGCTCAACAATGCCCGCGCGCTGAAATCAGATGCCGAGACCAAGGCGCGGTTGATCCGCGAGAGGCTGCAGAGCGGACAGCCGATCGAGGCTTCCGAGGTGCTCAATTCYGAGYTGATGCGCCGGTTGTCAGAGCAGCGGGTGAATCTTCGCGCSCAATTGGCCGAGCAATCGTCGACGCTGCTGGACAACCATCCGCGCATCAAGGAGCTGAAGGCGCAATTGGCCGATCTCGACCGCCAGATCCGCGACGAAGCCGCCAAGATCTCGCGCTCGCTCGACAGCGACGCGCGGATCGCCGAGGGGCGGGTGCAGATGCTGAGCCAGAGCCTCGATCAAGCCAAGAAGCAGGCCACGTCCACCAACGGTCAGGACGTTCAGCTGCGGGCGCTGGAGCGCGAGGCCAAGTCGCAGCGCGATTTGTTGGAATCCTATCTCGCCAAATACCGCGACGCCAACAGCCGCGAGACCCTGGACACGCCGCCGGCGGAAGGGCGCATCATCTCGCGGGCGGTGGTCTCGAACACGCCGGCCTATCCGAAAAAGCTGCCGATCGTGCTGATCGCGACGCTCGCCACGCTGATGCTGACCTCGGGCGTGGTCGTCACCGGCGAGCTGCTGCGCCTCACCGCGCCACGCGCCGTCAGCGCCGGGTTGCTGGCTCCCATGATGGTCGCGGCCACGCCCGCCCCCAGGGTAGAGCCGGTGATGTCCGCGCCTGCTGTGCCCGCGGCCCCGGCCGCACCGGTTCAAGTTGCGCCTGTGCCTCCCGTTGCCGCGCCTCCCGTTCCCGTCGCGCCAGCTCCCGTCGCCGCAGCGCCGGAGTCTGAGCTTGCCGAGCCTGCGYCGTCGACCGAGCTCGACCAGCTCGCGGCCGAGCTGCTTGCCTTGGGCGAGGGCGCCCGCAAGATCACCGTGCTCGGGACGGCCGGTGGCCACACCGTCACCGCCACGGCGCTGTCGATCGCCCGCAACATGGCGCGGCAGGCCCGAATCGTACTGGTCGACCTCGCCGGCAGCCCGCAGATGCTTGCAGGYGTCTCGGTCGATCCGGCGGCGCCTGGACTGATCGAGCTGATGCTGGGCGAGGCCTCGTTCTCCGCCATCATCACCAAGGATCAGGCCTCGCGGCTGCATCTCGTCAATGCCGGCCGGCCCGGCGGCGATCGCGGCCAGCTGCAATCGCCGCGACTTGCGCTCGCGATCGATGCGCTGCTGCGCGTCTACGATCATGTGCTGCTCGATGCCGGTACGGCCTCCGACCTGCCGGCCGAACTGCTGACAGCGGGGGCGCGCGCCGTGGTCGTGCCGGACCCCAACATGACCTCCGAGGCGCGCAGCCAGATGACCACGCAGCTGCGCGAGGTCGGCTTTGGCGCCGTGACCATGCTGAAGGCGCCGCTCGAAGAGACCGGGTCCACCCAAGCGGGCCCGCGCGGCGTCGCCGCCTAGACTAATCGTCGGCCCGTTCCTCGGCTCTGGCGGCGCTGCCGCCAGACTGCAGCGCGCCGCGGACGCGCTGCGCCAGACGAAACAGAGCAGGGCTGTGCTTGACGGCATGCTTGGCGCGGCCAAGCGCGGCCATCGTCCGCGCCGCCACGAGCCCGCGCGCAGTCAAGGACAGATAGCTGTCGAAGATCGGCTCGTCATCCTTGCAGAACATCCGCTTGTAGTCGTCGGAGCCAATGCCGAGATCGAGCGCGCGGAACCCGCTTTGCGCATAATGATCGATGATCGAGCGCATCAGGATCAGTCCCGGACTCCAGCGGGCATTCTCCGACAGCGTATAGGTGTTGAACATCATCGAGAAGCGCTCGCCATCGGCGACGCCGGCGAACAGCGCGATGATCTCGTCGTCGCAGCGCAGCGCATGAATCTCGATGGCGCGATGACCGCAGCTGAGCTTGGCCAGGCATGCGGCGCGCACGAAGGCTTCGATGCCGGGTTCGGCGAAGACGTTGGGCAGCTTCTGCTCGGCCATGCGGATCGGCTTGATCCGGAAGAACCAGTCCAGCAGCTCGGCGATCTCGGCATCGCTGCTGGCGATCATGTAGCGATAGCCGGGCAGCGCCTGCAGCTTCTTCTCCTTGCTCTTGAGCCGCTTGCGGAATGAGTTCGACAACAAAGCGGTCGATGCGGCGCCGGGGGGCATCAACAGCACCGGGCAGTCGTTCACGGATGGCTGGCGCGGCCATTGCGCCAGCGGGTTGGCGATCGTGCTCCAGCGCAGCGGCTGTTGCGTCAACGCCAGCACGTCCACGCCGCCATGATCACGCAGTCCGGCAAGCAGGAATTCGAGATCGCCAACGCTGGCRCGCGCCGCRAACGCGCGGTGCATCAGCGGCATGTTGAAGGTGGTGTGCTTGCCGCCCATGAAGCTCGCGACCCGCGCCCCGAACGCGTGCGTCAGCGCCAGCGGCAGCAGCAGCAACGGCTGCTGCTTGGCATCGCGAGCGATGACGATGAAGGGCGTCGCCTGCTCGCGGGCGCCGACCTCGTGCTGCCACGCGGCGAGCAGGTCGAAGCGCTGGTAGGGCGTCGAGATGTGGTCGGGTGCCTCGAGAATGCGCCAGGCCGGTTCGGCCGCGGCGAGATCAGAGACGATCTCGACCTGTGCAAGTCCAGACAGCGGCGACTGCGCCGTCCGGTTTTCGATCACGGCGGCCATGGTCATCGCGCAACCTGCGTTGTTGTGGAATTTTGTTGCTCTGGATCGCCTGAGCTTTGCAAAGAAACATCAATAAAAAGTAAGGGCAATGACACCGCCCCAAATCGGGGTGACGCGGCAAAAGACCTGTTCAAATCAGTATCCACCACGCGATCTTAAGAATGGATGTCTTTAAGGGCATGGACATCAAGAGGATGCCCATCACGAGCATCGCCATCGTTCCGACGTGTGCTGCGTGCGATGTCGCGCTCGCGTCACGGTCGCTCCGCATCAGGTGGGCGCGGTCGGTTTGGTTTCAAGTGGATCTCTCGGGAAGGGGCGCGCGATTTGTCGTYGGACAACAGATGGCTGCGGACGGCGCGGTTGGAACTGGCCTATTTCAGCGGCGGCACATGGCTGGYCTCGCGCACCACGGCGGGCGCCGGTGCCGTGCTGCGTTTCGAGCGGGTGCGTCCGCGMCGCAAAGGTGCGTTCCAGCCGCTCAAGCACGCGGAGATCACGCCGGTCTTCCTCGACAAGATGATCCGGGCGCTGAAGCGCTGGGGCTACGACATCGTCKCGCTCGACGAGGCCTGTGAGCGCGCGGTGCGGTTGGCCGAAGACCGCCGGTTCGCCTGCCTGACCTTCGATGGCGCATGGAAGGACCTGATCACCCATGCCTATCCGGTGCTGGCCCGCCATGGCGTGCCGTTCACGGTCTACGTTGCGTCCGCCTTCCCAGATGGTCTCGGCGAGGCCTGGTGGCTGGCGCTGGAAGCCGTCATCGCGCGCGAGAGCCGGATCAGCCTCGTGATCGATCATCGCGAGCAGCGCTTTTCCGTGGCCAGGCCGGCGGAAAAATACGAGCTGTTCGCCTATCTCTGGGSCTGGCTGCGCAAGCTGCCGCCGGCGGAGCGGTCGATCGCGATCCGCGACCTCTGCTCGCGCCATTCGGTCGATTTGGTCGCGCTCTCGCGCGAGGCCGCGATGGATTGGGCGGATATCGCGCAGCTTGCGGCCGATCCGAATGTCACGATCGGCAGCGCCACGGTGCATTATCCCGYGCTCGCCCATCTCAAGGATGCCGAGGCCCAGCGCGAGATCGCGATGGGCAAGGCGGTGCTGGAGACSGCGCTGCGGCGCCCGGTCCGGCATATGGCCTATCCGTTCGGCGACCGCGATGCCGTCCGCCGCAGCGATGCCGTGCTGGCCGCGCAGGCGGGYTTTGTCAGCGCCGCGACCGCGATCGGCGGGGTGATCCAGCCGGAGGGCCGCACCCGACTGCACCTGCTGCCGCGCATCGCCTGGGACGGCCGCTCGCGCTCGCTGCGCGCGCTCAAGGTGCTGATGGCCGGCGTGACCYTGCCGAAGGCGAAAGCGGCGCCGCAGCCGTCGCTGGACATYGGCTGATCAGCTCTCCTGCCGCTCCGGATCGGGGCGCAGCATCCAGCTCACGATCGGCATTGCCGGCAGCACCCAGCCCATGCCGACGACGACGTAATARACCGCCTGCATCCAGCCGGAATTGGCGATCAGCGGGAATTGCGCGAGCACCATGCCCATCAGCGACCAGGCGAAGGCGAGCAGCAGCAGCGCGACGGCGCCGATCAGTTTGCGGGTGCGGATCGTCATGACGGGAATGTCAACTTTGGCTCRRGACGGCGCGGCTTGCGCGCGGTTTCTCTGAGATTATAAGGGCCTGTCAGCCCCGGTTCAATCGAGCGTTCAACGTCCATGACCACGGTTCCCCGCACGACAGATCTCGCCGCGATCCGCATCTGGCTCACGGTGGTGGCCGGCCTGATCGCGCTGATGGTGCTGGTCGGCGGGGCGACGCGGCTGACCGAATCCGGCCTGTCGATCGTCGAATGGAAGCCGGTCACCGGCACTTTGCCGCCGTTGTCGGAGCRKGCCTGGACCGACGCCTTCGAGGCCTACAAGACCATTCCGCAGTACCGGCAGATGAATGCCGGCATGACGCTGCACGAGTTCAAGACCATCTTCTGGTGGGAGTGGGGCCACCGGCTGCTCGGCCGCGTCATCGGCATGGTCTATCTGCTGCCGTTCCTGTGGTTTCTGTGGCGCGGCGCCGTGTCCGGGCCGCTCGGCCGCAGGCTGTGGCTGATCTTCGGGCTTGGCGCGCTGCAGGGYGCGGTGGGCTGGTGGATGGTGGCCTCGGGCCTGACCGAGCGCACCGAGGTGGCGCCGGTCCGGCTCGCGACGCATCTGTCGCTGGCGTTGTTGATCTTTGCCGCGATTGTCTGGACCCTGCGGCGGCTCGCGCCGCGTGCGGAGGCCGAGGTACCGGCACGGCTGCGGCTCACGGCCTGGGGGCTGGTCGGCGTCACTTTCGTGCAGCTTTATCTYGGCGCCCTGGTCGCCGGCCTGCGCGCCGGCCTCGTCTACAACACCTGGCCTGACATCGACGGCGGCCTGATCCCGAAGGCGGCCAATCTGTGGATCCAGTYGCCGTGGTGGATCAATTTGTTCGAGAACGATCTGACGGTGCAGTTCATGCATCGCATGACCGCCTACACGCTGTTCCTGCTGGSGGCGTGGCACGCTTTCGACGTGATGCGCGCCGGTGCCGGCCGCACCGTGGTGCGCGGCGCGCACCGGCTGCTGGCCGCGATCCTGGTGCAGGCTGGGCTCGGCATCGCGACCCTGCTGATGGTGGTGCCGATCTCGCTGGCGCTGCTGCATCAGGGCACGGCGATCATCGTGCTGACNCTGGTGCAGGCTGGGCTCGGCATCGCGACCCTGCTGATGGTGGTGCCGATCTCGCTGGCGCTGCTGCATCAGGGCACGGCGATCATCGTGCTGACGTTTGCGGTGCTGCAGGCCGAACGGCTGTCGCCGCGGCGCGTCGCTACGGTGGCGGTGCCGCAGGCGGCCGTGGCCGCTGGGCAGGCAGGGTAGGGTCTCTCCTCCGTCATTGCGAGGAGCCGAAGGCGACGAAGCAATCCAGAGTCCCGCCCACGACTCTGGATTGCTTCGCTGCTGTTCAGCCCGGGGACATAGCTTACACCTGTTCGGGGACATAGTTGACACTTTTGGGGTCGCGCAAATCGATCGCTGCGATCTGATGCGCGGCAAAGAAAATTCCGAATTTTCCGTCCTGGCTGAGCGGGCGAATAGCGAGCCGCTCGCTGCGAAAGGCTTGCGGGACTTTCCAGAGCCGTCCCTCGAAACTGACATAGGCCTTGGTGCTCGACACCGAACGGACGATCTCACCCTCGTCGTATTCCACCGTCGGAAGGCGATCCGGCATCGTTCGATGGCTGGGCCGGTAGCGGCTCGCCGGCACATCGAAGTCGAGAGCCTCGTGGGGCCGGTCGAGATTGTAGACGGCCCGCCATTCGTCGAGCGCCCGCTGGACGTCGTCAAGGTCCCTGTAGCGCTTGAAGGCAAAGACTTCGGCCTTCAGGCTGCGGTGGAAGCGTTCGTTCTTGCCGCGGCCCTGAGGATGATACGGCCGGCTGTGGATCGTTCGAATGCCGAGCTTCAGAAGCCAGACCGTCAGCGCGGTCCAGGGGTCTTCGAGAGTAAAGCCCCAGGGACCACCATTATCGACGAACATCGCATCCGGCAGTCCATAGCGGCGGAACGTCGTCTCCAGATGTCCTTTGACCGTAGAGCCGCGCTCGTTGTCACACGCCGCCAGGCACACGGAGAAGCGCGAGTGGTCGTCCAGCGCAGTCAGCGGGTGACAGGACACGCCGTTCTCCAGCGCACTGTGCCCCTTGAAGTCCATCTGCCACAGCTGATTGGGCGCATCCTTCTCGAAACGCCTGTACGGCTGCCCCGGCGTGCCTGCAGGCTCGCTCACGCGATCGTAGCGGCGCAGGATGGTGTGCACGGTGGATATCGCCGGGACAGTTTGCCCGTCGCGCGCGAGACGACGTGCGAGCTTGCGCGCGCCCCAGGCCGGGTGAGCGTCGCGCAACGCGACGATCTGCTGCTCAGTCGCAGCCGCCGTGCGCTCCGGACTCCGATGCGGCCGCCGCGACCGGTCCGCCAGCGTCGTATCGCCGGCGTCATACCGCTGGATCCACTTGTAGCCGGTCTCGGCGCTGATGCCGAACTGACGGCACAGCTTCCGCCGGTTCACGCCCTCCTGCTTGGCAAGCATCACAAACTCTCGTCGCTGGTCCATGACAGACACCTCTCGCCACGGCATCGCTCGCCCCTTTGCTTGACGAATCGAGCCGATTTTGAGGTGTCAACCATGTCTCCGAACACCTGTCAGCCATGTCCCCGGGCTGAACACTTCGCTCGCAATGACGTGGAGACATCAGTTCTCATCCTCGCGCGCCGTCGCGCCGAGCCATGCCGGTCGTTTCGCCCTCGACAACGCGAGGGCGCAGGGAAGGCCGGATGCCTGGCCGGCACCCATGGCCCGCGTGCAACAAAAAAAGCACGCGGCGGTCACCACAGGTACGGCCTGGAAACACCCGGCCTTCCCCGCGCGGTGGTTTTAACGCTTATACGCGATCTCCCCGGGGATCGGCTGTCTTGCCCCCGTCACCTCGCGCGATGCCTTGGGCACCGTCACGAGACTTGGCGCCAGCATCGGGGCGCCAGGACCACGCGATTTCGCCGTCCATGACAGGCCGCTCGTCCGCGCAGAGACTTTCGCCCACGCACAGCCTGCCACGTCCACCGCATTCCCAATCCCACGCAACTGGACGATCCGGAAGCGCCCCTCGGCTGGACAGGAACAAAGGCAGAATATGCTGATTTGCCGAATTTTGCAAGACGAGTGCTTCGGTGGCTGTCGCCCGACCTGTCCATTTCTTTACCGTCTGTCGGATGACGCGATGCAGGGCGCGATGAGCGGTTTTGCCCGTTGCGAGTCTGGGCGAGCGCGCATGTCTTCACACGGCTTGCCCAGGTTCGTTGGCTCTCTCCCGAGCTTAGGTCGCTTTGACGATATGGGAGATCAAGCCGGCCAATCGAGCACGAGTAATCCAGGGACACGCTCGAACTCACGCCGGTTCAACGTCACCAGTGCCGCGTCACGCCGGCGAGCCTGTGCCGCGATCAGATAGTCGAACGCGCCAATCGGCGTCCCTTTTCTCTCGAGATCCGCCCGAATCTCGGCAGCATGCTCGGCATCGCTCCCATCGAAGGGCAGCAGCTCGATGCCGAGACTCAGAAAGCGGTCGAGCAGGCGTTCATTTTCCGAGCGGCGGGTGCTCCTCGCGATGCCATAGCGCAGTTCGAAAAGTGCGACGACGGAAAGCCCGATCGGAGTGCCCGAGCGGATCTGTTCGCCGAGCCGATGCCGCAGAGCCGTGCTGCGCCCGCTCACCACGGCAATGACGATGTTGGTGTCGAGACAGATCATTCGTCGAACAGAGCGCGGGGATCCGGCTGCAGCGGCGGGTCGTCCGGAAGCCCTTCGGGCAGAAAGTCCCGTGCGCCGAGGGCGTCGAGCTCATCCCAGAACTTGTCGAGATCGAGCGGCGGCTTGGATATCGGCTCCAGGATCACCTTGTCGCCGACCTTGCTGACGCGGACCTCGGTGCCTTCGAAACGGAACTCTTTTGGCAGGCGTACGGCTTGGCTGCGGCCGTGCATGAACAGCTTGGCGGTCGCGGTCATCGCGCGCTCCTGCTGATGGTAGATACCGATGATATCTATCTAGTGCCGGCTCGTCGGTCAACCTAGTCCTTGAGCGCTCTGGCGGGCAGCAACGCGCCGCGCGAGGGTGCTTGAGCCGTCTGCGAAGACGAGCTCATGAGGGCTTCTCAGCAATACCCCGTCACGCCGCAGGCATAGGGCAGGCGGAACATGTAGTTCGTGTAGCCTTCGCCGCCGTAATAGGGGCCCTGATAGTCGTAGGAGAAGGCGCGGCCGTAATAGCCGGGCAGTTCCTGGCGGCCGAGCAGGAGCGGGGTCGAGGGCAGCATCGGCGAGATCAGCGAGTCCTCGTCTTTGACAATGACCGCCGGAGGTGGCGCCTTGACGGCGCGGCGGGCCTTGTAGTGCAGGACCTTGTCATGGACACCCGGCAGGTCGGCGGCGAGCACAACACCATTCGCCGCGATGGCTGCCAGCAGTATCATGATCACCAATAGTCGCATCCTGCTCTCCTGCCTTCTGGTAGAAAGGTCCGTCCAACGCATTCAACCGGCCAGAGGCCGCCGCGTTCGCCTCGGGACGCCCCCGAGCGATTCCATGCCCGGCAGGATGGGGCCGGTATGGTTAACGAAAACCTTCCAGGGCCTGGTGCGCTGCTGCAATCGCCCGTAGAAGGACGGGCTTTTTCAGCTTTCGTTAAGTTCTGCTGGTGCAAGCTTACTTCTGCCGGCGATTTTTGAAGGCCGGCCGAAGGCAGCCCGGCCGCTGCGTTCGGGAACGAAAATCTCTGCTGCATTTCATCAGAGTCTCAGACCCAAAGGTTTCGAGCATGTCTGTGATCATGTTTTCGGCGTCAGGGCGCCAGATTTTCCAATCACGGACCATCTCATTCAACGCCGACCGCGCGGGCCTCGATGAGGACGCCGCCTGCCTGCAGGCGCGGTCCGTGGGCCGGCTGATCACTGCGTCCGAAATGCCACTGGCGGACGCGATGCAGGCGCGCGTGCTGCACCTGATGACATGACCATCTGCAGTTGACGAGGGCGCGGTTCGAGAAGCCGGCAACGGCCCGACCGTGGGACGAAGGAGAGCGCGGAAGGCCATGGGCCCGCCCGCGCTCTCTTTGGTTTTGGAGGCGATCAGATCGCAGTCTTGTGCCCGTCTCTCTCCACCTCGTCATGGGCCGGGCTTGTCCCGGCCATCCACGCCGTCCGGCATGCTGAGAACGACGTGGATGCCCGGGCCCTTCGCCGTGCCGAAGCGGCTTCGGCCGCGCAGGCGGGACAAGCCCGGGCATGACGGATTCACTCACGGACAGGATCGTCCGCCGGGACAGWGCGCTTACGCGCTCAGCGCCTGTTCGAGGTCGGCGATCAGGTCTTCCTTGTCCTCGATGCCGACGGAGATGCGGACGATGTCGGGGCCGGCGCCGGCCTTGATCTTGGCGGCGTCGTCGAGCTGGCTGTGCGTGGTCGAGGCCGGGTGGATCACCAGGGAGCGGGTGTCGCCGACATTGGCGAGATGCGAGAACAGCTTCAGGTTCGACACCAGYTTGACGCCGGCGTCATAGCCGCCCTTGAGCGAGAAGGTGAACACGGCGCCGGCGCCCTTCGGCGAATATTTGCGGGCGAGCGCGTGATACTTGTCCTCGGGCAGGCCGGCATAGCTGACCGACGCCACAGCGGGATGCTTGCTGAGATATTCCGCGACGGCCTTGGCGTTGTCGCTGTGCTTCTGCACCCGCAGCGGCAGGGTCTCGATGCCGGTCAGGATCAGGAACGCGTTGAACGGCGACAGCGCGGGGCCGAGGTCGCGCAGGCCGAGCACGCGGCAGGCGATGGCGAAGGCGAAATTGCCGAAGGTCTCGTGGATGCGAATGCCGTGATATTCGGGACGCGGCTGCGTCAGCATCGGATATTTGTCGCCGCTGCCGGCCCAGTCGAACGTGCCGGCATCGACGATGATGCCGCCAATCGAGTTGCCGTGACCGCCCAGGAACTTGGTCAGCGAGTGTAGCACGATGTCGGCGCCGTGATCGATCGGGCGGATCAGATAGGGCGAGGCCAGCGTGTTGTCGACGATCAGCGGCACGCCCGCCTTGCGCGCGACCTGCGCGACGGCTTCGATGTCGGTGATGGTGCCGCCGGGATTGGCGATCGACTCGATGAAGATCGCCTTGGTGCGCGGGCTCACCGCGGCCTCGAAGCTCGAAATGTCATCGGTGTCGGCCCACACCACGTTCCAGCCGAAGCTCTTGAACGAATGCGTGAACTGGTTGATCGAGCCGCCATAGAGTTTTCGCGCGGCGATGAACTCGTCGCCGGGCGACAGCAGCTGCTGCAGCGCCACGACCTGCGCAGCATGGCCCGAGGCCACTGCGAGCGCGGCGGTCCCGCCCTCGAGGGCAGCGACGCGCTCTTCCAGCACGGCGTTGGTCGGGTTGCCGATGCGGGTGTAGATGTTGCCGAACGCCTGCAGGCCGAACAGCGAGGCGGCGTGGTCGGCATCGTTGAAGACAAAGGACGTGGTCTGGTAGATCGGCGTCGCCCGCGCGCCGGTGGTCGGGTCGGGCTGGGCGCCGGCGTGAATGGCGAGGGTGGCAAATCCGGGGGCACGTTCGGTCATGGTGTTTCCTCGTGGGCTTGATCCCACGCGCAGCGGCGCCGGCTGATGCGGGGATCGATGATGGGAGACGGTGTCGATAGCGCGCCGTTGTGCGCCTCCGCGTCATCCCGGCGGAGGACATTTGCCACCGCCCAGGGTGGCGTCAAGGCGGCTGGCGACAATCGCTCGGATTTGAAATGCGTTGCTGTGTCGCGCATCCCCCGCGACACAATCCTTTCGCAGATGCGTCAGGTGGGATCGCTTCTGTCCTTTGCGGCGCGGTCGGCCGCCGATGTCGCGCCGCCGCCGACGCTGGTGCGGTTCAGCGACAGCCGCATGCCCTGCGTCGGGATCGGCGCGCGCTTGGCGCTGATGGTGCGGGAGTTGACGCCCATCCAGGAGATCTCCGACGACAGCCGGCCATATTCGATCTTGGGGCAGCGGTTCATCACCACTTTCAGCCCGGCGGCTTCGGCCTTCTCGGCCGCCGCGTCGTCACGCGCGCCGAGCTGCATCCAGATCACCTTCGGCAAAGGCTGCAGCTTCAGCGCCTCGTCGACCACGGGCATGATGTGCTGAGAGCTTCTGAAAATGTCGACCATGTCGAGCGGCCGGCCGATGTCGGCGAGCGAGGCGACGAACGGCCGGCCCATCAGGCTCTTGCCGACATGACCGGGGTTGACCGGGATCATGTCATAACCGCGCTGCACCAGATATTTGAAGGCGAAGAAGCTGGGCCGGATCTCGGACGGCGAGGCGCCGACCATCGCGATCACCTTCACGCCGTTGAGAATGCCGCGGATGTAGTCGTCGGGATAGGTGTCGTGATTCATGGGCGGTACGATCTGTTAGTTGCCGTCATTCCGGGGCGCCGAAGCGCGAACCGGGAATCTCAGGCTGAGTTCAACAATCTCGAGATTCCGAGTTCGATGCTTCGCATCGCCCCGAAATGACGAAGTGACTGAGACCGTCATTGCGAGGAGCGAAGCGACGAAGCAATCCAGGGGTTCGGGTGGGACTCTGGACTGCTTCGCTGCGCTCGCAAGACGAAGGAAAGAGAGCGGGGTAAACTATTCATCCCGCCACGTGGGCGTCCGCTTCTCGATGAAGGCGCCGATGCCTTCCTCCGCGTCGCGGGCGAGCATGTTCTCGGTCATCACCTTTGCCGCATATTGATAGGCGTCGGCAAGGCTCATCTCGGCCTGGCGGTAGAACGCCTCCTTGCCGAGCTTGACCGTATAGGCTGATTTGCGCGCKACTTGTTGTGCCAGCGCAATCGCGGCGTCGCGTTCGGTGCCTGCCGTGACCACGCGGTTGACGAGGCCGATCTCGCGGGCGCGCTCCGCCGGAACCGGCTCGCCGGTCAGCAGCATCTCCATCGCCTGCTTGCGACTGACATTGCGCGACAGCGCCACCATCGGGGTCGAGCAAAACAGGCCGATATCGACGCCGGGCGTGGCGAAGGAGGCGTGCTCGGAGGCGACGGCGAGATCGCAGCTCGCGACCAGCTGGCAGCCGGCCGCGGTGGCGATGCCCTGGACCGAGGCGACGACCGGTTTGGGCAGATGCACGATCGCCTGCATCATCGCGCTGCAGGCGCTCATGAGCCTCGCGAAGAAGGCGCGGCCGAGATCGGCGTCGCTGCGGCGCGCGGTGAGTTCCTTCAGATCATGGCCGGCACAGAAGGCAGGCCCATGGGCCGCAATCACCACCGCGCGCACGGCCTTGTCGGATGCGATCCCGGCCAGCGCCTGATGCAGCTCCGCGATCAGCGCTTCCGACAGGCTGTTGCGCTGCGCCGGCCGGTTGAGCGTCAGCACGGCGACAGGGCCGGCCATCTCGCGCAACAGGATCGGCGCGTCGGCAGGGGTGGCGAGGGCAGGGGCGGACATTGCGATTTCCGTTTGGCGATTTCCGTTTGGGCGCTTGGCGGCGGCTAATGTAACAGAAGGCAACGCGACAGAGCAGGGGGAGACATGACGGCAAAGATGACGATCGCGGAACTCGAAGCGTTCCTGCATGCGGAATTTCCCCAGGCCTTTCGCACCGGCGGCGACATCGCCATCGAGAGCGCCGACGGCAGGAGCTGCCGTCTGCGCCAGCGTTTCAACGAGCGCATGCTGCGCCCGGGCGGCACGGTGTCCGGGCCGACCCTGATGGCGCTGGCGGATTTCGCCATGTACGTGGTGCTGCTGTCGGCGATCGGCCCGGTCGGGCTCGCGGTGACGACGAATCTCAACATCAACTTCCTGCGCAAGGGCGCGGCCGGCGCCGACGTGCTCGCCGAGGCGCGGCTGCTCAAGCTCGGCAAGCGGCTTGCGGTCGGCGAAGTCGCGCTATTGTCAGGAGAATCGCCCGATCCGATCGCCCATGTCACGGCGACCTATTCCATTCCGAACGCATAGGGTTTTCGAGGGTATTATTACACCATATTTGCAAGCTGTTGTTTTTACTGGTGTAATTTTGCGCCGATGGCGTTGACGAATGCAGGCCGCTTCTCTAGAAGCTGCGACCAGTTCGGCGCGTCATCCGCGCCGCATTCTCCCTGTCACGGATATCTCTCATGAAAACCTTTTCGGCAAAGCCGGCCGAGGTCCAGAAGAAGTGGGTCGTGATCGACGCCAAGGGTCTGGTCGTCGGCCGTCTCGCCACGCTGGTCGCCATGCGSCTGCGCGGCAAGCACCTCCCGATCTACACCCCGCATGTCGATTGCGGCGACAACGTCATCATCGTCAACGCCAAGCATGCCGTGTTCACCGGCCGCAAGCGCGAGCAGAAGACGTACTACAAGCACACCGGCTTCGTCGGTCACGTCAAGGAGCGCACCGCGCGCCAGATCCTCGAGGGCCGCTTCCCGGAGCGCGTGCTCGAGAAGGCCGTCGAGCGCATGATCCCGCGTGGCCCGCTCGGCCGCGTGCAGATGGGCAATCTGCGTGTCTATGGCGGACCTGATCATCCGCACGAGGCGCAGAACCCCGAGAAGATCGACATCGCGAAGTTGAACCGCAAGAACACGAGGGCCGCATAAGATGGCCGAAAGCATCCAGTCTCTCGATCAGCTGTCGCAGCTCAAGGGCGCGGTCACCGCTCCGGACGCTCCGAAGTATGAGAAGAAGGTCGACAAGTTTGGCCGCGCCTATGCCACCGGCAAGCGCAAGGACGCGGTCGCCCGCGTCTGGATCAAGCCGGGCTCCGGCAAGGTCACCGTCAACACCCGCGACATCGAGGTCTACTTCGCCCGTCCGGTGCTTCGCATGATGATCGAGCAGCCGATGGTCGTCGCTGCCCGCAAGGGCCAGTACGACGTGATCTGCACGGTCGCCGGTGGCGGTCTGTCCGGCCAGGCCGGCGCGGTCCGTCACGGCCTGTCCAAGGCGCTGACSAATTTCGAGCCGGAGCTGCGCGGCGTCCTCAAGAAGGGCGGCTTCCTGACCCGCGACTCGCGCGTCGTCGAGCGTAAGAAGTACGGCAAGGCCAAGGCCCGCCGCTCCTTCCAGTTCTCGAAGCGCTGATCTCCAGGACCCGGCTGCGGCCGGATCCTCTGGTCTCCAATACGAACGGGCGCCCTCGCGGGCGCCCGTTTTGTTTGTCGGTGTGTTGTCGATCAGGCGCTGGCGCGGCGCGCCGTCAGCCACTGGTTCGGCGCCAGCGGCTTCGACACCACGCGGACCTCGCCGATGCTGCCGAGGAAGCCGTCCGACGGCGCGCGGTCCCACCAGCCGCAGCCGAGGGCCCAGGGCTGCGACGCCGCAACGCTGGCGATGCCGTTGCCGCCGATCACGCTGCGCACCACCGGCGCGCCCTCGATATACAGCACCGTCGAATTGTCCTTGGGGTCGTTGACGATGGCGAGGTGATACCAGGTGTTGAGCATGATCTCGCCGGACCAGTCGGTCTGCGGCTGCTTGGTCGAGCTCGACGGCACGATCTCCCACTGCACCTCGCGCAGGTTGGAGATCGCGAACAGGATCGGCGGCGATTCCGGATCACCGCCGGCATAGCCCGGCAGCCAGCCGCGATTGCCGAAGCGGGTGAGGATGTTGCACCAGGCGTGGTCGGCCGCCTTCCAGTTCGGATCGATCTTGATGAAGGTCTCGATCGTATAGCCGTTGGCGAAGGTCGCGGCATTGATCGGGGCGTTCGCCGCGGTCGTGAACCAGCTGAAGCGGCCGGGGCCCTGGTGGGTGGTGTTGAGGAACTGCACGCTGCCCGGCGCCGACGACAGCCGGTGCTTGTCGGCGGTGAACGCCACGTCGGCGACCTGGGCGGCGCCAGCGAGCGCGGCGCGCTGCATTGGATTGGCGGCGGTGAGATCCGCAAGCGCTGTGCCTGCGGCCACAGCCTTGCCGATGGCCGACGACGTGATCCGCCAATGCGCGACGGTCTCGGCGATCAGCGGATAGTCCTGCTCGCTGGTCGGCGGCACCACCACCGGCTCGGGCTGTTCGGTGTAGTTGGCATAGAGATCCTGCTTGACCCGCGGCAGGATCGGCGTGCCGGCGAAGGCCGGCAGATGGCAGAAATGGGTGAAGCGCGAGAAGCGGCGCTGGAAGTCGATGTCGATCGAGAATTCGTGGTTCGGCTCGGTCAGCCAGGCGCGGTCGAACTGCTTGAGGCTGTCCTTCGGCTTCTCGACCACCCAAGGCGAGAACGAGGCGACGTCGATCTTGTTGCGGGTGAAGTCGAACTCGTACAGCCGCATCAGGCCGTTGCCGCCCTGATAGGCCATCTGGTAGTCGACGACCATCTCGTGCACCGGATTATGGAAGTCGTTGATCTTCGTCAGCAGCGCGCCGCCATGATAGTGGCCGTTGAGCGTCATGAAGATCTGGTCATTGTGACGGATCAGCTTGTCCCAGAGATACTGGCCATAGGCGACTTCGAGCGGGCTCACACCATCATTGGCGATGTTCAGCAGCTGGTGGTTGGCGAGGATGACCGGCAGCATCGGATAGCGCGCGATCATGCTGTGCGCCCAGGCGATCGCATCGTCGGAGGCGCGCCATGACAGCGACAGCACCATGAAGCTGACGCCGCAGGCGTGGAACACATGTGCCTCGTGCCAGCCGCTCGGATGCCGCTCCAGGAAGGTGCGCTGCTTGGCGGCGCGGCTGGTTGGAAACCAAGTCAGATACGGCTCGGACGAACCGCGCTGTGCGTCGGTGCCCGAGCTCTGGCTGGCCGCGCTCTCGAACTCCAGCGCCGACAACACGTCATGATTGCCGGCGAGCACCGAATAGGGCCGGCCGGCATTCTCCAGCACCTTCATCGCCGCATCGGCGACCGCCCATTGCTGCGGATGCTTGGACTGATCGACGACGTCGCCGAGATGGATGGTGAACGGAATATGATATTTGGCGGCGTTGTCGACGATGAACTGCGTCTGCGCCGGGTAGGGCGTGCTGCCATATTGGCGCTGATAGGCCTGGCCTTCTTCCGAGGTCGCGTAGCGGGAATAGAATTGCGTGTCGGGCAGGACGGCGAGCGCGAAGCTGGTCGTGACATGATGATGGTGATGATGCATGCGCCAATGCCAGTGCGCATGCGCCTCGCGCGGCAGCATGCTGGCGCCGAGGCCGAGCGCCGAGGCGCCCATGGCGTTGCGCAACAGCGTGCGGCGGTCCACGCGGGTCGGCTCCGCGCCGGTCGACGGCTGCGACGAATGACCCCCTGTGGCCTGCTTGTCGTTTGATGTATCGTCTTCGAAAGACATGGTCGTCCCCAATTCAGCCGCGCACGGTGCCGCGGCCGGGACGTGTTAGGGAGACATGATCTCAAATTTGAGAAGGTTTCTTATCGTTTCGATGAGTTGTCGCGGCAATCACCCGAAATCAGCGAACCTCTCGGCGGTTTCAGCAACTAACGATCGATGCGCCTGCGCAGCCTGCAATTGAAGCGAGCGGCCCCTCCGGCCTCCGGTTTGCTTTTGAATTCTTTTTGCCGATTTTTTGCGCAGCAATTGCTGGCGAGTTGCGGCGCGCTTTTCCAGAAAACTTGGCATCCCACGCAAACGTCTTCCGAACAGACCGCACGCTAGGTTGATCGCGATAAGGCCGCGCTAACCCTGAGTTCCCGCGCTGCCGCAGCAACCGAGGTGACGCATGGCGCTCGACAGCATGACGCTCGACATCGTAGCGACTATGGTCGCGGCGCTGCTTGGCGCGATGTTGCTGCACTTCGGACGGCAGGAGAACACGCCGGCACTGCGCTGGTGGGGCGCGGCCTATATTCTCGGCGCGGTCGCTATCGCGCTGTGGACCTTGGTCGGCGAGGTCTATGGCGTGGTGGTGTCGCTGTTTCTCAGCGCGATCGGGCTGGTCGCAACCGCGATGGTCTGGAACGCCGCGCGCGTCTTCCACGGCAAGCCGCCGAGCGTGATCGGCCTGGTGCTCGGCGCGCTGGTGTGGATCACGAGCGGCATGCTGCTCGACCCGGCCGCACAGTCGCTCCGCCTGACCATCGGCGCCGCCATCGTCGTGATCTACGCCATGCTGACGGCGGCCGAGCTCTGGCAGGAGCGGCGGCGCACGCTGCATCGGCGCTGGCCGGCGCTGATCGTGCCGGCGATGCATGGCTTCGTGCTGATGCTGCCGATCCTGCTCGGCAACATGCTGCGCGACGCCGATGGTGCCTTCGCGGCCGCCTGGGTGACGATCTTCTCGATCGAGCTGGTGCTGTATGCGGTCGGCACGGTGTTCGTGATCTTCATGCTGGTGTCGGAGCGCATCGTCAGTGCGCATAAGCGCGCCGCCACMACCGACCCGCTCACCGGCCTGCTCAATCGTCGCGGCTTTGCGGACGCCTGCGCGCAGCTGATTGCCCGCGAGGCGCGCGAGCAGCGGCCGGTCAGCGTGCTGATCTTCGACATCGATCATTTCAAATCCATCAATGACCGGTTCGGCCACGCCGAAGGCGACACGGTGCTGAAGCTGTTCGCGGATGTCGTGGTCAACAATCTGCGTCTCACCGATCTCTCTGGGCGGATCGGCGGCGAGGAGTTCGCAGCGCTGCTGCCCTGTTCGATCGAGGAGGCGATGGTCGCCGCCGAGCGCGTCCGCGAGGCGTTCGCGGCGTCCGGCGTGGTCTGCGAGGAGAAGCCGGTCGACACCACCGTGAGCATCGGCGTCGCCGGCGGCCCGGCGGGAACCGAGCTCGACGTGCTGCTCGCGGCCGCCGACACCGCGCTCTACAAGGCCAAGCGGTCGGGCCGCAACCGCGTCGAGGCGGCGTCCGAATTGCCGCTGTCGCTGGAGCGCTACCGGCGTCAGCGGGCCGCCGCCGCGGCCGGAGCGCCACCGGTGCAGCCGGGGCAGGCGGTGGTGTCGAGCTGACCGCCGCGCAGCTTTCTCTCGCCATCGGTCTGGGCTAGACACGGTCTCGACCGACAATGAGGGGAGGCCGCCAGACCATGATCACGGAAATCGCCCAGATCGACATCAAGCCGGGCAGCGAGAAGGATTTCGAGGCAGCGGTCGCCAAGGCGCGCGCCGCCTTCGGCCGCTCCAAGGGCTTCCATGGCTTCGAGCTGCACAAATCGATCGAGAAGCCGCAGCGCTACCGGCTGATGGTGAAGTGGGAGACGCTCGAGAACCACACGGTGGATTTTCGCGGCTCGGAGAACTTCACCGAGTGGCGCGGCCTTGTCGGGCCGTATTTCGCCGCGCCGCCGGATGTCGAGCACACCGAGACGGTGCTGACCTCGGCGGGCTGAGGCGCACCTGGACAGGCGCTGTGACGGAGCGCGGCATGACCCATGACGATCTGGTCGCGGCCTATTCCGCGCCGGGCCGCCACTATCACGATCTGCGCCATGTTCAGGACTGCCTGACATGGCTGGCGGGCGTCGCCGGCCTCAGCGCCGGCGATCGGGAGATCCTGACCGCGGCGATCTGGTGGCACGACGTCGTCTATGATCCCACGCGCGCCGACAATGAGGAGCAGAGCGCTGTTCTCGCCGAGCGCCATGTCGCGCCGGAGCTGCGCGACGAGGTCGGCCGCCTGATCCGGCTGACCCGGACGCATGATGTCGCGCCGGGCGACCGGCGCGGCGCATTGCTGGTCTCGATCGATCTCGCCATTCTCGCCGCCGACGACGTCACTTACGATGCCTATGCGCGCGCRATCCGGCGCGAATATGCCCATGTGCCGGACGAGGTCTATCGCGCCGGGCGCGCGGCTGTGCTGGAGCGGTTTGTGAGCCGGCCGGTGATCTATCCCGACCCCGGCTTCGCCGCGGCGCTCGATGAGAAGGCGCGGGCCAATCTCGCCCGCGAGCTGGACGAGCTGCGAACCTGACTGCAATGCAGTCGGCGCAGCAACGCATGAGCGAATGGCGCTTGTGTTTTGCGGTCGGCCGACATGCAATGAGATGCAATGCGCGTTGTCCSTGACGTGCCTYTCCTCATGATTCGGAACTCCGTAACATGCCGATCATCAACCGCGCCGCCGAGCTGGCGGAGGACGCCAAGGTCTGGCGGCGCGATTTCCACCAGCATCCCGAGCTGCTCTACGAGGTCCACCGGACGGCGGCGCGCGTCGCCGAACTGTTGACGTCGTTCGGCGTCGATGAGGTCGTGACGGGCATCGGCCGCACCGGCGTGGTCGGCGTCATCAGAGGTCGCGAGCCGTCACCGCGCGTSATCGGTCTGCGCGCCGACATGGACGCGCTGCCGCTGCAGGAAGTCAGCGACATTCCGCACAAATCGACCATCCCCGGCCGGATGCATGCCTGCGGTCATGACGGCCACACCGCAATGCTGCTGGGCGCRGCGCGCTATCTTGCCGAGACGCGCAATTTCGCGGGCACCGCGGTCGTGATCTTCCAGCCGGCGGAGGAGGGCGGCGCCGGCGGCCGCGCCATGGTCGATGACGGCCTGATGGAGCGCTTCGGMATCGAGGAGGTCTACGGCCTGCACAACGCGCCGGGCCTGCCGCTCGGCGCCGTTTCGACGCGGGTCGGCGCCGTCATGGCGGCGGCCGAYACKTTCGAGGTGCGGCTGAAGGGGCTCGGCGGTCATGCCGCGCGCCCGAACAAATGCGTCGATCCGATCATCGCGGGCGCGCAGATCGTGACCGCGCTGCAGACCATCGTGGCGCGCAACGTCGATCCGGTCGAGAGCGCGGTGCTGTCGATCACGCGCTTCCATGCGGGCACGTCGGCCGACAACATCATTCCGCAGACCGCGATCATCGGCGGCACCGTGCGCACGCTCGACGAGGAGGTCCGGCGTTTGATGGACAAGCGGTTCAAGGATCTCGTGRCGGCGATGGCGAGCGGCATGGGCGTCGAGGTCGAGATCGACTACGAATGGGGCTATCCGGTCGTCGTCAACCACGCGGAGCAGACCGCATTCGCGGCGARGGTGGCRCGCGACGTGGTCGGGCCGGATCAGGTCAAGACCGACATGCCGCCCCGGCTCGGCGGCGAGGATTTCGCCTATATGCTGCAGGCGCGGCCCGGCGCGTTCGTGTTCATGGGCATCGGCGACGGGGCCGGCGTGCATCACCCCGAATACGACTTCAACGACGACGTGATCCCGCACGGGATCAGCTATTGGGCCAAGCTCGTCGAGACCGCGATGCCGGTCGGTTGACGCGCCGACGGCGCGGAGGGCTTCAGATCGCAGCCGCTGCGTCTTCGGTGCTGCGGTCGCTCTTGAAATAGTCGATCATCACCTTGGCGATCGCCATCAGCGGCAGCGCCAGGGTCAGTCCCCAGACGCCGAACACGATGCCGAGCAGGATCTGGAAGGCGAACAGCGTCGCTGGGGGGATGTCGAGCGCCTGACGCTGGATCAAGGGCGTCAGCACGTAGCTCTCCATCGCGTGCACGCCGAGGAACAGCACAAAAGCGGAGACCGCCGCAACCCAGCCCGAGGCGAGGCTCGCCAGCACCACGATGACCCCGGCGATGATGGCGCCGACGGTCGGAATAAAGGCGAGCAGGCCGGCCTGGATGCCGAGGATGAACGAACTCTGCACGCCGATGACGGCAAGCCCGATCCAGGTGACCAAGAACACCGCGAACATCGTGGTGATCTGGGCGATCAGCCATCGCTCCAGCGTGTAGCTGATGCGGTCGATGATCACGGTGGCCTGGTCGCGGTACTTCGCCGGCGCCAGGAACAGGAGCCCGCTGCGATAGACCGCGGGCTGCGCCGCGAAAGCCAGGCCGAGGAACAGGACAATGAAGAAGTTGCCGACGGCGCTGACGGTGCCCAGCAGCAGCTTGAAGGTCTGGCTGACGATGGCCCCGCCCGAGGAAGCCAGCGCACTCGGCGAGGGCAGGCCGCCCGGCAGGCTGTGAGACGGTGCCTGGGTCGGTGTGGTCGAGCCGCCATCGGGGGCGGAGGTGGCCTGGGTTGCCGCGCTGAAATCGAAGAAGCTGGTGTCGATACCGTTGCGGTCGAGGAAGCCCTTGATGTTGCCGAGCTGCGACTTGATGGTGTCGCTGAGCACCTTGGCCTGGTCGGCGATGGTGGTACCGCCGAGGAACACGATGCCGACGAGCAGCGCTGCAAGCGTGAGACACACCAGGGCGAGACGCAGCGGATGCGGCCACGGCAGCACGCGGCCGAGCAGGCTGGTCATCGCATTGAGCGCGACGCCGAGCAGCATGCCCGAGAACAGCAGAAACAACGCGGCAGCGTAATACCAGCTGAAGGCGAGTGTCGCCGCGAACAGGATCACCCCGATGCCGCCGACGGTGATGGCCCAGGCCAGGTCGCTGCGGGCCTCGAGGCGCGGGTCGGCGGGGGCGGTCATGAGGGGTCCTTTATGCTGATCGGCCTCCACACATTGGCGAAAACCGCCGCCGGATCAAGCATAGGGTTGGCGGATCTTTGCAGGCGAGCCAGCTGCGGGGTTGTCCGGAATTGGCATTGGGGACCCGCGCGGTCATAGGTTGATCCGGCCCGGCGACGCGGGCATGATTTTTCAGAGGCATGACTTATGCTTCGCGCGGGAGAGAAACGGAAACGAGGGCTATGAAACGTCCGGTCGTCGGCGTGATCGGCAACAGCCACCGCGTCGAGAACAGGTTCACCGTGCAGATGGTGGGCGAACGCAATCTGAGCGCCGTGGCTGAGGTCGCGGGCGCGCTGCCGCTGATGTTCGCCGGTGTTCCCGAGATTACCGACATCGCGGCGCTGCTCGACATCGTCGATGGCGTGGTGCTGACCGGCGCCCGCGCCAACGTGCATCCGACGCGGTTCAACACCGAGCCCAGCCTCAAGCACGAGCCCTACGATATTCACCGCGACGAGGTTGCCCTGCAGTTGTCGGAGGCCTGCGTCGCCAGAGGCATTCCGCTGTTCGGCATCTGCCGCGGCCTGCAGGAAATGAACGTCGCCTTCGGCGGCACGCTGCATCCGGAGATCCGCGAGATCCCCGGCCGCATGAACCATCGCATGCCCCGGCTGGAGAATGGCGAGATCCATCCCGATCCGACGGTCGTGTTCGCCGACCGGCACGAGGTCAGGCTGACGCCGGGCGGCGCCTTCGCAACCATTCTCGGCTGCGACAGCATCAAGGTGAATTCGCTGCATGGCCAGGGCATTCTCGAGCCCGGCGATCGCGTCGTCATCGAGGGCATCGCGGAGGACGGCACCATCGAGGCCATCCGCATCGCCGACGCGCCGAACTTTGCGCTGGGCGTGCAGTGGCACGCCGAATACGACCCGCAGAAGAACCCGATCAACCGCAAGCTGTTCGAGGCGTTCGGCTCGGCGGTGAGGAAGCGGCATCTCGCGGCTTGATGTCGGACGTGAACCGGGCTTAGCGCGGGCCAGACCAAGCTCAAAGGCTACCTTATGATGTCGCGGAGCAAGGGTCCCGGATGCGCCACCTCCTGATCACAGCAGGTTTGCTGATGGCTTCTTCCGCCCWGGCGCAGACCGCCCCGCCGAGCGAGGGACCGATCACCTGCACGCTCCCAGTGGCGGCCACCGACACCGCGAAAAGCCTCCAACAGCGCTATGGCGCCGAGGCGGTCGTGCAGGATCTGCCGGGCGCCGAGGGCGAGACCTATCAGGGCCTCGTGCTGTTTCCGCGGGCGATGGACCGGCGCATCGAAGTCGCCTTCATCGAGGACAAGACGGCAACGGTGTCCGCGCTGACCTTGCGCGACAGCGCCAAGAGCAGCCGCTGGACCGTGGCCGGCATCAGTATCGGCGCCAGCCTCGCGGCGGTCCAGAAGGCCAACGGCAAGCCGTTCGTCGTGAGCGGCTTCGGCTGGGACTATGGCGGCTTCGTCACCGACYTCAAGAATGGCGCGCTCGGGCGCAGGCTGCCGGGCGGCTGCTCGATCACGCTGCGCTTCGGCAAGGACAAGGACGCGCCGCGGGCGCTGTCAGGGGATGGTGTGAAGGTGTCGTCCGACAATCCGGCGCTGCTGAAATTCGCGCCTGTCGTCACCGAGATCGGCGTCAATTTCGCCGCGAAGTGATGGCATTATTGTCGCAAGCCTGACCGGGATCAGCATGCGCCGAACGCTCTTGTTGTTAATGCTTCTCGCCTCGCCGGCATCGGCGCAGATCACGCCGCCAGCCGATGGGCTGATCACCTGCACTTCGCCGGTGTCGGTCTCATACTCCGCCAGGAGCCTGATGCAGCGCTACGGCCAGGACGCGGTGATTGACGACCAACTGTACACCGGGGTGGAGGATATCACCTATCCGGGCGTCGTGCTGTCGCCGAAATCGCCGGACTGGCGCATCGAGATCGGCTTTACCGACGAGACGATGCAGCGGGTGTCGCGCCTCACCTTGATCGACGCCAAGACCAGTCACTGGAACGTTGCCGGCGTGACGCTCGGCTCCACCCTGGCCGAGGTGCAGAAGATCAACGGCCGGCCGTTTCTGATCCGCGAGTTCTTCACTGATGGCGGCGGCTTCGTCGTCGACTGGAAGGGCGGCGCGCTGGACCGTCCTCTGCCCGGGGGCTGCCGGATTGCGGTTCGATTCGGCAAGGGCAGCGAGATGGGCGCGCCTGCAGGCGACCGGATTTCGTCCGGTGATGCGAAGGCACGAGAATGGGCACCCGTTGTCGAGCAGGTTGTCGTGCACTTTCCCGAGAGATAGCGATCGAGACCGGGTCGGCAGACGGGCCTCATGGTTCCAGACAGCGCACGATTGTTTGTCGGTTGCTCTCGCGCGCTGATCCCAAGGGAGCGCGGCGTCTCGAAGGACGAGGCCCCTGATCTCACTGCGCCAAGTAACGTGCGCCACCAAACAAAAGGCGCCCCGCGAGGGGCGCCTTCGTGATCCGCCGATCTTATCGGGCGCTCAGCCCGAGTAGTACATGTCGAACTCGACCGGGTGCGGGGTCATTTCGAAGCGCTCGACCTCGGTCATCTTCAGCGCGATGTAGCTGTCGATGAAGTCGTCGTCGAACACGCCGCCGGCCTTCAGGAAGGCGCGGTCCTTGTCGAGATTCTCGAGCGCCTCACGGAGCGAGCCGCAGACGGTCGGGATCTGCTTCAGCTCTTCCTTCGGCAGGTCGTAGAGGTCCTTGTCCATCGCCGGGCCCGGATCGAGCTTGTTCTTCACGCCGTCGAGGCCGGCCATCAGCATCGCAGCGAAGCCGAGATAGGGGTTGGCGAGCGGATCGGGGAAGCGGACCTCGACGCGCTTGGCCTTCGGCGAGGACGTGTAGGGGATGCGGCACGAGGCCGAGCGGTTGCGCGCGGAGTAGGCGAGCAGCACCGGCGCCTCATAGCCCGGGACCAGACGCTTGTAGGAGTTGGTCGACGGGTTGGTGAAGGCGTTGATGGCCTTGGCGTGCTTGATGATGCCGGCGATGTAGGACAGGCAGGTCTCCGACAGGTCGGAGTACTTGTTGCCCGCGAACACCGGCTTGCCGTCCTTCCAGATCGACTGGTGGACGTGCATGCCCGAGCCGTTGTCGCCATAGACCGGCTTCGGCATGAAGGTGGCGGTCTTGCCGTAGATGTGCGCGACCTGGTGGATGCAGTATTTGTAGATCTGCATCTGGTCGGCCATCAGGGTCAGCGTGTCGAACTTCATGCCGAGCTCGTGCTGGGCCGAGGCGACCTCGTGGTGGTGCTTCTCGACCTTGACGCCCATGCGGGCCATCGCACCCAGCATCTCCGAGCGCATGTCCTGCACCGAGTCCTGCGGCGGCACCGGGAAGTAGCCGGCCTTGGTGCGGATGCGGTGGCCGAGATTGCCGCCCTCATATTCGGTGTCGGAGTTGGTCGGCAGCTCCGAGGAGTCGAGGCGGAAGCCGGTGTTGTAGGGCGACGAGCTGTAGCGCACGTCATCGAACACGAAGAACTCGGCTTCGGGGCCGACGAACACGGTGTCGCCCACGCCCATCGACTTCACCATCGCCTCGGCCTTCTTGGCGATGCCGCGGGGGTCGCGGTTGTACGGCTCGCCGGTGGTCGGCTCAAGCACGTCGCAGGTGATGATCATGGTGGTTTCGGCGAAGAACGGATCGATCGTGGCCGTCACCGGGTCGGGCATCAGGCACATGTCCGACTCGTTGATCGCCTTCCAGCCGGCGATCGAGGAGCCGTCGAACATCGTGCCTTCAGCAAAAATGTCCTCGTCGATCATGCTGACGTCGAAGGTGACGTGCTGCCACTTGCCCCGCGGATCGGTGAAGCGGAGGTCGACATATTTGACGTCGTTGTCTTTGATTGCTTTCAAGACGTCCTTGGCGGTCTTCATGAATACCCCTCTTGGCTGAAACGTCACGGCCCGGCGCGGGACGGCGTCCGCGGGTCATGCTCCATTAGCCTCGCGCGGGGGCCAAGACAATATCGGAAAACGCCAAAAGGGCCGCCTGCAAGCGCCTCGCAGAGGACGCCTGGGCTGCCGTCACCGCTGCATGCGCAGCATATCTTCTCTGTCGGAGGCTTGGGGCGGGGATGCCGTTCCAAGCCTCCCGCAGAGGATCAGATGGCATCCAGCCCGGATTCTCCGGTTCGGATGCGGATGGCCTCCTCGATATTGGACACGAAGATCTTGCCGTCGCCGATGCGGCCGGTCTGGGCGGCGCGGCGGATCGCCTCGATCGCGCGCTCGACCAGATCGTCGCCGATCACGATCTCGATCTTCACCTTGGGCAGGAAATCGACGATGTATTCGGCGCCCCGATACAGTTCGGCATGGCCCTTCTGCCGGCCGAACCCCTTGGCTTCAGTCACGGTAATGCCCTGAAGTCCGACCTCCTGAAGCGCCTCCTTCACCTCGTCGAGCTTGAACGGCTTGATGATGGCTTCGATCTTCTTCACTGAGCGCCTCCCGGGCATTCCGCATTAAGAAACATAAGGGTCATCGTCAGGCTGCGCTGACGCGCACGTTGTTCGATCACTTCGTTACCGGGCCCGACGCTCTCCGGCGGAGGCCCGGTCATTGACAGCCCGTCTTGCCCCGTGCCGAAGTGGCTCTACAAAAGCAGGGTCTATGCCAAGTCGTTAACGGGCCTGAATCAAGCCGTTAATCAGGCATTTTGCGATTGCCCGACGATTCCCGCTGGGAAAGCCTAGAATACCGGAGCCTGGAGATTAGGCAAATAGATCAAACGTTGTGCATGCGGGGCGGTGGCATCCGCAGGCTGGTCAGAATGCCCAGGGAAAAGGCGGCTGTGCCGCGATTTCACGCGGCTTTTCAGTCTCCGATGCGCGCTTGGAAGTTGCGGACAGGCGCGGCAATAGGGTGGGCGGACGGCGATCGCGGCGAGGGCGCTGCTGCGGCCGCAGGCAAATGAACGGATATCGCAGCCGCCCGGCGGCCGCTGCGGGGGACAAGAGCGAATTGATGGAAGTTTTGACCACGAGCGAAATGGAGCGGGCCGACCGGCTGACGATTGCCGCCGGGACGCCGGGGTTTTCGCTGATGCTGAGCGCCGGCCAGGCGGTGGCCGATGCCGCCATGGACCTGGTGGAGACCGGCCCGATCCTGGTGGTCTGCGGCCCCGGGAACAATGGCGGCGATGGTTTCGTCGCAGCTGCGGAGCTCGCGGCGCAGGGCCGCGAGGTGTCGGTGGTGCTGATGTGCGAGCGCGATGCGCTCCAGGGCGACGCGGCCTCCGCCGCCAGAGGCTGGAAATTTCCGGTGCTGCCGTTCACGCCGCAGGCGATCGGCAAGCCGGCTTTGATTATCGACGCGCTGTTCGGCGCTGGCCTCAGCCGTCCGGTGGCCGGCGATCCCCACGATGTCATCGCCGCGATCAACGCCAATGGCGCGCCGGTGCTCGCGGTCGATCTGCCAAGCGGCATCAACGGCACCACGGGGGCGGTGATGGGGATCGCCGTCAAGGCGACCGAGACCGTGACCTTCTTCCGGAAGAAGCCGGCGCATCTTCTGCTTCCCGGCCGCCAGCATTGCGGCCATGTCCGGCTCGCCGACATCGGCATCGCGCCGCAGGTGCTCGATGAAATCAAGCCGCAGGCCTTCGAGAACGATCCCGAGCTTTGGCACGGCCACTTTCCCGTGCCGCGCATCGATGGCCACAAATATGCGCGCGGGCACGTGCTGGCGATGTCTGGCGACGTCGCCGCGACCGGGGCCGCGCGGATGGCGGCGCGGGCGGCGCTGCGCGCCGGCGCCGGCCTGGTGACGCTGGCCTCGCCGCGAGACGCGCTCGCGGTCAATGCGGCGGCGCTGACGGCTGTCATGGTGCGCGCCGCCGACACCGTCCTCGAATTCGCCGAGCTGCTCGGCGACAGGCGCTACAACACCTGCATCATCGGGCCGGGCACGGGAGTCAACGAGCGCACGCGCGATGTCGTGTTCACGGCGCTCACGGCGCAGCGCCATCTCGTGCTGGATGCCGATGCGCTGACGAGCTTTGCCGACGCCCCGGAGCGGCTGTTCGAGCAGATCAGGGCCACGCCCGCGGCGCAGATCGTGCTGACCCCGCATGAGGGTGAATTTCCGCGGCTGTTCTCCGACCTCAGCAACAAGCATCCCGGCCGCTCCAAGCTGGAGCGCGTGCGCGCCGCCGCCGCGCGCTGCGGCGCGGTGGTGCTGCTGAAGGGGGCCGACACCACGGTCGCCGCGCCGGATGGCCGCGCCGCGATTGCGGCCAACGCACCGCCCTGGCTCGCGACCGCCGGGGCCGGCGACGTGCTCGCCGGCATCATCGCCGGCCTCCTGGCCCAGGGCGTGCCGGCCTTCGAGGCCGCCTGTATCGGCGTCTGGATGCATGGCGAGGCCGGCGCCGAGGCGGGGCCGGGGCTGATCGCCGAGGACCTGACCGAGACATTGCCGGCGGTGTTCCGGCGCCTCTATGACCGGTTGGGCGTCGAGTATTGAGCATGGCGAACATCGTCCGGCAGCTTGCAATGTCGGACATGGGCGCAGCCGTCCATCGTGCCGCATTCGACGCAGCCTTGCCCTGGCTCGCCGGCTTGCATACCCCCGACGAAGATCGCTGGTTCTATCGCGAGCGCGTGTTTCGAGACTGCGCGTTGTGGGGCGCTTTCCAGCGCGACGCATTGGCCGGGTTCATCGCGTTGCGCAACGAATGGATCGACCAGCTCTACGTGCATCCGGGGGCACAAGGGCGAGGCGTCGGCAGCGCGCTGCTCGATCTCGCCAAGACCACCGGCGATCGCCTGCAGCTCTGGACGTTTCAGCGCAACCTGGCTGCGCGCCGCTTCTATGAGCGGCACGGCTTCGTGCTGGTCGAAGAGACCGACGGCGCCCGCAATGAAGAGCGCGAGCCTGACGCGCTCTATCGCTGGACACGAGCGTGACGGCTCACTGCATCTGATATTTCGCGACCGCGGGCTCGTTCCAGGCGAGCCCCAATCCGGGCCCCCGCGCGGTTACCTTGCCGTCGATCACCTGCAGCGGCTCGGCGAGGATGGTGCCGGCGAAGTCGAGCACCTCCAGGAAGTGCGCCGTCGGCGTCACCGCCAGCACATGCGCGCTGGCCTCGGGCAGGATGTGGCTGGACATCGGGATCGAAGCCGCGTCGGCCTGGCCTGCGACATTGAGCCAGCCGGTGATGCCGCCGACCTTCATCAGATCGGGCATGATGAAGTCGGAGGCGCCGGCCGCGATCGCCTCGGCGAAGCCGCGCGGAAACCACCAGTTCTCACCGGCCTGGATCGGAATGTCCGAGCGCTCGCGCACCTGGGCGTGACCGGACAGGTTTTCCTGCGGCACCGGCTCCTCGATCCAGGTCAAATCGTAATTCGCAAGGCGCGTGATTCTGCGCGTCGCTTCCGCGGGATCCAGCGACTGGTTGAAGTCGAGCATCAGCGCGATGTCGGGGCCGAGCAACGTGCGCAGGCCCTCGATCATCGCCGCGTCGGTGGCGAGGTCGCCATGGCCGCCTTTGGTCTTGATGGCGCGGAAGCCGTGCTCGTCGCAGGCCGTGCGCAAGGTGCGCGCGTCGGCTTTGGCGTCGAGCACGCCATAGCTGTCATAGGCGGGAATCGGCCGCGCAGCGCCGCCAAGCAGTTCGACCACCGGCTTGCCGGCGATCTGACCCAGCGCATCCCAGAACGCCATGTCGAGACCGGACACCGCCATGCCGACCAGGCCCTGCCAGCCGAGCAGCCGGAATTTTGCGTCCATGAGCTTCATCAGATCGATCGGGACCAGCGCCTTGCCGGTGAGCTCGCGGCCGATCTCCTCGACCAAGAGCACCAGCGGCTTCAGCGCGAGCCTGGTGTAGGCAAACAGATAAGAGTGGCCCGTAACCCCCTGATCGGTCGCGACGTCGATCAGCACCAAAGGGCCGGTGTCGATGACGCCGAAGGCGTTGCGCAGCGGACGCTTCATCGGCGTGATCACGGCTCGCGCGGTGACGCCGGTGATGGCGGCAATGGTCATGGGAGTTCTCCCTGTCGGTTTCCTCACCTGATCTCATACCATCGCAACCGGCGCGGCGCCGCCCAGTTCGTCGCCATGCTCTCGATCAGGAACCGGCCGGATTGCTCGGCCAGGAAGGCGATGCGCTGGGTCTGGCCGGCTTCCAGCGCCAGCGTGTCGAGCCAATACGGCTTCCAGCCATCGTCGAGCCGGTCGAGCAGCCGGAACGGCTGGCCGTGCAGATGGACCACGGCGGTGCCGGCCGTCTTGTTGGCGAGCGCCAGCACGATGACGCGGCCGGCCTTGGCCTGAAAGGCGGGCGCCATGGTCGTGGCGAACTGGGCGGGCAGGCGCCAATCGGGACCGTCAAGCGCGAGCTCGGCACGAATCGCTGCGCGCAGGTCGAGCTGGTCCGGCAGGCCGGACGCCGGGAGAGGGGCTGGTGGCGGCAGCGCGGTGGCCCGCAGCGGCGGCTCGGTCGAGACCAGCAGGCGGGCCACCGGGCGCGCCGCGCTGCCGTCGTGCAGCAGCACCGGCAGCGGCGCCTTGGCCGGGGGCATGTCGATGACCACGTCGGTGCGGCCGCCGGGCGGCAGCACCACGGCGCCATTGCGGGCCAGGAACGGCTCGGCGGGCTGGCTGTCGATGGCCAGCACCCTGACGGCGCCGAGCTCGGCGATTTTGAGTGCGATGACAGCGCGATGGCAGCCATTGATGAACCTCAGCCTGACCCGCGCCTGGGCGGGCAGCGCCAGCTCCGGCTGGARCTGGCCGTTGACTGTATACAAGAGCTCGGTCTCGCCGGGATCGAGGCCCGGCGCGATCGCGGTGCCGTCGGCCTTGAGCCGGAAGTCCTCGACCAGGAAAACCTCGTCACGGTCGAAGCTTGCCGCCGGGGCCTCATCGACGATCAGAGCCAGTGGCCGGATCGGTGCCGTGGCACCGTCGGCCAGCAGGCGCAGGTCGAGCAGTCCGGTGCCGGCGCGCGCCAGCCGGGCCGGCATGGTGGCGCGACCGCCCGGACCGACCGGCGCCTGAACGGCCAGAGGGGTCGGCAGAGCGAGGCCACGCCCGGACAGCGCCGCCGGGATCTTCAGTCCATTCGTCAAAGCGAGATCGAGTGCAGCGCCGCGCTGGAGCCGAAGCACCGGGGCGGCTCCGGTCAGCCGCCAGACCTCGGACGCGGCGCGGCCGGGGCTCAGCGCCACAGATTCGGTCCGCGCCTCCAGCGCGACCGACAGGCGCTCGGCCGCTGTCGCGAACCGCGGGACCGTGCCCGCCAGGGCTGCGGCAAAGCCGCTGAGCAGGGACCGCCGGCTGAGCCGCTCGGGAGCCGGCCTCATGCGACAAAACATTGTTGATTGAGGGGGATGCGCATCATGCTGTTTTCCCTTATGTGTGCGGCGAGCTTGGCCGATCGGCCGGCCGCGGGCGCTGTCGAAGGCCCATTTTTTTGCTGCGGACGGTTTCACGCGTGGTATAAGCCGCGCCGCCCGCGGCATCGCGGCCGGGCTATCGATGCAGTTCACGCGGGCGTGGCGGAACTGGTAGACGCGCTGGATTTAGGTTCCAGTGACGAAAGTTGTGGGGGTTCGAGTCCCTCCGCCCGCACCAAGCGCTTCTCCGGCGTTTGCCCCAAGTTTCACGGCGCGCCCGTTCTCCGCGATGGAGGGCGGGGTCGCCGATCCCACCGGCGCAAGGCTCTGGCCGCGCGTCGTCCACAATTGAATCAGGTGTGTTCGGATCGCAAKGGTCCGAACCGAAGCGGAAGAAGATTGACGCCATGCAGGTCACAGAAACCTTGTCGGAAGGCTTGAAGCACGAGTTCCAGGTCAGCGTCCCCGCGGCCGATCTCGACGCCAAGGCGGATGCGAAGCTGGTCGACCTGAAGGACAAGGTCCGCATCAACGGCTTCCGCCCCGGCAAGGTGCCGGTGGCGCATCTGAAGAAGATCTACGGCAAGTCGGTCATGGCCGAGACCATCGACCAGACCATCCGCGACACCAACACGCAGATCTTCACCGAGCGCGGCTTCCGTCTCGCCACCGAGCCGAAGGTCACCATGCCGACCGAGGAGGCCGAGGTCGAGAAGATCCTCAGCGGCCAGTCGGACCTCACTTACACGGTGGCCGTCGAGGTCGTGCCGGCGATCACGCTCGCCGACTTCAAGACCTTCTCGGTCGAGAAGCCGGTCGCCGACATCACCGATGCCGATGTCGATGAGGCGATCAAGCGTCTGGCGGACGCCAACCGCAGCTATGCGGCCAAGGCCGAGGGCGCCAAGGCTGAGAGCRGCGATCGCGTGAAGGTCAACTTCAAGGGCACGATCGACGGCGTGGCGTTCGACGGCGGCACCGGCGAGGGCATCGACGTCGTGATCGGCTCGAACACCTTCATCCCCGGCTTCGAGGATCAGCTGATCGGCATCGGCGTCGGCGAGACCCGGACGCTCAAGGTCGCGTTCCCGAAAAACTATCTGAACAACGATCTCGCCGGAAAGGACGCCGAGTTCGAGACCACCGCGACCGCGATCGAAACGCCCGAAGAGAAGGTCGTCGACGACGAGTTCGCCAAGACGCTGGGTCTCGAATCGCTCGACAAGCTGAAGCAGCTGATGCGCGACCGCCTCGCCGGCGAGTTCAACCAGGCGACCCGCCAGCGCGTGAAGCGCGCGCTGCTCGACCGCCTCGACGAGACGCACAAATTCGATGCGCCGCCCTCGCTGATCGACGAGGAGTTCAACCTGATGTGGAACTCGGTGAAGGCCGAGATGGACTCCAGCGGCAAGACATTCGCCGACGAGAACACCACCGAGGAGAAGGCGAAGGAGGAGTATCGCACCATCGCCGACCGTCGCGTGCGGCTCGGCCTCGTGCTGTCGGAGATCGGCGAGAAGAACAAGATCACCGTGACCGATGACGAGGTCAGCCGCGCYGTGATCGAGCGCGCSCGCTCGATGCCGGGCCGCGAGAAGGAGGTCTGGGACTTCTACCGCAGCAACCCGCAGGCGCTCGCGCAGCTGCGGGCCCCGATCTACGAGGACAAGGTCGTCGACTTCATCCTCGAGCTCGCCAAYGTCACCGAGAAGAAGGTCTCCAAGGACGAGCTCTTCAAGGATGATGAGAACGACAAGGCGGCTTGATGGTGACGACAGTGCGGCCTGACGGGGCCGCACTGGGGCGCTGCCCGGCACGATAAGCCGACGATTAAGGTTGACCGGCGAAAGCGCCGGCCGGCCCGGTTCCTCGGCTGGCCGAGCGGCGGGGAATCAGCTTGAACAGCACAAAGGCTCGCTCGCGGAAGGCCATGCTGGTCCGGTCTTGTCACCGGGAAAATGGTCCATATCTGTGGGCTCGGTCTTGAAGTTCTGCATCACGGGCCTCTGTCCGTCGTCGTTGCTCCCTTTGGTGAGCCCCTGCCTGCGGCGGCCGGTCGTCTTCAACTGCTGGTCCAACCCTTGGGTGATTCATGCGCGATCCCGTCGAAACCTATATGAACCTTGTGCCCATGGTGGTCGAACAGACCAACCGCGGTGAGCGCGCTTACGATATCTTCTCGCGCCTCCTGAAGGAGCGCATCATCTTCGTGACCGGCCCGGTCGAGGAYGGCATGGCGACCCTGATCGTCGCGCAGCTGCTGTTCCTCGAGGCCGARAACCCGAAGAAGGAAATCGCGATGTACATCAACTCGCCGGGCGGGGTGGTGACGTCGGGTCTGGCGATCTACGACACGATGCAGTTCATTCGTCCCGCGGTGTCGACGCTGTGCACGGGTCAGGCGGCTTCGATGGGCTCGCTGCTGCTGTGCGCCGGTCACAAGGACATGCGCTTCTCATTGCCGAATTCGCGCATCATGGTTCACCAGCCCTCGGGCGGCTTCCAGGGCCAGGCCACCGACATCATGYTGCACGCGCAGGAAATYCTGAGCTTGAAGAAGCGGCTCAACGAGATCTATGTGAAGCATACCGGCCAGTCCTACAAGGCGATCGAGGATGCGCTGGAACGCGACAAATTCCTCACCGCGGAAGCCGCTGCGGAGTTTGGCCTGATCGACAAGGTGATCGACAAGCGGCCGGAAGATCCRGCGCCGATGGCCAAGTGAGGCCTGCGGGTTTGAGGTTTCAAGCCCAGGCGCTGTTTTCTGCGCATCATGGCCGGCGCGAGCCGGCCCAATGCAGMTAAAGGTATTCGGGTGCGGCCATATTTGGCCGCAACCTCGTCGTGCGCTCGCCGAACAGGCGTGGCATACGCGCAACGTTCCGTCGATTTCGCTGGCCATGACCCTGTCAAGCCCTAAAATCACGGTAATGTCACGGTCTAGGGTCTGTGGTCCGATTAGCGAATTCTTGATAGTCGGATGACAGCATGATTGGCTAGAGTGTCCAGTTATGGATCGTGGGGGATTCGCGTAGGTCGTGGGTGCACGACGGGTGAAGAACAAGGTCTTAATTTTGGTACGAAATTTGCTCTTTCACCAAGCTGGTCCGGCCCGTGCCGGATTGGAGCGAACGAGCGGACAAGAGCGAACCGCGGACGGAGACAGGAATGAGTAAGGTCGGCACGAGCGACTCGAAGAACACGCTTTATTGCTCGTTCTGCGGCAAGAGCCAGCACGAAGTCCGCAAACTGATCGCAGGTCCAACCGTCTTCATCTGCGACGAGTGCGTCGAACTCTGCATGGACATCATCCGCGAGGAGAACAAGTCCTCGCTGGTCAAGTCGCGTGACGGCATTCCGACGCCGAAGGAAATCTGCAAGGTTCTCGACGATTACGTRATCGGTCAGAACCATGCGAAGAAGGTGCTGTCGGTCGCGGTCCACAATCACTACAAGCGGCTGAACCACCAGACCAAGCACTCGGACGTCGAGCTCGCGAAGTCGAAYATCCTGCTGATCGGTCCGACCGGCTCGGGCAAGACGCTGCTCGCGCAGACGCTCGCCCGCATCCTGGACGTGCCGTTCACGATGGCCGATGCGACGACCCTSACCGAGGCCGGCTATGTCGGCGAGGACGTCGARAACATCATCCTGAAGCTGCTGCAGGCGGCCGACTACAATGTCGAGCGCGCRCAGCGTGGCATTGTCTACATCGACGAGATCGACAAGATCAGTCGCAAGTCGGACAATCCGTCGATCACCCGCGACGTGTCGGGCGAGGGCGTCCAGCAGGCGCTGCTGAAGATCATGGAAGGCACGGTTGCATCGGTTCCGCCGCAGGGCGGCCGCAAGCATCCGCAGCAGGAGTTCCTGCAGGTCGACACCACCAACATCCTGTTCATCTGCGGTGGTGCGTTCTCCGGCCTYGAGAAGATCATYTCGGCGCGCGGCCGGTCGACCTCGATCGGYTTYGCSGCCCAGGTTCTGGCGCCGGARGACCGCCGYACSGGCGAGATCTTCCGTCACGTCGAGCCYGAGGATCTSCTGAARTACGGCCTGATCCCCGAGTTCGTCGGCCGTCTKCCGGTCGTKGCGACGCTYGAGGAYCTCGACGAGAACTCGCTGAAGAAGATCCTGACCGAGCCCAAGAACGCGCTGGTGAAGCAGTATCAGCGGCTGTTCGAGATGGAGAACATCGAGCTCACCTTCGCCGACGAGGCGCTGGGCGCGGTGGCGCGCAAGGCCATCGAGCGCAAGACCGGCGCGCGTGGTCTGCGGTCGATCCTCGAGAGCATCCTGCTCGAGACGATGTTCGACCTGCCGGGTCTCGAGGGTGTCGAGGAAGTGGTCATCTCGCGTGAAGTGGTCGAGGGCACCGCCCGCCCGCTGTACATTTACGCCGATCGCTCCGATCGCGCGGTGGAAAGCAGCGCCAGCGCGTGAGGCGCGCTGGTACGAGAGACAGAAGACCTCGATTTATTAGATCGGCGATCGCCGCGGACGTCATGTCCGCGGCATCGCAGCGTTTCAGCGTCCCGCCGCGTAAAGCCATTTTTGGCGGGTGTTTACCGATACTTGACACCCCCCGGGTCGATAGCCACCTAATGTCGCGTGGCGATACAAATCTCAATCCCGGGATTCGCCTCAACAACGATCCGAAACAAGCGGGCGATATCGACGCGTCAGTGATGTCCGGATCAGATCGCACCTTGTGGCGGTTGCGCACGATGGCGGACTGCGTGCAAGGGGGCTAAACAAAAGGAACAGGCCATGACGACCCCCAAACCCCGGCCGACCATCGTTTACGGCGAGAGCCACGCCTATCCGGTTCTGCCGCTCCGCGACATCGTCGTCTTCCCGCACAACATCGTTCCGCTGTTCGTCGGCCGCGAGAAATCCATCCGCGCCCTCGAAGAGGTGATGAAGAACGACGCGCTGGTGATGCTCGCGACGCAGAAGAACGCGTCCGACGACGATCCAGCTCCGGATGCGATCTACGAGACCGGGACGCTCGCCAGCGTGCTGCAACTCCTGAAGCTGCCCGACGGCACCGTGAAGGTGCTGGTCGAGGGCCTGGAGCGCGCGCGCGTCGAGAAATACACCGATCGTGCCGACTACTACGAAGCCACTGCCGTTGCGCTCGAGGACACCGACGCCAAGTCGGTCGAAGCCGAGGCACTCGGGCGCTCCGTCGTGTCGGATTTCGAGAGCTATGTGAAGCTGAACAAGAAGATCTCTGCAGAGGTCGTCGGCGTCGTTCAGTCGATCACCGATTTCGGTAAGCTGGCCGACACCGTCGCCTCGCATCTCGCCGTCAAGATCGCCGATCGCCAGGGCATCCTGGAGACGCTGTCCGTCACCACGCGCCTGGAGAAGGTGCTGGGCCTGATGGAGAGCGAGATCTCGGTGCTGCAGGTCGAGAAGCGCATCCGCTCGCGYGTCAAGCGCCAGATGGAGAAGACCCAGCGCGAGTACTACCTGAATGAGCAGATGAAGGCCATTCAGAAGGAGCTGGGCGACGARGACGGCCGCGACGAGCTCGCCGATCTGGAAGAGCGCATCAACAAGACCAAGCTCTCCAAGGAAGCGCGCGAGAAGGCYCAGCAYGAGYTGAAGAAGCTGCGCCAGATGTCGCCGATGTCCGCGGAAGCGACCGTCGTGCGCAACTATCTGGATTGGCTGCTGTCGATTCCGTGGAACAAGAAGTCCAAGGTGAAGAAGGATCTGGAGGCCGCGCAGGCGGTCCTGGATGCGGATCACTATGGTCTGGAGAAGGTCAAGGACCGCATCGTCGAGTATCTGGCGGTGCAGTCGCGCGCCAACAAGCTGACCGGCCCGATCCTGTGCCTGGTCGGACCTCCCGGCGTCGGCAAGACCTCGCTCGGCAAGTCGATCGCGAAGGCCACGGGCCGCGAATTCGTTCGTGTGTCGCTCGGCGGCGTGCGTGACGAGGCCGAGATCCGCGGTCATCGCCGGACCTATATCGGCTCGATGCCCGGCAAGATCATCCAGTCGATGCGCAAGGCCAAGACCTCGAACCCGCTGTTCCTCTTGGACGAGATCGACAAGATGGGCTCGGACTTCCGGGGTGACCCGTCGTCGGCGCTGCTGGAGGTCCTGGACCCCGAGCAGAACACGACGTTCAACGATCACTATCTGGAGGTCGACTACGACCTGTCGAACGTGATGTTCATCACGACCGCGAATACGCTCAATATTCCCGGACCGCTGATGGACCGCATGGAGATCATCCGCATCGCGGGCTACACCGAGACCGAGAAGGTCGAGATYGCCCGCAAGCATCTGATCCCGTCCGCGCTGTCGAAGCACGGCCTGGATTCGAAGGAATGGTCGATCGACGACGATGCGCTGCTGCTCGTGATCCGGCGCTACACCCGCGAGGCGGGCGTGCGTAACCTGGAGCGTGAGATTTCRACACTGGCCCGCAAGGCCGTGAAGGAGCTCATGATCTCCAAGAAGAAGTCGGTGAAGGTCACCGAGAAGGCCGTCGAGGAATTCTTGGGTGTGCCGAAGTATCGCTTCGGTGAGATCGAGCAGGACGATCAGGTCGGTATCGTCACGGGTCTGGCGTGGACCGATGTCGGCGGCGAGCTGCTGACCATCGAAGGCGTCATGATGCCGGGCAAGGGCAAGATGACGGTGACGGGCAATCTGCGCGACGTCATGAAGGAGTCGATCTCGGCCGCGGCGTCCTACGTCCGGTCGCGGGCGATCAACTACGGCATCGAGCCGCCGATGTTCGACCGCCGCGACATCCACGTCCACGTGCCGGAGGGGGCAACCCCGAAGGACGGTCCGTCGGCGGGCGTTGCGATGGCGACCGCGATCATCTCGGTCATGACGGGCATTCCGATCCGTCACGACGTCGCGATGACCGGYGAGATCACCTTGCGTGGTCGCGTGCTGCCGATCGGCGGTCTGAAGGAGAAGCTGCTGGCGGCGGCCCGCGGCGGCATCAAGACGGTGCTGATCCCCGAGGACAACGCCAAGGATCTCACGGAGATTTCCGATGCGATCAAGGGCGGCATGGAGATCATCCCGGTCTCTCGTCTYGACGACGTCGTCGCCCGGGCCCTGGTCCGCAAGCCGGTGCCGATCGTCTGGGAAGAGGACACCAAGGTGCCCGTGAAGGCCGATGGCGATGAAGCCGCCGGCGGCCTGACCGCCCACTGAGATCMGAACCTATCCAAGGAAACGGCGCCCGCGAGGGCGCCGTTTTCGTTTGAGGGGGCGGACGACGTCAGCGGCTCTGTGGCGAGCCCATTCAGGGCTCCGTCGCAGCGTTTTCTCACGGCCGCCGTGCGGTTCCGGCGTTGATTGCGGGTCGGGCAGGGGGTAAAGAGGCGCAGCGCGCGGGCGGTCCGGACACCGGAGGCAAAGCCCGATCTGCTGCGCGACGGGCGGTTAGCTCAGCTGGTTAGAGCATCTCGTTTACACCGAGAGGGTCGGGAGTTCGAATCTCTCACCGCCTACCATGCGCATGCGCTGGATCGTCTTTCCCAGCCAGCCGTGCTGCCATTGCGGCATACCCAGTTTCTCCAGGCCGATGGCAATCCGCTCCAGAAGCACGTGTGTGCGCCTCGCCGATCGCGCCGCTGCTCGATGAGCGGCCTGTCGCGCAACGTTGCATGGAMGCGTGGGTGGCCAGACATYCGCTTTCGMGAYGGTTCATAACCCATTTCCGCAGCCGCTACGAAGTGCCACAATGATTTTGCGTGGCGACCGGCTGCTTGTCGGTTAGCTTCGCGCTTGGCGAAAACATCGTGGACGAGCCGATGACCGACTTCCTGCGCCACTGCACCGGCGGACAAGAGCGCGGCATTGCCGCAGGCACCGAGCTSCTCGAGGAAGGCCACAGCACCGGGCATCTCTACATCCTGCTCGATGGGCGGCTGGAGGTGATCAAGGCCGGTGCGACCGTGGCCGTCGTCTCCGAGCCGGGCGCGCTGTTCGGCGAGATGTCGCTCTTGCTGGCGCAGCCGCACACGGCGACCGTGCGGGCCGTGACGGAGTGCCGGATCTACGAGATTCTCGATGCCCAGCGTTTCCTGGCTGAAAATCCCGAGGCGACGCTGTGGATCGCGCGCATGCTGGCGCAGCGTCTCAATGTCGCCAACACCTATCTCGCCGATCTCAAGCGGCAATATGCCGGCCACGGCACGCATCTGTCGATGGTCGGCGAGGTGCTGCAGAGCATGATCAACCTGCCGCCGCAGCAGGTCTCGCCAGGAACGGATCTGGAATCCGATCCACGGCTCTGAGCCACTCCGGCGCCACGGTCACCGGCTGCGCCGGCCGCTGCAGCGGGCTGGCGAGATCGATCCACTCGGCTTGCCCCGCCGCCAGCCAGAACGCCTGCTCGGCGTCGGTGTCGATCACGATGTAGGTCGGGGGCCGTCCAGGCTGCCGCCCGGTGTTGAAGACCCAGGTCTCACCCACGCGATCGAACCACGACCCGTCCTTGATGAAGGGCGACTGGTGAACATGGCCGGAGATCACCATCGCCGGCCGGTGGTGTGCGATGAAGCCTTCGAGCTCGGTGTCACCGAAGAAGCGCTTGCCGCCCCAACTGACCGGGGAGTTGGCCGGCGGGGCGTGATGCACCCAGATCCAGCGCGCGGCCSGMMKTYCGGCGGCGGMKTCRAGCTGGCGCTGGATCGCCGCCTTCACCAGCGGYCCGTCCCACCATGGGCAGATGGAGAACAGCGTCTCGCCGATCAGGAGGTCRTCGCCATCGGCCGCGATTCCGAGCTCGCGRACCGTCCCGATCCAGGCCGCGATCTTCTCGCCCTCGGCGCTGCGCTCCTCCAGRTCATGATTGCCGGAGCAGATCATCACGCGGGTCTTGGCCGCGAGCAGCGCGAGATAGGTCTTCACGACCACGATCTGCGCGCGGATGTCGACGATCGAGGCGAGGTCGAGCGCGTCGCCGGCGAACACGACCGCATCGAAATGATCGGCCGCAGCCACCAGCCAGTCGAACTGCGGCAGCGCGTAGTGGAGATCGGCAACGACGAGACAGCGCATGGGGCTCCTGACGCTTTGGCTCGAAGCAAGAGCGGGACCAGATTCGGCATCCTGCTATTCCATCTCGACGCTGCAGACGCCAGCGCGGCGGCGTCGAATCGACGGCRTGCCGCGTCCGGTGGTATGATGAGCCTGCTTCGTSTGCCTGCGTCGCCCCGGCCAAACCGAGGAGGTCGATCATGCCCCGTCAACGCGCGCTTATGACCGTCTGCTTCGTCCGTACTGGCGAGCGCCGCTATGCGGTGCGCGCGATGCTGCCCGCCGGCCCCGTGCTCGAAATGAACCCGGCACCCGGCTTCGATCCCTGGGTGCCGCATGACCTGCAGCATTTCATCGTCGAGAAGCATTTCGATATCGCTGGTGCCGTGTTCGGACGGTTGGCCGCGGGCGGCACGGCAGGCACGTTTCACGCCGTCGAGCAGGGCGGCGCGTCACGCGAGGCGTCGCGGCAGCGACGCAWGCTCGCGGCCAGGGATCAGCGCCTGATGCCGGAGCAAAGCGAGGACTATGCCCGCTCGGAGCGGGCGACCTATGTGTGCTGGCAGGATTGGCTGGAACATTCCGACGATCCGGCGCTGCGAGCCCGTGGGGCCGAGATGGCAAAGTCGGCGCGCAGCCTGGCCGCGTCTATGGCTCCGGCCGAGCGTGCGCTGTACACGCCGGCTCGCCGTGCCGCGGTCCGGCAGGAGTTTGCGCGGTTGAGCCGGCAGTGGGCCGCGCTCGGCGTCGGCGAGAGCCTTACCGAATCCTGGTGAGCGTGCCGCGCCCGCGTGGCTTGACAGTGATGCCGGCGGCATGCGCGATGACTCGAAGGATGACATCGAGCGAGGGACGCAGCATGCCATTGCCAGCCGGGGACGACCGCAATGCCGACCAGATCGCCTATTGGAACGGGCCCGGCGGCCAGCGCTGGTCCGATCGCCAGGAGGCGCAGGACATCCTGCTGTCTCCGGTGTCGGAGATCCTGATCGCGCGCATCGCGGCCAAGGCGGGCGATCGCGTTCTCGACATCGGCTGCGGCTGTGGCGGCCTGGCGATCGCATTGGCGAGGCAGGTTGCCCCGGGCGGCTCCGTGCTCGGGATCGACATCTCCGCACCGATGCTCGCGCAAGCGCGCCAGGTGGCTCCGGTGGGATGTCCGGTGGAGTTCGTGCTGGCTGACGCTACGGTGCATCCGTTCACGCCGGCGAGCTTCGATCTCCTGGTCTCGCGCTTCGGCGTGATGTTCTTCGCCGATCCCGTGGCGTCGTTCGCCAATATGCGCAAGGCGCTGAAGCCGGGCGGCCGKGTCGTGTTCGCCTGTTGGCGGGAGCCGAAGGCCAATCCGTGGATGATCGCGCCGTTGCAGGCGGTGTATCGCCACGTGCCGAAGCTGCCCGAAATGGCGCCCGAGGATCCGGGTCCCTTCGCCTTCGCATCCGAGGCGCGGGTCAGCCGCATTCTGGCCGAGGCTGGGTTCCGCGATGTCGCGCTGGAGCCGCARGCGTTGTCGCTCGATATTGCGATCGGCAAGGGGCTCGATGCCGCCGTGCAATCGGCCTTCGAGATCGGACCCGCCAGCCGCGCGTTGGAAGGACATTCGCCGGAGACGCGGGAGGCCGCGCGGCAGTCGGTCCGCGACCTGCTCGCGCAGCATCAGACCGGTGACAGCGTCACTTTGCCGGGCTCGATCTGGCTGGTGACGGCGCACGCCTGACGCGGCGCCGCCCAGCGCTCAGGAGCGCTCTTCCCAGATCATCGCCAGATGCACGATGGTCTGCACCGCCTTCTCCATGTCACGGACGCTGACCCATTCGAGGCGCGAGTGGAAGGCGTGCTCGCCGGCGAAGATGTTGGGGCAGGGCAGCCCCATGAAAGACAGYCGCGACCCGTCGGTGCCGCCGCGAATCGAGGTCCGCATCGGAGTCAGGCCGGCGCGCCGGATCGCATCCTCKGCATAGGTCACGATCTGCGGATGGAGATCGATGACCTCCTTCATGTTGCGGTATTGCTGCCGGACGTCCATCCGGTAGCTGGAATGCGGATAGTTCGTCATGACGTCGCGCACGATGTCCTCGAGCAGCGCCTCCTTCTGCCGCAAGCCCTGCTCGCTGAAATCGCGGACGATGAAATCGAGGCGGGCTTGCTCAAGCGTGCCGGAGATCGCCACCGGATGCAGGAAGCCTTCCTTGCCTTCCGTGGTCTCGGGCGAGCAGGTGTCCTTGGGCAGGCGCTCCACGATCGCCGAAGCGATCTTGATCGCATGCTCGATCTTGCCTTTGGCAAAGCCGGGATGGGCGCTGACACCGTTGATGATCACGGTCGCGCCGTCGGCGGAGAAGGTCTCGTCCTCAATATTGCCCGCGGTCTCGCCGTCCATCGTGTAGCCGAAATCGGCGCCGAGCTTCTTCAGGTCGACCCGATCGACGCCGCGGCCGATCTCCTCATCGGGAGTGAACAGGATCTTGATCGTGCCGTGCTTGATCTGGGGATTGCTGAGCAGAAAYTGCGCCGCATCCATGATCTCGGCGATGCCGGCCTTGTTGTCGGCACCCAGCAGCGTGGTGCCGTCCGATGTGACGATGTCATTGCCGATCTGGTCCTGCAGCGCGGGATGTTCGCCGGGACGGATGACCTGGCTYGGATCGCCGGGCAGCACGATGTCRCCACCCTGATAGTTGCGGATGATCTGGGGCTTCACGTCGGCGCCGGAGCAGTCGGGCGACGTGTCCATGTGCGAGCAGAAGCAGATCACCGGCACGTGCTTGTCGGTATTTGCCGGGATCGTCGCATAGACGTAGCCGTGATCGTCGAGGTGAGCATCGGCGAGCCCCATCGCCTGCARCTCGGCGGCGAGCAGGCGCCCGAGATTCTTCTGCTTCAGGGTCGAGGGACAGGTCGGGGAGGTCGGGTCCGACTGGGTGTCGATCACGACGTAGCGGAGGAACCGTTCCAGGACGGAGTGGGTGAAGCTGAGCGACGTGTCGGACATGAGCACCAGGAGGGCAGGAGGATTATGATACCGTCATAGCAAAGATATTAGTATATTAGCGTGCGTATACCACATACCAGGTCTGCGCGGCAGCCGCCAATGTGTCACAGCACGTGTGCAGGTCCCGTGCGCCCAACCGCGATACTGATGTTTTCAGCATCAGAACGGGATCGCCAGCGCCGAGTTCCTCCGCTTCCAACGGCCTTAAGGCGAGATTGAGGAAGCCTGCCTGACCKGGTCATCGTACCGAAGATGATCCCGATTCGGAGACCCCATCCGGGGACTTCCACCTCTGCGTCTCGATCGAGGCAGGGGCGCCTCCGCCGTTGCGGCAACCGGATGTTTGGAGCGATGGTCATCTTGCCGTCTCCCGGCCTTGCGTCCTGAGGTTYTGATGCGGACGCAGCGCAGGCAGCGGCGTGGCGGGTCTGGGCCTGTTGGGGACTGATCGACGACTTCTCACAAATCCGGTTTCATTGTCCTTGACTTCGAAACATCGCCCCTTTAAGTCGCACTCCTCCGCGGATTTCGCGATCACGCGGGAGTAGCTCAGTTGGTTAGAGCGCCGGCCTGTCACGCCGGAGGTCGCGGGTTCGAGCCCCGTCTCTCGCGCCATTTTGAATGGCTTAGTATCCTCACACATATCGTTGGTTGTTCGTCTCGCTGCTTCTGGGTGGCTTTCGACCCGTGCCGCTTTGCGCCTGCGGTGTGACCGCGGCGGACCGGTGCTCTGAGGACGTATGACGCGCAAGAAAAAGGCCGCCGAAGCGGCGGCCGGGACACCTTCCACGAGGGAACGGCGACGGGTCAGCGCACCATCGATGCGGTGGAACTCGTCACGGTGATCGGCTTGCCCGCCTTCACGACGTGAGCGGCCGTCTGGCTGTCGTCGACGGTGCGGGCGGCGATCCCAAAGGCAGTCAAGGCGATCCCGGCGATGAGGGCCACGACGACGACCTTCAGATGGGTCGAACGATCCGCGGAATGGAGCGAGTGGTTCATGTCAGCCTCCCGGCGTCTCACAGCGCCACTTTGTTGCCGGACATGTACCGCTGGTTTGTTTCGATCCGGTTTCGTCGTTTCCTCAAAATGGTTTCATTGTTTGCAGGGCGTGTTGCGGCCGGCGGGAGGATGCGGACCGTCCTTCGCCAGCGTCGCCCGACCGGCGTCTTTGGCTGACGTYGCCCTGGTTGGTGTCTCCGCTGCCTCGAGCCCCTGCAAGCTGCGCGCGAGCTTGATTCGGCGAYCTCGGGTGACCATCTACTCGATAGAGGAAGCGTATCGGCCCATTGCTCATCGCGACTGATCTGCCRCCCGATCGCCGCTTTGCCATCCGCCCCGAACCATGTCCGGCTCTGCGCACACCGCCGTGCGTGCTCGCGATCGCTGAGCCGATCAGCCTCTGCCGATCGCGCWCCGGACACCGTAATGCTGCGGGTCKGTGATGTGACAGACGCGTGCGCGCTGCGGCGCCCGCCAGCCCCGTGTGTCCGGGTTTCCGCAATGTGGGGAGGGATGACGGCGTTGAGACGGCTTGTCTTGCGCGGCTTGGTGCGCTGCGCTAAGGCTCAGAACAATTCCAATGCAACGAGTCTGTGGTTTGCACCGAAGCCGCAGAGGAAAGTGGCGCCGATGACCGGCATCCTCCAGAATTATCTCCCCCTCGTCGTGTTCATAGGTGTCGCAGCCATCATCGGGGTGGTGCTGCTGATCGCGCCGTTCCTGGTCGCCTATCAGCAGCCCGATCCGGAGAAGCTTTCCGCGTATGAATGCGGCTTCAATGCGTTCGATGACGCGCGCATGAAGTTCGACGTTCGCTTCTACCTGGTTGCCATCCTTTTCATCATCTTCGACCTCGAAGTCGCCTTCCTGTTCCCCTGGGCAGTGGCATTCGGCAAGCTCGGCGCGGCCGGCTTCTGGTCGATGCTGGTGTTCCTGGCCGTGCTGACGGTCGGGTTTGCCTACGAATGGAAGAAAGGCGCGCTTGAATGGGATTGAGCCCCAACCCGTCCTCGACCGGCCCGGTGATCGCACCGGCCCCGAAGGGCATTCTCGATCCCGCGACCGGCAGGCCGATCGGTGCCAACGACCCGTATTTCCTCGAGGTCAGGCACGAGCTGTCGGACAAGGGATTCTTCGTTGCGACCGCCGACGATCTCATCACCTGGGCCCGTACCGGCTCGCTGATGTGGATGACGTTCGGTCTGGCCTGYTGCGCCGTCGAGATGATGCAGGTCTCGATGCCGCGCTACGACGTCGAGCGGTTCGGCTTCGCGCCGCGCGCCTCGCCGCGCCAGTCCGACGTGATGATCGTCGCGGGCACCCTGACCAACAAGATGGCCCCGGCGCTGCGCAAGGTCTACGACCAGATGCCGGAGCCGCGCTACGTCATCTCGATGGGGTCGTGCGCCAATGGCGGCGGCTACTACCACTATTCCTACTCGGTGGTCCGCGGCTGCGATCGCATCGTTCCCATTGACATCTAYGTGCCCGGCTGTCCGCCGACTGCGGAAGCGCTGCTGTACGGTGTTCTGCTGCTGCAGAAGAAGATCCGTCGCACCGGCACCATCGAACGCTGAAGGTTTTCGTTATGGACGATGGCAGGCTCGACGCCCTTGGGCAGACGATCGTGAGCGCGCTTCCGGGCGC
>BFBZ01000249.1_pt1 | contig 63247 bp, 73 predicted proteins | sample 1888401 | NCBI WGS metagenome assembly BFBZ01 (sample SAMD00112614, study PRJDB3348) | symbiont metagenome | host: Chara braunii
AGGATCCCCCCGCCAGGAGCTGGCTGATCAGAACGGCGAAAGCTGATCTGAAAAGCGTGGCCCGGATATGAAAAGTGCCGCGATGGAGCGCCGGGCGGCGAGCGTCCTTCTACAGGGACGCGACGCCGAAAGGCGTGATCTCAAGATGAAGCGCTGTTCGGCGCTCCATCCCTCGGGCTTTGCCCGAAGGGGAAGAAAAGAAGGGCGCACCCCGCGCCTCCACAACAACAGGGGACGCGGAGCGTTGGCTAAATCGTTCTGCTTCTGTCGTTGCGTGTCGCGATGGCGTGCTTAAATCGTCTGCGGGAAGGAGCCCTTCATGATCGTCACATTCGCTTTCCTGCATCACCTCGCGGCCTTCACGCTGGTGGCTTGTGTCGCCATCGAATTCATCCTGATCGGCCAGCAGCTCACGCATGCGTCCGCGCGAAAGCTCATCGCGGTCGATCGCGTGCTCGGGATCGCTGCGACCGCGCTGCTCGTGATCGGCTTGATGCGCGTGTTCTATTTCGAGAAGGGCGCGGCCTATTACTTCTCGAGCCATGCCTTCATGGGCAAGTTCTCGGCCTTCATCGTCGCGGCGCTGGTTTCGGCCGTTCCGACCATCGAATTCCTGAAATGGCGCAAGGCCGTCGCGGCCGGTCAGGTGCCGATGCCGGACGCAAAGAAGCTCCGCATCGTCAAAGCCGCAATCCACGGCGAGCTTCTGGCCATCGTCATCATTCTCGCCTGCGCCGCGATCATGGCGAAGGGCGGCTGGGCCTAGCCGATGAAGCGCGGCGGCGCGTCAAGCCGGAGCGTTGGCCCGCTCGTTCAATTCGTCCGCCTGGCGAACCGCGGCGTAGCCTGCTTCCGTCAAGATGTAGCGGTAGCGGTCCCGCATATGCAGCGCGATCCACTTGTTCTGGACGGCGCGATTGATGCCGCGCTGGAAATCGCCGTCGCGCACCGCGAAGAACTGATTGCGGCGCAGCATGCCGCTGGCCGGGACGCGATGTTGCGCGAACGTGCGAAGGATCTGGCGGCCTGCTTCTTCGTCGGTGAGCGTGCTGGCCATGGTGTACATCCATTTGGCTTTGGCGAGACTGAAACAGCTACGCCACATCATGCGAAGGTGGCAGTGTTAATTCGTGCTTCGCTCGCGTTATCCCCTGTCATGGACGTTCCTCGCGCCGTGGGCGCCGATTTCGTTTCGTTTGGAGACAACTATGGCCAAGCCGATTGAATACGCCGATGCGTCGCCCGCCGTTCGCGCGGTCTATGACGACATCAAAACCTCGCGCAACGTCCCGGATGTCAACAATTTCTGGAAATACCTCGCCAACGATCCGGCGACGCTGAAACGCACCTGGGAGAGCGTGAAAGAGGTGATGGCGCCGGGCGCGCTCGATCCGCTCATGAAGGAGATGATCTATCTCGCCGTCAGCGTCTCGAACGGCTGCGGCTATTGCATCGCAAGCCACAGCGCCGCGGCGCGAAAAGCCGGCATGACCGACGCGATGTTCGGCGAGGTGATGGCGGTCACCGGCATGGCGAACGAAACCAACAGGCTCGCCAACGGATATCGGGTTCCCATCGATCCACAGTTCGAACGCTGAGGCGTTACGTCGCAAGTGTCGCGCTTCGGAAGTTCGCTTGAATTCTCGGCGCATTCCGAAGCGAACTTCCGAAGCAAAGCGACACTTGCAACGCTATGACGCTAGTGTCCCTTTGAACCCGAAGTTCGCATAAGTGCCCGCTGCACATTCTTGCGAACTTCGGGTTCGGGACACTAGCCCCTTTGCAACGCTGCCGCTGGGTGACACGATGGCGGCACAAGAAAAAGCGTTGTTCTAGGGAGGCAAAGGTGAAAGCAGCCACGCTGGTGGCGGGCGTCCTTGCGCTCGTCTGCTCTGCGCCGCTCGGGAATGCGAGCGACTATCCCAACAAGCCCGTCACACTCATCATCGGTTTTGCGCCGGGCGGCCCGAGCGACGTGATGGCCCGCATCCTCACCAGGAAAATGGAGGAGTTGCTCAAGCAGCCGGTCGTGATCGAGAACCGCGCGGGTGCGGGCGGCGGGCTTGCGGCGAACGCGGTCGCGCGCTCGCCGGCCGATGGCTACACGATCCTGCTCGCGACCGGCTCTTCGCTTGCGATCAACGTCAGCCTTTACAAGAACCTCGGCTACGATCCGGCCAAGGACTTCGACCCGATCAGCCTCGTCGGCGTTCAGACCAACGTGCTCTATACGCATCCTTCGGTGCCGGCGAAGACGATCAAGGAGTTCGTCGACTACGCCAAGGCCAATCCTGGCAAGCTGTCGTTCGGCTCGGGCGGCAACGGCACGCCGGCGCATCTCGCGGGCGAATTGCTCAAGATCAAAGCCGGCATCCAGTACACGCACATTCCGTTCCGCGGCACCGGGCCTGCGTTGCAGGCGGTGATCGGCGGCCACGTGCTGACCGCGTTCAATCCGCCGTCGCCGCTGCTTCCGCATTTGCAGTCGGGGTCGATCAAGGCCATCGCGATCACCACGCTCAAGCGAACAGCGGCGTTGCCCGATGTGCCGACGATTGCCGAGAGCGGTTATCCCGGTTTCGATGCCGCCACGTGGCACGCGATCGTCGCGCCGCCGAACCTGCCGAAGGATGTCGTCGCGGTGCTGCACAAGGCCGTGAGTCAGACGCTCGACGATCCCGCCACGCGCAAGGCGCTCACGGAACTTGGCGTGGACATCGTCAACAGCAAGCCGGAGGAGTTGCGGGCCTACATCAAATCCGAGATCCCGAAATGGGCCGAGGTGGTGAAAGCCTCCGGCGCGACCGTGGATTGAGTGCAGCACAATCGTCAGCGGGCGCGGTCGTGCTATAAACGCCGGCCCGCCTGATTGCTCTTACGGACATTTTGACATGCTTCATGCCATTCGCATTGCGCTCGCGACGCTCGTCGCTGCGCTCTTCGCCGTAGTCTCCGCTTCAGCGCAGCCGTATCCAAAGAAAAGCACCATCAAGATCATCATCCCGCAGGCGGTCGGCAGTGCGACCGACACGGTGGGCCGTGCGCTTGCAACGCACATCGGCGCCGAGATCGGCCAGCAGATCATCGTCGACAACCGGCCCGGCGCGGGCGGCTTGCTCGGCTCCGAACTCGCGGCGAAAGCGCCACCCGACGGCTACACGTTGTTCCTCGCCAACATCTCGACGCACGGGGTCAATCCTGGCCTCTATCCGAAGCTGCCCTATGACCCGATCAAGGATTTCGCGCCGATCGGCCTTGCGGGCGGCACCTCGAACATCCTGATCGTCAACGCCGCGCTGCCGATCAAAAGCACCAAAGAACTGATCGACGCCGCGAAAGCGAAGCCCGGTTCGTTGAGCTACGCGACGCCGGGGCAGGGCTCATCGCAGCATCTCGCGGTCGAGCTGTTCCGTACGCTCGCGGGCGGCCTTGACGTGACGCATCTGCCGTATCGCGGCAGCGGTCCGGGCGTGATCGCGGTGATGAGCGGCGAAGCCTCCTTCATGATGCCGGCGACGCCATCGGCGTTGCCGGGCATCAAGAACGGCAAGGTGCGTCCGCTCGCAGTCACGAGCCTGAAGCGTCATCCCGATTTTCCGGACGTGCCGACGGTGGCCGACACGTTTCCGGGCTACGACGTGACCTCGTGGTATGGCTTGTCGGCGCCCGCCGGCACGCCGCGGCCGATCATCGAGCAGTTGTCGGATGCACTCCGTAAGGCGCTCGCCAACCCGGAGGCGATCAAGGCGCTGGTCAATGCAGGGATGGAGCCGCAGTTCAGCACGGCGGCGGAGTTCAGCGAGTTCATCAGGGCGGAAATCGCGAAGTGGACCAATGTCGCGCGCGACGCCAACGTGAAGCTTGAGTAAGGGGGAAATGGGAATGACGACGTTTGGAAGGCTCGCTCTGCACACCTGGAGCGTGGATACGACGCCGCTTGCGCCGGCCATTGCGGCGGCGCGCGAAGGCGGGTTCGATGCGGTTGAGTTACGCCGCACCGACTTCAAGCGCTGCTATGAGCAGGGAATGTCCAACGGCGCGGTGCTGGACGCGATCCGCGCAGAGCGGATGCCGGTGTGCACGCTCGGGTGCGAATACGGCTGGCTGTTCGCCACGGGCGACGAAAGCAAGCGGCTGTTCGCGGACCTGAAGGAAACCTGCGCCAACGCAAAGGCACTGAATTGCTCGCAGATCATGACAGCGCCGGGGCCGTTCGCGGGGCCGATGAAGGATGCCATCGAGAACCTGAAGCGCGGTGCCGACCTGATCGGAGAGCAGGGGCTTACACTTGCCATCGAATTCAACTCACAGCACGACGTGATCAACTGCATCGATCGGCTTCGCGAATTGATCAACGGTGCGGGCCGCAAGAACGCGGGCATGCTGCTCGACGCTTATCATCTCGAACGCAGCGGAGCGGGCGGGCGCGGCTTTGAGGGTGTTGATCCATCGGAGATCGCGGCGTTCCAGTACAGCGACGCACCGCCCGCGCCGGTTCAGGCGGGTGTGAAGCGTCCGACCGATCGCCTTCCACCCGGCAAAGGCATCGTGCGCTGGCTTGAGGTGATCAAGCTTCTGAAAGAGAAAGGGTTCATGGGGCACTTGAGCTACGAAGCGCCGAACCCGGAGCAATGGAAGCGCCCGCCGGTCGAGGTGTGCCGCGAAGGCGTCGAGCTGACACGCGCGCTGATCAAGAAGGCGCTGAACTAAGCAGGTAAGCAAAAGCCCCCGGCCAAAAGCCGGGGGCTTCGTTTCGTGTTGGCTGCTACTGGTTGTTCGAACCGCCCGAGCCTGTCGTGGTCGAACTGCTGCCCTGAGCCGAGGTCGACGGGCTTGCAGGTGTGTTGGCCGGTGGCGGAACACGCGGTGGCGCGTTCGTGGTCGAGGCGGGCGGTATGCTGCTGTCGACCGATGCGGTGTTGGTATTGGTGCCGGTGTTGCTGAACACAAACATCAGCACAAGCGCCAGCACAATACCGCCGGCGATCCAGCCCCACATCGCATTCGACGCTTCAAGATCCCCCAACCGCTGATCGCGGCGGCTTTCGTCACGCGGGGGTGGCGCAAAGCGGGGGTCTGTGTAGTTCGGGTCCGACATCTGCTTCTCCCTCAGGTTCGCCTTCGCTGGGGAGTTAATTCACGGCCGCATATCATGGTTCCTGATTGCTGGACCGCGTGTTTTGCACAGGTGCATTGCAACGGGAACCGGACGGAGGGAACAAGTTCCGCTAAACCCGTTTGGCCATGCCGGGTCAGCCACGTTCTTTCGCCGATATCGCCATATTTTCGGCCCCAGCCGTTTTCGTCGTTCTCTGGGCCTCGGGCTTCGTCGGCGCGAAGCTCGGGCTGCCCTATGCCGAGCCGATGACGTTCCTCACCATCCGCATGGGCGCGGTGGTCATCCTGATCGGCGTGATCGCACTCATCACCCGGCCGGCGTGGCCGAGCCGGATGGGCGTCCTGCACAGCATCATCACCGGCTTCTTCGTGCACGGCTGCTATCTCGGCGGCGTGTTCTTCTCCATCGATCACAAGCTGCCGGCGGGTCTATCGGCGCTGGTCGTGAGTCTCCAGCCGGTGCTGACCTCGACGCTTGCGAACCGACTGCTCGGCGAGCGCGTGGTGTTGCGACAATGGATGGGGCTGGCGCTTGGGATTGTCGGTGTCTACCTCGTGGTGCACGGGCGCACCGAGGGCGAGGCGCCGTTCATCGCCTGGTTCGGCGCGACGGTCGCGCTGATCGGCATGACCATCGGCACGCTTTATCAGAAGCGTTTCGGCGGCGGGATCGACTGGCGCTCCGGCTTCTTCATTCAATACGCCGCGGCCACCGTGCTGTTCGCGATTCTCGCATTCGCCTTCGAGACACGGCAGGTGCAGTGGACTGGTGAATTCCTGATCGCCGTTGCCTGGTTGGTGCTGGCGCTGTCGTTCGGCGCGGTGTGGCTTCTGTATTTCCTGATCCGGCGGCAGGCCGCGACGCGCGTGGTCAGCCTGTTCTATCTGACGCCGCCGTTCACGGCGCTGATGGCTTGGGCGATGTTCGGAGAAAAGCTTGCGCCGCTCGCGATTGCCGGCATGGGCGTCTGTGTCGCGGGTGTTGCGCTGGTGAACTGGCGAGTCGGACGGACACCGAAAGACTCATAGAGGAGGGCCGCTTTTGCAGGCCTGGGTTCCAAACCGCGCCAAAATCGCGTGGTTTTATCGTGTCTTAAGCATGGAAAACAGTCCGTTAATGGTTTCACGCATAAACTTGCGGGGAACTCAAGAACTTGAATGCCGTGATTGCGAACTCGCATGGAAAGCCATTTTGCGTCGGAAAAATCCATTCCGGTCCGCCGTTTTGCAATTGATCTGGCGCTGCTGGCTTGTCTGTCGATCGCGGCCTTCGTTGTCGCCGCGGTGACGGCGCTTGCGCCGCGCGACCCCGCGAGCGGGGTTGCGGTGGTGTTTGCCCCCTGGACCAGCGCGGATGCGACGCTGTCACGCGCGGTCGAGGCGAAAGCACGCTTCGTGCGCTTCGGCGGTGCCTCCTTCATTGCAGTCGTCATTCCTGATGGTGCGGATTATCAGACGCGGGTGCTCAACGCTGGTGCTTGGCTGGTGCTCGATCCGCAGGCGCTTGCGGCCTGTCTGCCATTCCTAGATTCGGCGGCGCGGGGGTCATGACGAATTTGGCCCAGTTCCAGCGCACTGTGGCGCGGGCTCTGACCGCGCTCACGATCGTTCACGTTCCAATCCTGTTGCTGATTTGTTGGGCGCTCGGCCGGCAGGTTTGGCCTGTGACGCTGGTTGCGCTGGTGCTTGCAGCAGCTCCGGTTCTGGTGTCGTTCTTGCAGCGTCCGTTGATGGTCGTGGCATTTGCGCTGGTGGTGGCTCTGGTCGGCCAGACGTCGCTGCTGGTTTTTGCCTTCACGGGACATCCGTGGCAGGTCGAGATGCATTTCTACTATTTTGCCATCCTCGCGATGCTGTCCGGATTTTGCGATTGGCGCGTGCTGATCGTGGGCGCCGGTTTGATCGCGGTTCATCACCTGAGCCTCGACTTCTTCATGCCAGAGCTGGTCTACCCCGGCGGTACCAACTTCCTGCGTGTCCTTGTCCACGCGATCGTCGTGGTAATCGAAACCGCGATGCTGATCGGGATCGGCCATGCGATCCGCTCGGCCTTTACGAACGCGCATAACGCACATCGCGAGGCGGAAGACGCGCTCGCGATGCTCGAGCAGACCAGCCGTCTGCGCGACAAGGAACTGGCCTCCACGACCAAGCGTGCCGATCGCCTGAGTGAATTGCTTGATCGCTTCAAGCGCGAGATGTCGGAATCGACGGAAATTCTGAACTCGGCCGCCGACCATTTGCGGTCGAACGTCGACAACCTCGGAAGGACTGCGGCGCATGCCACTGCGCAGTCCATTGCGGTTTCGGTGGCATCGGACAGCACCGCGAAGAAAGTGGATTCGGCAGCGGCGGCGGGGGAGCAGCTTGCCGCCACGATCGCGGAGGTCGGCTCGAACGCCAGCCGGTCGTCCGATCTTGCGATTGAGGCTGTTGCCGAGGCGGCGAAAGCGAGCAAAACCGTCGACGAGCTCGCAACCGTTGCGCACGAAATCGGCAAGGTGACCGAGCTCATCAGCGCAATCGCCGGGCAGACCAATCTGTTGGCGTTGAATGCGACGATCGAAGCGGCTCGCGCAGGCGAGGCGGGGCGCGGCTTCGCCATTGTCGCGCAGGAGGTCAAGGCGCTGGCCGGGCAAACCGCGGCAGCGACACAGGAGATCGGTTCGCGTATCGCTGCGATGCAGGGCGCAACTGGTCACGCTGTCGACGCAATCCAGGAGATTTCCCGGACCATCCGCGAGCTTGAGGTGTTCTCGGTCAAGATCGCAGAGGCGGTGGAAGAACAGGCGCAGGCGGCGCGTGAAATCGCCGGCAATGCGCATGCCGCGGCCGCGAGCGTTGGCCAGGTTCATGCTTCCATCGGCGAGATCGAAGCCATTGCCGACAGCACGAACATGACGGCTTCGGACCTGTCCGCCTCGGCTGTCGGCGTGACGGAGCAGACCGCTCGAATTCGTGAGCGCGTTCGCGAATTCGACGAGGAAATTCGCGCCATTCCAGCTTAAGAAATTTATATAACGGGGAAACTTGAGATGACGCCTGAACAGGTTGCAATCATCAAATCGAATTTCGCGCAAGTCGTCGGCCAGAAGGAAGCAGTCGGGCTGATGTTCTACGAGCGCCTCTTTACGATCGCGCCCGAAACGAAGTCGCTGTTCAAGGGCGACTTGAAAGCGCAAAGCCGCAAGCTGATGGACACGCTGGCGCTCGCGATCGGCATGTTGCGCGATATGCCGACGCTGGTGGCGACGCTCGAAGGATTGGCAAAACGCCACGTGAGCTACGGCGTGAAGGACGAGCACTACGCGAAGGTGGGCGAAGCGCTGCTCTGGACGCTGGAAAAGGGGCTTGGCGCGGCTTTCACCGCCGACGCCAAGGCTGCATGGACCGTGCTCTATGGGGCGGTCTCGGACATCATGCGCAAGGCCGCGGCAAAGCCGGCCTGACCTGTCGGCGCTACAAGCGTCCGCGACACAATCGGTGATGCACCGCCCGTTGCGGCGGTGTTAGGCTTGCCTCGATTGAGAGGGGGCCTCGATGCGTTGGTTCGGCGGTCGTCATTTCATCGTTGTGGTGCTTGCGGCGCTGCTCGGCACAAACCAGGTACAGGCGCAAGGCGTCGCGGATTTCTACCGTGGTCGCACCATACAAATGGTCGTCGGATTCAGCTCCGGCAGCGGCTACGACATCTACGCGCGTCTGCTTGCGCGGTTTATGCCGAAATACATCCCTGGCAATCCGACGATCATCTCGCAGAACATGCCGGGCGCGGGCAGCCTGCGCGCCGCGCAATACGTCTCGCAGGTCGCGCCGAAGGACGGCAGCGTGATCGGCACCATGTCACGCAGCCTGCCGGTCGAGCCGTTGATCGGTGACGGCAAGTTCGACGGCCGCGCCTTCACCTGGATCGGCAATATCGCCAACAACAACAGTCTCTGTGCGACATGGCACACGACTGCCGTGAAGACCTGGAGCGACATGCTGACGACGCCGTTCGTGCTGGGCGGCGAGGGGCCGGGTTCGGACCTCGACAACTTTGCGCTGGTTTTGAAGAATATGTTCGGCGCGAAGATGAAGCTCGTCTCGGGTTATCCTGGCGGCTCCGAGGTCAATCTCGCCGTGGAGCGGCGCGAGCTCGACGGCCGCTGCGGCTGGTCGTGGGACTCGATCAAGAGCACCAAGCCGGACTGGCTGCGTGACAAGAAGCTGAATCTGCTGGCGGTGTTTGCGCTGGAGAAGGCGTCAGACGTGCCACCCGAGGTGCCGCTGATCCTCGACAAGGCGCGCAACGACGAGGAGCGCAAAATCCTGCGGGTCCATCTGGCCGCGCAGGCTTTCGGCCGTCCGTTCTTTGCCGCGCCCGGCATTCCGGAGGATCGCAAGAAGGCGCTGCGCGACGCGTTCGACGCAACGATGAAGGACGCGGACTTCATCGCGGAGACGGCCAAAGTGCGAATGGAGGTCAGCCCGACGACCGGTCACGAGATCGAGCGCATCCTCAACGAGATCTATGCATCGCCGCCCGAAGTGATCGAGAAGGCGAAGAAGCTGATCAAGGGCTAGAACACGACCACGCTGCGGATGCTTTCGCCCGCGTGCATGAGGTCGAACGCCTTGTTGATGTCCTCGAGTGGCATCGTGTGCGTGATCATCGGATCGATCTCGATCTTGCCGTTCATATACCAGTCGACGATCGTCGGCACTTCGGTGCGGCCGCGGACGCCGCCGAAGGCGGTGCCCTTCCAGACGCGACCGGTGACGAGCTGGAACGGGCGGGTCTTGATCTCGGCGCCCGCAGGCGCGACGCCGATGATGATGCTCTGGCCCCAGCCGCGGTGGCTGCATTCGAGCGCCGCGCGCATCAGGTCGACGTTGCCGACGCACTCGAACGTGTAGTCCGCGCCGCCGATCTGGTCGAACGGCGTCTTGGTCATGTTGACGATGTGCGAGACGACGTCGCCCTGGATTTCCTTCGGGTTGACGAAATGCGTCATGCCGAAGCGTTCGCCCCAGGCCTTGCGGTCGTTGTTGAGGTCGACGCCGATGATCATGTCGGCGTTGGCCATGCGCAGGCCCTGGATCACGTTGAGGCCGATGCCGCCCAAGCCGAACACGACGCACTTCGCGCCAGCTTCCACATTCGCGGTGTTCAGCACCGCGCCGATGCCGGTGGTGACACCGCAGCCGATGTAACAGATCTTGTCGAACGGCGCGTCGGTGCGGACCTTCGCGAGCGCGATCTCCGGCAGGACTGTGAAGTTCGCAAACGTCGAGCAGCCCATGTAGTGGTGGATCTTCTTGCCGTTGATCGAGAAGCGCGACGTGCCGTCCGGCATCAGGCCCTGGCCCTGCGTGCCGCGGATCGAGGTGCAGAGATTGGTCTTGCGCGACAGGCACGAGGGGCACTGGCGGCATTCCGGGGTGTAAAGCGGAATGACGTGGTCGCCCTTCTTCAGCGACGTCACGCCCGGACCGACATCGACGACGACGCCCGCGCCTTCATGGCCGAGGATCGCGGGGAACAGGCCTTCCGGGTCCTTGCCCGACAAGGTGAACTCGTCGGTGTGGCAGATGCCGGTCGCCTTGATCTCGACCAGCACCTCGCCGGCCTTGGGGCCTTCGAGCTGAACAGTGGTGACGGTGAGGGGCTTGCCCGGTTCGAATGCAACGGCCGCGCGAACGTCCATGTTGATCCTCCGTTAGCCGGATTTCTTCATCACGATCTGGGTTTGAGTCACGATCGCTGCGAGCTTGCCGTCGCCACGCGTGATCCGCGTCTGCCAGACTGAGGTGGTGCGGCCGCGATGGAGCGGCGTGCATTCCGCGTGGGCGGTGTCGCCCAGCGCAATGCCGGCGAAGAAGTTGGTCTTGCTCTCGATCGTCGAGGTGATGAAACCCTCTGGCAGGTTCGCCACAGCCGCGGTCCCGCCCAGGTTGTCGGCGAGCGCCATCACCGCGCCGCCGTGCATGACGCCGTTGCGGTTGGTGAGCTCTTCACGCACCACGAGATCGGCGGTGACCTTCTCCGGCGACACGACAGTCACCTTCATGCCAATGAAGTCGGAGAAGGGCGGCTGCTGGTCTGCGCGCCACGGGGTTTCAGGCTTCGAGGCTGTATCGTTCATGCCGCCTCGATTGCCACAGACGGGCATCGAGGTCCAGCCAAGGAACTAGCGGCGCGAGGCGAGCCAGGATGCCGCGAGTTTCAGGTCCTGCTCGGTCAGGCCGTGGCCCGCGGGCAGTGTCTCGTATGTGACATCTGCGCCCGCTTCACCGAGCAACGCCGCGAGCAGGCCGGCCTGATTGACCGGGATCAACTCGTCGTATTTGCCGGCGAGCAGGAGCACCGGCAGACCTTTCAGGTCCGGCAATGGACGCGGATCGAACGGCAGCATGGCGCGCATGAGGATTGCCCCGGCGAACGCGTCGGGTTCCTTCAGCATCAGCGGCCAGGCGATGTTGGCGCCGTTGGAATAGCCGAGTGCGACCGGCTTGCCGACGCCATAGGCCTCGCGGGCGCGTTTCAGGAAATCGCCAAGCTCGGCGGTGCGCGTCACGAGATCGTCGCGGTCCCAGCCCTCGTTGGTGCGGCGGAAGAAGCGCGGCATGCCGTGCTCCAGCACTTTGCCGCGCGGGGAGAGAATGGTGCTGTAGGGCGCGATCCGTTCGGCGAGCGGGATCAGATCGTTCTCGTCGCCGCCGGTGCCGTGCAACAGAAGCAGCGGGGCTTTGTCGGTATCCCGGCCGGGAATGAACCGGTGAATGAAACCGAGGTCCGTGGTCGCTGTGCTCATGTCGCTTCCCCGAAAATGCGAAGGGCGCGGCTGGTGCCGCGCCCTTCATATGGGGTTCCTTGATCGAAACCGCTACTCGGCCACTAGCTCTTGGGCTGCGGCACGATCCGAATGTAGGGCTTCGGCGCCTTCCAGCCGGCGGGGAAGAGCGTCTTGGCCTCGTCGTCGCTGACGGTGCCGCCGATGATGACGTCCTCGCCCTGCTTCCAGTCCGCGGGCGTCGCGACCTTGAACTTCGCGCCGAGCTGGAGCGAGTCGATGACGCGGAGAATTTCCTGGAAGTTGCGGCCGACCGACATCGGATAGACCAGGATCAGCTTGATCTTCTTGTCCGGGCCGATGATGAAGACGTTGCGAACGGTCTGGTTGTCGGCGGGTGTCCGTTTCAGCGGATCGCCGGAGACCGGCGCGGGCAGCATCCCGTAGAGCTTCGACACGTTGTAGTCGGTGTCCGCGATCATCGGGAAGTTCGGGCTGTAGCCCTGTGTCTCCTTGATGTCCGCAGCCCAGCCGGCGTGGCGGTCGATCGGGTCGACCGAGAGGCCGATCACCTTGACGCCGCGCTTATCGAACTCCGGTTTGAGGCGCGCCACGGTGCCGAGCTCGGTGGTGCAGACCGGGGTGAAATCCTTCGGATGCGAGAACAGCACCGCCCATTTGTCGCCGATCCAGTCGTGGAAGCGGATCTTGCCTTCGGTGGTTTCGGCCTCGAAATCGGGGGCCGTGTCGTTGATCGCGAGTGCCATCGCAGTTCTCCCAACTGTCTTCGGTACGTCCGTTGGTGGCGGACCGGGTTCCGTGAATATATCGGGATTGCCGGAGGTAAAACCAGACGGGGACAAAAAGGAAAGCGTTGTGTTGGCAACGTGCCGCGCAGAAGAACAAACATGTTGCCCTTCGCATCCATCGTGGAAGAGCCTTCAACGGTGTTGGAGTGTTTCGACTGGCATGTGACCGCGCTTACGCGCTGCCGCGGACGACCAATTCGAATCCGACATCGCACACCGGGTCGGATGGAGGCTTGCCGTCGAGTTGGTCGAGCAGCATGGCTGCTGCCTGCCAGCCCATCTCGAAGGCATGCGAGCGCACCGTCGTGAGGCCCGGGGGCACTTCGGCTGCGATTTCGTAGTCGCCGAACCCGGCCACCGCGATGCGGTCTGGCACCGGCCATTGCCGGGACTGACACTCGAACAATGCGCCCACGGCAGGAATGTCGGTGTAGCTGACGAGGCCGTCGATGGGCGTTGCCGCCGATCCCAACTCGGCGACCGTTTGCCGGCCGCTCAGATATTCAGAGCCGGCCTGCACCGGCCGCACCAGATCGTCGGGCAGTCCCGCCTTGCGCACTGCGCTCAGGAAACCCGCGCGGCGCTCGTCGTAGCGGCGCACGCCCGGTGTGTGGAAGTCGATGTAGGCGATGCGGCGACAGCCACGGTCGATCACCACCTGTGTCACCGCGGCCATGGCGTCGCGATCGGAGATGCCGACGGCCATATCGATCACCGGTCCGGTATTCGTCCACACCTCGACAACGGGAATCCCGGCTGTGTCGATGAGCGCGCGCGCCTCGGCGCTGTGGTCATTGCCGGTGAGCACAAGGCCGTCAGGGCGGCGGCCGAGAAAGGTGGCGATCGCTTGCGTCTCTTGTTCGGCGGAGAACCCGCTGACAGCGAGCAGCAGTTCGTGGTTGCGCGCCGTGAAGCTTTCGACGAGGCCGTTGATGGTCTTTGCCATCGTCGAGTTCGCCAGCGTCGGCACGATCAGGCCGATCACGCGGCTGCGGTTGGATGCGAGCCCCCCGGCCACGAGGTTGGGAACGTAACCGAGTTCGGCCGCGGCCTTGCCGATGCTCTTGCGGGTTTCTTCCGCGACCTTGTCGGGATAGCGGTATGCGCGCGACACGGTGATGGGTGACACGCCGGCATGCCGGGCGACGTCTTCCATCTTCACCCAGTTCGATCCGCTTTGCCGGCGGCGGCGCATGATCGCTCTCGCTCTGAGACAGTCGCGGCGCCGAATCGGCGCCGCGGTCGTGGTCTGATTATAGCATCGATGCCGGAGACGGCGCCGTCAGCGCGAGCCGCCGACGATGCCGAGTTCCTTCCGCCAGATGTCGTCGCGCGGCATGTTCGGATTTGCGGGCCGGACATCGTAGTAGGGGATCAGCGGCTTGTAGAGTTCGAGGAGGCGGCGCAACTCGCCGATCGGCTCATTGTTCTCGTCGACGCGCAAGTCGATCCAGGCATAGGAGCGCTTGTTCACGACGTAGAGCGCAGCCGAATACTGGCCGGCGATCTGGCCGCCGGCGTCGCGCCCAGCCTCGAGACAGGACATCAGCCGGTCGCCGAGGTCGAGGGAGGCGTTCTTCTCCCAGGCCTTCGTCATGTCCGTGACGGTCCTCTCACTGGTCAGGCGGTTGCCGAGCGAGGCGAAGCCGGGCCGCGTTTCGTGCCCGCGCCATTCTTCATTTTCGTTGCCGGTGCGCACCGCGATGCGGCCGTCGCGATCGACCACTGCAATCTGCCGCCATTCGATATGAGGGTCGTTGGATTCCAGCTCGCTCAGAACCTTGGGGGCAGAGAAACCCATTTCAAGAAGGTTCAGCCCGAGCGGCCCGAAGCGCGGATCGCCATTCGCCTGAACCACGAGCCCGCCGAGGCCTGCTTTTAGGAACGGACACTTGGCGCCGATGGCCGGCGGACGGGTGGCGATGGCGATGCCGAACATGCCGGTGCGCTCGCATCGGCCGATCACGGAAAAGGTCAAGGTTGGTCTCCTGTTTCAAATTTCGAAAGGCAAAGCTGTGCGGCGCCTATCAGTTCGGCGCGATGCCGGCTGACTTGATGAGGTCGTTCCACTTCTCGATATCGCGGCGATAGAAGGCGCCGAATTCGGCGCGCGTGCTGCCGACGTCCTGCACGCCAAGTTCGGACAGACGCTTGGCGAGTTCAGGCGACTTCAGGCTGTCCACGATTGCCGCGTTGAGCTTGTCGAGGATCGCGGCGGGTACGCCGCGCGGCGCAAACACACCGAACCACACTGCCGCGTCGTAACCCGGAAGGCCTGCCTCGGCGACGGTCGGGGTGTCGGGCAGCGCGGGCGAACGGTTCGCCGTCGAGACCGCGAGCGCGCGCACCTGGCCGTTCTGGATGTAGGGCAGGAGCGGCGTGATGTTGTCGAAGGCGAAATCGATCCGGCCGGCGAGCAGATCGGTGAAGCCGAGTGCCTGTCCCTTGTAGGGGACATGCTGGACGTCGAGCCCGGCCATCTTCTTGAACAGTTCGCCTGAGAGATGCTGCGAGCTGCCGATGCCCGACGAATAGAAGTTCAGCTTGCCGGGATTGGCTTTCGCGTGGGCGATCAGTTCGGCGACCGATTTGACCTCGAGTGTCGGGCGCACCACCAGCACGTTCGGGAGAGTGCCGGCGCGAGTGATCGGCTCGAAGTCGGTCAGCGGGTTGTACGGAAGGTTAGGGTAGGCGACGCGCGCGGTGGCGTGGGTCGGCGTCGAGCCGAGCGTAATGATGTAGCCGTCCGGTGCCGATTTCGCGGTGAAGTCGCTGCCGATGGTGCCCGCAGCACCAGCGCGGTTGTCGACGATGATCGGTTGACCGAGCCGCGTTTCGAGCTGGCGCGCGATCATGCGGGAGAGGATGTCGTTGGTGCCCCCGGCGGGCCACGGGCTGACCCAGCGGATCGGCCGGTTGGGGTAGTCGTCGGCGGCCGCGGCCGGTGCGGCGGCGAAGACGCAAAGGGCGGCGGCAAGCAGTTTGATCGAGATGCGCATCGAGAGTGTCCCCAAAATCCCGGCCCTTATGATAGCGCTATCATTCTTTGTGTTATGGGGCTTGTCAATGCATCGTTGCGAGGCCGCTTGCGGTCGATTTCGTTGACTTTCGCGCCGCAGCATCGCAACGCTTGAGTTCCAGCAGGACCGGCCCGGCATGTTCAAACGCATCCTGATCGCGAACCGTGGTGAGATCGCCTGCCGCATCATCAAGACCGCGCGGCGCATGGGCATCGAGACGGTGGCGGTCTATTCCGAGGCCGATCGCGATGCGTTGCATGTGGAGATGGCCGACGACGCGGTGCTGATCGGCCCGCCGGCTGCGGCCGAGAGCTATCTGATCATCGACAAGATCGTGGATGCCTGCCGCAAGACTGGGGCCGAGGCGGTGCATCCGGGCTACGGCTTCCTCTCCGAGCGCGAGGCGTTCCCGAAGGCGCTGAAGGCGGCGGGGGTGGTCTTCATCGGACCAAACCCGGACGCGATCGCCGCGATGGGCGACAAGATAGAGTCGAAGAAGGCGGCGGCGAAGGCCAAGGTGTCGACTGTGCCGGGCCATCTCGGGGTGATCGAAGACGAAAAGCACGCCACCAGGATCGCCGACGAGATTGGCTATCCGGTCATGATCAAAGCGTCGGCCGGCGGCGGTGGCAAGGGCATGCGCATCGCGCATTCCAAGAGCGAGGTGGCCGAAGGTTTCACGCGCGCGAAGTCGGAAGCGAAGTCGTCGTTCGGTGACGATCGCGTGTTCATCGAAAAATTCATCGTCAATCCGCGCCACATCGAGATCCAGGTGCTCGGCGACAAGCACGGCAATGTCATCTATCTCGGCGAGCGTGAATGCTCGATCCAGCGCCGCAACCAGAAGGTCGCGGAAGAGGCGCCGTCGCCGCTGCTCGATGAAACGACGCGGAAGAAGATGGGCGAGCAGGCCGTGTCTCTCGCGAAGGCGGTGGGCTACGACAGCGCGGGAACGGTGGAGTTCGTCGCGGGGCAGGACAAGAGCTTCTACTTTCTTGAGATGAACACGCGGCTCCAGGTCGAGCATCCGGTGACGGAGTTGGTCACGGGTATTGATCTCGTCGAGCAGATGATCTGCGTTGCCGCTGGCGAAAAACTCACGATCAAGCAAAGCGACGTGAAGCTGAACGGCTGGGCGGTCGAGAACCGCATCTACGCCGAAGACCCGTACCGCAACTTCCTGCCGTCCACCGGACGGCTCACCAAGTATCGGCCGCCGGCGGAAACAAGCATCGACGGCATCACGGTGCGTAACGACACCGGCGTGACCGAGGGCGGTGAGATTTCGATCTACTACGATCCGATGATCGCGAAGCTCGTGACCCACGCGCCGACGCGCGCAGAGGCGATCGCGGCTCAGTCGAACGCGCTCGATGCGTTCGTCGTTGACGGCATCCGCCACAACATTCCGTTTCTTTCCGCCCTGATGGCGCATCCGCGCTGGCAGTCGGGCAAGCTCTCGACCGGCTTCATCGCCGAGGAGTTCCCGGACGGCTTCCACGCCATCGCGCCGAAGGGCGAGATCGCGAAGACCATCGCGGCGGTGGCCGCCGCCATCGACCATGTGGTGGGCGAGCGGAAGCGCCAGATTTCCGGCCAGCTCACCGGCCGCATGGTGACGCGCGAGCGCCGCCGCTCCGTCAAGCTCGGCGACCTTGAGCTCCACCTGGACGTGGCGCGCGAAGCCGAAGGCATCGCCGTGCAGTTCGTCGATGAGAAGGGCAATTCGGGTGACGCCCGCGTGCTGGTATCGTCGTGGAAGCCGGGCGATCCGGTGTGGTCCGGCATGATCGGTGACGAAGCGGTCGCGGTGCAGGTGCGTCCGATCCCGAACGGTTTCCTGCTCGCGCATCACGGCGTTGAGGCGAAGGTCTACGTCTATACCGAGACGGAAGCGGCCGCGGCGCGGCTGATGCCGGTCAAAAAGCCGCCGGACACCGGCAAGGTGCTGCTGTGTCCGATGCCGGGCCTCGTGCGCTCCATTGCTGTGAAAGAAGGCCAGGAGGTCAAGGCCGGCGAGGCGCTCGCGGTGGTCGAGGCCATGAAAATGGAGAACGTGCTGCGCGCGGAACGTGACGGCATGGTGAAATCCATCAAGGCCAAGACCGGCGACAGCCTCGCGGTCGATGCCGTGATCATGGAGTTCGCTTAAACGACGTGCCACGATGACGGCATGAGTCCCGTCGCACAATCCGGCACGCTTGCGCCCAAACTCGCGCCTAGGCCATTTGTCATCGCCGTGCTTGCGATCTATCTCGCGGGCTTTCTGTCTCAGATTCTGCTTTCGCCTCCTGCCACATTGCGGTTTGGGTTGTGGCCGTTCACGCTGGTGCAGGTGGGCCTGATCGGCTCCTGGTATTCCGTTCACGCGAGACGTCTGCGCGATGCTGGTCATGGCAGCGGCTTGGCGCTCGGGATTGCGGCGATCTACACGCTGACGATGACGCTGTTGATCCTGGTCATGGCGTTGCTGGTGGCCAGCGATACTGGCGAAGAGGCGTTCAAATCCGGGCAAGGCTTTATGCAGCTCTTTGCCGTGGTGCTCTTTTTCACGATGCTGTTTGGCGAATTCGGCGGTGCCGGCGGCGCGGGCTATTGGGTGTTCGGCTTTCTGCTCCTGATGCTGGTGCCATTTCTCGTCGCGTTCGTCTTCTCATATTGGACGGCGACCCGGCCGAGCGTTACGGCGAAGACATGACGCTGCACTTCGCCTATGGCTCCAACATGAGCCGCGTAATGATGCGGAGTCACGCGCCAGAGGCGAAGCCGCTTGGCGTCGCGACGCTGCAAGGCTTCCGCTTTCTCATCATGGCGGATGGTTATGCATCGGTTGAGCGTGACACGACCGAAAGTGTGCACGGCGTGCTCTGGCGCATCACACCACGCGACCGCGTCACGCTCGATGCCTGGGAGAACATCGGAGCAGGGCTCTACCGCGCGGAGGTGCTGCCGGTGCGTCACGACGGCAAGCAGGTGCCGGCGCTGGTCTATCTCGGGCGCACGGATCGTCCGGGTCGCCCGAAGCCCGGCTATATGAAGGCGGTGGTCGACGCGGCGCACGATTGGGAACTGCCGCCCGACTACATTCGTTCGCTGGAGATGTGGTCGCCTGCGCCGTGGCTGAGCGCACGGGCCGGCAAAACCGGAGACTTCGCATGACTGTCGCGCGCCACATCATCGCAAAGGGCCGCGTGCAGGGCGTCGGCTATCGCAATTTCGTCGCCGAGGCTGCGGCCGCCAAACGCTTGCAAGGCTGGGTGCGCAACCGCATGGCCGGGACGGTGGAGGCCGTGCTCATCGGTCCTGCCGAAGCAGTCGATACCGTGATCGAGGAATGCCGGAAGGGCCCGCGTGCTGCGCGCGTCGACGGCATTGATCAGAGCGAGGCGACACCAGAGCAGCGTGCGCTTTACTCCGGTCCAGGCTTTGAGGTTCTGCCGACCGTCTAGGCCCGCGCGCTGCCGCGGAAGGCCGCTGCAAGCGTTCGCAGCGCCGCGACGGATCGTGCATCGCTGACACGCGAATAGAGCATCACCTTCGATCGCCCGAGCTTAGGCAGACCGAACGCCGGCCCGACATCGGTGCTGCCCGTCGGCGCGACGCGTTTCGCCAGCGGCGCAACCGCGATTCCTGAAATCACCGCGGCGGAAACGGCGGTAACGCCGCCGCCGACAAACGCCTCGGCCCATTCGATCTCCGCCTGATCGAGTGCGCGGATCGCCATCGCGCGCACGCCGCAGGGCGGCGCGAGCATCGCAAGCCGCAGCTTGCCGTTCCTGCGATGGGGCGCTGCCGCGAACCAGCCGAATTCATCCTCGGTCAGCAATTCGCCGCCGCGCCGCGAGCCCTCCTTGCGCGCGATGACGGCTTCGAACGCGCCGCGGTCAAAGGCGTCGAGCAACTCGCGCGAGAAGCCGATGGTGGTCTCGATCACCAGGTTTGGATCGAACGCATTCAAGCGTGAGAGCAGGGCGGGCAACTCGGGGCCGGCCGCATGGTCGCTGATGCCGAGCCGCAGACGATGTTCTTTGGTCGTCGTGCCTTCCAACGCCCGCTGGCTGGCGGCGAGCAGTTCGCGCGCGTTCTGGAGAAATGCGGTGCCTTCGTTCGTCAGCCGCACCGAGCGCGGCGTGCGCTCGATCAGCCGCCGTTCCAGCCGGTCTTCGAGGCGCTTGATCTTGAGGCTCACCGCCGATTGCGTCGTGCCTAACGCCTCGGCGGCGCGGGTAAAGCTGCCGAGGTCGGCGACCAGAGCGAAGGCTTGTACGGTTTCGAGATCGAGCGGTTTCATCGCTCACCCCTATGATTTCGATATATCATCACTGATATACAATATAATGATATTTATAAATGATGGCCAGGGGCGTATCTCACGGGCATGGATTTCGTCAAAGGAGAAATCGTCATGCCCATGATCACCGTCCAATACGCAACGCCCGACGCCCGGAAGATCCGCAAGGCCGATATCGTTCAGGCCGTCACCAAGCTGTCCCATGGCATCCTGCGGAAGGACCCGAAGGTCACAGCCATCCTGGTTCAGGAGGCCGATGCCGCCGACTGGTTCTGTGGCAGCGTCTCGCTCGCCGACGCGAACAAGGCAGCGTTCTGGCTCGACATCCGCATCACCGACGGCACCAACAATAAGGATGAGAAGGCGGCCTTCGTGGCCGCGGCCTTCAAGGCGTTCGGCGAACTGCTCGGGCCGTTGCACGAGGAAAGCTACGTGCACGTCCATGACGTGCGGGGCGACGCCTACGGCTTCGGCGGACTGACCCAGGAACACCGCTACGTGGCGGGCAAGCTCTCCGCGCTATCCCGCGCGGCCTGAGTTTTGCCGAACAGCTCCTCGAAGGCAGCGCGCAGCGCCATGTCGACCTCGGGCATACCGACCGGCAGCCCGAGGTCGGCGAAGCTTGTAACGCCGTAACGCGGCTCGGCGATCCCGCAGGGGACGATCCCGGCGAAGTGCGACAGCTCCGGCTCTACGTTGAGCGCGATGCCATGCATCGTGACCCAGCGCTTCACGCGGATGCCGAGCGCCGCGATCTTGTCCTCGCGACCTTCGCCTTTCTCGGGCCTCCGCACCCAGACTCCGATGCGGTCCTCGCGGCGCTCACCGTGCACGTTGAACCAGGACAATGTTTGGATGATCCATTCCTCGAGCGTCGCCACGTAGGCTCGCACGTCGGGCTTCCGTCGGTTGAGGTCGAGCATCGCGTAGGCGATGCGCTGGCCGGGGCCGTGATAGGTGAACTGTCCGCCGCGCCCGACCTTGTGAACTGGAAAGCGTGCCTCAAGCAGTTCCTCGGGCTTCGAACTGGTGCCGGCGGTGTAGAGCGGGGGATGTTCCAGGAGCCAGACCAGCTCCGGCGCCTTGCCTTCGGCAATGGCGGTGGCGCGCGCCTCCATCTCGGCGACGGCGTCCTCGTAGGGCACCAAATCGTCGCTGATCCGCCACTCCACGGGGGCGGCGGTGTGGGCGGATTTCAGCCCAAAAGCCAAGGCGTTGCGCGTGTTAACCACCCGTTCACCATAACCTGTTGACCTGAGATGAGTTCAGCCGCCGGTCAATGCAAGGATTCGAATGCCCACTCTGGACAAAGTCTCGCTCGATATCACCGTCGTTCTTGGTAACACCGCCATGCCGATCCACCAGGTCCTCCGGCTCGGCCGCGGCGCCATCATCGAGCTCGACGCCTCCGAGGACGACGAGGTCCAGATTCTGGCCAACAACATGCCGGTGGCCAAGGGCGCAGTGGTGGTCCAGGGCAACCGGATCGCTGTCGAGGTCCGCCAGCTCCTGAATCGTGCCCCGGATAACCGCGGATAACAGGCTTTTCCACCGCACTTGTGTGGGTGGGGGCTATTTGTTACATCGCGCCAGCTTTTCGAAGTCGGCCAGCCGGCTGACTTCTCTACCTGCGGCCATGGCGGAATTGGTAGACGCACTAGCTTGAGGTGCTAGCGGGGCAACCCGTGGAGGTTCGAGTCCTCTTGGCCGCACCACTCCTACATCGCGAACGAAGTGACGGCGCTTAGCGCGCCGTGCTTTGCGCGACGTTTTTCAGGGCCTCGAAGGGCCACATCCCGAGGTCGCCAGTCGGCTCGGCGATCTTTTCCGACTTTAGTTGGGACGCGGTCGCGCGCGGTTCCTGCGAAATTTGCGCTTCGTCAGCGGGCGAGGCGCTCGCCTGTGCGTTCACGGCAACGTCGGTGACGACCGGGCCGCGAAGGCTCGACGTTCGGTCGGTCTGGGTACGGACCGGGCTGGGTGCCGGTTCGAACGGCGGCTTCGCACCGAGTTCCGTGCTGCGATAGGCCTTGAGCCGCGGCGTGAAGGGGCGGGCCAGGTGCTCATAGGAGCGCGACATGGGAACCGCCGCTTGCTCCATGTGCCGGACGACGGGGGCGGGCGCCGGCTTTGCAGCAACGCGCGGAGCAGGGGCGCCTGTGGTCGACGCATGCGCCTGTGCCTCTTGGCCGGGTTCGGCAGTCGGTGCCGGTGCAGCCATTGTGATGATCGGCGCGGGGCGCGGCACCGTGGGCGTGACCGGCGGCACGATCGGCTGGGCAGCGATCTGGACGGGCGGTTGCGCCGGTCTGGCGCTTGCGACGAGATCGGCGCCCGGAGCCGTGGGCTTCACCAAAACAACGCGATAGCCGCGAGCCTTCAACTCTTTCAGCAAGTTCGGCAGCGCGAGCGCCGTCGCCGGCTGGATGTCATGAAGCAGGATGATGCCGCGCCGGTTCTCTTCCAGCCGCGAGATCGTGCGCTTCACCACCTCCGACGCCGAGATGTGCTTCCAGTCGTCGCCGGTGATGTCGGCGCTCCAGGCGGTCAGACCGCGGGAGCGGAGGTAGTCCTCAACGCCCTCGGCGCGGAGGAGGCCAGGGATGCGGAAGAACGGCGCCAGCGCTTTGCGGTCGCCGAGTGCGGTGCCGACCGACGCGATGCCGTCCTCGATCTCGGGACGGAATTCGTTCGCCGACATGCGGTCGAAGGCGAGAGGATGATTCTGGGTGTGCGTACCGATCGTGTGGCCTTCGGCAGCGATGCGCTTGACCAGATCCGGATAGCCGCGCGCCATCTTGCCGATCAGGAAGTAGTTCGCCTTCACGCATTCGGACGCGAGGATTTCAAGAATGCGATTGGTGTAAGGCGGCAGCGGGCCGTCGTCGAAGGTCAGCACGACCTCTTTGTCTTCGAGCGGCAGCGTCTCGGGATATTGCACGGTGCCGAGGCGAGGGTACTGGGCGGGATCGACGGTCATCACGCGGCTGGTGCCGAGCGCATAAGGGTTGCCCGGGCACTCGGTCGCATTCGCGGCGGCGGCGCCGAGAATGCTCAAACCCAGACCGATGGCCACAATCGCACGCACGCTCATGACGCCTCAGCTCACGGGCGGAAATGCCGTCCGTGCCCGTACTTCATACGGAGGATTAGCTGAGAGCTTATGGAGAAATTGCGTGTGGAGCCGGGGATTTTCGACCCATGTTTAATGCGCCGCGCCGTTAAGTTTAATGCGCCAATCTAATGCGCCGCGTGAGTTGGCACGGTGTGCACGATGCGGAAGCCGCGGCGTTTCAACTCGCGCAGGAACTCCGGAAGCATCGCCACCGTGTGTGGCTGCGTGTCGTGAAACAACAGGATGCCGCCGCCGGTCGCCGTTAACCGCCTGAGCGTGAGATTCATCGTCTCCACGGGCGTCATCGGATTCCAGTCGCTCGCCCAAAGGTCGGCGCCGAACACCGGGATGTGACGCTTTTCCAGATTGTCGAGCAGCGCCTGGGTCGAGGTGAAGCCCGGAAATCGGAAGAACTGGGCCATCTTGTGCGATGGGCCAAGCGCGGCCTGGATCGCCGAGAAGCCCCGATCGATCTCCGCCTGCGCGCGCGCCGGCATGATTTGGCTCAGCCAGGGGTGAGAGTAGGTGTGGTTGCCGATGGTGTGGCCCTCGGCATAGGTCCGCCGCACCAGCTCCGGGTAGCTCTCGGCGTGCTTGCCGATCAGAAAGAATGTGGCGCGCACGCACTCGCGCTTCAGCGCATCGAGCACGCGCTCGGTGGTGCCCGGGTTCGGGCCGTCGTCGAAGGTCAGCACGACCTCCTTCGGCTCGAGCGGCAGTGTCGTGGGGAAACTTTTTCTCCCGACGCGCGGCGTCACAGCACCATCGACCACGAGCACGCGTTCGGTGCCGAGAGCATCGGGGTTGCCGGGACATTCTGTGGCGGCCGCCAATTCGGGAAGCAGGCCGAGCACAAGCAGCATCACTATTCGGATCATGTGACGCGGGAATTAGGGCGGCGGATGCGGGAACGCAAGCGCGCGGTTCCAGCAGGATGAACATCGGACAAACGCGCGTTCTTCATTGCCAGCATGAGGAGTGCAGCGTACAAGCGGCCGGGGTTTCAACTTTTTCCGCGATGGCGGGACGGCATGCTCGATAAGCAAGACATCGCCGAGGCGTCAGCCGTTGCGTTTCGCGACGAAGAAGGCGCAGTCCGTCCCGAATTCGTCGAGCAGGTCGTTGCCGCCATCGAGCGCAGCGATGCCGCAGCGCTCAAAGAACTCGCGGGCGCGCTGCACGAGGCCGACACCGGCGACCTGATCGAAGCGCTCGACACTGAAATCCGGCCGCGCTTCGTCGAACTGATGGGCCGGGAGTTCGACTTCACCGCGCTCACCGAGGTCGACGACACCGTCCGCGAGGAAATTCTCGAGGAACTGGAGCCGGAAACCGTTGCGGAGGGCGTCCGAGAACTCGACTCCGACGATGCGGCGTACATCCTCGAAGATCTGCCAAAAGAAGAGCAGGTCGAGGTCCTCGAGCAACTTCCTCTCGACGAGCGCCGTCCGCTCGAGCGCATCCTGCTCTATCCCGAAGGCTCGGCCGGCCGGCGCATGCAGACCGAATTCATCTCGGTCCCGCCGGAATGGACGGTTGGGGATGCGATCGACCACCTGCGCGAAACCGCCGATCTGCCGGATCGCTTCTTCGAGCTTTACGTCACCGATCCGTCGTCCAAGTTCCTCGGCGCGGTGGCGCTCGACCGCCTGCTGCGGACCAAGCGGCCGGTGCCGATCACGGACTTGATGGATGAAGAACGAAGACGCGTTCAAGCCACGGAGGACACTGAAGAAGTGGCGCGCATGTTCGAGCGCTACAACTTGGTTGCTGCGCCGGTCGTGGACGAAACGGACCACCTCGTTGGCGTGCTCACGTTCGACGATATCGTCGACGTCATCGAGGAAGAGGCAGAAGAAGACATCAAGGCCCTCGGCGGCGTGAGCAAGGCCGAAGAACTGTCCGACTCCGTCTGGACGATTGCCAAGGGCCGCTTCCCTTGGCTGCTCGCGAACCTGATGACGGCGCTTCTTTCCGCTTGGGTTATCAGCAACTTCGAGGGCTCTATTTCCAAAATGGTTGCGCTTGCGGTGCTGATGCCGATCGTGGCTTCGATGGGCGGCAACGCCGGCACCCAGACCATGACCGTGGCTGTCCGGGCATTGGCGACACGCGATCTCAGCGACGCCAATGCGTGGCGGGTGGTGCGCCGCGAATTCATGGTCGGCGTGCTCAACGGAATAGGCTTCGCCGTCATTATGGGCACCATCGCGGTGCTCTGGTTCCACGTCACGGACCTGGGGCTGGTGATCGGGATGGCCATGCTTTGTGTGCTTTCGGCCGCGGCTTTGGGCGGGATCGCCATTCCGCTTGGGCTCATCCGGCTTGGGGTGGATCCCGCGCTGGCATCGGGACCGTTCGTGACCACCGTGACGGATGTGGTTGGATTCTTTTCGTTTCTCGGTATCGCCACGCTCTGGTTCGGCCTGAGATAGACGCGGTGTTAACCATCCGCGGTTAGCTTGGGCGCACCCGAGTTCCAGGCGTTTGTCCGAGTTCAGTCATGAGTGTTGCCGTCCTGAATCAGCCGGTGCAGCCGCGCCGGCGGGCCACGCCCCGGCTTGTTGCGACCCTCGCCCTATTCGTCCTGACATTGGCGTTGTTCTGCGGGATCGTCGGCACTGTACTGGTGCAAAAGGCCGATGACCGCCAAGAGCTCGAGCGAAGAACTGCGTTGCTCGGGGCTGTCGAGGATCTCCGGTCGAGCGGCGCCGATTTTTCCTCACTTGATCCTCGCGCCATCCGAGGAATCGAGAGGACGGCCGGTCTGAAGGACCTCCGCTTCGAGACCGAGCCGGTCGTCGGCGATCGCGACGTCCAGTCGGTGCTCGACCGCAACGGCCGCATCGTCGGCTGGTTCAGTTGGGAGCCGGACCGCTCGCTGTCCAACGCGCTGAGCCGGCTCAATCCGCTGCTGGCCTTCACGGGCGGGTTGCTGATCTGCTTTGCAGGCATCGCGCTCTGGCAGGTCCGCCGCGCGGTGCACGATCTCGGCACCAGCGAGCAGCGCGCCTGGCGGCTCGCCCACGAGGACATGCTCACGGGCCTACCGAACCATCGCAAGATGGTCGAACTGATCGACGCGACGCTCTCCGGCCGCATCCCCCAGGAGGTCGTGACGCTGGCGCTGATCGACCTCGACGGGTTGAACGATGTCAACGATACGCTGGGCCATCAAACCGGCGACCAACTCCTCATGGAGCTGGCGAAGCGGCTCGTGACCTCCCTGCCTGAGGGGGCGGTCGGGGGCCGGTTCGACGGCGATGAGTTCGCCGTTGTCTTGACCTCGCCCAGTGTCGAATACGCGGAGGCCGCAGTCCGCGCGATCATGGCGGTGCTGGCCAAGCCGTTCTGGATGAACGACCAGGCGGTCCAGATCGACATCACGACGGGACTTGCGCACGCCCCACAGCACGCGCTGACCCGCGACGATCTGACCCGCCGCGCCGATCTCGCGTTGCGGACGGCCAAGCGCACCACGCGCGGCAGTCTGGTTGGCTTTGCGCCGTCGATGGACGCGGATTTCAACGACCGGCGTTTCATCGAGCGCGAGCTCAAGCGCGCGCTTCTGGATCAGGCGCTCGACGTCCACTACCAGCCGATCGTGTCGTCCGATGGCGCGCGCATCATCGGCGCCGAGGCGCTGCTGCGCTGGACCCACGCGGTGCGCGGCCAGGTGCCGCCCGGCGTCTTCGTTCCGGTGGCCGAGCAGGCGGGCTTGATGGGCAAGCTCGGCGAGTTCGTGCTGCGCCGCGCACTCGTCGATGCCAAGCGTTGGCCCGATCTCTATGTCGCGGTGAACCTGTCGCCGGTGCAGGTGCGTGATCCGGGCCTGGTCGATCTCGTGACGGCGGTGCTCAACGAAACCGGAGTTGCGCCGACACGGCTGATGCTGGAAGTCACCGAAGGCGTACTGATCGAGAACCCCGAGGAGGCCAAAGCCCGCCTCGGCGCCTTGCAGGAGTTGGGCGTGAAGCTTGCCCTCGATGACTTCGGCACCGGCTATTCGAGTCTCACATACCTTCAGAAGTTTTCGTTCAACAAGCTCAAGATCGACAGAGGCTTCGTCGAGCCGCTTGGCCAGCCAGGCAGCAATGCTCAGGCCATGATCCAGGCGATTGTCGCGCTCGGCCGCGCCATGGGTCTCAGCATCCTGGCGGAGGGCGTTGAAACCGAAGAGCAGCGTGTGCTGCTGCGGCTTGCGGGCTGCGACGAGATGCAGGGCTATCTGTTCGCGCGCCCGGCAGCGCGGGAAACCCTCGACCGGTTGCTCGCGGAAACCGCCAGCGACCGCGCGAAGCCCGGATTTGTGGAACTCCGCACCGGCTGACAGGCTTCGGCCTCCCGTCCATAATGCGTGCAACCGCGCCGTCGGAACGAACCGCGGGCAAGGAGCGCGCATGATCCCGAACGTTTGGCAGGGCTTCGATTTCGGTCTCGGCGCGGACGTCGACCAGTTGCGCGACACCGCGCGCGGCTTCTCGCAGGACAAGATCGCACCGCGCGCCGACGAGATCGACCGCACCAACCAGTTCCCGCGCGACCTGTGGCCCGAACTCGGCAAGGTCGGGCTGCTCGGCGTTACGGTCGAGGAGGAATACGGCGGCGCCGGCATGGGCTATCTCGCCCACTGCGTCGCCATGGAGGAGGTGTCGCGCGCCTCGGGATCGGTGGGGCTGTCCTACGGCGCGCACTCGAACCTCTGCGTCAATCAGATCCGGCGGAACGGCAACGAAGCCCAGCGCCGCAAATATCTGCTCAAGCTGATTTCCGGCGAACACGTCGGTGCTCTCGCGATGTCGGAGCCGGGCGCGGGATCGGACGTGGTGTCGATGAAGACGCGCGCCGACAAGAAGGGTGACCGCTACGTTCTCAACGGCTCGAAGTTCTGGATCACCAACGGGCCGATCGCGGACACGCTCGTCGTCTATGCCAAGACCGATCCGAATGCCGGGGCCCGCGGCATCACCGCGTTCCTGATCGAGAAGGGGATGAAGGGGTTCACCACCGCGCAGAAGCTCGACAAGCTCGGCATGCGCGGCTCCGACACCGGCGAACTGGTGTTTCAGGATTGCGAGGTGCCGGAGGAGAACGTGCTCGGTCAGGTTGGCGGCGGCGTCAATATCCTGATGTCCGGTCTCGACTACGAGCGCATCGTGCTGGCGGGCGGGCCAACCGGCATCATGCAGGCGTGCCTCGATCTCGTGCTGCCGTACCTGCACGACCGCAAGCAGTTCGGTCAGCCGATCGGCACATTCCAGCTCATGCAGGGCAAGCTCGCCGACATGTATGTCGCGATGAATGCGTCGAAGGCCTACGTCTATACGGTGGCGCGCGCCTGCGACGAGGGGAAGACCACACGCGAGGATGCGGCCGGCGCGATCCTTTATGCCGCCGAGAAGGCGACCTGGATGGCGCTCGAGGCGATCCAGTGCCTCGGCGGCAACGGCTACATCAACGAGTTTCCGGCAGGCCGCCTCTTGCGCGACGCCAAGCTCTACGAGATCGGCGCGGGGACGAGCGAAATCCGCCGCATGCTGATCGGCCGCGAGTTGTTCGACAAGACGAGTTGAGCTTAGCGGCGGTCGCGCCCGGCACCGTTTTCCGGCGGATAGTCAGGCGTCACGTGGCACTTCTGCTCCCACCAGCAGCCTTGGCCCATCTCACCGCAGCGAAACACACGCTCGCAGATCCGGCGCGCCTTGTGCACGAAATCGAGAGGCCGGGTCTGCTCTTGGAGAGTGCTGTGCGGGCCGGCAACCGTGGCCTTCGCGGTGCCTCCGCCGATCGCGGAGCCAATGCCAAATGTTGCAACAGCGGCAATCACGAGAATTCGCGTACGCATGGACGCTCCTTCCAAACGCGATGGATGCTGTCTGAATTTGTACCTGCGATGCGAGCGCGGGTCGCCGCCGCAACCAAATCAACCTAAAGGTTTAAACCTAACGCGGCCGGAGCGGATCCGGAGGCGAGGCGGTCGTTCATTGAGTCCGTCAATCGGGCTGCAACCGACTCTATGGCCTGCTTTGCTGACTCGCTGGCCTGCATTAATGACGGATTAACCAAATCAGTCCACCTCTGGCTTACCTGAGATAGGAGAGCCGCGATGATGCGGGTGCGACTGAAGGCAGACGGACGTCTGGTCGAAATCCTTTCCGACGGCAGCGAGCGGGCGATTTCGCACGCGGCGCCTGGCATTATTCCCCATGTCGACTCGCCATCGATCCATCCAGACCGTCCACGCGAAATCCGCAGCGACGCCTCTTATGCACGCGATATCCGCAGTGCCACGCGGCTGACGCAGGCCGAATTCGCGGCCCGCATCGGAGTACCGATCGAGACCGTGCGCAACTGGGAGCAGGGCAAGCGCTCGCCGCGCGGTCCGGCCCGCGCGTTGCTGAAGCTGATCGACAAGGCGCCGGACGTCGCGTTCCAGGTGCTCGGCCGCAAATCGGCTTAGGAAGTTACCCTAGGCCGCCTTGTCGCAAATCGGCTATCTGGCGGTCATGTGACCGTCAGCGCTCTGTCAGAGAGCGGGCGCACCCTCGCGAGTCTCAAGACCACTCGCCAGGGAGACTGTCATGAGCAGCAAGACCAACCACCATCACGAAAGCGCCGCCGACCATCACGCCAAGGCCGCGCATCATCATCGCAAGGCTGCCGAGCACTACGAAGAAGGCGATCACCACCAGGCCGGCCATCACGCACACCTTGCGCACGCCCACGGCCTTCACGCGACGCATTCGGCCCACGAGGCCGCCAAGCATCACGCCGAACACCACGGCGAATAACAGTTCCAGAGCTGCCCCTAAAAACTTCGGCGCCCCGATTGCTCGGGGCGCCGTTTTCATGAGTGGCAGCAAACCGCTCAGAAAATTTTCGAGAAGATCACGTAGAGGGTGCCCGACAACAGGATCGCGCAGGGCAGCGTCAGCACCCAGGCCATCAGGAGATTGCGCACGGTGGCCATCTGCAAGCCTGAGCCGTTCGCCGCCATCGTGCCTGCGACGCCCGATGAGAGCACGTGCGTCGTGGACACCGGCAGGCCGAACACGTCGGCTGCAGCGATCGTGCCGGCCGCAACCACCTCCGCCGACGCGCCTTGCGCGTAGGTGAGGTGGCTCTTGCCGATCTTCTCGCCGACGGTGATGACGATGCGCTTCCAGCCGATCATCGTGCCGAGGCCGAGCGCGATCGCAACCGCGATCTTGACCCAGGTCGGAATGAACTTGGTCGCGCTGTCGAGGGACTTCTTGTAGGCGTTAAGCGAGGCGACCTCTTCCTTGTTGAGATCGTTCTCCTTGTCCTTCATCAGGAAGCGGATCGCCTCCGAGGCGAGATACATGTCGTTGCGCGTGTTGCCGATGGCTTCAGCTGGAACCTTCGCGAGTGAGCCGTACTGATCGACCTGCTTGCTGATCTCGGTCACGAGCACGGCAAGCGAGGGGTAGGTGCCCTCATTGATCTTGCGCTCCGACACATAGACCGTCACGGCTGGGCGCGGATTGCCGAGCACGTTGTAACCGGCGGCCTTCGACTGGATGACCTGCGCCGCCACCGCCGAAGTGGTGCGGAACGCCGCGATCTCGCTATCGGGCATCGAGCGGTTGAGCGCGTAGGCGAGCGGCACCGTGCCGATCAGGATCAGCATGATGAGGCCCATGCCCTTCTGGCCGTCATTGGAGCCGTGCGCGAAGCTGACGCCGGTGCAGGTCAGAATCAGGATGCCGCGGATCCACCACGGCGGCGGCTGGTTGCCCTTCGGTTCGGAGTAGAGCGCCGGGTTGCGCACCAGCACCTTGAGCGACAGCAGCACGAGCGCCGCGGCGACGAAGCCGAAGATCGGCGACAGGAGCAGCGACCAGCCGATTTCGGTGGCCTTGCTCCAGTCCACGCCCGAGGTGCCGCTCAGCCCGTGCAGCATGGCGTTGGCGACGCCGACGCCGATGATCGAGCCGATCAGCGTGTGCGAGGACGATGCCGGCAGGCCGAGCCACCAGGTGCCGAGGTTCCAGATGATCGCCGCGATCAGCAGCGCGAACACCATCGCAAAGCCCGCGCCGGTGCCGACCTGGAGGATCAGCTCCACCGGCAGCAGCGAGATGATGCCGAAGGCGACCGCGCCGCTGGAGAGCAGCACGCCGAGGAAGTTGAAGAAGCCCGACCACACCACGGCGAGTTCGGCCGGCATCGAATGGGTGTAGATGACGGTCGCCACCGCGTTGGCGGTGTCGTGGAAGCCGTTGACGAACTCGAAGCCGAGCGCGATCAGCAGCGCAACGAACAGCATGATGAACGGCAGGTAGGTGGTCACCCGCGCGCCGGTGGCGTCCACGTCGACGTACAGGCTGTACGCCACGAATAGGAGACCCGCCGCGAGCACCCCGAAGAAGAGGATGAGCGTCAGCGGGTTGAAGCCTTTGTCGAGATTGGGCCGTTTGGATGGCGCCGCCGGCTGCATTGAGCCGGGCAAAGCAAAGTCAGACATCACACTCTCCCCTGAAATTCCGGGCAAAACCTCGACCCCAGAGGTGACGCGCGAGTGACAGATTGATGAAGAGTGCCTACGTGCCCGTGCGGGTTGGCAGAGCGGAGCCGAAAAGGCATTCTCGGCCGAGCGTTACAGTGGACTTTGGAGTCGTTCTTGAAAGTCGTCGAAGCGAACGGAGCGCGCATTCCGCTGGTCGGGCTCGGCACCTGGGATCTGCGCGGGAAGGTCTGCACGAAGATGGTCGAGGAGGCGATCAAGCTCGGCTACCGGCACATCGACACGGCCTCGATGTACGGCAATGAGGTTGCGGTAGGTGAGGGGCTGCGCGCGTCGGGCATCAAGCGCGACGAGGTGTTTATCACCACCAAGGTGTGGCAGAGCGATCTGCGGGCGAAGGATTTTGAGAGGTCGGCGCGGGCGAGCCTTGCGAACCTGAAGCTCGATGCGGTGGACCTGCTGTTGATCCATTGGCCCAACCCGAGCGTTCCGCTCAAGGAGACCATCGGCGCGCTGTGCAAGATGAAGCGCGAGGGCGTGGCGCGGCACATCGGCATTTCGAACTTCACGGTGGCGCTGATCGAGGAGGCGGTGAAGCTCTCGACCGAGCCGCTGGTCTGCAATCAGTTCGAGTGTCATCCGTTTCTCGATCAATCGAAGGTGATCGCGGCGACGCGGAAGCGCGGCATGGCGGTGGTGGCCTATAGTCCCATCGCGCGCGGACAGGCGAAGGGCGACGCGCTGCTTTCGAAGATCGGCAAGGCGCACGGCAAGACTGCGACGCAGGTGTGCCTGCGCTATCTCGTGCAGCAGAACATTGTTGTGATCCCGCGCACCAGCAAGAGCGAGCGCTTGAAGGAAAATTTCTCCATCTTCGATTTCGAGTTGAGCGCCGCCGAGATGCAGGAGATCTATTCGCTCGCCCATCCGAACGGGCGTATCGTGGAATGGGGCGGCGCGCCGGAATGGGATTGAACAACGATACCGCGCTGGTCCTGTTTTCCGGCGGGCAGGACTCCACCGTTTGTCTCGCGTGGGCGCTGGAACGGTTCGCACGCGTCGAAACCATCGGCTTCGACTATGGCCAGCGGCACGCGGTCGAGCTTGAGATGCGCAAACCGCTGCGCGAAAAGCTCGTGGCGTTGAAACCGGAATGGGCCAAACGGCTCGGCGAGGACCACGTCATCAAGATAGACGCACTCGCCGCGATCTCCGAGACCGCGCTCACCCGCGACATGCAGATCGAGATGGGCGAGAACGGCCTGCCGACGACGTTCGTGCCGGGCCGCAATCTGATCTTCCTGTCGTTTGCCGGGGCGGTCGCCTACCGGCGCGGGGCGAAGCACCTCGTCGCCGGCATGTGCGAGACGGACTATTCCGGCTACCCGGACTGCCGCGACGAGACCATCAAGACCATGCAGCGGGCGCTCTCACTTGGCATGGACCGGGAACTCGCCGTCCACACCCCGCTGATGCGGATCGACAAGGCCGGGACGTTTGCCATGGCTGAGGAAATCGGCGGAAAACCGCTGCTGGAAGTGGTGGTCGAGGACACCCATAGCTGCTATCTCGGCGACCGCACGCACCGCCACCCCTGGGGCTACGGCTGCGGGACGTGCCCGGCCTGCCAGCTCCGTGCCGCCGGTTTTGCGAAATTCAAGGAAGCCTGATGAACACCGAGCGCCGCCGCCTGATTGAAGGCATCGTTTTCCTGATCGCCTTCGGGCTGACCATTCCCGCCGCCAACTGGCTGATCGGCAACGCCGGTACCGTGTGCCCGCCGCCGCATGGGCCGTGTTTGATCCCGGTTGCACCAAATCTGTTCGGAAAGAGCCTGATGGCGCCGTCGGGTGTGTTGATGATCGGCATTGCGTTGGTGCTGCGCGATCTGGTGCAGCGGCGTCTCGGCGTCGGCTATTCGGCGGGCGCGGTGGTTGTCGGCGCTGCGCTGTCGGCGTGGGTTGCGCCGCCGTCGCTGGTGATCGCGTCGGGCGTGGCGTTCCTTCTCTCTGAGTTCGCCGATCTTGCGGTCTATACACCGCTGGCGCGCCGTCGGCTGATCACAGCGGTGGTGCTGTCGAGCATGGTCGGCCTGGTGGTCGACTCCATCGTGTTCCTGTGGCTGGCGTTCGGTTCGCTCGATTTCTTGGCGGGGCAGGTGGTTGGCAAGGCCTGGATGGTGCTGCTGTCGATTCCGTTCGTGATGTATCTGCGCCGGCGCGATGAGCGCCTCGGACTCATGCCGGCCTGAGAGGTCCCATGTCTCAAGTCTTCGATATCCTCCGCAAGGTCACGACCGCGACCATCACCACGATGCTCCTGAAGAAGGGCATCCGGCATTGCTGGATCAAGGGCTCGATGCCGCTGGTGCCGGGCGGCGAACGTCTTGTCGGTCCGGCCTTCACGTTGCGCTTCGTGCCGGTGCGCGAGGATCTCGCGACGCCCGAGAGCTGGGGCAAGCCGATCTCGACACGGGCTGCGATCGAGGCGATGCCGGAGGGCTGCATTGCTATCGCCGACGCGATGGGCGTCACGACCGCGGGAATCTTCGGCGACATTCTCGTCATGCGGATGGCGAAGCGCGGCGTCACCGCGCTCGTCACCGACGGCGTGATCCGCGACAAGCACGGGTGCCTCAAGGCCAACATGCCGATCTTCTGTCAGGGCACGGCAGCGCCAGCGTCGGTGAACGGGCTCACGTTCGTCGGCTGGAACGAGCCGATCGCCTGCGGCGGCTGCGCGATCTTTCCCGGCGACGTGATCGTGGCCGATGACGACGGCGCGGTCGTGATCCCGCAAGACCTCGTGGACTTCGTCGCCAAGGAAGGCGCGGAGCACGAGCTCTACGAAACCTGGGTCGTCAGCGAAGTGGAGAAGGGCGTGAAGCTGCCCGGCCTCTATCCGCCGAACGACGAGGCCAAGGCGCGTTACGAAGCCTGGAAGAAAACGCTCTGATCCGGGCATGGGACGAACGGCGCGATGTTTTTCGTCCTTTCCAAGACCCTCGGGCTGCTGAGCGTCCCGTCTAATATTTTCATTCTGCTTGGCATTCTCGGGGCCTTGCTGTTGCTCACGCGTTTCGCGCGCACCGGGCGGCGGCTTCTGATCGCGAACGTTCTGCTGATCGCCGTGTTCGGATTCCTGCCGGTCGGGCAGGCGCTGATGATGCTGCTCGAGGACCGCTTTCCGAAATGGGACGCTTCGCGCGGTGCGCCGGACGGCATCATCATTCTTGGCGCAGCGATGAACGCCGATCTTTCCAAGGCGCGCGGCCAGATCGTGTTGAGCGGCGAAGCCGAGCGTTTTACGGAAGTTGCGGCATTGGCGCGGCGCTATCCGACGGCGCGGATCGTGTTCTCTGGCGGCACCGGCAGCTTGCGCGCGGACGCCATTCCGGAAGCGCGTTATGTCGTGCCGCTGCTCGAAAGCTTCGGCATTCCGGCCTCGCGCATTGCGCTGGAAGACCGCTCGCGCAACACCGAAGAGAATGCACTCTTCACCAAGGATCTGGTGCAGCCGAAATCCGGCGAGCGATGGCTGCTGGTGACATCGGGCTTTCACATGCCGCGCTCGGTCGGTTGCTTCCGCCGCGCAGGTTTTGAGGTTGAGGCTTATCCCGTCGATTGGCGCACGTTCGGGCGCTGGGATGAGCTCTCGATCAACGCGCGGATATCGGATGGGCTCGGCCACACCGATGCCGCGATGCGCGAATGGGTCGGGCTCGTGGTCTATTGGCTGACCGGCCGGACGTCGGAGCTGTTTCCAGCACCGCGCTAGTCCGGCCGGCCTCGTTCATGCGGCATTTTTCGCGATGACGTCGCTTGTGTTGCGGAACGCGTAAACGTCCATCCGCAGGATGCTGTAAGTCGAACTCGCATGCAGCCGTTCTGCATGCGGATGATCTCCGGCGGCGCCGAGCGCGACGTAGAGCGGCAGAAGGTGCTCCTCGGTTGGATGGTTCTTGGTCGCGAAAGGAGCGGCGCGGCGGTAGTTCAGCAGTTCCTTGACCTGGTTTTTTGTCAGGGCCTCGTCCATCCAGTCGGCGAAGTCGTTGACCCAATCGGGAGCCGGAGCATCCACCTCCTGTCCGCGAAACTCCGACAGGTCGTGGGTGAAGCTGCCGCTGCCGATGATCAGCACGCCTTCGTCGCGCAGCGGCGCGAGCGCGCGACCAACCCGCAGATGATGTTCGGGGCCGAGATGCGGCTGCACCGAAAGCTGGAGCACCGGAATATCGGCCTGCGGAACCATCAATAGCAGCGGCACCCATGCGCCGTGATCGAGGCCGCGGCGGCGGTCGATGTCGCATTCGAAACCGGCCGTACGCAGCGCGTCCGCGACACGTGCCGCAACTTGCGGCGATCCGGGCGCTGGATAGCGCAGATCATAAAGCGCGCGCGGAAAGCCGCGGAAGTCGTGGATCGTCTCGTTCCAATCCACCGCGTTCACGGCAGGCTTCTCGGTTTCCCAATGAGCGGAGACCACGAGGATGGCCTTCGGCTTCGGAAACTTGCTGCCGAGCTGGGAGAGGAATGTGCGTGCCGGCGTGTCGGTGAGCGGCAACGTGGGCGCGCCATGAGAAAGAAACAGGCTTGGCAAGATCATGACTCTCTCTCCTCTAAGGCTTTTCCTCTGAAGCGGTTCGGCGCCCGCGGGGCGGGCGCCGATGTTTCGCTCAGCGTGCGGGGGCGTTGGCAAGCTTGCCGATCGGGTCGGGCAGATACGGCAGGCGCAAAGCGTAAGCGCCGCTGCCGAGCAGGGCCTGCACCACGAGTGTGATGGTCCAGAACACGGGGAATTCCCAGCCGCCGCCCTGGTTGTTGAACAGCCAGCCGTTGCCGGTGTGTTGCAGGGTGGCGCCGATCATGACCGGCAGCAGAAGCAGCGAGGCGGTGCGGGTCCAGACGCCGAGCAGGAGCGCAAGGCCTCCGGCGATCTCACCGAAGATGACGAGATAAGCGAAGGTGGCCGGATAGCCGATGCTTTGGAAGAAGCCGACGGTGCCCGGGACCGTGAAGGTGAACACCTTCAGCAAAAGGCCGTGGGCCAGAAACATGACGCCGAGGCTGACGCGAAGGAGCAGGGCGGCGTAGGGGGCGGTGCGGGTGTCGATCATGGCGATCTCCTCTGTGTTGGTGCTCCTATTTGGCCTATTCCCCGTGGTGTGATAATATCAATTTTTATAATGACACTTCACACCAATAGGGTGAGGTTATGCTGGATCGTCTGACGGGTATGGAGGTCTTCGCCAAAGTCTCCGCAACGGGCAGCTTTTCCGCCGCCGGCCGCGCGCTGGGCCTGTCGCAGACGATGGTGACCAAGCACATCGCCGCGCTGGAAACGCGGCTGGGTGTGAAGCTGTTTCATCGCACCACGCGGAAGCTCTCTCTCACCGAGGAGGGGCGCCGGTATCTCGAAGCCTCCGAACGCATCCTTGCCGATATGGAGGCCGCCGATGCCGCGGTCGCTGCCGACCGTTTCGAGCCGCGAGGCGTGCTTCGCCTCAATACGCCGGTCGGGTTCGGCGTGCGGCAGATCGCTCCGCTGCTATCGGAGTTTGCGCGGCGCTATCCGCTGGTCTCCGTCGAATTGGGGTTGAACGACCGCTACGTCGATCTCGCTGACGAAGGCTGGGATCTGGCGATCCGCATCGGCATGCTGAGCGACTCCAGCCTGATCGCGCGTCGTCTTGCGCCGTGCAGCACGATCGTCTGCGCCGCGCCGTCCTATCTTGCAGCGCATGGCACGCCGCAGACGGTCGCAAGCCTCGCCGATCACAACTGTCTCGGCTACACGCTCTCGCGGTTGGCTGGCGCCGACCAATGGACCTTTGGCGTAAAAGCCGACGTCTCCGTGAAGGTGTCGGGCAATCTGCGCTCGAATAACGGCGATGCGCTGCGTGCGGCCGCGATCGCGGGGCAGGGGCTGCTCTATCACCCGACATTCTTCGTGGCGGACGATCTGCGTGCCGGCTCGTTGGTTGCGGTGACACTCGATCATCCGACCATGGAGCTCGGTGGCGTTTATGCGGTCTATCTGCCGGATCGCAATCCGGCGGCGAAGGTGCGCGCCTTCATCGATTTCGTTGCGGAGCGGTTTGGTCCCGAGCCGCCGTGGGAGCGCGCGATCGCCGCGTGACGCGTCAGTCGTGCCGCGGCAGGCCGAGCCGATAGACGCCCTTGAAGTTCTCCGGATCGGCCGGCTTGCCCTTGCGGTAGATCACGATCTGACCAGCGAGCGCGAGCTTCACCGCAGCGCGGCGCACGGGCGTCATCAAGAGATTCCAGTTCGCGCCCGGCTCGAACACCAGAGCGACGTCGGTCGGGCTGATGGTCTTGCCGTCGCCTGCGTCGGCGAGCAGACGCAGGATCGTCGCTTCGACTTCAGCAGGCTCGGCGGGCACGGCGAATCCTCAGATGGCATCTGGCTTTGCGTGCCGCAGAAATATTTCTGGCACAAGCAGAAGTTTGTACACGGCCGTCTGCGGATTTAAGGTACGCGCGTCCGGACGATTCGATTTCCCCCGAGTAAGCGTGCTCGGTCGGACAAGACGGCGGCGAAAGCCGCTCAAGCAAAGGATCGTCCGATGGCGCTCGATATCGATGCGCGTGCGTTTGCGGACCGCTTGCCCGAAACCGAACCAGAGCCCGAGCTCGAAGTGCTTTGGGCCGAGAACACCACGGCCTTCGTAGGCGCTGCGTTCGCGGTTCTCTTCGTGTCGTCAGTCGCGGTCTTGATGTATTTCGCGTGACTCGTCCCACGGGCCGAGCAGGGCTCGCCGCGAGTCCGACATGAATTGACGTTGCCATAAGATGAAGGCGACGCCGACGCTCGTGATCATCAGCAGCCACGGGCTGATGAACCAGCCGAGATAGCCGAGCGCGAAGAAGAACGCGCGCTGGCCGCGGTTGAAATGCCGGCCTGCGACCTCGCAGAGATGGCCGACTTTGCGCGCGTGCAGCTTGGCTTCCGGCGTGTCTTTTTCTTTCGCGGGCGGGGCCGCTCCGACCAGGATCGCGACGTAGTTGTAGAGGCGATAGGCCCAGCCGAACTTGAAGAATGCATAGACGAAGATTACGGCGAGCCCCAATGTCTTCGCTTCCCATTGCACGGCGGTGCTTTTGACGCCGAAGGGCAGAGCCGCGATCACTTCGAGAATTTCGGTGGTGGACCGCAGCAGCGTCAGTGCGCCGCCGACGGCGATCAGCGAGGTAGAGGCGAAGAACGCGGTGCCGTTCTGCAACGCCGCGACGATCTGAGCGTCCACCATGCGCATCTCGCGCCCCAACATCTGGAACATCCAGACGTCGCGGTAGATGTGCATTTCGGAGTTGAGGCCGCGCTTTCGTTTTTCGGTGTAGGCCAGCATCGCGCCGTAAGCCATCCAGCAGCCGAGAAACCAGGCCAGCGCGATCAAGTCGAGGGTCGAGAACAGCGGCATGAGCGCTCCGCGATCGGAAAACTATTGCAGCTACCATAAGTTACTTCAAGGGAACCGGGGAGCATGCACAACGTTTGATAGACAAGCCCGGATCCGGCCATTGCGGCCGGCAGCGGGCGGGCGACATGGAGGTGTCCTATGTCAATGCATAGTGATCATCATCCTCACTGGTACGATTTCGATACCACCACCTGGCAGACGATAGCAGCCGTGATCGTGTTGCTCGGGCTGGCCGGATTCGTGACGTGGTTCAACATGCCCTGAAGCGAAATGCACCGGTTTGATGAAGGCGGCGCGGCTTCGGCCGCGCCGTCGCCGTTTCAGGTGTGCTTGACGCGACCGGCGGCTCTGCCACGATCCGACCGAACCGGAGAGGACAATGCCGCAGACCATCACGCTGAGCAGCAAGGCGATGTGCGAGGCCGCCGAGCGCGAGATCGAGACGCTTGCGATCGAGGATGCCATCAGGCTGCACGGCCGCGGCGATGTGTTGCTGGTGGATATCCGCGATCCGCGGGAGTTGAGCCGCGACGGCAAGGTGCCCGGCGCATTCCATTGCACGCGCGGCATGCTGGAGTTCTGGATCGATCCGGAGAGCCCGTACTACAAGCCGCAGTTCGGCGAGGACAAGAAGTACGTGTTCTTCTGCGCCGGCGGGATGCGCTCGGCGCTTGCGGCGCAGACCGCGCACCGCATGGGGCTCAAGCCGGTCGCGCACATTCGCGGCGGCTTCGGCGCATGGAAGAAGGCCGGCGGCCCGGTCGAGGCGGGCGATGCACCGAAGAAGGCGTGACTACTCGGCGGCTTGTGTGAGCCGCGGCCGGCGCTTGATGCCGAGGTGATCGAGCAGCGTCGCGCCGGTGTATTCCTTGCGGAAGATGCCGCGCTTCTGAAGTTCCGGTACGACGAGGTCGACGAAATCGTCGAACGCGCCTGGGAAGTAGGGCGGCATGACGATGTAGCCGTCGGTGCGGCGTTCGACGAACCATTCCTCCAGCGTGTCGGCGATCTTCTGCGGCGTGCCGTAGATCACCCAGTGGCCGTGGGCGGCGGCGATGATGTTGTAGAGATCGCGCAGCGTCATGTTCTCGCGGCGCGCCATCTCGAGCAGCGTCTTTGAGAACGCCTGGCCGCGCTCGCTGACCGGAAAGTCCGGCACCGGACCGTCCATCGGGTAGCCGGAGATGTCGTGGCCGAGCCGCTGCTGCACGAGATGCAGTGCGCTGGTGTCGGTGAGATAGCTTTGCAGCTTGTCGAGCTTGGCCTTGGCGTCCTCGCTGGTCTTGCCGACGATCGGCATGACGCCCGAGAGCACCTTCACGTCGTCGGGATCGCGGCCTTGCTTTGCGACGAGGGCCTTGAAGTCGTCGTAGGCCTTCTTCGCCGAGACCGGCTCGGCGACGACGCTGAACACGATGTCCGCGATGCGTGCGGCCAGCGCCTGTCCGGGCGGCGAGCCGCCGGCATGGATGATGACCGGCTGTCCCTGCGGGCCACGCTCGATGTTGACCGGGCCGCGCACCGAAAAGAAGCGGCCCTTGTGATCGAGGCGGCGCAGCTTGTTTGGGTCGACATACTCGCCGGTCTTGCGGTCGGCGATGATCGCGCCGTCATCCCAGCAGTCCCACAGTCCGCGCACCACGTTCACGAACTCTTCCGCGATCTCGTAACGCTGATCGTGCGGGATCGGCTCCTTGCTGAAGTTGAGCGCGGCCTTCTCGTTGATGGTGGTGACGACGTTCCAGGCGACGCGGCCCTTGCTCAGATGATCGAGCGAGGAGAACACGCGGGCGACGTGATAAGGCTCACTGAAGCTGGTGGAGACCGTGGCGCCGAGGCCGACGTGCTTGGTGAGCAGGCTAATGGCGCCGAGCAATGTGGTCGGCTCGAAGCGCGAGACGAAGGAGGGCTGGTCGCCGATGTCGGTGGTGAGGCCGTCGGAGACGAAGAACAGGTCGAACTTGCCCCGCTCGGCGGTCTCCGCGATCGACTTCGACACCTCCAGCGAACAGTTGCTGTCGAAGGCGCCGTCGTAGCGCCATCCGGCCGAGTGGTTGCCGGTGCCGGCGACGAAAACGGCGAGGTGCAGTTGTCGTTTCGACATTCCAGAAGTCTCCCTAAGACCGACCCGCCCCGCGGCCATCGTAAGATGCGGCCGTCGCGTGAGGCCCGATCAGAATAGAGAACGGGATTTTGGCGCGCAAACGTCCGTCCGGCATACCCGCCCGGCAACCGGCGCGTGTGTCGGCTGTTCAGTGTGGTTGATCGGACCGATGACCGAAATTTGCTTGCGTCGGGCCGCGCTTCGTTCTGAAGCTTGGCCGAAACAGGAAGGGGAACCGCCTTGGCGCTCACGCTGGTTATTGGCAACAAGAACTATTCGTCCTGGTCGTTCCGGCCCTGGATCGCGATGAAGGCGACCGGCATCACCTTCGAGGAGATTTTGATCTCGCTCGAAGCCAAGGACTTCAAGGAGCGGGTTCTCAAGGTGTCCGGGACCGGCAAGGTCCCGGTGCTGATCGATGGCGACGTGCATGTCTGGGAGTCGCTCGCGATCATGGAATATCTCGCGGAGAAGTTCCCGAACGCAAAGCTCTGGCCCGCCGATCCCGCGGCGCGCGCGCATGCGCGGGCGGTCGCCTCTGAGATGCACGCGGGCTTCCAGCCGTTGCGCAAGGCATGCCCGATGAACTTCTGGCACCCACCTAAGAAGTACCCGCAGGCCGACGACGTGATGGAGAACGTCCGCCGCATCGACGCGATGTGGACCGACAGCCGCAAACGCTTTGGGACAGGGGGCCCGTTCTTGTTCGGAGCGTTCGGCGCCGCCGATGCGATGTACGCGCCGGTTGTGTCGCGCTTTCAGACCTACGGCATCGACGTCAGCCTCGAAGCGCGTGCCTACATGGACGCGGTGATGGCGTTGCCGGCGTGGAAGGAATGGCGTGCGGCCGCGCTCAAGGAGCCATGGGTTCTGCCGCACGACGAGCCCGAGTGGCCGAACGTGCCGAAGCTCCAATAGTCCCTCCGCGTGCAAGACATATCGTCGCGGTTGCGATCTTTGGCAGGGGCCTTGCCAAGTTCCCCAAAAGTCTAAACTTTACCGCCCGGATTTGGTCACGATCCGGGAAACAATGCCCACGTTCCGACTCGCTCCGGTCTTCGGTGCGGCGACGGACGGGGGCGATGTGACGGACCTAACTTTTTTTTGGCCGGGAGCCATCGCCATGCGCCTTCGTTCCGTTTTTCTGTCCCTTGCTCTTCTCGCCGTGGCGTCTGCCATGCCGGCACGCGCCGCCGACGAGCCGCCGATCAAGGGCATGTTCCTTTTGACCGACTACCCGGCGGTCACGGTGCGGCCCGGCACCACGTCCACGGTCAATCTTCGCCTTCAGAACTATCAGCTCCCGCCTGAGCGGATGGCGCTTTCGCTGTCCGGCGTGCCGCAGGGATGGACCGCGACGCTGCTCGGCGGCGGCCAGCCGGCGCAGGCCGCGATGGCAACCGCGAACCAGAGCACCTCGCTCCAGCTTCGCCTTGAAATCCCTGCCAGCGCGGCGATGGGCACGCAGACGATCACGGTTACGGCCAAGGGCCCGACGACGGAGGTGACGCTTCCGGTTGCTGTGACGCTCGCGAAGGACCTGCCGGCGAAGCTGACCCTCGAGCCGCAGCTTCCCTCGCTGCGCGGCACGGCGAAGTCGAACTTCGAGTATCAGCTCAACGTCAAGAACGACTCCGGCCGCAATCTGGTCGTGAGCCTCGCGGCGCAGGCTCCGCAGAACTACGAGACGAGCTTCACCGAGCAGTATGGCAGCCAGGAGCTGTCGTCGATCCCGGTCGAGGCAGGGCAATCCAAAACCGTGAAGCTGAAGGTGCGTCCGCCGTCCACGGTTGGCGCGGGCCGTTATCCGGTCGCCGTGAAGGCGTCGGCAGAAGACGCGAGCGCGGAAGCGAATGTGGCGCTGGAGATCAGCGGCGCACCGCGACTCACACTCGCGGGCCGCGACGGCATTGTCAGTGGCCGCGCCGAAGCCGGCAAGGAAACGACCATTCCGCTCATCATCACCAACACCGGCACTGCGGCGGCCGACGAGATCGAACTGACTTCGACCGCGCCGAATGGCTGGAAGATCAACTTCGAGCCAAAGTCGGTCGATCGCATCGCACCGGGCGCCAACAAGGAAGTGCAGGTGCAGGTGACGCCGCCAGAGAAGGCGATCGCCGGCGACTACGCGCCGACCTTCAACGTCGCCGCTCGTGGTGAGAATGCTTCGACGCAGTTCCGCGTCGCGGTTTCGACCTCGACCATGTGGGGCATTGTTGGCGCTGGCATCATCGCCATCGCGCTTCTCATCATGGTGGGCGCGGTTGCGAGGTTCGGCCGCCGATGAGCGACATCGTCGTCGAAGCCCACGATCTGACGAAACGCTACGGCGCAGCAACAGCTGTCAACGGCATTTCGTTCTCGGTCAATCGCGGGGAGATCTTCGGTCTGCTGGGGCCCAACGGCGCCGGCAAGACCACGACCATCTTGATGATGCTCGGCTTGACCGACATCACGGCCGGCACGGTTCGCGTGATGGGCCACGATCCGGTGCGCGAGCCGCTGCAAGTGAAGCGCCTGGTCGGCTACATGCCGGACACGGTCGGCTTTTACGACTACATGACCGCCACCGACAACCTGCGCTACACTGCGGCGCTCATCGGTATTCCGTCGGCGGAGCGCGGTCCGCGCATCATGCGTGCGCTGGAGCGCGTCGGTCTTCAGAACGTGGCGAACAAGCGGGTGGGGACCTTCTCTCGCGGCATGCGCCAGCGTTTGGGGCTTGCCGAGATCCTGATGAAGAACGTCTCGGTCGCGATCCTGGACGAGCCGACCTCCGGCCTTGATCCGCAGGCGACGACGGAGTTGCTCGACAACATCCGTTCGTTGAAGAGCGAGGGCGTGGCTGTGCTGCTGTCCTCGCACTTGCTCGAGCGCGTGCAGAGCATTTGCGATCGGGTTGCGCTGTTCAATCGCGGGCACATTGCTTTGTTGGGGACCGTACCGGAACTGGCGAAACAGGTGCTCGGCGGCGGTTATGCCGTCGAGGTCGAAGCCAGCGGCAACGGCCTCGCGGAGCGGCTGCAATCCGTGCCGGGTGTCCGTAGCGTCGAAACCGTGGCGCCCGGCCGCTTCCGGCTGCTGGCCGAAGGCGATGTTCGCCCGCAGGCGGCGGCCGCGGTGGTCAACGCGGGTGGGGCGCTCACCCGTCTCTCGGTCGAAGAGCCGAGCCTCGACGCCATCTACAACCGCTACTTCCAGGATCAGGGAGCGCGCAATGAGGCAGCGTGAAGGTTCTCCCTGGCAAGGGCTCGACGTCGTGTTCTTCCGCGAGCTGTTCGACAACCTCACCAGCGCGCGCATGCTGGTGCTGGAGCTGCTCGTCGTCCTGCTCGGCGGCGTGGTGGTCTATTTCGCCGTCGATCAGATCCGCAACACTACGGCGGAAGACCCGTTCCTGTTCCTGCGGCTGTTCGCGCCGCCGGGACAAAGTCTGCTCTCGTTCGTGGTGGTGCTCAGCATCCTGGTGCCGGTCATCGCCATCGGGCTCGGCTTCGATGCGGTCAACGGCGAGTACAACCGCCGCACGCTGTCCCGCATCCTGGCGCAGCCGATCTATCGCGACGCGCTGCTGCTCGGGAAATTCCTCGCGGGTCTTGCGACGATCTCGATCAGCCTGATCACGCTCTGGCTGCTCGTGGTCGGCTTTGGCCTCATTCGGTTGGGCATTCCGCCGAGCGGGGAAGAGCTGGGCCGCATGCTGATGTTCCTGCTCATCACCATCGCCTACGCAGGCGTGTGGCTGGCGCTCGCCATGCTGTTCTCGATCGTCTTCCGCTCGACGGCGACCGCGGCTCTGGTGGCGCTTGGCCTCTGGCTGTTCCTGTCGCTGCTGTGGCCCGCGCTCGCGCAGTTGATCGGCGAGGTGATCTCGCCGTCCGACATCCGCTTCGCGATGCTCGGACTGCCGACGCCGGACACAGTCGCCTGGCAGCAGGGCTTGGCGCGTATCTCGCCCGGCACGCTCTACGGCGAAGCTGTGGTCGCGATGCTCAGTCCCGACGCGCAATCGCTCACGACGCTGCTGGCTCAGTTCCAGGGCCGTGTCATGGGCGCGCCGCTGTCGCTCGGCCAGAGCATCCTGAGCACCTGGCCGCAGATCGTCAGCCTGATCGCGGGAATGATCCTGCTTTATGTGGTGGGATACGTGTCGTTCCAGCGGCAAGAGGTTCGCGCGTAGCGACGAACCGTCTTCAAGCAAAAGAGGTTTGCGCGTAGCCTGCGCAGACGATTCAAAAGAAAAGGGCGGCCGCGAGGCCGCCCTTTGACGTTTCGGATGGCCGGTTAGACCACAAGCACTTCGACGATCCTCATCGTGCCCGGCTCAACGATAATGATCTCATCGTTGTAGACGAAGTACATGTAGCCGCGCCAAGCCGGGTGGATTTCGACGAGCGTCGTCGGAACCGCCACGATCTTCACGGTGCGCGGCACCACGGTGCCGACATTGATCGAGAAGTTGATGTTGGTCACGCGCGGCGCGCTTGAAGTGAGCACGGTCGAGCGGACCTTGGTCTTCTGTTCGGTCGTCAGCGTCACGCTGCCGCCCGACGGCGCGCTGCCGGTCGTCTGCGGCTTGGCGTTCGTGGTCGACTGAGCCGAGTTGCCTGACTTCGTCGCGTCGGATTTCGAGTCAGCCGCATTCTTCGAAGCGTCCGGCTTGGCCGTTTCGGAAGCCTTCTGCTGCGCGCCCTGGCCGCTGGTCCCGCGTTGTTCGCTGCTGGAGCGCTGGGCTGGAGCCGACTTCTGGTCCTGAGCCTTCTGGTCCTGACTCATTTGCGAGCCGGACTGACCTTGGCCCGTGGTCATGGGCTTGGAGTCCGGTCCTTTGTCCTGAGCCGCCTTGTTGGCCGGCGCCATCTTCTCCGCCGGAGCGTTCTGTTGTGCTGACGGGGCAGGAGCCGGCGACTCGGTCCTCTGAGCCGGGCCCTCCTGCTTCGGAGCGCCCTCCGCCGAAGCGAAGCCATGACCCGCGATCAATGCGGCGGCTGCGACCGTCGCCAAAAGCAGTTTCTTGATTTTCATTCCACGTCTCCTCTGGTGTCCCCTCGTTACGCCAACGTCGGCTCCATAGTGGCGGTTCCGAAATGAGCTGTTTCCCAACGGTTCCTCTCTGAAGGGCCGTTCACTTCGCGGGGTTCCCCTGCGATAGTGCGAGTGGGAGGAATCAAGTGCCGCTCGCAACCAACGTCGACACAAACTCCGAAGAATTCCGCGCCAACGCCGCGCGCATGCGCGCGTTGAACGATGAGCTTGCGAAGCGCCGTGCGGAGGCCGCACGTGGCGGACCGGAGCGCGCACGCGAACGTCATGTGTCGCGGGGAAAGCTGCTGCCTCGCGACCGTGTGACGCGCTTGCTCGATCCCGGCTCACCGTTCCTTGAACTGTCGCCGCTTGCGGCGAACGGCATGTACGACGATGCGATCCACGGCGCCGGCATGATCACCGGCATCGGTCGCGTCGAAGGCCGCGAATGCGTGATCGTGTGCAATGATTCAACGATCAAGGGCGGCACCTACTATCCGATGACGGTGAAGAAGCATCTGCGCGCGCAGGAGATCGCGCGTGAGAACCGTCTGCCGTGCATCTACCTGGTCGATAGCGGCGGCGCGAACCTGCCGCATCAGACCGAGGTGTTTCCCGACCGCGAGCACTTTGGCCGCATCTTCTACAATCAGGCGACGCTGTCCTCACTCGGCATTCCGCAGATCGCCGTGGTGATGGGCTCGTGCACGGCGGGTGGCGCTTATGTGCCCGCGATGAGCGACGAGACCATCATCGTGAAAGGGCAGGGCACGATCTTCCTCGGCGGCCCGCCGCTGGTGAAGGCCGCAACCGGCGAAGTGGTGTCGGCGGAGGATTTGGGTGGCGCGGATGTGCATGCGCGGAAATCCGGCGTCGCCGATTACATGGCGGCGGATGACTCGCACGCTTTGTCGTTGGCGCGGCGGATCGTTGCGAACCTCAACACGAAAAAGACCGTCGATATTCCGCTGATCGCACCGCGCGAGCCGAAATATGCGACGGAGGAGCTGGATGGCATCATCCCGGCGGACACCCGCAAGCAATACGACGCGCGCGAGCTGATCGCGCGGATCGTCGACGCCTCCGAATTCGATGAGTTCAAGGCGCTCTATGGCACGACGCTGGTGACCGGCTTCGCGCATCTCTCCGGCATTCCGGTTGGCATTCTCGCCAACAACGGCATCCTGTTCTCGGAGAGCGCGCTCAAGGCCGCGCACTTCATCGAATTGTGCTGCCAGCGGCGCATTCCGCTGCTGTTCCTGCAGAACATTTCGGGCTTCATGGTCGGACGCGACTACGAGGCGGGCGGTATCGCCAAGGACGGCGCCAAGATGGTGACTGCGGTCGCCTGCGCACAGGTGCCGAAGGTGACGCTGATCGTCGGCGGCTCGTTCGGTGCGGGCAATTACGGCATGTGCGGCCGCGCCTACGGCCCACGCTTCCTGTTCACTTGGCCGAACGCGCGTATTTCGGTGATGGGCGGCGAGCAGGCGGCGTCGGTTCTCGCGACTGTGAAGCGCGACAACATCGAAGCGGAAGGCAAGACGTGGTCCACCGCGGACGAGGATGCCTTTAAGGCGCCGATCCGCGCGCAATACGAGGAAGAGGGCAATCCTTACTACGCGACCGCGCGGCTGTGGGACGACGGCATCATCATGCCGGGCGAAACGCGGCGGGTGTTGTCGCTGGCGTTCTCGGTGGCGCTGAACGCGCCGATCCCGCAGACGAAGTTCGGCGTGTTCAGAATGTGAGCGTTGCGGTTATAACGCCCGGCCGGGCTGCTGCCCCGGACAGTTTCCGACCCGCCGCATCATCGTCAGGATCGACGACGAATATTTCGGCATCTTCTCGATCAGGTTCTCAATCGTGCTGCTGACCATGTCTTTTGCGAAGCGGAACGTCAGGATCGTCTTGGTGCCCTTGCACTGCATGGCGAAGGCAAAGCCGTTCGGCAGCGAGCGGGTGTCGCTGAGTTGACAGTCTTTCACGAATTGCGGCGACTTCTGATACTGCTCCATCGTCTCGCGCCGGAAAGCGTCGTAGTCCTCCGACGCGATGCAGGTCTTGCTCTTGATGGGCGTATCCTGGAAGTGGGAGTTGCGGCTTTCGGTTTCATACATGCCCGGTACGAAGGCGGGCTTCGGCTCCAGCAGCGGCGTCGAACTCTGTGCGCCGGCGGAGGACGCCAGCGCTAGGAAAACGCCGCTAGAAATAAAGAAGCGTTTGGGAAAGCTCACGTTGGCACTCGCACGATCGCAGTTGTCCGCCCGAAGAACATTCTAGCATGGCTTTGTGGCGCATTCGTTTCCCATCTCCGAATCTGAAATGATCGGCGGTGTCATTCTGGAGGTCCTATGAAACGCCTGATTATCGTCGCGCTCGCATTCGCCGCGGGTTTCGCTGCCCACACGTTCGCCGATACGCAGCGGCCGGCGGTCACGGCAAAGACTCTTCTCGAATCCGACGTGAAGGGCGGGGTCCTCGAACAAGCGGTCGTGCAGGTCTATGAATTTCCGGCAGGCGCGGCGCTGCCGTGGCACATCCATCCGGACGCCCATGAGGTCGCCTACATCCTCGACGGCGCGCTGACGCTTGAGATCGAAGCGCAGGGGGCGCGTGTGCTGAAGGCGGGCGAGGCTGTCCACGTGCAGCCCAACTCCGTCCATCGCGGTTTGGCCGATCCGGTGCAGGGCGTGAAGCTCGTTGCGGTGCGCTTCAAGCCGAAGGACAAGCCGCTGGTGACGCTGATCCAGCGCTGAAGCGAATGCTCATAAGCGACGCGACCCGAGGCGTATGGCCTGGGTCGCGTCGCTTCGAGGGCCACGCAACGGGTGCCGTTATGCCGTCCGTCAGCGCCAGAACAGCGCCAGCAGGATGATGATCGGCAAGGGGATGCCGATCAGCCACAACAGCACGCCTTTTCCAAAGGTCATGGTCGTCTCCGCGATGCCCCCTCGTGCTTTGACAACGGGAGCGGCGGCGAGGGGTTCCTAGCCCTTGGGAAAGGCCGGGAAACGCCAGGGAAAGCCATCGGGGTGTGTCAGGCCGTTTACCGAACGCCCGTTTTTCCGCCAAAAGTCGAATGAAATGGGTTTGACCGGCGCAGAAGAGGCCCCTATATAGCCGCCCGCAACCAGGTTTTTGGTCTGCCTTGCTGCGCTACCCCGCTTTTTGGGCTGCGATCTCAAGACACCCCCAGAACTCGGATGGCTGCCCGGATTTCGAAGCTCGAAAATCCGGTTCACGCAAGGAGACGACTCAGATGCCCGTGGGCACCGTTAAGTTCTTCAACACCCAGAAAGGCTTCGGCTTCATCCAGCCGAGCGATGGCTCCAAGGACGTGTTCGTGCACGTCAGCGCCGTTCAGCGCGCCGGCCTGCAGACCCTCAACGAGGGCCAGAAGGTCAGCTACGAGATCGTGACCGAGCGCGGCAAGCAGGCCGCCGGCAATCTCAAGCCCGCGTAAGCGGCTTCTTTCAAGCCAAACGGAAGCGCCCGGCGGTTTGTCCGCCGGGCGTTTTCTTTTTGGCGGGTGCTATTCGACCGGCTGATAGAGCCGCTCGTCGTAGAGCGCGCCGGTCATGGTCACGAGCTTGCCGCGGAAGTCCTTGGTCTCCTTCGCCGCCACATGGGCGTCGAAGGCTTTGCGGTCCTTCCAGCCCTCGACCACGGTGAAGTGGTTCGGCCGGTTGGTCTGCTGCCAGGAGTCGAAGCGCAGGTTGCCCGCTTGCTTGCGACTGTCTTCCGAGAGCTGCTTCACGGCGGCCATGCCGTTGTCCTTTTGCGGCGGGATGACGTCGACGTGGGTGACCGCGTAGACGCCGCCTTTGCCCGGCTGGGCTGTGGCGACCGACAGCGCGTTGTGCTGGCGCGTGTCGTTTGGAGCAGCAAGAAGCGGCGCGATCTTCTCGCTCATCTGCTTGGTGTGTGCCGCCGCCGCGTGTGCGTCGTAGGCCTTCTGATCTTTCCAGACGCCGAGCACCGTGAAGCGGTTCGGCCGGTCGATGCCGCGCAGAAGTTCGATACGCACCGCGCCGTCGTCCTTCCTGCCGGCGTCGCGATAGGCCTTCAGGATCGGGAGTGCGGCGTTTGCAGAGGCAGGTGCGGCCTCGACATAGGTTACCGTGTAAAACGTCGCTTCCTGGGCCTGCGATCCAACAGTCATTGCTATTAACGCCAGGCCGGCAGCAGCCAGTCGTCCGAACATATGCATCCTCCCCGGTTTATGATTTGTCGTTGATTGAACGTCACAGCGTCACCACCACATTTCCTAGCGCCTTGCCTTGCTCGACCGCCTCATGCGCTGCATGGATCTCGCCGAGCGGAAAGGTAAGGGCGACGTTGTTGATGAGCGCCTTGTCTTCCAGCATGCGGGTGATGCCGTTGACCGCGGACGCGCGCTCCTGCGCGGTCAACTCGTAGACGAAGATGTATTGGATGCCGATGAAGTTGGTCAGCATGAATTGCGAGGGGATCGTCGCCTCGGGCGCGCTGTTGCCGTAGACGACGAATTTGCTGCGCGGATGCAGGATCGCAGACGCAAGCTTCGCATTGGAGGAAAAGTCCATATCAATGACGGCATCGACGCCCTTCTTGCCGGTCGCGGCCATTACGCGCTCGCCGACATCCTCGCTCTTGTAGTTGATGCAATGGTCTGCGCCCGCGTCCCGTGCGAGCCTGGCCTTGGCGTTCGACGAGATGGTGGTTAGCACGGTCGCGCCGCGCGCCTTGGCGAACTGAATGGCGTAGTGGCCGACGCCGCCCGCGCCGCCGGTCACGAGCACATTGGAGCCTTTGCCCGCGCCTGAGACTTCAAGCGCGTGCCACGCCGTCATCGCGGGAATGCCAAGGCACGCTCCGGCTTCGTAGCTGACATGAGCAGGAAGCTTCACCGCAAGATCGGCTGGCAGAACGATATACTCCGCGCAGGTGCCGAATGGGCGTTTCCACTGTCCGTTCCAAACCCACGCTTTCTCGCCGACACGAGAGGCGGGAACGCCGTCGCCAACCATGTCGATGTCGCCTGCGCCGTCCGAGTGCGGGATAACGCGCGGAAACGCGATCTTCCGGGTGCGGCCTTCGCGCGATTTCACATCCGATGGATTGACGCCAGAGGTTTTCAGCTTCACACGCACTTCACCGGGGCCGGGCTTGGGCGTCTCAACCTCGCCCAGCATCAACACTTCGCGAACAGCCCCGTTTTTCTCGTAGTAGGCGGCGCGCATCGTTTTCCCCGGTATCTATCGTTGCCATATTGTGGCTCCCGGCCGATGCCGCGGCAATGGTGTCAGGAGGTTCGCGATGCCCACTCCCAGATTCGAGCCCAAGTTCGAAACCGCCTTGATCGTGGGCGCCGGTGCCGGGCTCAGCGCATCTTTGGCGCGCCTGCTCGCGAAGGAGGGGATCAAGGTGGCGCTCGCCTCGCGTTCGACCGGCGATCTCGATGGTCTTGTGCAGGAGATCGGCGCAAAGACCTTCGCTTGCGACGCCAGCAAGCCGGTCGATGTCGCCAAGCTGTTCGCCGATCTCGAAGGCTCGATCGGCGCGCCGAACATTGTGATCTACAACGCGAGCTATCGCACGCGCGGGCCGTTTGCCGATCTCGATCCGGCCGAAGTTGAGAAGTCGATCGCGGTCAGCGCCTACGGCGGTTTCCTGGTGGCGCGGGAAGCGGTGCGGCGGATGCTGCCGAAGCAGCACGGCGTGATCCTGTTCACTGGCGCGTCGGCGAGCGTGAAGGGCTACGCGCAGTCCGCGCCGTTCGCGATGGGCAAGTTCGCGCTGCGCGGGCTGTCGCAAAGCATGGCGCGCGAGCTTCAGCCGCAGGGCATTCACGTCGCGCACATCGTGATCGACGGCGGTATCAAGAGCGCGCGGCGTGCCGAGCCCGCGGACAATCCGGACAGCCTGCTCGATCCGGACGCAATCGCGGTCAATTATCTCAATTTGATCTATCAGCCGCGCAGCGCATGGTCGGCGGAGCTCGAAGTCCGCCCGTGGACCGAGAAATTCTGAAGACTGCTCAGGCCCGTCTGACTTCCTGTAACCGGCACTCTGCCAGGCGATCTGAAGCTCTGATGCTTGCGCAGGGCTTTCGACAGGTTGCCGTAAGTCATTGATTTTACGTAATTTTCTAATTGTTTTGATACGCGTCAGGAAAGCTGCTGACGGGTGATTTTCTCCCCCAAGGCTGTGGATAACCTGCTATAATTCCTGAACGGGCATTCATGGGCAACAGGGGCGTGAGTGTCATGCGTAACGACAATCAAAGCAGCCAAAAGCGTGTTGGTGACGGGAGACGTCGCGTGTTGAAGACTCACAAGTATTCAATCGGCCAGAGCGTGCGTTACACCTCCGGGCCGGGCCGCTTCGGCGCTGGCGGCTCGTTCAAGGTCGTGAAGCTGCTTCCGTCCGATGGCGACGAACAGCAGTACCGGATCAAGAGCGTGGGCGAGGCATTCGAGCGCGTCGCCAAGGAAAGCCAACTCGACCGCGACCACTGAAGTGGCTTGCGTTGAAATGAAAACGGGCCCCGAAAGGGGCCCGCTCTCGTTTAAGCGCTCAGCTCTGGACCTTTTGTGACAACATGGTCCAGGTTTCGCGGGCGCGATCGCGGACGATCCGCCAGTTCGCGTCGACCACGTCCCAGTTCACCATTCGGCCGTCCGCAAGTGACGGAGACGTCGAGGCGGAACTGCCCGACCAATTGTCATGGACGAATGCCGCCCCGACGGTCAGAAACGCGCCAAGGATCATTCCGAACAGAACGCGCATCGTTCTCTCCCGCTACAAACCCGATTAACCAGCGGAAGAAAACGCACTAAAACCAAATTTGTTCCGGGGCGGGACAGGGACGCGAAACATGCCGATCTACATCACACAAGGGCGCTATACGCGCGAAGCCATCAAGGGGATGATCGTCCGGCCGGAGGATCGCGCCGAGGCGTTGTCGCGGCTGATAGCGAAGGCCGGCGGGCGATTGATCGGCTACTACGTGACGTTCGGCGAGTACGACTTCCTCAGCATCGTCGAAGCGCCGAGCGAGACCCAGATGGCGGCGGCTCTTTTGGCAGCGGCCGGCGGCGGCGGGGTCACCGACCTCCGCACCACGCTCGCTATGACCGCGATCGAAGCCAAGGGCGCTTTCGCGGCGGCCAGCGACCTCACGCGCGCGGTCAAGCCGCCCGGCGGCGCGAACGGAGCTTAAGGTCGCAGGGGAGCCGCTCCGCGCGCGCGGCGTGTTAGGAAACGCGCGGCGCGGCAATGGAATAAGTCGCGGCCGGGGGCGTTTGTCCCGGTATTCCACTGCCGGGCTCTATGGAGGAAACAATGAAAAATCTGGCTCGCGTTGCCGCAGCTTCGATGATGCTCGCGTCGGCGCTGCTCGCCGCGCCCGCGACTGCGCAGGATTACCCGAACCATGCTGTGAAAATCATCGTACCGTTCGGTCCGGGCGGCCCGGCCGATGTGTTTGCGCGCCAGCTTGCGCAGCATCTCTCGGACGGCCTCAAGCAATCCTTCGTGGTGGAGAACCGTCCTGGTGCGGGCTCGATCATCGGCACCGATGCGGTCGCGAAGTCGCCGGCCGACGGCTACACGCTGCTCTTGATGTCCAACACTCACACCACCAACGAGTCGCTCACGCCGCAAAAGCCGTTCGTGCTGATGCGCGACTTCGCGCCGGTGGCGGCGATCAACTACTCCGATCTGGTGATGGTCGTGCATCCATCGGTGCCGGCGAAGGATCTGAAGGAGTTCATCGCGCTCGCCAAGAAAGAGCCGGGCAAGCTGAACTACGCCTCGTCGGGGATCGCTACGCCGTATCACATGGCCGGCGAGCTGTTTAAGGCGATGTCCGGCACCGATATTGTCCACGTGCCGCACAAGGCGTCCGGCGAGATGCGCTCGTCGGTGATCGGCGGCCACGTTCAGATGGCGTTCGATGCGGTCACAACGATGACCGAGAACGTCAAGGCTGGGCAGGTGCGTGCGCTCGGCACCACCGCATCGAAGCGTTCAACCGTGCTGCCGGACGTGCCGACCATCGCCGAAGCGGGCGTCCCTGGCTACGAGGCCACAATCTGGCTCGGCGTGATGGCGCCGGCGAACACGCCAAAGGCGATCGTCGACAAGCTCAACGCCGAGATCAACAAGGCGACGCAGAAGCCGGAGGTGAAGGCTGCCTGGGACAAGCAGGGCGCGGTCGCAATGCCCATGACACCGTCGGAGTTCGATGCTTATCTGCGCAAGGATATCGAGAAATGGGGCAAGGTGGTTCGGGACGCCAATCTCAAACCACAATGATTACCGTTCCGCGCAGAATTCGCCGCTAAATCTGGGAGAGCCGCGGAGTTCCGCGGCTCTCGGTTTCAGTGGCCTCATTTCGGTCGCTACGTCATACTAAAGAGGGTCGCGCTTGTTCTTTTCTGTGGCTTTGCTGGGGCGTGATGTCGGGTATCGACCAATGGACTTCGGGCCTCGAGTCCGCGAACGGTGTTTCGCCGCTGATCTTGGCGGGCGGGGTGCTGTCGGCGGGTGTGCTCGTCGTTGCACTCGTGATGATGGCGCGCGGCCGCCGGGTTAAGATCGCGCCCCCACATTCCGAACCTGTGATGTCCCAGAGTCCTTCCCGTTTTGGCATTGCCTGGCCCATCGCCATTGTGATCGCAAGCCTTGCGATCGCGTGGGTGCTGACCGTCCGTCCGGGTGGTGATCTATCCGCCGCGCGCCGTTCGTTCGAGACCCGTGCCGCCGAGCTCACCATGCGCGCGCTCGCGCCCGGCTCGCCGCTTGGCTGTCTCGACGCCGTCGGCAGCGCCGCGGTCGAGGCGGTTTGCGAGAAGACGTTGTTCTCGTCGCCCGAAACGCTCGCCGCCGCGCTCGCTTATGTCGACGCGCGCCTGAGCCTGTTCGTCGAGGGCAGCGAGATGGGCCGCAACTCCGGGGCCGGGGACTCCTTCGAGCGGCTGCGCCGCGCCATCGAGACCGACCGCTACGGCCTCGTCGCTCATGTGCTCACCACGCGCGGCTGCGACGCCGACAATTGCCCGACTCTGAAACTGTTGCGCGACGACAGCCACGTTCTCGCCAACCTGAAGGATCGCACCTTCGACGCCAACGTGGTGCTGCACGCCGGAACTTGGCGCAGCGATGTGTCGTCGCTCGCCGCAGCCCCCGCAACCGCGCCGACGCTCGCATCCGCACCGCCCGCGCCGATGCCGCCAGCATCGACATCGACAGCGCCAGCAGCTCCAACGCCGTCGTCGCCGAGCAAGTTTGAATTCCCGTCGTCCGCCTCGATCCCGGCGGTCAGCATCATGAGCCCGGAGCCGCCGCCAGCGGCCCCGAAAGCCGCCGAGCAGCCAGTTGCTCCCGCACCGGCAGCGAAACTCACGGCGTCGCGCCGCCAGAGTGCGCGGGAAACAACAAACCAGGCTCCAGGCCGGCCCGTACAGATCGCACCGTCGAACGAGCCGCCGGCACCCGCCGGGACGCTCGCCAATCCCGGCGCGGCCCGCTGAACTTTGGGCTGACGACAAGCCGCGTCTGCGGTGATGTAATACCCGCATGTTCGCCTCCGTCCTGATCGCAAACCGCGGCGAGATCGCCTGCCGCGTCGCGCGCACCGCCAAGCGTCTCGGGCTTCGTACCATTGCGGTTTATTCCGAGGCCGACAGCGGCGCGCTGCATGTGCGGATGTGCGACGAGGCGCATCTGATCGGACCCGCGCCGGCGGCGGAAAGCTATCTCGTCACCGAGCGGATCATCGAGGTGGCGCGCAAATCGGGCGCGCAGTGCATCCATCCGGGCTACGGCTTCCTCTCCGAGAACGCCGCGTTCGCCGAAGCCTGCGCCGCGGCGGGCATTGTGTTCGTCGGTCCGCCGCCCGCGGCGATCCGAGCGATGGGATTAAAAGACCGCGCCAAGGCCTTGATGGAAAAGGCAGGCGTGCCGGTCGTGCCCGGCTATCACGGCGAGCGGCAGGAACCAGCCTTCCTCCGCGAGAAGGCCTACGAGGTCGGCTATCCGGTGCTGATCAAGGCGGTCGCGGGCGGCGGCGGCAAGGGCATGCGCCGGGTCGACAAGCACGCAGAGTTCGAGGCCGCGCTTGAGGGCGCACAGCGCGAGGCCAAGAACTCGTTCGGCGATGCCCGCGTGCTGATCGAGAAATACGTTGCCGCGCCCCGCCACATCGAGATGCAGGTGTTCGCGGACGGCCATGGCAACGCGATCCATCTCAACGAGCGCGACTGCTCGCTACAACGCCGCCATCAGAAGGTGATCGAGGAGGCGCCTGCGCCTGGCATGCCGCCGGAGGTGCGCGCCGCGATGGGCGCGGCCGCAGTGAAGGCCGCGCAGGCGGTCGGTTACGTCGGCGCAGGGACGGTCGAGTTCATCGCCGACAGCGCCAAAGGGCTGCGACCTGACGGCTACTGGTTCATGGAGATGAACACGCGCCTCCAGGTCGAGCATCCGGTGACGGAAGCTGTCACCGGGCTCGATCTGGTCGAATGGCAGTTGCGCGTGGCATCGGGCGAGAATCTTCCGCTGACACAGGAGCAGGTGCCGCTCGACGGCCACTCAGTCGAGGCGCGCATCTACGCCGAGGACCCGGAGCGCGGCTTTCTGCCATCCACCGGCACGCTGGTCGCGCTGCAGTTCCCCGAAGGTGTCCGTGTCGACACCGGCGTTGAGCAGGGCAGCGCCATCACGCCTTATTACGATCCGATGATCGCCAAGATGGTCGTGCACGCGCCGACCCGCGCGGTGGCGCTGGATCATCTGGCGCTCGCGCTGGATCAGACCATCGCTGCCGGGCCGCGCACCAATCTGGGTTTCCTCGCCGATCTCTGCCGCGCGGGTGAATTCCGCAAAGGAGCATTCGACACAGGCTTCATCGACCGCAATCTGGCGACGCTGACGGTCTCCGATCACAGCGCTGCTGCCGCCTTTGGCGCAGCGCGTCTATTGGCGCGGGACGCCGCCCGGATCGCAGGCAATCTCGATCCGGTATCGGACATTCTGGTCTCGCCCTGGGATGCGACCGACGGGTTCCAACTGTCGGGACCGCGAACGCTTCAAATACCGCTGCTGGTCGATGGCGAACAGGCATCGGCCACCGTTGCTTACGGTTCCAACGGAGTCTCGGTTGCTGTGGATGGCATGCCGGCCGCCCTTGATGCGATTGCCGTCGAGACACCAGATGCCGTGTATGTTTTGCGCAAAGGCCGCCAAATCGTGGTTCGGCGGGCCGACGTTGACGCTGGCGATCTCGATCACACCGACGGTGGCGGCGAGATCAAGGCGCCGATGCACGGCAAGGTTCTGGCGCTTCTGGTTGCGGCAGGGGATAGCGTGGTGAAAGGTCAGCGTTTGGCCATCATCGAGGCGATGAAGATGGAGCATGCGCTTGTGGCTCCGCGCGACGGCAAGGTGTCCGAGATCGCGGTTGCGGCCGGAAGCCAGGTGGCCGAAGGCGCGCGCCTGATGACAATCGACGAAGCGAAGTGAACATGGCTCTGCATCTGATCAAGCTCAGCGTCGGCACGGACTCGATCGAGGACCTCGAGGACTGGATCAAGCTGAAATTCAAAGAGCAGAAGAAGCGTGGCGTGAAGAAACCCGAGCGTTTCCACACCACGCGCATGGTCCCTAAGCGGATCGAAGAGATCCTCGATGGCGGCTCGATCTACTGGGTGATCAAGGGCGAGATCCTCTGCCGCGAGCGCATCCTCGACATCCGCCCGTTCACCGACAAGGACGGCATCGGCCGCTGCCGGCTGATCCTCGATCCGAAATGCGTGCCGGTGCGGCCACGGCCCTATCGGGCGTTCCAGGGCTGGCGCTATCTCGATCCGAAGGACGCACCGCCCGATCTCGACCGTGTGGCGAAGGGGACGTCCAACATGCCCGAGCCGATGCGGCGCGAGTTGCGCGAGCTGGGTCTGCTCTAGACACCAATATTATCGATCAACCGGGTCTTGCCGAGCTTCGCGGCGACGAGGAGCCGCAGGGGGCCGTCCTTCAACGTCTGGACCGGCGCGAGCGTGTTGGCGTTGCGCGCCTCCAGATAATCCAGCATGAAGCCGACACGTTCGATCTGCGCGCGACCGACCGCGAGCGCGTCGACGAGCGGCCGCCCGTCCTTGATATGTTTGGCGCAGTCCTTCAGCGCGCGGTTAAGCGTCGGCGCGATCTGCCGTTCCTCCGCCGACAGGTAAGCGTTACGCGAGGAAAGGGCCAAGCCGTCCTTTTCGCGGATCGTCGGTAGTCCGATCACTTTCACCGGAATGTCGAGGTCGCGCGCCATCGTGGTGACGACCTTGAGTTGCTGGAAATCCTTCTCGCCGAAGATCGCAAAGTCCGGAGCGACTTGAAGGAAGAGCTTCGACACCACAGTGGCTACTCCGCCGAAGTGATGCGGGCGGAACTTGTCCTCCAAGCCGGCGAGCGCAGGCCCCCCCGGTGCGATCTTGGTCGAGAAGCCCTCCGGGTACATCGCCTCCGTGGTCGGCGCCCAGATCAGATCGACCTTCATGGCGGACAATGCCTTGAGATCGGCATCCCAGGTTCGCGGGTAGGAGCCGAAGTCCTCGTGCGGGGCGAATTGTGTCGGGTTGACGAAAATCGACACGACCACGCGCTTTGCCTTCTTCTTGGCGAGCGTCACCAGCGCGAGGTGACCCGAATGCAGCGCGCCCATCGTCGGGACGAGCGCGACGGTGTCGCGTTTCCACTGGTCACGTTTGCGGCGGAGGGCGGGAACGGTTCGGGCGATGTCGGGTTTTTTTGAGGGATTCGGCATGCTGCGAAGTTAATCATAATTCCCGGCGTGATTTGTGTTAAGCTTGACGTCACGCGGGGCGGATATGAGTTTGGCCCCGCGAGGGGTGTCATGTCTGTTCAGAGTGGGGGGCGATCCGCTCACGTTGTCGTCCTCGGCAACGAAAAGGGCGGTTCCGGCAAGTCCACGGTCGCCATGCACATCGCAGTGGCGCTGATGAAGGCTGGTCAGCGGGTTGCGACCATCGACCTCGACTCCCGTCAGAAGAGCTTCACCCATTACATTGAGAACCGCCGCCGCTGGGCGGTGCGCAACCGGCTCAGTCTCGAAATCCCCGAGCACTATTGCGTCGCGCGCGCCGACGGGCAGATGGTGGCGGACAACGAGGCCATCGAGTTCTCCGGTTTCGCCCATGCGGTGGAGTCGATCGAGCACACCCACGATTTCGTGGTGGTCGATACGCCGGGGCACGACAGCTACCTGATGCGACTGGCCCATTCGATGGCCGACACGCTGATCACGCCGCTCAATGACAGCTTTGTGGACTTCGACGTGCTCGGCACCGTGGACCCGCAGACCTATGCGGTGACCGGCACCAGCCATTTCGCCGAAATGGTCCGTGAGGCGCGGCACCATCGCCGCGTGGTCGATCAGGCGACGACGGATTGGGTCGTGGTGCGCAACCGGCTCTCGATGCTCGGCTCCCGTAACAAGAAGCTGGTCGGCGAGGCGATGAACGAGCTGGCATTGCGGCTCGGCTTCCGCTGCGTGGACGGCTTCGCGGAGCGGGTCATTTTTCGCGAGTTCTATCCGAGGGGGCTAACCGCGCTCGACGACCTCGATGAGCAAACGCTCGGCACCCGTCCCAGCATGTCGCATGTCACCGCCCGGCAGGAGGTCGAGAGCCTGCTCTCGACGCTGAAGCTGCCATTCGACGAGCGTGGGCTCCGGCGCGCCGCGGCCAAGCAGGAATGGTTCGCCAATGCGGGCAATCCGCTCGAATTGCACGATATTTTGACCTGATCACCGGGGCTGCCGCGGCTTTCGCGCCCATTGAATTGAGGCCGCGAATTGTCACCTTATAGGCGCATGTCCAAGGACCGAACGCCGGCGCAGACCGGCACGAACCAGCCGGCCGTGACCTCGTCGCGGTCCGAGATCGATGCATTCCTGAACAAGGTCAAATCGCTCGGCCCGGCGACGGAAGCCGGCAAGCGCGGGCGTCTGATTTTTGCGCTCGACGCCACCATGAGCCGCCAGCCGTTGTGGGACACCGCCTGCACCCTGCAGGCCGATATGTTCCGCGAGGCGGCGGCGATCGGCGGTCTCGACGTGCAGTTGGTCTATTACCGCGGGCTCGCCGAGTGCCGCGCCTCCAAATGGGTGTCGGACGCCCGCCAGCTTGGCTCGCTGATGGAGAAAATCGATTGCCGTGGCGGCCATTCCCAGATCGGCAAGATTCTGGCGCATACCCGCCGCGAGAGCGAGAAGCAGAAGGTGCAGGCGCTGGTGTTCGTCGGTGATGCGATGGAAGAGCCGATCGACGACCTCTGTGCGTCGGCCGGGGGCCTCGGATTGCTCGGCGTCCCGGCCTTCGTGTTTCAGGAGGGCAGCGACCCGGTCGCCGAGAACGCGTTTCGCGAAATCGCCCGGCTTTCTCGGGGAGCCTATTGCAAGTTCGATCCAGGCTCGGCGGCGCAGCTCGCAGAATTGCTGCGTGCCGTTGCGGCCTATGCGGCCGGCGGTATGAAGGCGCTCGCCAATCTCCGTGGTCAGCGCGGTGCCCTGAAACTCCTCGAGCAGTTGAAGTAACGATGCCAACCCTGATCGTAGGCGCCGCGGTGCTGATCCTCGCTCTGTGGGCGATGAACGTCTACAGCAAGGCCGATCCCAAAATGCTGGCCAAGCTCGCGGTGAAGCTGCGTCCCGTCGGCGGCGCCATTCTCGTTGTGCTTGCGGGGCTGGTTGGCTTTCGCGGGCATTTCGAGGTGGCTATTCCGCTCGGGCTGTTCGGCCTCGGCATGATGGGGTGGGGGCCGCTCGCGTCGAGCACGCTGTTCCAGCGCACGCAGAAGACGCCGGGACAGACCTCGCGGGTGCGCGCGGCCTTTGTTGAGATGGAGCTCGATCACGACACCGGCGCGATGCGCGGTCGCATCCTCGCGGGGCCGCACGAGGGCAAGTCCCTCGACATCCTCGATGTTCAGACGCTGCTTGGTCTGCTGCCGGATATCGATCCGGAAAGCCGGGCGCTAATGGCTGCTTATCTTGACCGCAGGGAGCCCGGCTGGCGTGAACACGCGGAAGGTGGTGCGTCGGCGGGGACCAGCACTCCGAGCAGCGGAAAAATGACCGAGGAGGAGGCCTATCAGATCCTTGGCGTGAAGCCGGGAGCCTCGGCCGACGAGATCGGACGGGCCCACCGGGCGCTGATGAAGAAACTCCATCCCGACCAAGGGGGCACGACCTACCTTGCGGCCAAAATCAACGAAGCCAAGGACGTCCTTCTGCGCCGCCATCACTGAACACTCGACACTTACGCAACCAGACAACCGGCGCTGAACCTCAGCGCCGTAGATCTTCAACGCATCAAATCTTCAGCGCCATGCAGGCCATGTCGCTGCGCTTGAGCTGCTTGCAGGCCGCCTCGGCCGCGTCGCGGTCGAAGCCGGCAAAGCGGGCGCGGTAGTAGGTCTTCGCGCCCTTCTGCGTGCGCTCGGTGTAGGCGTCGGCCTTGCGAAGCACGCCGGCCGCCTTGGACTTGGCATCGGACAGCTTCTGCTTGGCTTCGGTCTCGCCCTCATAGGCGCCGATCTGGATCGCCCAACCGGAACGGGCGGTGGCCGGCTTCTCGGCCGAACGCTCATTGGCGGAAGCCGAAGGAACGATCGCGGAGCCGGCCGCGGCAACGGCCGCGGGAAGCACGCCGAGAATGCCGGGACGCGAGCCGGGCGCCGGCTGCGGCACGGTCTTGGTCTCGACCTTGGCGATCTCGGTCTTCACGATCTCAGGCTTCGCAGGCGCGGCCTTCGCTTCGGTCTTGGCGGCGACGTGCTGCTGCTCCATCTCGAGGATGGGCTCGTAACGGGTGTCGAAGCGCGTATCTTGCAACGCCATCGCCGAGTCCGGCATCGACGGAGCAGGGGCCGGAGCGACGACCTTCGGAACCGCAACCGACGCGGTGTGGACCGGCGGCGCTTTCGGAGCAGGCGCCGGAACGGTCTTTGCGGCCGCGACCTTCACCGCCACGGTCTTCACCGCGACGGGCTTGAGCGGCTCGGAGGAGCCTGCGCGCGGCGCGGCATCGTGCACCGGCGGCGCCAGCTTGACCGGCATGGAGATCGCGGAGGCCAGCATCGGTGCAGCAGGCGCGGGCTTCGCAGCACGCGTCTCGACCGCCGCCACGACAGGCTCAGACGCCGCCGTCGTCGGAACGGTGGTTGCGATCTTGGTGGTCTTGAGCGGTTCCGCGTCGGCGATGTTGTTCTCGAGCAGCGAACGCATCCGCGCATCGCGGGCACCGCCGGACGTGCCGCCGAGAACCACGGCCACCACATGGCGGTCGCCGCGGCGCATCGAGGTCACGAGGTTGAAGCCCGAGGCGCGGGTGTAGCCGGTCTTGATGCCGTCCACGCCCTCGACGTTGCCGAGCAGGCGGTTGTGGTTGCGCATCGCGCTGCCGCGATAGACGAACGACGGCGTTGCGAAATAGCGGTAGTAGCGCGGGAAGCGATCCTGGATGGCGAGGCCGAGTGTGGCCTGATCGCGGGCGGTCGTGACCTGCTCGTCGTTCGGCAGGCCCGAGGCGTTGCGGTAGACAGTCTTGGACATGCCGAGCGCGCGAGCCTTGCGCGTCATCTGGGCGGCAAAGCTTTCTTCGCTGCCGCCGAGGTACTCGGCGATCACCACAGCGGCGTCGTTGGCCGACTTGGTGACGAGGCCCTTGATGGCGTCCTCGACCGCGAGCGTCTGGCCGGGGCGAAGGCCGAGCTTGGTCGGCGCCTGAGACGCTGCCTCAGCGGAGACCTCCATCTGACTGTCGAGGCGAACCTTTCCGGCTTCGAGCTTCTCGAACAGCAGGTAGAGCGTCATGATCTTGGTGAGCGAGGCCGGATGGCGCAGGCCGTCGGGCGCAGACTCGTGCAGCACGTCGCCGGTCTTGGCGTCGATCACGATGTCGGCGTAGCGCGGGCTGTAGCTCTCGCTGACCGTCGCCTTCTTATAGACGTGCCGCTTGCGGCGGCTACGCGCGTCAGCGGGATCGGTCGTTACA
>BFBZ01000250.1_pt1 | contig 63174 bp, 61 predicted proteins | sample 1888401 | NCBI WGS metagenome assembly BFBZ01 (sample SAMD00112614, study PRJDB3348) | symbiont metagenome | host: Chara braunii
CCCCGCCGGTCCCCGACTCGTGACGGAGGAGGCATTCCGGGAGTTCAAGTTTGCCGTCGGCGCGCAGGCCGGGTGCAATTTGAGTTACAGCGGTCCGTGGATGCTCGGCATGGAGATCGGCTGGATCGCCACGCCGATGGACAAGACGAAGAACACCGGCATCGATATCTCGGCCCCTCTGGGCTTTACGGGAAATGTCCGCACCGAGATCAGCTCGATCGTGAGCGTGACCACGCGGGTGGGCTACAGCTTCATGCCCGACTGGCTTGCTTATGTTAAAGGCGGCTATGCCGGCGCGTACATCGAGCTGCGCGGCAATATCACGCCGTCGGGGTTCGACCAGTTCACCTGGAACAACGCCCATTGGCATCATGGCTGGACCACGGGAGCGGGCCTCGAATACCGGCTGTTCCGCAACGTCAGCGTGGGTGCCGAGTACAACTACTACCGGTTCGGCGGCCTGAATTATTTCGGCAGCCAGGGCGGACTTGCGGATGCAAACCAGGTTCGCCTGCGCGCCGATGCCGAAGTCCACACCGTCATGGCGCGGTTGAATTTTTACGCTCCCGACTCGGCGATCGCGCGCTCTGTCGCCAATCAGAGCGGCCCGACCGGCCCGAGCGGTTCCTTCTCGGCCTTTGCCACAAGCTCGGTCAAGTATGCCTCATGGAGCGGGACGCGCGGTCCCAACGTATTCGACCCTGTGCGAGGCAAAGGCGATCAGGTCTTCTCGCCGTTCACGCTCGGTCTCGACTATAACGAGCCGTCAAACTTCAAGGTCGAAATGCGGGCGAAGGGCGGATACGTCTATACGCGGCAAGGTACGCCCGGACAGACGGCGACATACGAAGGGCCCATCGATACGCAGACGTCCGTCAACGTGGTTCTCACCAGCTTTGAAAGCGTCCGGCCGCAGTTTGGCGTCGCGATGAACCTGCCGACCGGCACCTCGTATCTGCCTAACAATCAGCGCTTCACGCGCGTCGATCCGGACCTGGTTGAGATCGGCAGCTACGGCGCCGGCTTCAACATCAATCCAACCGCCGGTCTGGTCATCGGCCTCAACCAGAATACGGCTGTCTCGTTCTCGGCCGGCTACGCCTGGAACGGAAAATTCGTGCGCGAAGCGATCGACCTCAATGCCGGCGGCGGGTTCGGCAGCGGCGCGTTCGACCTCAAGCGCTGGATCGATCCAGGCGATGTCTTCACCGCGAACGCCAACGTCACGACGCAAATCGACAAGCTCACGCTGCTAAGCTCGTTTGCCTACATGTCCGAATCGCGGGTGAGGGTCGACGGCGTCGATGGTGGCCGTGCCGGCGCCCGCTACAACGCCAACCTGACCGCCACCTATCAGTTCGACGAGAAGTGGGCGCTGGCGACCAACGCGTCCTGGAGCTTTGCGGAAAAGAACGAGATCGTCATCAACGGCGTCTCCGCCACCGAGCCCAAGAACTCGAACAGCCACGTTATCATCGGCTCGATCGAGCCGAGCTACCGTGTCACCGAACGGCTTCGCCTCGCCGCTTCTTACAGCTTCCTCTGGCGTGATGCGAATTTCTACGACCAGATCGAGAACCAGTTTGTCCCGGCCAAGCAGAAGCACACGGCCGGCGTGTCAGCCCAGTATATGGTTTCGCCGACGGCCAGCGTGGAGCTCCGAGGCTCGCATTCCTGGATCCTCCAGAATGACAGCGCTATTTTGCCTGTTACGCTGGTGCCGCCCAGCTCGTTGCCTGTGCCGCCTGCCATGCGTTACGAGGCTTGGGCGGTGTCCACGACCGCAAACCTTCGCTTTTGACAAAGGGAGCAAGACTGATGACCGCCAATCGACTTGTCCTCGCTTGCTTCGTTGTTGGGCTGTCTTTGCCCTCGTTCGCCGCCCAGGCGCAATCGCAGCGCCACGTCGCGGCCCCACCGGCGGCGCCGAAGTGCCTCAAGGCGTTGGATGGATCGTGCACGAACCCCGACATGGTCGAGGCCGCGCGCTTGCGGGCGGCCGTGTTCTCTTCCGTGCGGGTGTCGTATTACGGAACTCCCGCCGGCACCATCGGCGGCGGCTTCATTCCGTTCGAGCGGCTGTTTCAGGACAACACTCTTCTGTTCGGGTTGCCGACCAGCACCTGCACGGCGTGCGTGACACTACGAAGCAAATAAAAGAACACGACGTTGCTGCAGCCACTTTAGCTGAGTAGTGCCAGCAGGGTCATTTAGGTTGTCGATTGGTGGGGGTTTCCGTTCAAAAATTGTGCCGCAGCCGTGGCGCCAAGAATGCTGGTCGGATTCTGCTGCGTATCACTTCTGGGTGCAGATCAACGGCGCGCGCGAGCCGCTCGCGCGTGTAGTGAGTCAGGCCATGATGGCTCAATCACAACGGTCATTTGTCTTTTTGTATGGGATGCGGGGGCGGCCGCTGCACCTCGCCCCGCAGCAAGCTGACCGGATTTAGAGAGGCCCACTCCTCCGCCATGTGAAGCCATGCTTCACGGTCCGTTCGCAGGCCCACTGTGAGTTCCTACAGGTTCGGGTTTTCCTCCCCTATGTGGGCGGCCGGTGGTCGCCCACGAGCGTCACTTTGATCGCGAACTTGAGCAAGAACTCGATCAATTCAAAATCGTAACCATCATGTCCTGAATCTCATTGATGTATTGGTGGGAAGCGGGGGCGGCGAGCAAGGTGATCGCCAGTTTTATTGCGGATGATTCATTTGATCCCCGATACGATTGTCAGCGCGCTCTTTGCCGCTGACATCTCGAAGACGATGCTATCGACACCACCACGGCTGAAATGATTTGTCAGTGCTTTCAGCCGAAGTGGCATTGGAACAGTCTGCGTATATCAAGAGCCGCTATATCCGCAGCGGAGACGGCGCGACAAAACACGCGCAGGGCGGGGCGGATGACTATGCGGCAGCCCGTGCCGTAACGGTACCAGTTGGAAACGGACCAACGATTGACCAGCGATATGGCGCAATTAAACGAGAACACAGGTCGCCAAACGTGAGCAAACGCGACGCTGATCATCAGATTCTTCCGGCCTTTCCAGAGCGACCTCACCGCTCACAACGGTCTGGTTGCAGGTTCGAGTCCTGCCGGGCTCACCAATTTTTCAGGGCGATAGCGAGCGCAGCCCGACGGTCGCTCCCACAACCGCTTGCTCACGCCGGCGATGCCAATATCCTGCGCGGCGCCTTCATGACGCGGTTGAATCCGGTGTCGGACGCCGTCGATGGTGGACGCGGTCAGATTTTCACGCTCTCGAAGGTCGTGTGATGAAACAGGTCATCCGGCCGAACCAGCCGGCTGGAAAGCCCCTGGGCATGATGATGACGGAAGAACGTCTCCAGCACGTGCCGGTTTGCCGGAATTCCGTAAGACCAATAGTCGTCACCCATGAGGCTGCGGGCCTCCCGCAAGCGTTCTTCGATGAACGGCAGTGTGACCTTCACCGCGGAGACGTCCTGCAATTGGTCGATGCACATTGATTTGGATTGCTCGAACGCTTTGAGAACCGCCGCCGGCAGCCAGGGGCTCTTCTCCGCAAGTTCGCGGCGCACGCCGACGATATGCATGATCGGAAAAATACCGGTCCGTTTGTAAAAGTCTTTCGCGGACGCTTCAGGGTCCGGAAAAAGCCAGCCGATGTTTGGAGTGTCCGCGGGGAGGGCGGGCGCTCTCGGCGCCATGTACGCATCGATTTCTCCGGTCTTGAGCATTTCGGAAATCGTTTTGCCGTCGGGTGCATCGTCCAGCCGGACATCCGGGGGAAGGTTCAAACGAATCTTTTCCGGCCGGCCTGATGCTGCAATGCCGCCGCGTATCCAGGTCACGTCGGACGGCTTTACGCCAAAGTCGTCTTCAAGGAGGGCGCGCGCCCACACCATTGCGGTGAGCTGGTACTCCGGAAGACCGATCCTCTTCCCCTTCAGGTCTTGCGGGGTCTTGATCCGGTCTGTCCTGACGTAGATGCATGTGTGCCGAAAGCATCGCGACAGAAATGCGGGCACTCCAACGTAACGAAAGTCGCCGTTGGCCGCTTTTACGGTCGCGCTCGAGAGCGACAATTCACAAATATCAAATTCCGAGAATTTGAACGCCCGGAAGAAGATTTCCTCCGGCGAAAGAGTCATGAAAACCGGCTCCACACCGTCAATTTGAACACGGCCGTCCAGCAGCGGCCGATTCCGGTCGTAGTTCCCCACGGCTACGGACAAATTCAGTTTCATGCGTTTTCCCTCAAGGCGCCCAGGTGCCCACTATACTTAGGAAGCTAACTATTATACTTAGCATCCTAATGTTATTTTTCCGGCGGACGTCAAGGCCGCGGGATCTCTGCGAGGGAGGATCAAGAAAATGAGGCCTGGAAAACGGCTGGCGCGTGTCGCCGCAATGCTGACGGTGATGATCGGGTTGATGGCGCCGATCGGGTCGCTCGCTCAGAGCAATTATCCCAATCAACCGATCCGTTTCATCGTTCCTTATGCTCCCGGCGGGCTCCCCGACACCGTCGCGCGCATCGTTGCGCAAAGGCTAACGGAGCGTCTTGGACACGCGGTCGTCATCGAAAATCGCCCTGGCGGCAACGGAAGCATCGCGGCGACGGCTCTCGCTTCGTCACCGGCCGACGGCTACACGTTTATGGTCACGGATGGCTCGATGCTTTCCGTCAATCCGCTGCTGTTCAAATCGCTGAACTATGACGCGAAGAAAGACTTCGAGCCCGTGGCTTTGCTTGCGCGAGCGCCGCTGTTTCTTGCGGCCCATCCGAGCTTGCCGGTCGGGTCATTGAAAGAGTTCGTCGCCTACGTCAAAAGCCGGCCCGGCCAGATCAACTACGGTTCTTCGGGGCTCGGCAGCACGCATCACTTGTCGATGGAGGCGATGCTATCGGCCCTCAAGCTCGAGATGCTGCACGTGCCGTATCGAGGGACTGGGCAGTCCGTGCCGGCGCTTTTGGGCGGTCACGTCCAGGTGTTGTTCTCGGCCTATCCATCGCTCGCGGGCGCCGTCGAATCGAAGAAGGTCAATCTCCTCGCGACCAACGGGGCGCAGCGTTCGCCTCAGGCGCCTGATGTGCCTCCTATCGCGGATATGGTTCCGGGCTTCGACTTTTCCGTGATGGTGGGAATCCTCGCCCGAACCGGCACTCCGTCCGCGGCTATTGAAAAGATTTCAAGCGAAGCAGCGGCGGTCGTGAAGATGCCGGAGGTTGCCAAACAGTACAGCGCCGCCGGGATCGAGCAGTCGTTCGCGGGGCCTGCCGACTTTCGGCGCGAGATCGCAAGTGAAATGGAGCGCGTTTCAAAGGTCGTGCAAAGCGCCAACATCAAGGTCGAATAGGTCGCCCTGGACGAAGGCGGCGTGACGCCTTACTATAAACTTAGCTTCCTAAGTATTTAGTGAAAGCGCCTCGGGCGCCGACGCAGACAGGAGAAGCCAATGTTGACCGCAGCGGAAAACGAACTGCTTTGTCGGGTCGAGGGCGAAGCCCCGATGGGCCGGCTCATGCGCAAGCACTGGGTGCCTGCCGTTCTCTCCGAACAGGTGACGGCGGCAGACGGCGCGCCGGTTCGGGTCCAGTTGTTTGGCGAAAAGCTGGTCGTATTTCGGGACTCCAACGGCAAGCTTGGAATGCTTGGTGAGTCATGCCCGCATCGCAAGGCGTCTTTGGCCTTTGCTCGAAACGAAGAATGCGGTCTGCGTTGCCTCTATCACGGCTGGAAGTTCGACGTGGACGGCAATGTGGTCGATATGCCGTCAGAACCCAAGCAAAGCCAGTTGGTGGAGCGGGTGAAGCACATCTCTTATCCGACCCGGGAAGCCGGGGGCTTTGTCTGGGCCTATATGGGCCCCCCGGAAGAAATGCCCGAGTTCGAAGCGCCCCCGTGGGCTCCGCATGCGGATGCCCGTGTTGCGATCGCGAAGATTGAGCTGCCGTGCAACTGGGCTCAGATCATGGAGGGGCAGATCGACTCTGCTCACTCCTCGAGTCTGCATTCATCCGATATGCGGCCAGCGAAGGGTGAGGCGACAGCAAAGGGGGACCATTGGGTTCGTCCGTCGACCGACAGGAACCCGCGCATCCAGGTCCAACTGACGGGATACGGGATGCGGTATGCGGCCATTCGGCGCCCGATCACCAACGCGAACACGCATGACTATGTTCGGATCACGACCTATGTCGCGCCCTTTACCGCGCTGATCCCTCCCAACAGCTCCTACAACGTCGCGACTGTCATCGTTCCGCGGAGCGACACCAGCAGCTATTTCCACTTCATCGCCTGGGCGGAAGGCGATCAGGTCGGAATTGACACGGAGGCTTGGCGGAAGTTCTGCGTCCTTGCCGTCGGCGATGACGTGGATGGCCAGTTCAGGCCCGTGAAGCGGAATGCGCAGAACAATTACCTGCAGGACCGCGAGCTGATGAAGCAGGGAAGTTTCACGGGAATTCCCGGAATTCCGAATCAGGACATCGCGATGTGGGAGTCGATGGGCGGTATTGCCGATCGCACCCAGGAGCGGCTTGGTGCGAGCGACATCGCCATCGTCCAGTTTCGGCGGCTCATGCTGGATGCCGTTAAGGCGTTTCAGGACAACGGCCGCGTCATCGGGCGCTCCGAGCCCCGGCTGCCCCAAGCCAAGCTGCGATCTTATCAAGGCATCGTCGAGAAGACCGTGCCGTGGCGCACGCTCGGGGCTTCCGAGGAAGAGTGTGCCGTGCTCAAGGGGTTGGAAGAGGACGAAACCGACCGCGAGATGGCTGGAGCAGCGGCTTAGCAGTTGCTTGATAGAGCGATAAAGGCGGTTGGATGGCTCTGATTAGAATCGAGGCGGTCAAGGACGATCGGTCCGGTCTCTATCTGGTGGAGATCTATCATCCCGCGGATGCGACCCAGCCATTTGTAACGACCGAACCGCGCTACAAGACGGTTGCAGCCGCGGAAACCGACACGATCGCCATTTTGGCGTCGGGCGCCAACAATTCCGGCTTTAAGGATCGAACCTGATCGCTCCCGGGTGGACGCTAGGCTTGCACTAGATTTGGTGCAGCAGTTCGATTTCCCTGTTGGTCTTGGCGGATTCGAGAATGGCGAGGCAAATCTCAAGAGTGGCGAGCCCCCATTCGCCGGAATGGAGTGGAGCCTTATCTAGGACGGCTGCTTCATAAAGCTCGTCAGCGACCTCCGCACGCGGGATGTCGGGCCTTCGAATGCTTTCAATCGTCCGCTCGTCATCGCCATGGATGATGATTTCCCGAGGTGTCGGACGAAGGTCGGCTCGCTCGCAGCTCACCACCACGAGCCCAAAATGATTGTGGTCGAGCTGACCGCTCGGCTGGAACGCTTCCGTGCCGGCTGGGCCGTAGGCACGACGGTTCTTGAGGGCAATTTCGTCCTCGACCGTTGAGGCTGTCCGCAACAGTTTGCGGGCGGTCCCATAGGAGTTCGGATCCCGTTTCTGTCCGAGTTCTCCGACCCACTCATTGAACTCGTCGGTGTCGAAGCGGCCATAACCGCTATAGGTAAGAGAGGCGAAGGTTCCGCCCTCGAAAAGGATCTGGGCGTTGTATGCGCCTTCGGTCGGCCGAGCCGGGTCCCAACGGCCAGAGAGCGCGCGCACTGAAAGCGCCTTCTTCCCGGCGAGAAGCCGAACGACGTCGATCTGATGGGCCGCCTGGCTGAAGACCACGCCGCCTCCGGCGCTCGTATCCAGCTCCTCCGGCCGCCGTGGCCGATACAGGAAGTCCGTATAGTTGAGGGCCGTTATCATCCCGACGTCGCCGTAGAGGCCCGACTGAACGAGTTCGCGTGCGCGGAGATACGGCGCGTCGTAACTGTGGCTGTGTCCGACCAGGAGATGCACGCCGTGATCGCGCGCGATCGCGATCATGTCCCGGCATTCCTCGATGGTCAGGGCCATCGGCTTTTCGACCAGCACGTGCTTGCGGTGGCTTGCGGCGAGTTTCACATGCGCCTTGTGAAACTGGTGAGGGGAGGCGACGTACACGGCCTGCACGGAAGGATCGGCGCACAGGTCCTCCGCGTTCTCGTGAGCCGTCGCATCGAAATCCCGGGCGAAGCGCGCCCTTGCATCAGCCCTTGGATCGCTTGCGGATGTGAGCTTGATTAGAGGGTGGCGTGCAAATGTCGGCAGCATCAGCGTGAAGGCGCGCCCCAATCCGATGACGCCAAGCCGCAACGGTGCGTTCATTCACCAGCCCTCATTCACAGATCGAGCGTGAGTTCTGGCGTCTTTGATCTCGACACGCAGATCATGATGTCCGATTTCTTTTCACGATCCGAGAGGACCAGATCCCGATGTTCCGGTTCGCCAGTCAGATACCTGGTGCGGCAGGTGCCGCACGTGCCGCTTTCGCACGAGCTTGGCAGCACATGATCGTGCTTGCGAAGGGCATCCAGGATCGAGACGCCGGGCGGGACTTCATAGGTCCGGCCGTTTCGGGCAAGCTTCACCTGAAACGCGGTGTCGTCCGCTTTGTTTGCGGTGGCGCCGACAAAGTCCTCGAAGTGCACCGCCGAGTCCGGCCAGTGCCCCGTCATGTCGCGCACCGCGTCCATCAGTCTCTTGGGCCCGCAGCAGTACAAATGGGCCCCGCGCTGCTCCTCGAGGACAGGCCAAAGATCATAGGCTTGATCGGGATCGCCGAACGTATGGTGAATAACGGCCTTGTCGGCGAACGTGGGAACGCTGAATTCCTCGCGGAACGCCATCGCCGATGGCGTGCGGGTGAAGTAGTAGAGTTTGAAGTTGCTTTTCCCGGCGTCCATCAAGTGATGAATCATCGAGCGGATCGGAGTGATGCCGATCCCTCCGGCGATGAAGACGTAGCTTTTCGGCTCTGACGGCGACATCTCAAACTCGTTGGCGGGCGGTTTGACCTCCACGCTGTCGCCTTTGCCGACTTCCGTTGTGAGACTGAGCGATCCGCCGCGTCCTGATTTCTCTTGCTTGACCGCGATCACATAGCGGTCGCGCTGTGCATTGTTGTTGCAGAGCGAATATCGGCGTTTTTGGCCTGTGGGCGTGATGACCGTGATGTGGGAGCCGGGCGAGAACGCCGGAAGTTCACCACCGGCGGGATCGCGCAGCTCAAACATGAAAATGCGATCGGCGATCTGGCTCTTTTTTGTCACCAGAAGCTTGAGTGCTTGGGTTTCGGCCTGATCGTGAGCCATCCTTCTCTCGCGGCTGATTGGAATGCAATAAACTTAGTATCCTAAGTAAAAATCGCAACCCTTATTTGTGGGTTCGGCCGGCCAATTGGGCTGGCTGCGATGCGGCCGCCTCATGGCTCAAAGCCCTGTCGGCGACTTTCTCGCCGGCCGGGAGCGTCAAACTTTGCGCCTGCGTCGTGGGCCTGCTATGGGATCATGAGCGATGCTAGGGGCCGGCTTTCATTTAGATCCGAGAGACGCAGAAATTTATGAAGCGATCCGGTCCAGTTCGGCGGCAAGGGGCAGGGCCCAAGCGGAAGCCTTCGATCGAATCGAAGTCCGACCTTCCACTCGAAGAAAGCGTTGGCTACCAGATCCGCGCGACCCACCGCGCACTTCAACGATTTCTGCATCTCAAGATCGAGCCATACGGCGTAACCCTCGGCATGTGGTATTTCTTGCGTGCTTTGTGGGCGGAAGATGGTTTGACACAGCGCGAGCTCTCGCGCCGGATCGGCACAACGGAGCCGACCACGCTGATGGCGATTCAAAAGATGGAACGCGAGGGCTTGGTCCGGCGGGTGCGAAACAAGACGGATCGCCGGAAATGGAATGTCCGGTTGACGCCCAAGGCGCAAAAATTGAAGACGGATCTCATACCGCTCGCCAGAGACGTTGTTAGCGCTTCGGTCGAGAGTTTGAATTCCAAAGAGGTTCAGCGGCTGCTCTGGTCGTTGTCTGAGGTACAGAAGAACATTCAGGCCGCGACCAGCCAGTTTGAAGAAGCGGTGTTCGGGAACGAGAGCGACTGAACGAACCGCGGCGACAACGTGGCGAGAGGGCGACGATCGCCTCTCGTGCTGTCATGCGCGAGGATTTGTTCGCCGCCCCGAACCGCGCGGGCGCTGAACCGCGATCAATGGCCGAGCTTGCGGCAGATCATCTGATCAACGGCACGCTCGTGTCCGAGGATAGGCGCTTATAGCGGTAAGCTCTCACTGCTCGGTGCCGGCAAATTCATCTAGGTATTTTTTCCTTGACAGAAAAACCGCGATGAATTACATCAATCCCGCCTCGCCCGCCGGTTCATAACCGGCGGGCGAGGCGGGCTGTTTGACAATTGAATCGGAAAAGCCTGCGCTAGCTCACTGCGCTGCCAACGCTCCCCGGTCACACCGGGGAGAAGTAAAATTTTTGAGATTTCAGGTGTTCGAGCCATACGGCAGACCTGTGCCGGATTCCACGATGAGAACGGTCTTACCGGAGGCGTTGCCATCCTGAAGGCGTTGCTTCTGAAAGACGCAAGGAGCCGGAGAGATGCATAAGAGATTTAAGGTGGGCGATCATGTAAGCTGGAATTCCGAAGCTGGCCGCGTGGCAGGGACCATTGTCGCCGTCCACACCAAGGATTTTAATTACAAAGGTTATGTCCATCACGCTTCGGAGGACGAACCTCAATACGAAATCAAAAGCGACAAAACCGACCATATAGCGGCTCACAAGGGTAGCGCGCTTAAACACATCTGAATAAAGGCGGCATGTGAAGCTTCCGTTCTTCACGATTGGTCATTCCAACCGAAGCTTCGAACAGTTCATCCCGCTGTTGGCCGAAGCGGATATCGGTCTGGTTGTGGACATCAGAACGGTTCCGAAGTCGAGAACCAATCCGCAGTTCAACAAAGATGCGCTTCCGGGCGCTCTGGCGGCCTTCGACATCTCCTATGAGCATATCGCTGCGCTGGGTGGTCTGCGCGGAAAGACGAAAACCTTATCTCAGGATGTTAACGGCTTCTGGACCAACGAGAGCTTTCATAACTATGCCGACTACGCACTCTCGGCCCAGTTTCACGCCGGCCTCGAGCTGCTGCTTCATGACGGGCGTGAACGGCGCTGCGCGATCATGTGCTCGGAAGCCGTGTGGTGGCGATGCCATCGCCGCATCGTCGCTGATTATCTGATCGCCGGCGGGGAGGCCGTTTTCCACATCATGGGACAGGGGCGCCTGGAGCCCGCCCGTCTGACACCCGGCGCCGTCATTCGATCTGACGGAACCGTCGTCTATCCCGTTGCGCAATGAGCGGGCCCGTGAACGACAATCACCGCTTCCCATGAGCCGGCGCGACTTTGTAGCCGACGATACGCGTGTTCCAGACGCAAGGGGCCGCATCGTTGGCCCATTGCTGTGTCGTCCACAACGTCTCGCCGTCCTCCGGATCGAGCGACGTCAGAATGCCGACTGAATTCCCCATCGGCGTTACGTTCCTCTGGTCCGGGCACGAATAGGGCTGCGTGCCCGCAACGACCGTCGTTGGGCCCGTGAACGTGTTGGCCGGATCGTTTGTCCGGCGCGTCCACAGCAGGACCGAGAGATTCGTCCGCGCGCTCGACGACGTACCGACGATGCCCAGGTTCCCCGCGGCGTCCACGCCGATGGTGCCGAACTCCAGGTGATGGTCAGGATTGGAAAGTTTCGCGGTCTGGCTGACCACACAGGCGGTCGTCACCGAGCAATCCAGTTCAACCCAGATCAGGATGTTATTGGCGTCCGCGCCTTGTGACCCGCACGCATCAACGCATGGTCCGGTGCCGAGCACGCCGTACAGGCGCGAACCGTGCTGGACGACATTCATCAGGCGGTGGCTCGTTGCGGCGCGCAGAGTGCTCTCGCTGCCTGCCTGCGGGATCGACATGGTCGGGCCGCAGCATGGCGAGTTGTAGAGCCACTTGTTCTCCTTCGAGCCGATGTCGGTCTTGATCGCCTGCTGCGCGCCGCCGGAGTTGTAGGTGCCGGTCGTGCCGCTCCAGGTGAACGTGTTGATGATCCAGTGGAACGAGAAATTGGCGGAGCGCTGGCAGGCGTATTGCGCTGCGCGGTCGCAGCTCTTGTTGGCGAAGAACGCCGGAGCCGATGCGGATTTCGATGGGTTGTGATCGACCGCGGGGACGATGTCGAGCGGCATGTTGTGACTGCGGTTGAGATGCGTCGGCGCGATGCCTTGCGCGATCGTCTTCACCTCTTCCGACGGTATTGCAAAGCAGTCGTAGGCCACGCCCGGCACCGTGTTGGGATTGTCGTCGCCGATGTGCCCGCCGCACATGTATATGCCGTTCTTATCGTAACCGATTTTCAGCGCAGGATTACGGTCAAGGCATGCGCCGCCCTGAAGGCACGACAGGTATGTGCCACCCCATGCGCCCGTCGCGTCAGATGTTGCGCTTACCAGCGTGCAATCGTTCTTGCAGGTGACGGTGATGATCCAGCGCTCGATGAATTCGTTGTAGACGATGTGCGGCTCGAACTGCAGCCCATTGCCTCTCGTCAGGTTCGGGTCAAGCCCGGCGTTGCGGATGAGCGTGGACAGCGGCGTGGACTTCAGCAGCTTGCCGGACGTGTCATACACGTTGACGTTCTGCCAGGTGACCTGCACCACCTGCTTGCCGCTGGCGGCGACGTCCATTTCCGCCCGGTCGCAATGGGTCGGCGGATTGTCCGACTTGCACACCGCCAGACCCGGCCCGCGGTCGCCGTCGAACGAGGTGATGGTCTGTGCTTGCGAGGCGTTGCCGGAGAGCAGCCCATGCTGGATGATGAGCAGGGCAGCAAGCGTGATCTGCTTTGCGGTTCGGCGGTTAAACATGGCTTGGCCTCGCGGGTTGGGGCTCATTGTCGTCAGGTTGGATGGTCGTATTTCGAATGGAGCGGCGCCGATTGAGAGCGGCGAGCGTCGCAACGACGCCGAATGCCGCGACGCTCAGCGTCGTTCCCCACAGCAAGGCGCCATAGTCCGGTCCGTCCCGGACAATCGCGATGACGCAGCTCACCGCCAGCAGAACGACGCCGGCGCTTCGGAGCGGCCAGATGAGGGCGACCGGATGGGGCTTCCCGCCGGTGGCCGTTTCCCAATGGCGCTGCTGACTTAATGCGAGACAAGCGAACCCGAGGCACGCTGTCAGGAACAGGGATAGAAGCATCGCCGCGTCGAACATGGGTCAACCGGCGAGGGCAGGCACAGCCGCGCCGGCTTGCCGCTCCTTGTTCGAGAGCTTGCGCGCAAACAGCATCGCGACAAAGGCGCTGAGGAGAAGCGCCACATCGACGCCGGCCACGCCCCACAGGTGCGGGTGCGACAGCGTGCGGACGAGATGATCGCCGGTGGTGAGCCAGTTCAGCGCCACGGCCGTGAGCGACAGCGCGGCGATGGCCCGGCATTGCTGCGCCCATGCGGCGCGCGGGAAGAGCCACGCGTGCGCCAGCGCCGCGATCCAGACCAGGAAGAATGTCCAGACCTCCAGCGCCTCGCGCCCGACGCCGAGGAAGGTTGTGCCGAGCGGCAGCGCACGGTTGATGACAAGGAAGCCCGCGGTCGCAGCGATAATGCCGGTGACGCCGCCGACGGCCAACGCCTCGACGATGCGCACGCCGGAGCGGCCCTCATGGGCGTGGCGCTTCCTCCGTGACTCCAGCCAGAACAGAAGGCCGGTGCCGATCAGAACGCAGCCGACGAGGCCGAGCGCGAAATAGGTGAAGCGCAAGGTCCAGTGCCGGAACTGGATCTGATGCAGGCCGGAGATGAAGCGCTGCGTCTTGATCATCGGACCGATCGGATCGGTCTTGTGCAGCAGCGTGCCGGTTGCGGCGTCGAAGCTGACGGCCGGAGCGTAACGGGGGATCGCGCTGTCGAAGCTCTGGAAGATGGTGACGAAGGCGTTGGCGTCGCCCGGGTGGCGAACCACGACGGCCCACGGTTCGACGCCGTTCCACAGCCGCCGTGCCTCATCGATCATCGGATCGAGCGGCGCGAGCGTACCGGGTTTGTTGGCCTTCGGGCGCTGATAGCCGCCCACCGCCTCGGCGTTGAAGCCGCGCAGGTCTTCGTAGGAGGAGAGGTATCCGCTCGGAAAATAGACCATGAAATGGATGATCAGGCCCGAGAGCGTGATGATGACGTGAAACGGCACGCCAAGCACGCCGGACAGTGTGTGCAATTCGAAGAACTTGCGGCCCGCGAGAGTGTTTGGCCGAAACGTAAAAAAGTCCGCGAACAGGCGGCGATGGATGACGATGCCGGAGACGCAAAGCACAAGCATCGCCATCCCGGCGGCGCCGACAATCCATTCGCCGAGATTCCACGCCTTGATGTGCAGGCTGTAGTGGAAGGGGTAGAGAAACCGCGTGCCGGCGAGCGACTCCTGGTCGGGCAGGAGCGCACCGGTCGTACCGTCGAAATAGCGGTTGATCAGCTTCTTTGACGCCGCTTCACGGTAGACCAATCGCATGACCGGCTGGCGCTCGGTCGCTTGCAGAACGGTCCATGACGCGGCACGGGCGGCAACTGCGGCATTGTAGGTGTGGCGGAATTTCTCGAACGAGAGCGGCCGCTCCGGTACCGCGAGCCGCGTCATCGGCGCCATCCAGCGGTCGATCTCCCGGTCGTAGACCGACATCGTGCCCATCCAGAAGATCGCGAACAGCAACAGCCCGATGATGACGCCGACCCAGGTGTGCATGAGATTCAGCGACTGGCGCAGGGTTGAGCTCATTTCAGCCTCCTGCTCGCAGCAGCGCCCAGGGAGCCATCCCAATGGCGGTCAGAATGGCGTAGCCAATCGCGAGCCGCATGAGCCGCCGTGCGGCCGCGCCCCACAGCAGCAGCACGAGATAGATCAGGAAGCCGAGCATCGACGCGGTAACGACCGCGTCGCTTCGCGTCATGCCGAGCAGCGGCAGCGGCAGCGACAACGCGAGACCCGAGACCAGTGCGGAGGCTGCGCCATAGCCGCCGACGATCGCGAGCGGAACGCGCAGCAGAAAATCGCGCCGCTTCGAGGAAGCTGCGTTTGCCGCTGCTCTGGTCGCCGTGCCCACCACGATCAGAAATTGAATGTCGTGGAGGCGAGATAGGTGCGCGGCGCGCCGAGGAAGAGGTAGTTGGCGGTCTGCGTCCCTTGCCAGTAGCTCTTGTCGAACACGTTCTCGACGGCGAAGCGCAGCACGATGGGCTTGTTGTTCCAGGGATTGGCGAAGGTGTAGCGGCTACCGAGGTCGAAGCGCGTCCAGTCCGAAACCTCCAGCTTGTTGGCGGCGTCGGCGTAGAAGCCGCCGGTGTAGATCACGCGGCCGGTGAGGGTGAGGCCGCGCACGAACGGCGTGTCCCATTCGCCACCCAGATTGACCTGCACGTTGGAGACGCCAAACGCGCGCTTGCCGTCGTTCAGGCCGCCTTGTGTCTTCTGCTGGCGCGCGTCGATGAACATCACGCCGCCGAGCAGCCGGACGCTGTCGGTCAGCGCGCCGAAGGTGTTGATTTCGATGCCGCGGTTTCTGCTCTCGCCGTCCTGCGTAACGACGTTCGCCTTCGTGATCTGAAGCGGCCGGTTGATCTCGAACGCGCTCACCGTCGTCGTGATGGTGCCCCAATCGACCTTGACGCCGGCCTCAACCTGCTTGGTCTGATAGGGCGGAAGAATCTGACCGGCGTTGGCGAACGCGGGGCCGACGACCGAACCGCCTTCAAGCCCTTCGATATAGTTCGCGTAAAGCGAAACATTGTGCCACGGCTTCACGACGATTGCGTAGGCGGGACTCCAGGCCGACGAATCGTACCCGCCGGTTTGCCCCGTCGCGGCGAAGCTGCCAGTCGTGACATACTGCTTGCGCACGCCCACCGTCAGTTGAACGCGTTTGTCCCAGATCGACATCGTATCCGCGATGCCATAGCTCGACAGGTTCGAGCTCGAGATCTTGAAAGGATCGCCGGCGGAGATTGTCGGGGCCGGGATCGGCCGCGGGTTGTAGATGTTCGACGTGAAATCAGGAGGCCTCACGTTGATGATCTTGGTTTCGCCCTCCGACCCCGCAGCATTGACGTTGATAGCGTGATGGACGGGCCCGGTGTCCACCGAGGCACGGAAACCGCCCTGCACAGCGGATTGACTCCGCTCTTGGTTGTTCGGGCGAGGCGTTCCGGTGAACTCGCCGTTGAGGTTGGTCACCGTCACGTCGGAATAAAGATAATTCGTGGAGCCGGTGACGATTCCCGCCTGAGCATAGGCGGTCAGGTTACTGGTGATATCGACTTCGCCTTGAACGGTGGCGAACTGTCCCTTGCTCTTCCAGTAGGCCCACTCCGGCATGTAGTTCTTGCTGGCGTCGGGAGGCCGGGGCACCGCTCGCAATCCCGTTCCCAGAATCGTAAACCGGGACATCACATCGATATTGTTTTCCTCGTAGCCGACGTCGGCCGAAAGCCGCACGCGCTGGCTGCGATAGTCGAGGCCGAGCGAAGCGGCGCCCAGCTCCTGCTTCTGCTTGTCGATCTCGGTGCCTCCGTTCTTGTAGGCGCCGTTGAAGCGGACGCCGAACTCCTTGTGGTCGCCGAACCGGCGCCCGAGATCGATGTGGGTGCCGAGCTGCGATCGCGATGCAAAGCTGTTGGTGAGCTGCGCCAGCGGTTCGTCGCCGGCGCGCTTGGTGACGAGGTTGATGCTGCCGCCCACGCCGCCGCCCGGCGGCATGCCGTTCAGCAGCGCGCCGGGCCCCTTCAAAACCTCGACCCGTTCGATGGCGCTCAGCGACGAAAACGAAAACGCCGATGCGATTCCGTAAAGGCCATTCAAGCCATAGGCCGAACTCGGAACGTCGAAGCCCCGGATGAAAGCAAAGTCGAAGCCGTAAGCGCGCGGCACATTGGCCCGGACCGAAGGATCGTTGGCGAGCACGTCGTCGAGCTTGCGTGCCTGCTGATCCTGAATCGTCTTCTGGGTGTAGCTCGTCTGGTTGAACGGCGTGTCCATTACGCTGCGGTTGCCGAGCAAACCGAGCTGACCGCCGGTTGCGACCTGCCCGCCGGCGTAGGGCGACGGTGGCGTCATGGTCGAATTCGGATTGCTCGCGGCGTAGACGTCGATCTGCGGTAGGTCGGTGCTTTGCGCGCGGGCAGACATCGCCATTGAGCGGTCAAACACTGAGACAGAGCGCTGGCCAGTCACCTTGTATTGAAGCGGCGTTCCGCTGAGCAGTTGCCTGACGGCTGCCTCGGCGGTCATTTCTCCGCTGACGCCAGCCGTGTGGTGGCCGGCAACCGCGTCGCTTGGAACGAGAAGTTTCAAGCCCGCTACGCGCGCCCATTGTCTCAGCGCGATGTCGAGGGGACCGGACGGCAAGGAGAATCGGTGCCGCGTGACCGAGAACGCTGCGGACTGCTCGGCCGACGTTTGAGCTCGAGCTTGCGCTGCTGCTTGCACCGGACAAAGTCCGAGTGCTGCCGACGAACAGAGTAGAATCGTTCTCATGTAAGAAGAGAACGACGAATGATGCGACTCCAAAACCATTCCAATCCTCGTACGCGACCCGTGACAACGCGGTGCGATGCGCCCCACGAGAGTCAAACGACGAGGCCGCAGAACCCGACAGCGCGGCGGACAATTTTTCTGGGAACTTTCAGCGTGCGAGGGTGCGCGTATTGTCGCGGTTGACGATGACGAGGCCGGGGAGCTTCGTCACCGAAACCGGCAGCGCAGTTTGGAGCGACTCTAGAAAACTGTCGGTGTCGTGAAGATCGAAATTTCCGGTGACGAGCAGCCGCCGGATTGATGCATCAACGATGACGATACGCCCGCGCCGATAACGGCCGACTTCGGCGATCACATCGCCCAGCGGCTGGCGATTGAAAACCAGCTCGCCGTGGCGCCACGCGGTCGCTGCCGATGCATCGATGGTGTAGGCGCGTCCGAGGCCGGTGTCCGGCGCATAGTCGATGGCTTCGCCTTCACGCAGATCGGTTTGTTGGGCACCGGCAGAAACCCGCACACTGTGTTCCGTGACAATCGTAAAGGTTCTGGCCGTGTCTCGCCGCACCGCAAATCCGGTTCCGAGCGCCTGTACTTTGATATCGCCGGACACGACCGAGAAAGGGCGCGTTGAATTCGGGGCGACCCGAACGTGGATCTGTCCCGCCCGAAGTGCGATCGTTCGCTGATCGCGGTCCACGTCGAAGGCGGTGCCGGTGTCCATATCGACAACCGAGCCGTCCTCCAGTGTGACGGTCTGGATTTCGCCAGTGCGAGTCGAATGGTCGGCAAAAAGTGCGGCTGGTGAGCTGTAGAACCCGGAGGCGATGGTTGCTGCGCCAAGCCCAACGATGGCGGCAGCGAGCACCGTTAGATTTGGACCGCGCTTCTTGTTGTCCTTCAGCAGAGTAGGGCCCAGCTGCTCCCACAGCCGTTCGGCGCGTGTGGCCGCGTTCTGATGGGTTGGATCTGAGGCCTTCCAATCCTCAAATGCCGCCCAGTCCTCGGCTTTTGCATCGCCGGAATGGAGAAACACCAGCCGCTCGAGCGCCTCGAGCACAAGAGGATCGCGCGGACGCTTGAGCGCAGGCAGCTCGGACATCGGATCGGGTGGTGTCGACATCGGCGAAAATGCGTCTCCCACCCATAAAACGAACGAGCGCGGAAAGACGACAGTAGAATTTGGCGAAGTCTAATGAAAATCGTCTGGAAGGCGGTCGAGGCAATGTTCGAGCACGGCCACGATGTATTTCGACACCATGCTTGGCGATATCGAAAGCCGCCGGGCGATTTCGGCGTGTGTCAGCCCCTCGAGACGGCTGAGCAGCAGCGCACTGCGGCAACGGAGGGGAAGTTCGTCCAGGGCCGCTTTCAGCAAGCGATAGGTCTGTTTTGACTCCAGGGTACGGTCCGGGCCCGGGCGCGGATCGGCGACCGCATATCCGGCATCCTCCAGCGTGGCATGCGATCCGATGCGGCGGTTCCTGCGGGCGAGATCGATGGTCAGATTGCCGACGATGCGCCAGAGGAAAAAGCGCGGGCCCTGCGGAAGGTCGCGGGCCTGCGGACTGCGGTGCCATACAAGAAAGCGGAGGAAGCTGTCCTGCACAATGTCAGCGGCGGCTTCGCGGTCTTTGAGACGGCCATAGGCGTAGCTGTTCAATTCCCGCCAGTAGCATCGGAACAGCGCATCGAGATCGATCGCTTGCCGGCCCGATGGACGGGGAGGTGAAACAGTTTCTGCAACAGGGTACGACAAAGCGGAAAACACAACCAGGTGACGCTGTTATCTCGATACCGGATCGTGCGGCCCGGCACAAAGCCTATGATTTAGAGGTTATTTAAAGAGCGAGGCCTGCTTTCCGCTAATCGAGCGGATCGGATGGCTGCTGCGGAGTATTGGGAATGAAGGAAGTGAGAAAATCCAAAGCAGCGGCGAAGGTGCACAGAATTCCGATTGAAGGAAAAGACACCGTATCTGCGAGGCTCGATGGACCCACAGCGGCGACGAAGTGCTTCGTTTTCGCGCATGGGGCCGGGGCCGGCATGGATCATTCATTCATGCAAGCCGTGGCGGAGGGGTTGGCGGCGCGAGGGATCGCAACCCTGCGTTATCAGTTTCCGTACATGGAGCAGGGCAGCAAGCGTCCCGACGCGCCGGCCGTCGCGCACGCAGCCGTGCGGGCGGCTGTTGCGTATGCGCGCAAATCTTTTGCTGAGGCAGCGCTGATCGCCGGCGGTAAATCGTTTGGCGCGCGAATGACGTCTCAGGCTCAAGCTCTCGATCCGCTCGACGGCGTGAGAGGTTTGGCATTTTTCGGCTTTCCCTTGCACCCCGCCGGAAAGCCCTCGATCGAGCGCGCTGCGCATCTCAGCGACGTCAACATTCCCATGCTTTTTCTTCAGGGTACGAAGGACAAGCTTGCGGAGTTGTCGTTAATCAAGCCCGTTGTGGCAAAGCTCGGTGCGCGTGCACGTCTTGAGCTTTTTCCGGAGGCCGATCATTCGTTTCATGTGCCTGTACGCTCTGGCCGTACAGACGCGGAAATCATGAACGATCTACTCAATGCATTCGCGGCGTGGAGTGATTCCGTCGTTAGAGGATGATTTTGGCCTAACAATTCGGACCGCTACCGGCCTGCGGTATCATGGCCGAGCAGAAAACCTTCTGAATAAATATGCTCGATTGATGCGCCGCGGGCGATGAACGATTGTTTGGCGCTTGAGATCATCTCCGGCGAGCCGCAGAGATAGATCGCGTGCTCCGACAAATCTGGCAGGTCGTCGCCAACGGCATCCTGGACATAGCCGCGCCGGCCTGACCAGGCGGCGTCGGCACGCGACAGGACCGGAACGTAGTTGAACTCGTAGAGCCGCGATTTCCACGCTTCGATTTCGTCGCGGATATAGAGGTCGGCGGCTGTCCGTGTGCCCCAATAAAGGCTGACCGGCGGGCAGTCCGGATCGTCCATCAGCGCGTCGAGCATGGATTTGATCGGCGCAAGTCCGGTGCCGGTCGCAACCATCAGGAGCGGCCGGTAGTCCTCCGCATGGAAGTGGAATGAGCCGAGCGGCAACTCCACGTCGAGGACGTCGCCGGTTTTCAGGCCCGGCAATTGTCGTTCGGTGAAAGCGCCGCGCTCCACCCGCCGGATGTGGAAGTCGACGCGGTTGCCATCGGGCTTTGACGCCATCGAGAAGCTGCGCGTGCCGCCGTCCGGCATGATGACATTCATGTGTTGGCCGGGGAGGAAGTCCAGATGATCGGCGTTGGGAACCTCCAGAACCAAACGGGTTACGAGCGGGCTTGCCGGCACCACCGAGCATACGGTGGCCGCATGGCGTACGGTTTCCGGCGCTTCGATCCCTGCGCGCGCCGGCATGATGACAAGATCGCTCCGCGGCAGCGCCTGACAGGCGAGCGCATAGCCCGCGGCTTCCTCCTCGGGTGTGAGCGCGAGCGGAAACTCCTCGTAGGCAACTGCGCCTTCAAGGAGCTTGATGCGGCACGTGCCGCAGCCGCCAAGCTGACAATCGTGGGCGAGGTTGACGTTCGAGCGCAGCGCGGCAGTGAGCAATGTTTCGTCCGAGGCAACCTCGAACATCTGGTCGCTTTCCGCGATGTGCACCCGATGCGTCATCAGCGTTTCCGCGCCGCTATTTCTTGATATCCGCCTGGACCAGCACGCGATGGTTCTCCGGCGCGAGCAGAGCGCGCAGCGCTTCGAGCGCCGCAAGCCCGCAAGCCGTATCCTGCTCGCCGGTGCCGCCCGAGAGCCCAACGCCGCCGACGACCTCGTCGTCCACCACGATCGGGAAGCCGCCGACGAACACAGAAAACTTGCCTTCGAAGCTCAACTGGATGCCGAACGCCTCGTTGCCGGGAAGAGCGGGACCGTTCGGAGGCTGGTTGAACAGATGCGTCGAGCGCTTGTGTCCCGCCGCGGTGAAGGCCTTGTTCCAGGCGATCTGCGGGCCGGTGACGCGGGCGCGGTCCATCCGCTCGAGCACCATCGGGAATCCGCCGTCGTCGGCGATGCAGACGGTTTCGAGTACGCCGATCTCCTCCGCTTTTTTCAGCGCCGCGGCGGCCATTGCACGGGCCTCTTTCAGTTCCAGCTTGAATGCGCGTCTCATGTCATTTCCTGCGTTATGAAGGGCAAAGCGCGGCGTGTCAGATGCCGCGGTAGACGGTTTTGATCTGGGTGTAGAACTCGAGGCCCGTGCGTCCGGACTCGCGGAAGGTCGAGGTGCTGGAACGCTTCAGTCCGCCGAACGGCGCGTTGATCAGATTGCCCGTCGTGGTGCGGTTGATCTTGACGGTGCCGGATTCGATGTCGCGTGCGAAATCGTGCATATAGCGCGGATTGTTGGTCGCGATCGCCGCCGAGAGGCCATATTCGGTGTCGTTCGCCTTGGCGATTGCGTCGGCGTAGCTTGTCGCTTCGATGATCGCGAGCACGGGGCCGAAGATTTCCTCGCGTGCGATGCGCATATCTTGCGTCACATCGGTGAAGACTGCGGGGGACACATAGAAACCGCGGTCGAAGTTCGGCCCGGTGAGGCGTTCGCCGCCGCACAGGAGCTTCGCCTCACGCTTGCCAATGTCGATGTAGCGGAGGACGGTCTGCAATTGTTTGGCCGTCGCAAGCGGACCGATTTCGGTGCCGGCTGTCATGCCGCTGCCGATCTTCAGCGCCTTCACCTTGGCGACGAGCTTCTCGGTGAATGCGGACTTCACCTGAGCCATCACGATAATGCGGCTGGTGCCGGTGCAGGCCTGACCGCTGAGCGAGAGGCCGCCGCGGATCGCAAGGTCGACGGCCTTGTCGAGGTCTGCGTCCTCCATAATGATCAGCGGGTTCTTGCCGCCGAGTTCCATCTGGGTGCGCGTGGTGAAGGAGACCGAGCGGTGGATCTGCTCGCCGGCTGCGGTCGAGCCCGTGAACGAGATCGCCCGCACGACCGGCGGGACGGTGATCGCCGGTCCCACATCCGAGGCGCGGCCGGTGATGAAGTTGAGCACGCCCTTGGGAATGCCGGCGTTGACGAACGCTTCGGTCAGGCGATAGCCGCTCAACGGCGCGTCGGATGACGGCTTGAACACCACGGTGTTGCCGGTGATCAGCGCAGGCGCGATCTTTCGCGCTGGAATGGAGATCGGAAAATTCCACGGCGTGATGACGGAGACGACGCCGAGCGGCTCGCGCTGGCTGTGCACCGTCATATTAGGGTCGTCGTTCGGAAACGTCTCGCCCGAGAGCGATTGGCCTTCGACCGCATAGAATCGAAGCGTCTGCGCGGAGCGCAGCACCTCGTCCTCACTTTGATTGAGAGGCTTTCCTTCTTCCCGGGTCAGCTCCTGAGCGATCTGTTTTGCGCTGGCTTCCAGGTGGTCTGCCGCGCGGTTGAGGATTTTTGCCCGCGTGGAGATCGGAGTTTGCCGCCATCCGGTGAAGGCCGCGGTCGCGGCCTTCACGGCGTCGTCTGCGTCAGCGGCGGAGGAGGCGGGGAAACGGCCGACAATATCGAGCGTGTCGGCCGGGTTGACGTTGTCGAAGCGCTCGCCGGTACGGCTCGCAACCCACTGCCCGTCGATGTGGTTGTCGAACTGTTCGATCTTCGGACGTGTTGCCGGCGCGCGATCCAGTGTCGTTGCAGCTTGGGTCATGATCGCCTCCTAGCCCCAAATGAACACAGCGCAGATGGTCGAAACGAAGAGGCCGGTGAGGACCGGCAAGAGACAGGCATGAACGATCTGGAACACCGGCACGCGCGCGAAGCCGGCCACCGCAATCAGCGACGACCAGGCGACCAGCGTGCCGCCGCCGGTCCACACCGCGCCCATCTGGCCGACGGCGGCCAGCGTCTCCGGCGCGAGCCCCGCGGTCGGCGCCAGCGCGCCCGACAGAGAGCCCGTGAGCGGCAGGCCCGCGAAGCCCGAGCCGTCGATGCCGGTGATCATGCCGACGATGAGGACGCCGAATGCGACCAGCACGTGGTTGTTCGGAATCCAGCCCTGCACTGCCTGGATGAGTTCGAACAGCAGGCTCGGCGCCTTCGCGACCGGCACGCCGAGGATGGACGCGGCAAGGTCGCCGCCGGCGCCCAGGAAGAAGAAGCCCGCAATCGGCAACACCGATCCCATGGCGCGGAAGGCGAAAACGAAGCCCTCGGTGACGTGATCGGCGCTGGCGTCGAGGGCCTTGCGCGGCCTGTCGGTCGCAAAAGACGCACAGATCATCAGGACCGCGGCGACGCCGCCGACGAGGGCGGCGGCATCGCCGCCCTTCAGATCATGGCCATAGCCGAGCCGGGACAGCCCCATCAGGATGATGACGACGCCGAAGGCGATGGGCGTCGCGATAGCAAAGAATTTCGACCAGCCGATGCGGCTCTTCTCGAGCTTTGACAGCTCCTGGCAGATCGCCTTGCCGCTAACCAGAGGCTCCTGCTCGGTGGCGCGAGCGATCTCGGCCTTGTCGAAGGTGCCTTCGGCCTCGATCTTCTCCAGGATGCTGCCGTTCGCGGACTGCGACTGCCAGCGCTCGAGCAGTGCGTTGCTCGGCGGGATGATATACTTGCGGATCGAGAGGTAGCCGATCACGAGCGCAATGCTGCCGGTGATGAGGGACAGCACCAGCGCGCGGTCGGCGACGATCGCGGCGCTCACCGCGGCGCCCGCGGCCTTCGCACTGATGCCGGGGGCGACGCCGATCACATAGTCTGACGACAGCGCCATGCCCTGGCCGGCGATTGCGATCGCAAGCGCGCCGGCAACCGGCGGCAAGCCCGCGGCGATTGCGGCTGGGAGCAATACAGCGGACACCAGCGGCACGGCGGGCGTCGGCCAGAAGAACAGCGAGATCACGTAGGTGATACCGGCGAGCACGAAGAAGGCGGTGTGGCCGTTCTTCATCACCGCGCGGAAGGGCTCGACCATCCGGATGTCCGAACGCAGCGTCTTCAGCGCGTTCAGAAGCGCGGTCATCAAGGCGATGACGAGGAAGATGTTGAACAGCTCTTTCGCGGCTGTGAAGCTTGCGTTGAAGATGCTGCCGACCGCCGTCACCGGGCTTTGCGTCCACGCAAACGTCACCAAAAGCGTCGCGATGACCGACGGCACCACGACGTTGGCGCGCAGAATCATTGTGGTCACGATGACCGCGACGCCGATGAGATAAACCCAGTGCGCCGCCCCGATAACGACTTGCTGTCCCATGTTTCCCCCGATTGCGCTTTTGCGCGTTATTCCTTCTGGCGCAATCGGTATACAGTATGCGGAAAATCAAAAGCAATACGGCTGGATAACGCAGGGGGTGGTTCGCATAAATTCCTGCGAAAACGCAGGTATTTACCTGAAGATCGCAGCGCACGCCTGAGTGCGGGTGTTGACGGGTACGCAAAACGGTATACAGTATTCCGACTTTTGCGGGGCCGGGCGGTCTCCGCAAGCAAACCCGGCCTCAAGCCCGCGAACAGGAGCGCTCAATGCCCCAACTGATGAATCACGTGGAATTCCGGTCAGCCCTCGAAGACGCCATTAAGGGCAAGAGCGCGAACAAGGCGCCGTTCAGCATCGCCTGGGCGAGCGGCAAGCTCAGCCGCGAGCATCTCGCCCGTTGGGCGGAGAACCACTACCACTACGTCGGTCCGTTCGCGGATTACCTCGGCTACATCTACGCGCGCATGCCGGATCGCTACACGGATGCCAAGGACTTTCTGCTCGCCAACATGTACGAGGAGGAGATCGGTGGCGACCGCCACACCGATCTGCTGATCCGCTTTGCCAAGGCCTGCGGCACGACTGAAGAGCGTGTCAAGAATCCGGACAACATGACCGCGACGACGCGCGGCCTGCAGAGCTGGTGCTATGCGGTCGCGATGCGCGAAGACCCGGTGGTTGCGGTTGCGGCGCTGGTTGTCGGCCTTGAGTCGCAGGTGCCGTCGATTTACCGCAAGCAGACGCCGACGCTACGCGAAAAATACAAGTTCACCGACGAGGAGGTCGAGTTCTTCGACCTGCACATCGTCTCCGACGAGATCCACGGTGAGCGCGGCTATCAGATCGTGCTCGAGCACGCGGACACGGTTGAGCTCCAGCAGCGCTGCCTGAAAATCTGCGAGATCGGCGCGCAGATGCGGCTGCTCTACACAACCGCGCTCTATCACGACTATGTCGCCAAGGACATTCCGCTCTCGGATCTCGAGAGCGTGGAAGCCAAGGTGCCGCAGTACGAACGCGAACTGTTGCAGGCCTGAGTGTGCCGACGGTCGTTCTGCATCGGGGCGGGCAGGCCTACCGCGACGAGGTGAAGGAGAACACCAACCTCGTCGTGCGGGCCGGCATCAAGCAGTTTCCCTTTCCCAACCTTCGTTACGGTTGCGGAATGGGGAAGTGCGCCAAATGCGCCTCGCGCATCATCAAGGGCGCCGAGCTTCTGCCGGCGCCCAACTGGAAGGAAAAGAAGCAATTGGGCCCGAGGCTCGACGAGGGCTATCGCTTGGTGTGCCAGCTCTGGCTCAATCACGATCTGGAGCTTGTTCAGGACGACAAGCCGCTCGAGCCGTTGGCGTCGTCACCGTAACGCTGTTTTGCGCGAGTCGCGTGGCCGCGATCATGGCTGCAATTTTGGGCCGGGGAGGCCTCGTCATGTATGTGATCCTGACCAGCAAGCCGGGGAAATTCCGCACCGAGATCGTCGATGGCGTGAAACCGCTCGAGGCTTACGACTATCTGTTCTACGGCGACAAGAAAGCGCACTTCGTGATCGCCGAGCTCCAGAAGGACACTAAGATTCGTGTGGTCGAAGAGGGCACCGCGATCGTCAACGACGTGCCGTCGAAGTTCTTCGAGAAGTTCGACACGGTCGAGCGTGCTTTCGCTGAGCTCAAGCACCTGACCAATTTCGGCCATGTGGAAGCGTCGCTGAAAAAAGTCGCGCCGGACGGCGGCAACGCCTGACGGCTATCCGGATCAAACGATGATTGAAGTCACTTTCCTGACCAACAGCGGAAAGATCGTCACCGCGCCGGAAAACACCAATCTGCTTCGCCTGTCGTTGCGCGAAAAGGGAGGCATTCCGTTCAAATGCGGCGGCGGCATCTGCGGGACCTGCAAGTGCCTGATCGAGAAAGGCATCGAGAACACCGATGCGGTGAAGCCGAAGGAGCGCAAGCATCTGACGGACGCACAGCTTCAGGAGGGCTACCGGATGGCATGTCAGACCTTCCTGAACGGCAACGTCAGCGTCTCCTGGCAAGTGAATCGGCAGGTCAAGCAGCCTCAACCTTGAGCGGCGGGCGGCGTTGGTGCCTCCGCGTGAAATCGAGTAGTGTGCCTGGTGGCATCGACATCGATTCGCCCGCTTTTCGTGACGAAAAGCGATGCCGCAGCGTGTGGGTCCGGGCCGCTGCTCGGGGCGTCCACAGTCCTCCCGGATGCGACAACAGGCAGGCTCAGACTTTTGATGCCACGTTCAGTGCCGCCACGCTCCGAAAGCCCACGGCCCGCGATGCCGCGGCTCGGTGAAACGCATGCGCCGCTTCATGGCAAGGTCATCGCCGAGTTGCGTCATGCCATCCTGACCCAGCGGTTCAAGCCCGGCGACCGTTTGGTGGAGGGGCGGCTTGCGAGCGAGTTCGGCGTGTCGCGCAATCCGGTGCGCGAGGCGATCCGCGTTCTCACATCCGAAGGGCTGATCGAGGTCACCGCGCGTCGCGGCGCCTCGGTCATCATGATGACCGAGCAGGAGGCGCGCGAGACGATCGAGGTGCGGGCCGTGCTCGAAGGTCACAACGCGCGGCTTGCGGCGCGGCGGCAGGACACGCGCACACTCAAGCGTATCGAGCAGGTCTTGGAGAAGGGCACCGCAGCGGTGTCGGGGCGTCGGTTCGATCAACTGACCGAATTGAACCAGCAATTCCATCAGGAGCTCGCCGCAGCGGGGCAGAACCGCGTTCTTGGCGAAGTTCTGCGCAAGCTGCGTGAGCGGACCGCGGTGCTGTTCTCGCCCAATGACCCGGTCCGGCAGGCGCGCTCCTGGGAGGAGCATGCGGCGATCCTTCGTGCGATCATCGACGGCGACGAGCGGACGGCTTCAACCGCTGCGGCCGAGCACGTCATGCGGGCCGGCGCCGACTATCTCGTGAGTCTCGACGCGGCCGCCGACGATCCGCTTCAGGCCGCTCGCTCCACAACGCGCATCAAAAAGCTGACGTCAGGCATGCTTCGTGTGCCCGCCACGGCCGACGACGACGTGGCGCGCGGCAGGGCAACGGCGGCAAAGGACGCCGTCGTCAAATCGGCTCATCGCCTGGTGCGCCGCGAGCGCAACGGTGGAAACCGAAGACCGAGAACCACGTCGCCGTAGCTTTCCGGATTGAGCGCGCGCATCACTTGGAAGCAGCGCTCTCTTGAATCAACGCGAAAAGGCGTGCCGGGCTGACGGGCGCCTCGTCGATGCGCACGCCGTAGTCTCTCAGAGCATCCTCGATACCGGAAATGACAGCCGCTGCCGCAGGCACCGTGCCCGACTCGCCAATGCCCTTCACGCCCAACGGATTTTTCGTGCTCGGATATTCGACAAGATGAACGTTGAAGGCCGGGATCTCCGGCGCGGCAGGCAACAGATAGTCCGCAAGATTGGTGGTCAGAGGCTGCGCATTGGTGTCGTATCCCATCCATTCGAACAGGGCATTACCAATGCCGTGAACGGCGCCGCCGTGAACTTGCCCCTCGGCGGTCATCGGATTGATGACGCAGCCGCAATCGTTGACCGCGACATAGTTGAGCAGCGTCACGCCGCCGGTGAGGGGATCGACCTCCAATTCGATGGCATGGGCGCCAATTCCGTAGGTCAGGGCCGACGTTTCGAAGTTCACCGCGGACTCGAGACCCGGCGCCATGCCGGCCGGCATTTTGTAACCGGGCGCGCCGGCCAGCGCGTCGGCGATCTCGCGCAGCGAGATCGAAAGGTTCTTGCCGGTTTCGATGACGAGGCCGTCGCGGATGTCCAGGCTCTCTTCTGGCACGTCGAGCAGACGAGCCGCCGCCATGATCACTTTTTCGCGCACGGCGCGCGCCGCGAGATGCACGGAGTTTCCGGCGGTCACCGTCTGGCGGCTGGCGAAGCCGCCAAGCCCGAGCTGGATGGTGGAGGTGTCGCCGCTCACGACCGTTATATCCTCCGGCCTGACGCCAACCTGATCGGCGGCGATTTGCGCAAGCACTGTCTTCAAGCCTTGCCCCATCGCCATGGCTCCGGTGAAAACCGAAACCTTCCCGGAGCGGCCAACCCGGACGATCGCGGATTCGAACGGGCCTCGCCCAGTCCCTTTAAGTCCGGTGGCGATGCCGAAACCGAGGAGGCGTCCTTCGGTCTTCGCTTTCTCACGGCGCGCAGCGAAGCCGGCGTAGTCGGCGCTGCTCAACGCAAGATCGAGGCAGGCGGGAAAGTCGCCGCTCTCGTAGACGATGGCGCTCGCGGAGCGCACCTGCATCGGCGTGCCGTAGGGAATGGCGCTGGCCGGCACCAGATTGCGGCGTCTCACCTCTGCGCGGTCGAGGCCGCGGTCGCGCGCAATGGCGTCGATGACGCGCTCCATCGCGAAGCAGCCCTCCGGATAGCCTGCGCCGCGCACCGGCGCCGTCGGCGTCTTGTTGGTTTCGGCCACCGACACGTGGAGCTTGTAGTGCGGCAGAACATAAGGGCCGGGAAAGTTCGTCGACGCGTTGTAATGCAGATTGATGCCTTGATACGTATACGCGCCGGCGTCGCTGATCATCGTCCCGCGCGCGCCGAGCAGACGCCCGTCATTGTCGAAACCGACCTCGACGTCCCAGTATTGATCTCGCTCCTGGATCGACGCCATGAAGTGCTCACGACGATCCTCGATCCATTTCACCGGCCGATGCAGCAGAAGGCTGGCGGCTGAGATCGCGACCTCTTCGGGATAGAGAATGAATTTTGCACCGAAGCCGCCGCCGACATCGGGCGTCACCACACGGATGCGATTCTCGTCGAGCCCGAGCAGCTTCATGATGAAGTAGCGTGCTTCGTGGGCGAGCTGTGTCGAGCTCCAGACGGTCAACAGATCACTCTGTGCATCGAAGCTTGCAATGAGGCCGCGGCCTTCGATCGGATGGGCGCCGCCGCGATGTTGCTTCAGGTTCACCGTCAAGCGGCGCGGGGCCGCTGCCACGGCGGCGTCGGCGTCGCCGTAGCTCTGGACGAAATCGGTCAGCAGATTGCCCTTGCGATGGACGTGCGCATCCGGTGCGCCGGGCAACAGCGCGTCGCGGCAATCCGAAGCAGCGGGCAGCTCTTGAATATCCACCTCGATCAGCGCCAGCGCGTCCTCTGCGACATAGCGCTTCTCCGCCACGACCAGCGCAATGGCCTCGCCGACATAGGAGACCTCCTTGCCGGCGAGAATGAACGGTGAAATATCGGCGGGCAGTACCGTGCTCGGAAATTGCAGCGGCAGGCGGTCGGCGGTCATGATCGGGCGCAGATCGGCAAGCGTGTAGACGGCGTGCACGCCCGGCAATGCGCGCGCCGCGTCGGTGTTGATCGAGCGGATGAGACCGTGAGCGGTCGGACTGCGCAGGAACGCCGCCTCGAGCAAGCCGGGCAGCTTCAGGTCGTCGACGAAACAGCCCGCGCCGCGAACAAGAGCCGGATCCTCGACGCGCGGATAGCGTCGTCCGATGTATGGTGTTCCACCCATCCCAAATCCCTTTTGCCGTCACCTTAGCGGCTGGGAAGGGGGACGTCTCCCGAGCTGTGGACACAGTCGGTATGCGACAGAGGACAAGCGCTGGAGTTGAGATCGCAGCTTATTCAATCGTAACGGCGTTCGCCTTGATCTCTGTTCTGAAACACGATGCCAGATGGCCATTCCCCGCCAGAACGGGACTGGGGATGCTCGCTCGGCAGCGATCGATTGCTTCGCCGCAGCGCGGCGCGAATGCACAGCCAGGCGGCAAATTGGCGAGGTCAGGCGGCGCGCCCGGGATCGCGACGAGGCGATCGCCTTTCCGCGCGGCGTGTCCGGTGCGCGAGGCAAGAAGTCCGCGCGTATAAGGATGCGCCGGTGAGCGAATCACGTCCGCGCACGATCCCGTCTCGACAATGCGGCCGCCGTACATGACGGCGATACGATCCGCCACCTCGACCGCCACGCCGATGTCGTGCGTGACAAAGATCACGCCGAGGCCAAGCTCGCGCTGGAGCTCGCGGATCAGCAGCAGCACCTGAATCTGCACCGTGGCGTCGAGCGCAGTGGTCGGCTCGTCGGCCAGCAGAACCTTGGGCCGGCAGGCCAGCGCCAGTGCGATCATCGCTCGTTGCCGCATGCCGCCGGACATCTCGTGCGGGTAGTTGTCGAGACGGCGCTCGGGGGAGGGAATGCGCACGCGCTCGAACAGTTCGAGCGCACGCTTGCGGCCTTCGGCGAGCGACACGCGGTCATGCCGCTTCACGGCCTCCGCGATCTGATCGCCGACCCGATAGACCGGATCGAACGCAAGCCCAGGGTCCTGAAAGATCATCGATGCCGTGCGGCCGCGGTAGGCGAGGAGCTCTCCTGGCGGCATGGCCAGGACGTCTTTCCCGTCGACCGTGACACGGCCGCCGACGCGTGCCGATCCCGGATGGAGCCGAAGCAGCGTGCGAAGCGTCACACTCTTGCCGGAGCCGGATTCGCCCAAAAGAACAATCGTCTCGCCCTTCGCAAGTGTCAGATCGACGCCGGAGACCGCTCGCACGGCTTTCGGGCCGGCGCCGAATTCCACGGTGAGGTTCCGCACGTCAACCAGCGGCGCGATGGTGGGAGAGCTTGTCATGCGGATTTCGGATCGGCGAGGTGACAAGCAACCCAATGCTCGTGCCCGGCGTCGTGCAACTGAGGTTCAACTTTGGTGCATTGCCCGATCGCGAATTTGCATCGGGTGTGGAATCGGCAGCCGGGCGGTGGGTTGATCGGGTTTGGCGGATCGCCGGAGATCGGCGCTTCCTCGGTCCGGTGCGCCGGGTCCATCGAAGGCATCGAGGCCAGCAGGGCCTGCGTGTAGGGATGCCGCGGATCGTTGAAGATCGCCTCGGACGGGCCGACTTCCGCGACCTTGCCCAAATACATCACCATCACACGGTCGGACATGAAGCGGACCACGTTCAGGTCGTGCGAGATGAAGATATAAGTCAGGCCGAACTCGTCCTTCAGATCGAGCAGGAGGTTTAAGACCTGCGCCTCAACAGACTTGTCGAGCGCGGAGACCGCTTCATCGAGGATGAGAATCCGTGGTTCAAGCGCGAGACCGCGCGCGATGTTGACGCGCTGGCGCTGGCCGCCGGAAATCTCGTGCGGGTAACGCCCGGCGAAACGCGACGGCTCGAGCCCCACGCGGTGTAGAAGATCGTGGGCGCGCCTGATCGCCGCCTTTCGTGAAAGGCCATGCACGTGCGGGCCGAAGGCGATGGTGTCCTCGACGGTGAGACGCGGATTGAGCGACGCGTAGCTGTCCTGGAACACCATCTGGGTCTGCTTGCGGAACGCATTCAGACTGAGCGATGGGGAGCCGACCTTTTGGCCGTCAAAGAGGATGTCGCCCGAATCCGGCCGGATGATCTGCATGATCAGCCGGGCGGTGGTGGATTTACCGCAACCGGATTCGCCAACGATGCCGAGTGTCTCGCCTTTGGCGAGTTCGAAATCCACTCCATCCACGGCGCGGACAACGGTTCTGGTACGGCCCAGAAAACTCTTCGATATGTCGAAGTGTTTGACGAGGCCGTTGACCGAAAGCAGGGCTCCGGTCGGAGGACTGGGCGATAACGCTGTTCTCATTGCTTCACTTCCATCGCGGAGCGAAGGCCATCGGAGAACAGATTGAACGAGATCGAGGTGAGGAAGATCATCGCGCCGGGGAGGGCCGCGAGCGCCGGCTGGCTGTAGATCGCGGTCCGCAGCGTGTTGAGCATCAAGCCCCACTCGGCTTCGGGCGGCTTTACGCCAAGCCCCAGGAACGAGAGACCGGACGCCAGGATCATCGACACGCTGATCAGGCTCGTGGCGTAGACGAGAACGGGGCCGAGGACATTGCCGAGCACGTGAACGCGAACAATGGTGAAAGCGCCCGCGCCGGACACGCGCGCGGCCTCCACGTAGTCTCTGGTTCTGATCTGCGTCGTTACGGCCTCGGCGACGCGTGCGATCTGCGGCACGAACACAACGGTCAGCGACACGATGGAGTTGAGAATGCCGGCGCCAAGCGCACCGGATAGCGCAATCGCCAGCAGCACCGAGGGAAATGCGAAAAATGCGTCGATGACGCGCATCACCGCGGTGTTGATGCGCCCTCCAACATAGCCAGCGAACACGCCGATGCTTGAGCCGATGCAGAAGGCGAGCAGCACCGGCATCACGCCGATGAACAACGTGAGGCGGCCGCCATAGATCAGGCGGCTCAGCATATCGCGGCCAAGCTCGTCGGTGCCCAGAACTGCGCCCTCAAAGCCGATCGGCTTGAGCCGCCGCAACACCGATCCCTTGTATGGGTCTGCGGGCGCGATATAGGGCGCGAGAACCGCCAGCAGCACGATCAGGATGATGACGCCCAGCGCGATCATCGCGACCGGATCGCGGAGGAGCCGTGCGCCGACGCCGGCCCAGTAACCGCGGCCCGCCGTTGTCTCGGGCATTCTGACAGAGCTTTCGGCGACCGCGCTCATATCAGGCCCGGTGGATGCGCGGATCGAGCGCGGTTTGCAGCACGTCGACGATGAGGTTCAAGCCGACGAAAAACATCGCCAGCACCAGAATGGTCCCTTGAAGCAGGGGGAGATCGCGCTGGAAGATCGCGGCGTTGAGCAGAAAGCCGGTGCCCGGCCAGGAAAAAACGGTTTCGACCAGGATCGAGCCTCCGAGCAGATATCCGAGCTGCAAGCCCATCACCGCAAGCGCGGTTGGCGCCACATTGGTGACGACATGCTTGAACACGCCCCATTCACTCAGGCCCTTGGCGCGCAGCGCCTGCACGAACTCCTGCGTCAGGATATCGGCGACAAGCGCGCGAACCGTGCGGGCGATGATGCCCATCGGGATCACAGACATGGTGATTGCGGGGAGGATGATGTGGCGGAAATGCTCGAGATCGGGCCGCCAGTTTCCCGAGCCGTCCGGTCCTGCCCCGGTCGGGGGCAGCCAGTTGAGCGTCACGGAAAACACGATGACCAAGACGATGCCGAGCCAGTAGTGGGGCACACTGACGCCGAGCACCGAAAGGGCGGACGCGACCTTGTCCAGCAGGCTATTGCGGAAATAGCCGGCAACGAATCCGAACAGCATGCCGAAGGCAAATCCGATCAGCGTGGCGACCGACGCAAGGATCAGTGTGTTGCTCACCGCGAGACTAAGCTCGCTCAACACCGAGCGCCCACTCGCGATCGACTGGCCGAGATCGCCGTGCAGGACCTTCCAGAGCCAGAGGCCGTATTGGACCGGCAGCGGCTTGTCGAACCCATAGGCGGCGCGCAGCTCGGCCTGCTGCTCGGCCGTGGCGTCGATGGGCATCACGGCGGTCAGCGGATCGCCGGGCGCGAGATGAACGAGCAGGAAGCAGAAGATGCTGACGCCGAGAGCCACCGGTATGACATAGAGGATGCGTTTCAGCGTGTAGAGAAGCATGGCCGGGCTTTCCTGTGTGGCTCTCGGTCCAACGGTTCGCCTTAGCGACTCTATTTTTGCGGATAGGATTGCAGCATCGCTTCACGGAAGAAGCGCGGAAGCTCCGCCAGGTCCTTATCGCCCCAGCCGCTGGCGACGGCGGCGGCGAGGGAGCTCAATGCGCCGGCGGAGACCGGCATCGCAATGCCGGAGAGCGACCCGGTCGCGAGCGCGGACATGACGTCTTTCCGCATCGTGCGGATATCCATCGTCATGTCGCCCGGCGCCCCTTTGAGGATTTCCTTTTTCATGGTCAGCCAGCCGTTGGCTGTCGGCGCTTCGCTCAGAATGTCGAGCATAAGGCCGAGATCGAGGCCTTGTTTGGTCCCGAGCGACAGCGCTTCGGATAGCGATTGCAGGTATGCTGCCATGCCAAGATTGACAGCGAGCTTCATGGCGCAACCGCTGCCGGCGGGGCCCATGTGCACGACGCGCCTCGTGAGATGATAAGTGACGGCTGCGGCACGATCGATGTCTTCCGGCCGGCCGCCGGCCAACGCCAGAAGCTTTCCCTCGCGGACGGTCGGAATCGAGCCGAGCACGGGACAATCGATGATGCGGGCGCCCCTGGCCTCGACCGCAGTCGCGAGGCTGCGTGCGGTCATCGGCTGGAGCGTCGTCATTTCGACGAAAAGCTTTCCAGCCACGTTGACGGAGAGAAAGCCGCGCTCTCCGTGAAACAAGTCGAGGACGCCGCTGTCCTCCGAAATGATGGAGATGATGATGTCGCTTGTTGCTGCGATATCCTGAGGGCCGAGCGCGACGCGGAGACCTTTGTCGTCATGGGCTTGCATGACTTGCGGATCGCGATCCCAGACCAGCGGTGCCATGCGTTTGGACGCAAGGCGCTCCGCGATCGCGCTGCCCATCTTGCCGAGCCCGACCAGGCCGACTTTCATGACGCTTCTCCCAAGTTGCACCGAACGAAGTCGTCGATCGATTATTTCTCGATCTTGATTCCGGCCTTGGCGATGACCTCGCGCCACATCTCGGTTTCGGCAGCAATTCGTTGCTGCAAGGCGGCGGAGCCGTCGGCTGCGACGTCGACGCCGGCTGCGTTCAGACGCTCCCGCGCGTCGGCGGAGTTGAGGACCGCAATGACGGCGCGTTCGATCTCCGCGCGTACGGCATCCGGCGTCGCCTTCGGTGCGAGCAACGCGAACCATGCGCTGGTGTCGAAGCCGGGCAATCCGGATTCAGCAATCGTCGGAGTCTCGGGCAGCAGTGCGGCGCGTTGAGCCGTGGTGACGGCGAGCGCGCGGAGCTGGCCGCCTTTGATCAGCGGCAGCACCGATGGCAGGTTGTCGAACATCACTTGAACCTGCCCGCCCAGCAGATCCTGCACCGCGGGCGCGCTGCCCTTGTAGGGGACATGCAGCAGGTCGATGTTGGCGCGGAGCTTGAAGAGTTCGCCTGTCACCTGACCATTCGATCCAACGCCCTGAGAGGCGTAGATCAACTGACCGGGCTTGGCTTTCGCCAGCGCGATCAACTCCTGCACCGTCTTCGCGGGGACGGACGGATTGACCACCAGCACATTGGCAACGGAGCCGGTGCGCGTGACCGGCGCCAGGTCGCGGCTCACGTCATAAGGAAGGTTTGAATAGAACAGCGGATTGATCGTGAGCGCGCTGGATGCGACCGCGAGCAGCGTATGGCCGTCTGGCGCTGCTTTGGTGACGGCCGTGACGCCGATGCCGCCGTTAGCACCCGGTTTGTTCTCGACGATCGCGCTCTTGCCCCAGCGTTCGGACAGCTTCTGCACGAGAATGCGAGCGATGATGTCGCTCGTCCCGCCCGCCTGATAAGGCGACACGACCGTGACGTTCCTTGACGGAAAGTCTTGCGCTTGGACGGCGCACGCAGACGCCAGAGTGAACGCAACAGCAAGAACGCGGCGTAGCATCAGCTTCGGTCTCCAATCCCTTGTCTCGGCGGCCAGCGCGAGGACGCCCGCTTAGTGGGCGTCCCGTTCGTCGGTGTACCAATCCGGTTTCACCGGATAGTGCGGGCCGTCGTAGATTTCGACGACGACGGTTTCCTCATGTGCAATCGCCGGGCCATGCACGTTGCCCTTGGGATTGCAGTAGAACGAGCCCGCGGTGAGAACCACCTTGGTCGAGGTGTATTCGTACTTGCCCGACAAGCAGATCATGAACTGGTTCGAGGCGTGAAGATGCGGCGCCGGAATGCCCGCGCCCTTGGCGAATTTGATCAGCGCGATCGAGGCGCCGGTCTCTTCATTGCGCCACAGCATCTTCTCCGAAATGCCCTTCAGCGACTTCTCGCGCCAGGGCATCTTGTCGCTGTCGATCAGGATTTCATCGAGACTGGGCGCTCCCGCGGGAAGCTTTGTCATTGTTGTCCTCGTTCTGGTGTTTCGTTGAAGCTGAGACCGCGTGTGGCGTGCGGCGTCAGACCTTCCAGGTTACGGATTTCAGTTCGATCAGCCTCGACAGGTACACGACGTCCGATTTGTTGGTCAGGCGGTGCACCGCGCGCATCTCGTTGATGAACGCGAACGATCCGGCCGGCTCGTCTGTCGGGATTTTCTTGCCGAAGACGGTCTCGATCTCGTTCTCGCCGCCGCCCAGGGAGACGACGAGATACGGGTGATAGTGAATGTGGAAATCGATCGTCTGACCCGGTTCGAGGCGCACCTCCCACATGCGGATGTGCTCGTTCTCGAACAGGATCTTGTCGCCGACTTCGCCGAGCTTGATGCCGCGCTCTTTCGCGGCTTTCAGGCCATACGGATCGTCCATCGGTCCCAATCCTTACTTTGACGGCAGAACCGCAATGGCGTTGATCTCGATCAGATAGTCGGGCGAGGTCATCTTGTTGATCTCGACCATCGTCGACGCGGGCAGGGGGGCCTTGAAGTACTGCGCGCGGACCTTATGGATCGCGTCGAAGTGCTCCATGTTGCGGACGTAAACGTCGACGCGGCAAATGTCGTCCATCGTGCCGCCGGCGGCTTCAACCGCGGCCTTCAGGTTCTCGCACACCTGCTTGGTCTGTTCGGAGACGTCGCCGATGCCGGCGATGGTGCCGTCAGGCCGCCGCGAGGTCATTCCCGAGATGAAGACGAACCGGCCCGTCGCTTCGATCGCGGTGGCGTGTGAGAACACGCCGTTCGGCTGACGCAGCTTCGGGCTGGTGATCTGGACTTTAGGCATTGTGCTTCCTTCTTGCTTGCTTGTTGTGTTGGATTTGCCGTGCCGGTTGAGGGCTCGGCGTGATGTCGCTCAGCCCACAACCGACGCCAGGAATGCGAGCGATCGTTGCAGCGCCAATTCTGCGCTCGGCGGATGAAAGTTCTCGATTTCGTCGCAGTTGAATCCGTGGCTCGCCGGATAGGTGTGGATCTGCACGCTCGCGACGGAATGAGCAGCGCGGATTTTCTGCGCGTGGTCCAGCGTGGCGATGGGGTCCCTTTCGCCGAAGTGCATCAGCACCGGGCAACGCGGCTGTTCCGCGACGTAAGGCTCGACCTGGGTTGCGTAGTAGCAAACGGCGCCTGCGACATTGTCCAATTGGGTGGCGCTGCGCCAAGCCACCGTGCCGCCCCAGCAATAGCCGAGCACCGCGGTTTTGCCGGAGGCTCCGAGCTGCATTTGTGCGGCGCCAATGTCGGCAAACACCTGCTCCCAGGAGATCCGGGCGCGCAGAGCGCGGCCCGTTGCCGCATCGTCCTTGGAATAGCCAAGCTCGAGGCCGGGGCTGATCCGGTCGAACAGCGCGGGCGCCACGACGTGGTAGCCGCGCGATGCATAGCCGTCGCATACGCCTCGGATGTGGGCGGTCACGCCGAAGATCTCCTGGACCAGGACGATACCGCCGCGGGGCTGCGTGTCAGGTTTTGCCTCGTAGGCGCGCAGATTGTGCCCGTCGTTCGCCCGAAGAGAGATGTGTCGTCCGATCATCCGCCGTGATGTCCTGCAGGGCTCATCCTAGCCCCAATTCTTATGTCATAAAATATCATATATTTTCGAAAATAAATTGACACACTGAAATTGCGGGTGCGATTATTTTTAGCAGGAAGGCCGGGTTTTCGGGCAATTCGCCCGCGTTCGAGCCGCTGCCCGGCGAAATAGGACTAAAGCCAGCAATGGCCCGCCGATTGCAAGCATCGGTCCCGAGATGCGGACGCACGGATCGCCGTGTGTTCAAAAGCGCCGTCTTCTGAATCAAAGCCAATTCTTTTGAAGGGGAGATCGACATGAAACGGTTTGGTGCGGCGGTTTGCTGCGCTGCTCTTTTGTCGCTGTTCGGTGCGGGCCTCGCCGCGGGTCCCGCGCAGGCACAGGAGAAGGCGCTGACGAAAGTCACCTTCTCCCTCGACATCATCGTGCTGGGGCGGCACGCCCCGTTCTATGTCGCGCTCGACAAGGGCTTCTATAAGGAAGAAGGCCTCGACGTGAATTTCATCCCCGCCAAGGGGACCGCGGCCGCCATTCAGAACGTCGACAGCGGCATCGCGCAGATCGGCTTCACGGACGTTGCGAGCCTGGTCGTCGCGCGCGCCGGAGGCTCGACCGTCAAGGTCGTATCGGTGATCTATCAGAAGGCGCCGTATTGCCTGTTCTCGCTCGATCCCGGCGCGAACGTCACCAAGATCGCCGATCTCGAAGGGCTCAAGATCGGCTCGAACGCGGGCAGCTACATTCCGAGCATCGCGAAAGCCCTGATGCGAAAGAACGGCCTCGACCCAAACAAGCTCACGGTCGAGAGCATCGAGCCATCGGCGCGCATTCCCATGCTGGTGACCGACAAGATTGCGGCGATCGATTTCTTCAACATCAGCCGCCCCGCGCTGGAGCGCGCCGCAAAGGATGCCAAGAACGCGAAGGTCAAGACCTTTCTGTTCGCCGATCACGGCCTCGATCTTTATTCGAACGGCATCGGCGCCACAGAGGCCTATCTGAAGGACAACCCGCAAGCCGTGAAGGCGTTCGTCCGCGCGACGCTGCGGGGCTACCAATACACCTTCAAGCATTTCGAGGAGTCCGCGGAGATCATCCAGAAGTACTCCAAGGCGCTCAAGAACGACATCACCGTCGAAGAGCTCAAGATCGTCGAAGAGCTGACGGTGACACCGGAGACCAAGGCCAACGGCCTCGGCACGTTCACGCCGGCGCGGATGAAGTCGTCGGTCGATTGGATGGCGGAGAACGGCGGCTTCCCGAAGGAAAAGACGCCGAAGCCGGAAGACGTCTATGCGACAGGCTTCATGCCGGAAAAGCCGGTTCTGCCTTGATGCGTATTCACATGACGGATTGCAGAAAACCCACGGCGCAGCGACCGGCTGCGCATGTCTGAAGCAAAGAGCAGCGATCGTTCCAGGCAGCCGCCGTTCGGACGGGTCGTCGGGGTCTCAAAGGCATTCGAAACCGGCGATCAAACCGTCACGGCGGTCAAGGACGTCTCGTTCGAGTTCAACAAAGGCGACCTGGTCGCCCTCCTGGGGCCGAGCGGTTGCGGCAAGACGACCGTTCTCAAGATGATGGGCGGTCTCATTCCCGCGAGCGGTGGCCTGCTCGAACTCGACGGCAACGCGATCACGCAGCCGTTTCCCGGCGTTGGTGTCGTCTTTCAGGCGCCAACGCTGATGCCTTGGCGAAGCGTGCTTGCGAACGTGCTGTTTCCTATGGAGGTTTTGGGTCGCAACGGGGAGGCTGCGAAAAAGCGTGCGCGCGAGATTCTCAAGCTGGTCGGGCTTGAGGGATTCGAGCAGGCTTATCCGCGGCAATTGTCCGGCGGTATGCAGCAGCGGGTTTCGCTGTGCCGCGCGATCATCCATGAACCTTCGATCCTGCTGATGGACGAGCCGTTCGGCGCGCTCGACGAGCTGACCCGGCTGGAGATGAACGACCTTCTGCTGGACATCCGGCGGGTCACCGGCGCGACGGTGCTCTTCGTCACGCATAGCATCGCGGAAGCGATCTATCTCTCGGACCGCGTGCTGGTCTTCTCCAAACGCCCGGCGACGATCGCGAAAGAGCTGCGCGTCGATATTCCTTATCCGAGGTCCGCGCAGTCGCGTTTCCTCCCGGAGTTCCACGAACTCGAACGGGAAGCGGGCGTCGCGCTTGGCGTGGTGAAGCAATGAGCAAGAGCGTTCTGAAGATCGTTTATCCGCTGTTGGGCGCCGCGATCATCGTCGCCGTGTGGCACTACTACGTCGTCATTTTCAAAGTGCCGCTCGTTGTGCTGCCGGCGCCGATGCAAGTGCTCGTGTCGCTGTTCGAAAAAGCGCACATACTGGCCGACGAATTCTGGATCACGGCGCTGGAATGCATCTACGGATTTCTGCTCGCGCTTGGCATTGGCATTCCCATCGCGGTGGCGATGACTTATTCCCGGATCGCCAATCAGATGTTCTATCCGCTTCTGGTGGCGAGCCAATCGATTCCGAAAATCGCAATCGCGCCGATCCTGCTGGTCTGGTTCGGCACCGGCATGCAATCCAAGCTCGCGATGGCGTTCGTGATCGCGTTCTTCCCGGTCGTGGTCGATACCGCGACAGGCCTGCGCGCGACATCGCCCGAGCTTCTGGAGCTTGCGCGGTCGCTGCAATGTTCGCGGCTCCAGACGTTCTTCAAGATTCAGCTTCCCTCGGCGCTGCCGTTCATCTTCTCTGGCGCGAAGATCGCCGTCACGCTTGCGGTAATCGGCGCAGTGATCGGCGAGTTCATCGGCTCGAACGAAGGGCTCGGCAACCTGCTGCTCACCGCCAACTCGCAGCTCGACACCCCGCTGGTCTGGGCCTCGCTGATCGTTCTCAGCGTGCTGGGAATGCTCTTATACGGTGCCGTGGTGCTGGCGGAGAAGCTGCTGATGCCGTGGGCACCGGACGACGCGCACGGCCATTGAGCTCAAAAGAAACGGCCGCGTGGAACGCGGCCGTTGGGAGTTCGAGTGAGATCGGCTCAAGAAAATCTCACCCGTCGTCTGTCGCGTATGGGAAGGCCCGATGGGAGGATTAGCCCCGCGACATTGTCGTGAAATCCGCGAACCAGTTCTTCGGATGGATGAAGCCCTTCACATCCTTGGACATGGCGCGTGGATTGAGGTCATGAACCACGAACAGCGCCGCGGCGTCGTCGACGATGATCTCGTGGGCTCTCGATAGCGCGCGGTCGAGGCTCGCCTGATCGCGCGACAGCAAGGCTTCCTGGATCGCGGCATCGACGGCGGGGTTGCTGTAGTGGCCCCAGTTGGTGCCGCGCGGCGAGGTGTATTGCGAACCGAACACGCGCACGAAGCTGCTGGTCGGGTCGAGCGACGCCAGCGCGATGTTGAGCCCTGCCGTGCCCTGGGCGTCCTTCGCCGTTGCGCCGGCGCGCCAGTACGAAAACAGGTTGGTGAAGTCGATGACCTGGAACTCGATCTGAATGCCGATCATCGCGAGCTGCGCCTGGATGTACTCATTCATGGCTTGCGGCTGCATCTGGCCGCCGCCGCTGAGCGAGATCAGGATTTTCGCCTTGGCCGGCTTGTTGGGGCCGTAGCCGGCCTCGGTGACGAGCTTCTTCGCGGCTTCCATGTCGTAGCGAAGCTTGAACGACGGATTGCCGAACCACGGCGAGCCGGGGAGCACGGCGCCCTGGCACGCGATGCCCGTGTCGTTCACCATCGAGACGATCGCGGCGCGATCGATGGCAAGATTGGCGGCCTGCCGGACGCGAACGTCCTTGAAGGGCGAATCCGGCAAGCAACTGAAGAACCAGACCCAAGTGTGCGGATAAGGATTGGTCGTGATCGTCGCGCCCGACGACTTCAGGCTCGGAATGGCGTCGGAAGGGACCGCCTCGATGAAATCGACCTGGCCCGAACGCAGCGCCGCCACACGGGCATTGCCGTCCGGGATCGGCCGCAGGATCAACCCCGGCGCCTTGGCGATGCGTGCGCGATCCCAGTACTGCTCGTTGCGGACCAGTTCGAGGCTCGCGCGCGGCACGACCGACTTGACCTTGAACGGCCCGGTGCCCGACGGCTCGGCTGCGTATTTGGTCCAATCGTTGCCGAGCTTGGCGTAGTGCGCGGGGCTTGCGAACAGCAGGAACGACAACTGATAGGGCAGGAGGTTGTCTTCGACCTGCGAGTAAATGGCGATCGTCTGGCCGTCGATCTTCTCGGCCCGCGCGACGCTGCTCAGTCGCGCGCGAATGCCGCCGACGCGCGCCGGGAAGTACTGCGGGGCCTTTTCGTCGAACACCGAGGCAAAATTCCAAACCGCGGCGTCGGCGTCGAATTTTGAGCCGTCGTGGAACGTCACGCCGTCGCGCAGCTTGAAGATCCAGCGCTTGCGGTCGGCGGGGTCCTGCTGCCACGAGGTCGCGAGCCCCGGAATGATCCCAGACGTCTTGTCGGGCGAGCTGAGGTCCCACGCGATGAGAGGATCGAAGATCGGATAGCCCGCGAAGCGCATCCCCTCGAAGCCGCCATCGGGACCGGCCCAGAGCCGCGGAATGTCGCCGAGCGACATCGCGATGCGGATCGGCTGCGAGCTTTGCGCCAATGCAAGGTCGGCGGGCAGAGCGCTCGACAATCCCAGAGCCGCCGCTCCGGCCAAAGCCTTGCGGCGGCTCAACTCGAGCGGCCGGTCATTTCCCTTCGAATCCGTCGTCATGTCGCTTCTCCGTGAAATGCTCTCGAATTCCGGCGCGTTGAGCGATGAACATCGTTTGTTGTCTCGGCACGCGCCGAGCGGCGGTGTCAGTAGTAAAATTCGCCAGCGTTCACGACGAGGCATTGCCCGGTCATGTGATCGCTGTCTGGACTTGCAAGAAATACGATCGTCGCTCCGAGATCGTCGGGCCGGTAATGGATCGGCAGCGCGCGAGCTTCGAGCACGCGCATTTCGCGCGCAGGATCGGCCTTGAACGCCGCATCGGTGACGCCGCTCGCGACAAGCCCGAACGCCGTGGCATTGACGCGGATGCCGAACGGGCCGAGCTCTCCGGCGAGCGATCGCGTCATCGCGAGGATTGCGCCCTTGGCGGCGACGTAGTGCAGCCGGTGGGTGAGGCCGGTCATCATCGTCGTCGAGCCGATGTTGATGATCTTGCCGTACTTCTTCTGCTTCATGATCGGCGCCACGGCCTTCACGCAGAGGAACGGCCCGCGCACGTTGACCGCCATCAGCGCGTCCCAGTCCTTGACGCTCAGATCGGTCACCTGCACCGGCGGAATGTTCGAGCCGATGCCGGCGTTGTTCACCAGAATGTCGAGCGAGCCGAACTGTTCGGTGGTCTTGGCGACCATCGCGGAGACCTGCTTCTCGTCGCTGACGTCGGCTTCGATGGAGAAAGCCTCTCCTCCGTCTGCCTTGATGTCACGCACGACGTCGGCGGTGCTTTTCACGTCGGCGACGGCCACACGTGCTCCTGCCGCCGCCAAAGCCTTCGCAAAGGCAGCGCCGAGGGATGCGCGTTCGCCATAAGCGCCGCCCGTGACGAGTGCCGTTTTTCCTGCCAGCCGATCGGAACGCGCTGTCTTGCTCATCACCGGAGCCCCGCTTGCACGAGCAATGGATAGGTTTTGTCGCGGAACTCGACCATCGCGTCATGGAAGCGCGCGAAGGTGAGGAGCACGCCATCAAAGCCGCAATCCGAAAGCTTTTGAAGCGTGTCGACGATCTGTTCCTTGGTGCCGACGATCGGATAGCCGCCCCATCCAGCCATGAAGTGCTGCTTCATGCCGCGCATCTGTTCTTCGGTGAACGTCTTGGCGTTGAGGCCCATGGTCTCGACGAGCTGAGTGCCGGCCTCCCAGTCGCCATGCTGGTTGGCGTAGTAATTGAGGAAGTCGTGCGCCTCTTTCTCGGTCTCGCCCTGGACGACGTAGGTGTTGGTCCAGACCTGAATGTTGTTGCCGTATTCCTCGCGCGCGAGCGTCTTGTAGCTGTCGATGTCCGCCTTCAGGACCGCGAGATCGCGCGTCTTCGGCGGGACGAAGGCGATGTCGCAATACTTCGCCGCATAGTGCCGGCCGCGGTCGGAGCCGCCGGCGTTCATGATCGGCGGATAGGGCTTCTGGATCGGCTTCGGCTGCGCGTAGCCCTTGTTGATCTTGTAGAAGCGTCCTTCGAAGTCGAAATCTTCTTCCTCTGTCCAAAGGCGCTTGACGAGCTCGAGCCACTCGACCGCCATGTCGTAGCGCTCGTCGTGCTCGCGCAGCGGGATGCCGAACATCTCGATCTCGGGACGATTCCAGCCCGTCACGACGTTCAACGCGGAGCGGCCGCCGGTGATGTGATCGATCGTGATCATCTGCTTGGCGGCCATGATCGGATGCACGAGCGGCACGTGCGACGTCGCGACGACGGCGCAATGATCGACTTGCGCACCGACACCTGCGGCAAACGTGTAGGTCTCGAAGCCGGGGCCTGCGAAATTCGTCTTGCCGCCGAAGCCGCGCCAGCGCGCGACTGGCACGATCGCCTCGAACTCCATCTCGTCTTGCAGCTTGGACAGCGCCTTGATGCTCGGCCAATCGGCTTTCAGCGTGCCGTCGATGGTGGTGCACGCTGCGCCGTAGTGGAGGTTGGTGCTGAAGGTGCCAAGCTTGAGCTTGCGGCCGTTGTAGAACGGATTGACCTGGTTGCGATTTCCAACTGACTTCAATGACATCGCGCGTCTCTCTTTACGCTCCGATCATGCAACCGGCATGTCGCGATAGGGCTTGTGCGGAAAGAGTGTCGATCAGCAATCAACGTGAGTCAAGATATTCGAAAATCCTAAAACATTTCGATGATCGTAATTTGTGCAGCCAATTTGTGCAGCCTTGGCCACGCAGCGAAGAGCGGCGCGGCTGCGCGCCACGCTGCTCTTCGTCCAGTTGGGCCGGTGAATGATTTGTGCCGACTTAGCTCGGAAACGGAGCAGGCGACACGCCGAGCTTCGTGGCGTAACGCGTGAGCATTTCGACAACCGCAGGGGCGAGTTTCAACTGCCCCTGCGCGCGCTCGCGATTTCTCCATTCCGGTTCTCCCGGCGTGAAGAGTTGATCGACGCCCGGCGCCCGCTGGCCGGAACGGATTTGTTCCGCCGTCGCAGCGGCGGCCGATCTGAATGCTGCCGTATCGCCGAAGTGCGCGACGTCGATCGCGATGAAGATGTGCGAGCAATCGTAGGGCTTGGAGAAATCGCCGTAGAGCGGCAGAACCTGACGCCCCGTGGCGCCGCCGGAGAGGAGGCCGCACATCAGATCGACGAGGAGCGCGAGGCCGAAGCCTTTCGGCCCGCCTGTCGGGAGCAGCATTCCTGCGATCGCGGCGGCCGGATCGGTTGTTGCCGCGCCCTGAGAGTCGACGGCCCACCCTGTGGGGATAGGCTTTTTCTGCTTCTCGGCCATCCGGATCTTGCCCATGGCAGCTTCGCTGGTGGCCATGTCGAGCACGAGCGGAATGGGTCCGTTGGTCGGGACTGCGATGGAGAGAGGATTGTTTCCGACCACGCGTTCGGCGCCGCCTGGCGCGGGCATCAGCGGTCGCGTGTTGCAGGCCACGATTCCGATGCAGCCTTCGTTTGCCGCATGCACCGCGTAGCGCCGCGCAGTGCCGAAGTGAAAGCCGTGGCGAACCGCCACGATTCCAGCGCCGTAGGTGCGCGCGCGGTCGATGGCGAGTTCGATGGCCTGATCGCCGGTCAGATGCCCGAGGGCGTGGCCTGCGTCGAGCACCACGGCGGCATTCTTGTCGGACACGACGGTGCCGGACTCTTCTGTGGACACGGAACCTGCTTGAATTCGGTCGACATACATGTCCACCAGCATGACGCCGTGCGAGGCGAGGCCTTCCAGGTCGGCGTCGACCAGCCCGTTGGCGACGGTCTGTGCTGCACCCTCTGAAAGTCCTGCTCCAACGAATATCCGGCGGACGAGAGCTGCCAATTGATCGGCGGGCACGGCAACTGTGGTATTTGCATTCATGCGGCGAAAGGACTCAGTGGGTTTTCGAAGCTTCGTGTCTGTTCGGGCTTGATCGAGGCAGATTTTCAAGCTATTTTCTATAAGTCAAATGATTATCGAAAATATGTCTCGCTTTTGCGATCCGGTTGCCCGTCCGCTACAAGGATCGGCCGTCATGGCAAGACAGGATTCGATCCCATCATGAAAACCCCCGCAGCGTCGCAGTTTGAACGCGAAAAACAGGTCGTTACGCAATCCGCGCAGGTCTGGAAACGCATCCGCTCCGACATTTTGGTGGGTGATCTGTTGCCGGGCTCGCGGTTGCGGATGGAAGAACTGCGGGACCGCTATGGCGTGGGTTTCAGCCCGCTGCGCGAAGCCTTGATGCGGCTCGAGGCGGAAGGCCTCGTCCTCCTTCGCCAGAACAAGGGATTTCAGGTTCTGCCGGCATCCCCGGAGCATCTGCGCGACGTCTGCGCGGTGCGGCGTGAGGTCGAGTGCCTGGCGCTTCGCTGGTCGATCGAGAAGGGCGATCTCACGTGGGAATCCCATGTTGTCGCCGCGTTCCACCGCCTGTCGCGCGAAACCAAGTTCGAAGGCGCCAGCCAGCGGTTGAGCCGGCCGTGGGTCGAGGCGCATCGCAACTTCCATGCGGCGCTGACGAGCGCGAGTGGCTCGGTGATGATCGAGACCTTCCGTGAGACGGCGTTCGACCAATCCGAGCGCTACGTCGCGCTTTCCATTTCCAATACGTCCCGTCTGCGTGAGGACGTCGATGAGCATGAAGCGATCATGAAGGCCGCGCTCGCGCGCGACGCCGATCGCGCATGCCGTCTGTCGGCCGCGCACATCGATCGAACGATGTCCAAGGCGGAGGCAGCGATCCTGGAGCCGGCAGGAGTGCGCCGCAAGCGACGCTGAATTCAGCTTGGTCGGTGCTGGACACCAGCAGCATCGATCCGGCGGTCTACAGAGCGCTGCGCGGCATCAATGAAGAGGTCGTCATGCGCTTGTTTCTGACACTGCTCGGAGTTTTCGCGTCCCTCCACACGCCTGCGTTTGCGCAAAGTTTTCCGTCCAAGAACGTCACGCTCGTCATCCCGTTTGCGCCAGGCGGCTCATCCGACATCATGGGGCGCGCGATCGGTCAGAAACTTTCGGAACTGTGGAAGGTGCCCGTGGTGGTCGACAACCGCCCCGGCGCCAGCACGACGACCGGGACCGCTTACGTTGCGACGCAGCCGGCCGACGGCTACACGATCATGATCGCGCCGCCTCCCTTCGTCATCATGCCGCACGTTTATTCGAACCTGCGCTACAACGCGCTGCAGGATTTCCGCGGTGTATCGGTGGTCGCCTACTACCCGCTGGTGACTGTGGTGCAGTCGTCGCTGCCGGTTCACAACCTCAAAGAATTGTTCGAATACGCCCGCAAGAATCCAGGTGTGACCTATGGCTCTCCGGGGCCGGGCACGTCGCCGCACCTCATTTCGGAATACATGGCGAGGGATGAGAAACTCGAGATGGTGCATGTGCCGTATCGCAGCGGCGGGCAGGTGTTCAACGATCTGCTCGGCGGGCGTCTGACCTTCTACTCCGGCCCGACCACGGAGGTGTTGCCGCAGATTCGTGCCGGAACCGTTCGTCCGATCGCGGTTCTCTCCGAGAAGCGGACCAAGCAACTGCCGGATGTGCCAACCTCCGGTGAGCAGGGCTTCGGCAAGTATATCGCGACGTCGTGGACGACAGTCGTCGCTCCTGCGAAAATACCGCACGAGATCCTCGAAAAGATCGGCGCCGACATCGCGACGGTCACAAAGGACCCGGCGTTCCGCTCGAAGCTTGAAGAGCAGGGCGCCGAGTTCGTCAGCGGGTCTCCGGCCGAGGCCCAGGCCTTCCTGATCAAGGAAGACAAGCTGTGGGGGCCGCTGGTCACCGCGAGCGGCGTCAAGCCCGAGTGATCGCCACTTCTTTCGTAACGGAGGCCGCGCGGTCCCGCGCGGCCTCGATAACATCTGAGTGAGAGAACATGAAAGATCTTGAAAAGCCCGTCTCCAAAGCTGCCCCCAACGACATGGGATGGGCGAGCGACGTCGCGGCGGAAATGCTGCGCAGGCTGAACATCAAATATGTGTCGCTCAATCCCGGCGCGAGCTATCGCGGCTTCCACGACAGCCTCGTCAACTATCTCGGCAACGGCTCGCCGCAGATGCTGCTGTGCCTGCACGAGGATCATGTCGTTTCGATCGCGCATGGCTATGCCAAGGTCACCGACGAGCCGATGGCGTGCGTGCTTCACAGCAACGTCGGTCTGATGCACGGGCTGATGGGCATCTTCAACGCCTGGTGCGATCGCATGCCGATCCTGACGCTCGGCGCCACCGGGCCGGTCGCCGCCGACAAGCGCCGCCCGTGGATCGACTGGATTCACACCGCCAAGGATCAAGGCGCGCTCCTTCGCGACTACACGAAATGGGATGATGAGCCGCGCTCGCCTGAAGCGATCGTCGAAGGCATGATGAAGGCCTATCAGATGACGACGACGCTTCCCTACGGTCCGGTCTATGTGTGTCTCGACGCGGGCTTGCAGGAGACCAAGCTCGATCGTTCGGTGCATATCCCCGATCTCACTCGTTTCCGTGTCGCGGAAGCGCCGTCGGCCTCCGAGGCGCAAGTCTCGGCGTTGGCCGATCTGATTGCCGCGGCGAAGAAGCCGCTGTTCTTGTTCGGACGCGGCAACCGGAAGCAGGATGCCTGGGATCGCCGCGTCGCGCTGGTGGAGCACACTGGCGCCGCGGCGCTGACGTCGATCCGCGAGCGTTCCGTGTTCCCGACCGATCACCCGCAGCACATCCTGCCGCCGTCCTATTGGCTGAGCCCGAAGGCCAAGGAGGTCGTGAAGGACTCCGACCTGATCGTCAGCTTCGACTGGGTCGATCTCAACGGTCTGTTCTTGCAGATTTCGAAGAAGACCTCGGAGACCGCGGCGAAGGTCGCGCATGTCTCGCTGGATCACGCCCTGCACAACGGCTGGAGCATGGATTACTTCAGCCTGCCGCCGACCGATCTGCCGATCGCTGCGGATCCGGACACGCTGATCGCTCAGTTGCTGCCAGCGGTGCAAAAGCGTTTCGCCAAGCGTCCGGCCTCGCGAAGCACCGGCAAGAGCACGTTGGCGCCAGCGGAATATTCCGCAAAGAGCGCAACCGAGATCATGCCGCGTGACATTGAGGTGGCGCTTCAGAAGATCAGGGGATCGCGCAAGTTCAGCATGGCGCATGCCACGATCGGCTGGGCGGGCGACGTCTATGCGTTCCGTGATCCGCTGGATTTCCTCGGCCACGACGGCGGCGCCGGTCTTGCCGCCGGCCCCGGCATCACGGTCGGCGTGTCGCTCGCGGTGAAGGACATAGACAAGAGCCGGCCGGTGGTCTCCGTGCTCGGCGACGGCGACTTCATGCAGGGCGTGTCGGCGCTGTGGACGGCGGCGCACTATTCGCTGCCGGCGCTCTACATCGTCTCGAACAACCGTTCGAACTTCAACGATGAGCTTCATCAGGAGGCGGTCGCCAAGATCAGATCGCGGCCGGTCGAGAACCGCTGGATCGGTCAGCGCATCGACAACCCGCAGCTCGACTTTGCCGGGCTCGCACGCGCGCAAGGCGTCGAGGCCGAAGGCCCGGTGAAGAACGTGCCGGACCTCGAGGCGGCGATCCTGCGCGGGCTCAAGGTCGTCGAGCAGGGACGTCCTTATCTGATCGACGCTCACGTGGTGCCGGGCTACGCGACGCCGCCTTTGGCGCGCGGAGAGTAAGAGCAACTGAACGAACCGCGGCGATAACGTGGCGAGAGGTGCGGCAACCACCTCTCGCCCGCCGTCCGCGAGGAATTTTCCGCCGCCCCGAACCTTACGGGCGCTGAAGCGAGATCAATGGCCCGAGCTTGCGCCGTATCACCTGATCAACGGCATGCTCGCGTCCGAGGATCGGCGCTTATAGCGGCCAGTTCTCACTGCTCGGCGCCGGCAAATTAATCTAGGTATATTTTCCTTGACGCGAAACGCCGGATAAATTACAAATATCCCGCTTCGCCCTTCGGTTCATAACCGGCGGGCGAGGCGGGCTGTTTGACAATCGAATCGGAAAAGCCTGCGCAAGCTCACTGCGCTGTAAACGCTCCCCGGTTCCGCCGGGGAGAAATGAAATTTTTATTTCAGGATGCGCTTCGCTTCTCCAGGGCTTCCCAATCGATCAGCGAACCCAGTGAGGGAGCCGCCGGCAATTTCAGAACTCCATCGGCGATTTGAGGAGTTTCCGAGACGATCTGTTCGGTCATCGCCAGATACCAGGTCAATTCGGCGGGTAGAACCGGTTCCTTGATCGTCGATGCAAATTGTAATCCGGCCAGGGTCCCGAGCGCGCTTTCGCCCATCAAGCCGGCAACGACAGAACAGTTCTTCTCCCGCGCGAGCTCATGCATCGCGCGGGCATGCGTGAGCCCGAACCGTCCCGGCTTCGCGCTCAACGCCTGTGCGCCGCGTTCCAGAAACAGGCCTGCGTCGCGAAGCGACGTGCAACCAAAGTCCACGAGGATCGGGATGGGGCTGTCACGTCGCAGTGTTTCGAAGCGCATGTCCGGTGACAGCGGGCAAGGGTCTTCCAGGATTGTCACCCCTACGTCCGCAAGCATTCGGGCGTAGTCGAGCGTCTGATCCATCCGGTAGGCGCCGTTGGCGTCCACATACAAGCGGATGCCGTCGCCGACCGCGCGGCGGATTTCGCGAATGCCGGCAAGATCAACGTCAAAGCCCTGGCCGCCTTTGATTTTCAGCGTCCGGAAGCCGTAATGGCCAATCATGTCCGCGGCTTCCATTGCCATCGCCGCGGGCGCCTGCCGTGTCACCGCCCAGGACATCTCGACATCGCGGCGGCCGTTCCACATCTGCCACAGCGGGCGGCCATGATGGGCGGCGTAAAGATCCCAGCACGCGTTGTCGATCAGGGTCTTCGCGGCATGGTTCTCCGGTGTTGCATCGAGTGCGGCGCGGACCTTCACCGGATCGCTTAAATCGAGCTTCTTCAGCATCGGAATGAAGATGTCTTCGACCGCAGCGGTGAGGTTGCGAGCATTGACGCCGCACCACGTCGGCTTCGGCGTGATCTCGGCGACGCCTTCCGCGCCGCTGTCGGATGTCAGGTGCAAAAGAACGAGCGGCGCGGCCTCCTCGACGATATCGCTCCAGCGCACCGGCCGTGCATAGCGAAGCTGATAGGCATAAAGGCGATGGTGGGCGAGCCGCATATAGGGGAAGACTACTTCAGTTTGCCGCGTTCTTGATGTCCTTCAGCAGGATCTCGAATTTCGGCGACTCTTGTGCGACGAAATCGACGACGCCCTTTGGCGGCAGATACTTCGGCTCTGCGCCGAGCTTCGCCATCTGTGCGCGGATATCGGGGCGGGCGACGATCTTCTCGATCTCGGTGTTGAGGCGCGCGATGACCGGTTCCGGCGTGCCCTTCGGCGCAAACAGCGCGTACCAGGCAATGACGTCGAAACCAGGATAGCCCGCCTCCGCAATGGTCGGCACGTTCGGCACCAGTGCGCTCCTCTGGGCACTCGCGATGGCGAGCGCACGCAGATGCCCAGCATCGACCTGCGGCAGCACCGAGGGCAGGGTGAAGAACAGGAACGAGATCGCGCCGGTGAGGACGCCGGTGACCGCCTCCGGCCCGCTCTTATAGGGGACGTGCGTCATATCGAGCTTCGCGGTGTTCTTGAGCAATTCGGCGGCGAGATAGCCGGACGTGCCGATGCCGGCCGAGGAATAGGTGATCGTGCCGGGCTTTTCCCGCGCAAGCTTGACGAGATCGGCGACCGATTTTACCGGCAGTGAGGGATTCACCACCAGCAGGTTCGGCGCGACCGCGATCATCGCGACCGGAGGCGCGTCGCGCATTGGCTCGTAGGGCAGGTTCTTGAACAGGTGTGGCGCGACAGAATGGGTCGGGCTGCCGCTCATCAACAGCGTGTAGCCGTCCGGGTTGGCGCGCGCGACCGCGATGGCGCCGGTGTTGCCGCCCGCGCCGGGCCGGTTCTCGATGACGACCGGCTGGCCGAGCGCGGCCGACAATTGCTCGCCGACCAGACGCGCCATGATATCGGCTGCACCGCCCGCGCCTGACGACACGATGATCTGGATCGGGCGCGACGGCCAGCTCTGCGCCTTGCCTGGTGTAGGCGACAGAGCCAGCAGGCCAGCCACCAACAGCGCGATGCGTTTCATCATTATGCCCTCCCAAGCGCGCCGTTTTCAGTTCGGCTGAATCCCGGCGTCCTTCATCACCTTGCCCCACTCGGCGATGTCGTCCTTGATCTGCTTGCCGTACGCATCGGGAGAGCTTGCAACCGGAACGAAGCTGAAGGAGTCGAGCGTCGCCTTTACATCTGGAAGCATGACGATTTCGGCGATCTGTTTCTGAAGGGTTGCGATGATCGGAACCGGGGTGTTCGCAGCCGCGACCACGCCGATCTGCAGTTCAGATTCCTGATCGTTGATGCCGGACTCGCGCAGCGTCGGGATGTTCGGGAAGGCCGGCGTGCGCTTGGGGCTTGTTACCGCGAGCGCGCGCAGCTTTTCCGAGCCGAGATGCGGCGCGACGGGCGGTAGCCCGAGGAAAATCACCTGCGTGTGGCCCGCGAGCGTCGAATTGACCGCAGGCGCCGCCCCATTGAACGGAATGCGCGCGAACTGGTTGAGTTTGAGCCCGAGTTTGAACAGCCGCTCCGCTGAGAGCTGGCCGAAACCGATGCCGAGCGCCGCATAGTTGTACTTGTCGGGCGCAGCTCGAATGAGATCGACCAATTCTTTCATGGTTTTAGCCGGCACCGACGGATTGACCGCAACCACCTGCGGCGAGGACGCAACGATGGTGACCGGTGCGAAGTTCTTGATCGGATCGTAGGGCAGGCCGGTGTTGGTGACGGAGGCGACGGCGAAGTCGTTCGTCACGAACAGCAGCGTGTGCCCATCCGGTGCGGATTGCGCCACCTGACCCGCTCCGACCGCGCCGCTCGCGCCGCCGACGTTCTCGACATAGAACGACTGTTTGAGCCGTTCGGTGAGTTTCTGCGAGAGAAGCCGTGCGATCAGATCGGTTGGCCCGCCGGCTGGGTAAGGCACCACGACGCGGACCTGTTTCGACGGATAGCCTGCCTGCTGCGCGTGCGATGGGGAAGCCGCCAGCAGCATTGCGCCGAACAGGCCAAAAACCAGTCCTTTTTTCATGTGCGCTCCTCCCAGAGCTGAATTATTCCGTCATTGAAGAATGCGCGGTCCTTGGGCGATCAGCCGTGGGCCGCTGCAATTCGAACCATCGTTCCGACGATCCCTTCTTGTATAACCTTGTCGTCCTGGTTGATCAGCGACAGCGTACGCTCGATCACCGCACGTTTGCCGTCAGATGTGATCCGCTTGCCGAGGATCCTGGATTTCACGCGGACGGTGTCGCCGACGAACAGCGGGGCCTTGTACGACCATTCTCGGATGCCGGTTGCTCCCACGATCTCGTCGCTGAAATGCGGAAGCTTGGTCGCCATGCCAGTTGCGACGAACAATCCGAAGGCGCCGTGAAACAGCCGTCCGCGCAGGCCTTTCTCCTGCGCGTAGATCTCGTCCGAATGGATCGGATGCCAGTCGCCGCTCACCATGCAGGCGATCGAAAGGTCGGCCTCAGTCAGCGTGCGTCCGCTGCCCGTGAACTCGCTTCCGATCGCCAACTCGTGGAAGTGCACGGCTTTCCTCGCGTCAGCCTTTCGCGCCGTGGCTCTCGAGGCCCGGCTTGAACTCGCCCTTCAGGAAGTCGCCGATGCCCTGCTTGCGGAAGGCGTCGCCCTGGCGGAGCACCAATTCCATCTCCTTGGCGCTGGCGTAGTCGATGGCCGCGTCCCAGCCCATGTCGAGCGAATTGCGGTAGCCGTCCTTGGTGGCTTTCAGCGCCCACGGGTCCTTCTGCGCGATCATCGCCGCGACCTTGTGGGCCTCTTCCTTCAGCTTCGCGAGCGGCACCGCCTTGTTGATGAAGCCGATTTCAGCGGCGACCTTGCCGTTGAACGGCTCGCCGGTCATGCCGTACCAGAGCGCGTCGCGCGGTCGCATCAGGTTGGCGAGCGATTTGCTGACGCAGCCGCCGGGGAAGAGCTTGAAGTTGATCTCGGAGAGACCGAACGTCGCTTCTTCAGCGGCGATGGCAAGATCACAACCTTCGACGATCGAAAATGCGCCGCCGAAGCAGAAGCCGTTCACAACGGCCATGGTCGGCTTCGGATAGTAGCGCAGCGTGCGGCCGCGCCATTCGGTCGCCATACGGAAGACGCGGTCGTATTCCGCCGGCTTGTCCTTCAGGTCGGTGAAGAACTCTTTCAGGTCCATGCCGCCGCAGAACGCATCGCCCGCGCCGGTGATCAGAACAACACGCGCCGTCGGCTCGTAACGGAGCTGGTCGAGCGCAGACGTCATGTCGCGATGCAAAGCCGGGTTCATCGCATTCTTTTTGTTAGGCCGGTTGAGCGTGATCGTCGCGATGCCATCGGCGATGTCGACGAGGAGCGTGTCGAATTTCATAGGTCCTCTCTTGTGCGATTATCGCACTTTTGTGCTATTAATAGATCATCGCCAGCGAGAGTGGCGCTGTCAATTGATGGTTCGGGAGACATTCGTGCCCGCAGGATCGTCCTGGTTTTCGGAATCGCTGTCGCGTGGACTGAAAGTTGTGCGTGCTTTCGATCGCGCGACACCCAAGATGAGGATCAGCGACGTGGCGGCTAAGGCGAAGATGACGCGAGCCTCGGCGCGCCGCTATCTGCTGACACTGAAGGATCTCGGTTATGTCAATTCCGATGGCGACTGGTTCTATCCGATGCCGCGCATCGTCGAGCTCGGCTACAGCTTCGTGTCCTCAGCGCGGCTTGAGGACTTCGTCGAGCCCGTTCTAAAAAAATTGTCCGATGAAACGGACGCTGCTGCCCACTTCGCCGTGCTCGACAACAATGAAACGCTTTGTCTCGGCTCGATGTTCTCGCAGAAGATGCTCGGATTCTACATTTCGATTGGTGCGCGTCACCCGGCTTATGCGGGGTCGCTTGGGAAAATTCTGCTGTCGGGCTTGTCCGACGCGAAGCTCGACGAATACCTCGCGTCCATTCCGCTCGACGCGCACACGTCCGAGACATTGACGAAGCCCATTGCGCTTCGCCGCGAGCTCGCTGAAGTGAAGAGGCTCGGTTACGCACTCAACCGGGGCGAGTTTAACGCCGGTATTGTCGGCGTCGCGATTCCGGTGCGCAACAAGGAGGGCGCTATCGCCGGTGCCGTCAACGTCAACTGGATCTCGGTGCATCCGATGAAGAGCGCGGAGATCAAGAGTTGCCTCGGTCCGTTGCAGGAAGCGGCGAAGCAGATCGAAGTGCGTTTATCGACCGGGCCTGTGCCGCACGGGTGGATGCCGCGGTAACGGACGCGTTCTAAACAACACAATGCGTTTCGCATCGAGTATCCCAGTTGTGTTGACGCTCTCGGAGTCGGTTTCTATCCTCGATAAATAACGAACAGATGTGCGATTACAGCACGCTGCGTGAACGAGGAAATGCGATGTCTCTGACCTGTGGCGATCTCATCAAACGCGGACGCCTTCTCTACGGTGAGCAGACCGCTCTGCTGTACGAAGGGAAGCGTTTCACCTTCGCCGAGCAGTCATCGCGCATGTATCGCCTCGCCAACGCGCTGCTTGCGAAAGGCCTGAAGCGGCAGGAGCGTGTTGCGATCCTCGCGCGCAATTGCAGCGAATACATTGAGGTGTTTGGCGCTTGCGAGGTGGCGGGCTTCGTCGCCATCAATCTGAATAGCCGCCTTGCCGAGCGTGAGCTCGCTGCGATCTGTCAGGACAGCCAGCCAGCAGTGTTGATCCACGCCAAGGAGTTCGCTGCGACGGCGGCTTCCATCGCGTCGCAAGTCGCGAGCATCCGCTTTAAGATCGGGATCGATGTGGAGAATGGTGCGGCGCTGGGCTATGAACAGCTCATCGCCAGTGCAAGCGACGCCGTGCCTGCTACATCGCCCTTGCCGCATGAGATGGCCTACCTCATGTACACCAGCGGCACGACCGGTGGCTCGAAGGGCGTAATGATCAGCCACGCGGCGATGACGGAGGCGACGCGCATGCTCTCGCACGAGAGCGGGGTTCAGGCTGATGACAAGGCGCTGATCGTGATGCCGCTGTTTCATCTCGGCGGTAAGATCGAACAGATGAACTTCAGCTTGATGGGCGCACCTGTCGTGCTCAAGCAGGCGTTCGATCCGGAAGACATTCTCAGGACCATTCAAGACGAGAAGGTCACCGCCGCGCATTTCGCGCCGCTGATGATCCAGACCATGCTGGATGTGCTCGACAAGAAATCCTACGAGGTGGGCACGCTGCGATGCGTCCACTACGCCTCGGCACCGATGCCGGTGCCGCTGCTGCGCCGTGCACTGGCCCGCATGGGCCCGGTCTTCGTTCAGGTCTATGGCATGACAGAGTGCATCTTCGGTACGCTGCTCAAGCCGCACCTTCACGTGCTGGAAGGTTCCGAGGAGGAGCTTCGTCGGCTCGCGTCAGCGGGCCAGCCGCCGCTCGGTAACGAGGTTAAAATTGTCCGGGATGACGGTTCGACCTGTGAGACGGGCGAGACCGGCGAAATCCTGTTCCGCTCGCCGACCATCATGAACGGCTACTGGAACAAGAACGTGCAGACCGCCGAAGTGATGCGCGACGGCTGGTTTCACACCCAGGATATGGGCTTCGTTGACAGCAAGAACTTCGTCTTTGTTGTCGACCGCAAGAAGGACATGATCATCTCGGGCGGTGAGAACATTTATTCATGGGAGGTCGAGGAAGCGTTGCGTGCGCACCCTGACGTCGCCGAGGTCGCGGTGATCGCGGTGCCGGACGCGAAGTGGGGCGAGTCGGTGAAGGCCTGTGTGCAGATGCGGCCGGGAAAGGCCGCGACCGAGGCCGAGCTGATCGAGCACACGCGTACTCGGATTGCGAGTTATAAGAAACCGCGCAGCATCGATTTCGTGGAAAGCCTGCCGCGCCTGTTCAACGGCAAGATCGACAAGAAGACGCTCCGCGTGCCGTACTGGCAGGGCCGTGACCGGCAGGTGTCCTGAAGACGTTCCGCCGAGCTACTTGACGAAATCGAGGAACTTGGCGCTCGGGCCGACGCCCCACATGTCCCGTTGTAGCTTTGGATTCCAGACCTTCGGCCGTTGAGGCAGGTCGCGGTGCCACGGCTTCGGATCGAAATAGCCATTCTCCTCATCGGACATTTGGTCGAGCTCCGCAAAGAACTCGATCATCTGTCCGTCCGGGTTGAAGTGATAGGCGGCGACATTGTGCCCTGGGCCGTGGCGCACCGGCCCCCAGATCACTTCGACTTGCTTCTGACCCAACTGATCCAGAGCATTGTGAAGATGAGCCGTGTCGCGCATCTCGAACGCGATGTGGTGCATCTTCGCTTTTGGGCCGCGGATGAAGTTCACTGTGTGATGATCGACACCGCAACGAAGGAAGACGAAGAAGTCCCCGATCCAATCCGAGGTGCGGAAGCCTAGAATTTTTTCATAGAAATCAGCAGTGGCTTTGGGGTCAGGAACGACAAAAGCCAGATGTCCGAGCTTGATCGCAACGGCGCCGCCGACCTTCGGCCCCTTGGGGACAAAGCGAGGCTCGGAGAAAAGTTCGATCGCTGTGCCCTTGGAATCCTCAAAGACGAGAACCTGGGCGAGGCCAGGGATATTGTCGTTTCGTGTTTCGCTTTTGAGGCCCAGCGCGGAAAGCTGCCGAGACATATCGGCAAAGCTCAAGGTCGGCGAGACCTCGAACGACAAGCGTGTGCAGCTTTCCTGCGTACCGTGTTCGAGAACGACGGCCAACTGGCCGCTGTTCGTGCCCATGAACGCCCGCTTCGGCTCGCGATCGATGAGATGAAGGCCGACGACCTCGCGGTAGTAGTCGATCTGCTTGTCGATGTCGGTTGTTGTGAACGACGCGTGTCCGATGCGTTTGGCCTTGATCATGAGATGCTCTGCTTGTGGCGTGCCGGTTGGCAACTGCGGTTAGAAGCGAGGCGAGGCGGCAGGCGGAGCCCAAGCGCCACCTGCTTTCTGTCTGAGGTTATGCAGCGATTGCGTCGCTTCGGCGCGCAACGCGGCGAGATCGATCCCGATCAATTCTCCGCCCCGTTTGACGACCTTGCCGTTCGCAATCACGGTGTCGACGTTCGACGGATTGGCCTGACGAACAAGCGTGCTGTCGACGTCTCCGACGGGAACCATATTCAGGTCCGTCGCCCGCACGAGAACGATATCTGCCTGTTTGCCGGCGGTCAGCGATCCTGTGTGCTTGTCGTGTCCCAGAGCCCGTGCGCCATTGATGGTGCCCATGTCGAGGACTTGGCGGAAATCGAACGCGGGAAGCTTTTCCCCCGGCGTGCCGCGCCACGGAATTCCGAGGTTCCAGATCGTCAGCATGTTGTCGAACATCGAGGGGATGCCGAGCGCATTGCTATCGATCGAGCAGCAGAGGTTGATTTTCTTTGCCGCCATCTGGAGAAGCTGTTCGCGGATGTCGCCGTCCTCTTGGCCGCGCAGCTCCGACTGCATGGAGACACTGACGGATGCGCCCGTCGCGGCAATCGCTTCGCGGTCGCGTTCGCTCTGGACTTGGCCGTGTACGAGGATCATCGAGCGATCGAGCAGACCTTCATCGCGAAGCTGCGCGCAGGATGTGTAGCGGCGCTTGTTCTGACCGATGTGCATGACCACGGGGCAATCAAGCTTGCGGGCGGCGTTGATCTCCGCCTCGTAAACGTTGCGCGCAGTGTACATAGGACCGCGCACCGCAACACCCAAGTCGACGCGGCCCTGGAAGGGCGAATCCGATCCGAACCATTGCCGCTTCACGCGAGCAATATCCGCATCCTGCTGGATCTCGGTGTCCGGAATGGGATCGATCCATCCGTAAGAGTAACGCCCGCTGAGCCCGCTCTCCTTCATCGCTGTCAGCTCCGCATCGACGTGCGCGGGCGAGCGCGTGTTGTGAGAGAAGTTGTGGACCGTCGTCATGCCCGAATAGGCGGCTTCAGCCAGCGCGAGCTTGTTCGCGATGTAGAAATCCCGCGGGGTGAAATGGCGGACGAATGCCTGCTTGAGCGGGAAGTATTCGGCGCCCTTACGGATCATGCCTTTGAGCGTCGTGTTCCACATGTGCCAGTGGGTTTCGACGAAGCCGGGAATGGCGATCATTTGACCTGCGTCGATGACATCGATCCCGGGTACGTCGAGGTCGGGACCGAGAGCAACAATCACGCCGTTTCGGACGTGAATGTTGCCGCGCGGAATGTCCGGTGTGCCGTCGAGCGGAAGGATATAGGCGCCTTGAATGAGGTATTCATTTCCGCGCGGAATCTCTCTCGCGCCGATAGCGGCCTTCGCCGGTTGGCTCGAAGTCAGCATGCCCGCCGATGCGAGCAGCGCCGCCGCCACCGAGCCAAGGAGCATGGCGCGGCGATCCATATCGGCCGGTGAGCCGCATCCACAACCGCAGAATCTCAGACGGCGTTTCCCTGCCATGACGAGTTCCTCCCTTGCCGCGGCTGCCGCTTTTATTGCGGCCCGACCACAGGATTCTTCAGACTGCCGATGCGTTCGACGGTGGCAACGACGGTGTCGCCGCTCTTGAGATAGGTGCCGGTCCCCATGCCGACGCCGTTCGGCGTGCCGGTCGCGATCACGTCACCGGGCTGAAGGGTGAGGATGGACGACAGGTAGGCGATCTGCTCCGCAACGGACCAAATCATGCTTGCGGTGTTGTCGTCCTGCTTGATGGCGCCGTTGACCTCGAGGCGCAGCCCGAGCTTCTGTGGATCGCCGACAACGGCAGCGGGAACGAGCCATGGCCCGAGCGGACCGAAGGTGTCGAAGCATTTTCCTCGGAACCAATCGAATTTGAATGGATAATCGCTGCGGCGCGTGAGATCGCGCGCGCTGATGTCGTTCATGATTGTGTAGGCGCCGACGTGGTCGAGTGCTTGGCCGATCGGAATGTTGCGGCCGCCGCGTCCGATCACCGCTGCAAGCTCGACCTCCCAATCGACCTGTTTCGATTCCGGCGGCAACACGATCGGAGCATCGGGGCCGATGATGCTGGTCGAAGCCTTCATGAAGATGTAGGGCGCGCTCTCGGCCTTTGCGGCCAGCACCGTCCCCATCTCGTTCGCATGCTCGATGAAGTTCGACGCGGCGGCGAATATCCGAAGCGGATCGAACGGCTGGATCAGTCGTGCATCCTCAGGAATCGCACGCAGCTTCAGCCGGCCCTTCTGCACGTCATCGGCAACCTCGGCCAACTCGCGCGCGATCGCCGCCCAGTTGGCGAACTGGGGCAGCAGGCCGTGCGTCTCGATGGCGCGCAGTGTTGTCCAGGGGCGATCGGCCGGGAGAGAAGTAAGTTCGAAGAGGCGCCCGTCTAGCACCAGGGCAGGGAGTGTCTGATCGGCCATCCGGTAAGCGGCCAAGGCGTGCCAAATCAAAGCTGGTTCCTCCAAACGGGCGCTCCGGAGAAGCCAGAACGCCATTTACAAATGTATGCTTTACATATTAGATTGTATGCATCAAGTGTTTCGCAATAAACCGGCAGTTCACAACAGGAGGATTCCTTGGCCGCCAAACTTCGGCACATCGCCATCGCCGTCAACAACCCCGAGAAGGCCGCTCAGTTCTTTGAGAAGGCCTTCGGAATGACCCGTTCCGGCAGCGCAATGCGCGGCGTGTATCTCTCCGATGGCGTCATGAACGTGGCGCTGTTGAACTTCGGTGAGGAGCCGGTGCCTGGCTTCGAGACGCAGAAGGGCTACGAAGGCATCATCCATTTCGGCATGTGGGTCGATAACACCGACGAGACCGACCGGCTGATCAAGGACGCCGGCGGCAGCTACATGACCGGCCGTTTCGAGAAGGATCCGAACGTGTTCTACGAGGTCAAGTACAAGACCCCGGAGGGCATCGTGTTCGACGTTACGGCCAACGGCTGGAAGGGCGCGGTCAAGAACGTTGTTCCTGCCGAGAAGGCGACGGCTGCCTAACGGAAGCGCTCCGCGTCAGGTGTTCGGCGGCGTGGTCAACCACACCGCTGAACGCTTGCTCGCCAGATGCTGTTCCGGATAGATCGCTTGAATAGGTTTTTCAGGGATTCGCCGACAGATGACCACCATCGCATCCCGGATTCAGAAAACGCTGACGAGCAAGATTATCAACGGCGAATTGAGGCCTGGATACAAGCTTGATGAGAAGATGCTGGCGACCGAATTCGGCGTCTCGCGAACGCCCATTCGTGAAGCGCTACGCGAGCTCGGCGCACGCGGCCTGATCGATCTTGTGCCGCATCGGGGTGGCATCGTCGCCCAGATCAGCCTCGATCAGCTTGGCGATATGCTCGACGCGGAATGCGAGATGGAGGGGTTGTGCGCCCGCCTCGCTGCGCAGCGAATGAGTGCGGTGGAGAAGGGGGCGCTCCTGGAGTGCCATCGTCAGGCGCAGGAACTGACGCGCGATCGCGATGAGACCCGGTATCTCGAGATCAATCAGGCGTTCCACGATCTGATTTGCGACGGTGCGCACAACGCGACACTCGCCACCATGACGCGTGAGCTTCGCGCCCGCCTGGCCCCGTTCAGGCAGTCGCAGTCCGAGGCGCAGGGCCGGCGGCTCCTGCAATCCCACGAAGAGCACACGAGGATCGTGGACGCCATTCTGGCCAGCGATCCCGATGCGGCGCATGAGGCTATGCGCCGCCACAACGCGCGCCTGTCGAGCGGCATTCTCAGCCTGCTTCGCGCAGGCGCTAAGGCTTAGCGCGCGGCGGGTGCGGCAACGGGGCCGGAGATTTCGCGCTCGGATTCGTTGTATACATATAGATATTAAGATATACACAGCCTGAGAGCAGCAATGAGAAGTATCGGTCTGATGCCAAGTGTTGCAGTCGGAAAGCTTCGTGCTACCGCGCCCCTTCGGGTGGCGGTGGTCGGGCTTGGCGCCATCGGCGCGACGCTCGCGCGACAGCTGAGCGAAGGCGCAGTGCCCGGCATCGAGCTTGTCGCCGTTTCGGCGCGCGACACTGCGAAGGCGGAACGTTTCGCGGCCTCGCTCCGTGATGGCGTCAACGTCGTTCCGATCGCCGAACTGCCAGCGGTGGCCGATCTCGCGATCGAATGCGCGCCAGCCGCAGTGCTTGAGCAGATTGCGCGGCCGATGATCGAGGCCGGCAAGAAGGTGATGGTGCTGAGCGTCGGCGCGCTGCTCAATCATCCGGACCTCGCGGAGCGCGCGCGGGAGACGGGTGGCCAGATCATCGTGCCGACCGGGGCGCTGCTCGGCCTCGACGCGGTGGCTGCGGCTGCCGAGGGCGTCATCTATTCGGTGCGGATGAAGACGACCAAGCCGCCGAAGGGATTGGTTGGCGCGCCTTATTTGGAAGAACATCGCATCGATATCTCTAAGATCGACAAGCCGACGAAGGTTTTCGAAGGAACCGCGCGCGAAGCGGCGAAAGGCTTTCCGGCCAATCTCAATGTCGCTGTGGCTTTGTCGCTCGCTGGTATCGGCCCTGACCGGACCGTGCTGGAGATCTGGGCTGATCCGAAGATCGAGCGCAATACGCATCAGATTTTGGTCGAGGCGGATTCCGCAAGCTTCGAGATGACCATCCGCAACATCCCGAGCGAAAATCCCAAGACCGGACGGATCACTGCGCTTAGCGCGATCGCCGCGCTTCGTAAACTCGCCGCGCCTCTTCGCGTCGGCTCGTGAGGACAATGATGAACGCTTCTGCTTCTCCCATAAACCAAGTGCCGTCATTGTCAGCGCGGCGCGAGCTTCGCGAACGCTTTCTTGCAGTCGACACGTCGAACGTCGCCGACGTGCTCGACCAGATGGGATTGCTGGAGCAGGGGCTGTCGGCCGAGTTCCGGCC